>Ga0007795_10000544_pt1 | contig 12245 bp, 9 predicted proteins | sample CryBogmetaGMA1M_FD_60369 | JGI IMG/M metagenome (GOLD analysis project Ga0007795, IMG submission 60369) | Freshwater microbial communities from Crystal Bog, Wisconsin, USA - MA1M | ecosystem: Environmental > Aquatic > Freshwater > Lake | place: Crystal Bog, Wisconsin, USA | collected 2009-07-06
CTGCGGCCCGACGAACTCGACGCGCCGCAGTTCGGCGCCAGGGTCGACCGCCTTGAGTGCGGCCATGACTTTTTCGCTCTGCTGAGCCGAGGTGACGCCCGACTGCGGCGCCAGGCGGATCATGACGTCGCGCGCGGTGCCGAAGTTCTGAACCTGCACTTCGGGCAGACCGAGACCGCCAACCGTCTCGCGGATCTTCTGGATGTCGGCGGCCTGGGGATAGGCGGCTTCCATGACCGTGCCGCCGGTGAACTCGATCGAGAAGTGCAGGCCGCGAACCGCCAGGAATCCGACGGCTGCGACGAAAAGAAGCAGCGAGATGACGTTAAGCACCAGAGCATGGCGCATGAACGGGATGTCACGGCTGATACGGAAAAATTCCATCGCTTCAGACTCCCGTGGGTTTCCAGACCTGACCGATCGAGAGGCTGGTCAGTTTCTTCTTGCCGCCGTACCAGAGGTTGACCAGGCCGCGCGACACCACGACTGCCGAGAACATCGAGGTCAGGATGCCCAGGCAATGCACCACCGCAAAGCCGCGCACCGCGCCCGAGCCGAAGGTGAGCAGCGCCACGCCGGCGATCAGCGTGGTGATGTTGGAGTCGAGAATCGTGCCCCAGGCTCGTTCGTAACCGGTCGAGATCGCCGCCTGCGGGGACACGCCGTTGCGCAGTTCTTCACGGATGCGTTCGTTGATCAGCACGTTGGCGTCGATCGCCATGCCGAGCGTGAGCGCAATCGCGGCGATGCCGGGCAGGGTGAGGGTGGCCTGCAGCAGCGACAGCAGCGCGATCAGCAGCATCAGGTTGACCGCCAGGGCGATGGTCGAAAAAACGCCCATCAGCAGGTAGTAGGCAATCATGAAGCCGGCGATCGCGATAAAGCCATAGAGGGTCGAGGTAAAGCCCTGGCGGATGTTGTCGGCGCCAAGGCTCGGGCCGATGGTGCGCTCCTCGATGATCTCCATCGGCGCGGCCAAAGCACCCGCGCGCAGCAGCAGCGCGAGATCGCCCGAGGCTTGCGGTGACTCCATGCCGGTGATCTGAAAGCGTGAACCGAGCTCCGACTGGATGGTCGCCACGGTGAGCACCTCGCCGCGTCCGCGCTCGAAGAGCACCACCGCCATCGGCTTCTTGATGTTTTCACGCGAGACTTCGCGCAGCACACGGCCAGCGGCATCGTTGAGGTTGATCGCGACCGCCGCGCGCTGGTTTTCGTCGAAGGTGGCGGCTGCGCTGGTGAGTTGCTCGCCGGTAAAGATCGCCTGCTTTTTCAGCACCACCGGCGTGCCCCGCCCCTGGCGAAAGATCTCGGCGCCAAAGGGCACCGGACCCTGGCCGGTGACCGCGGCCTGCGCTTCCTGGCTGATGTCGACCAGTCGGGCTTCGAGCGTGGCGGTGCGGCCGAGGATGTCCTTGGCGCGAGCGGTGTCCTGCACGCCCGGCAGTTGCACGACGATGCGATCGGCGCCCTGCTGCGCGATCACCGGCTCGGACACGCCGAGCTCGTTGATCCGGTTGTGAAGCGTGGTGATGTTCTGCTTGACCGAGTTGTCGAGCAGCGTGCGCTCGGCCTGCGGCGAGAGGGTGATGCTCAGTTTGCGATCGCCAGCCTCGGCTGGCGCTTCGACGATCTGCAGATCGGGATTGGCATCGCGCATCAGCTCGCGAGCACGGGCCATCACCGGCTCTTCGCGAAACCGGATCTCGATCGCGTCGCCATTGCGGGCGATGCCGCCATGGCGGACATTTTTTTCGCGCAGCAGACTTCGCAGTTCGCCGGCGGTGGCGTCGATGCGCTTGGCGAGCGCGGCCTTCATGTCGACCTGCAGCAGGAAATGCACACCGCCGCGCAGATCGAGGCCGAGATACATCGGCAGCGCGTGCAGGCTGGTCAGCCATTGCGGCGAGGCCGACAGCAGATTGAGCGCGACCACATAGGTCGGGTCGGCGGGATCGGGGTTGAGCGTTCGCAGCACCACGTCCTTGGCCTTGAGCTGCGTGTCGGTGTCGGGCAGCCTGACCTTGATCGAGTTGGTGTCGAGCGTGATGCCCTGATGCTTGATGGCCGCCGCGGCAAGCGCCTGCTCGATGCGACCGAGCAGCGCGGTATCGACCTTGACCGTGGCTTTGGCGCTCGAGACCTGGACTGCCGGCGATTCGCCGAAGAAGTTGGGCAGTGTATAGAGCAGGCCGAAAGCCACCGCCAGCGCGATGACGATGTATTTCCAGACCGGGAATCGGTTCACGCTGGCTGAGTCCTTAGATGGCTTTGATCGAGCCCTTGGGCAGCAGGGTCTGGATCGCCGATTTCTGAAGTTGCATCTCGATGCCTTCATCGCCGCGACGCGCCACCTCGATGCTCACGTAGCTGTCGCCGACCTTGGTGATCTTGCCGACGATGCCACCGGCGGTGATCACTTCGTCGCCCTTGCCGAGCGCGTCGATCATCTGCTTCTGGTCTTTGGCGCGCTTCATCTGCGGGCGGATCATCAGGAAATAGAGCACCGCGAACATCAGGATGATCGGCAGGAATCCGAGCAGTTGCTGCTGGGTGTCGCCGGCGGCGGCCTGCGCATAGGCGTTTGAAATAAACACGGTCTAGATCCTTGTTTTGTTGCGACTTTTGAAGGCCGCGAGTATATCAGCCGGTGCCGTGGGCCCGGTCTGCGTGAAAGGCGGCCCGAAAGGCCTCGAATTGGCCGGCGCCGATTGCCTCGCGCATGCCGGCCATCAGCTCAAGGTAATAGTGCAGATTGTGCAGGGTCGACAGATGGGCGCCGAGGATCTCGTCGACCCGGTTCAGATGGTGGATATAGGCCCGCGAGAAATGCCGGCAGGTGTGGCAGGCGCAGCGCTCGTCGAGCGGACGCGGGTCATCCCGATGCTTGGCATTGCGGATCTTGATGTCGCCGAAACGGGTGAAGAGCCAGCCGTTGCGGGCGTTGCGGGTCGGCATCACGCAATCGAACATGTCGATGCCCATGCCGACCGCCGCCACCAGATCCTCGGGCGTGCCCACACCCATCAGATAGCGCGGCGCGTGCGCCGGCAGGCGCGGGGCGACATGGTCGAGCACCCGCATCATGTCTTCTTTCGGCTCGCCGACCGACAGGCCACCGATGGCATAGCCGTGAAAGCCGACGTCGAGCAGCCCGGCCAGCGACTCATCTCGCAGATCCTCGAACATGCCGCCCTGCACGATGCCAAAGAGCGCATTCGGGTTGTGCTGGGCATCAAAGGCGTCGCGCGAGCGCCGGGCCCAGCGCAGCGACAGGCGCATCGAGGTGGCCGCCTCGTCGATTGTGGCGATGCGCCCGTCGATTTCATAAGGCGTGCACTCGTCGAAGACCATCGCGATGTCGGAATTGAGCGAGCGCTGGATGCGCATCGACTCCTCGGGCGTGAGCATGAGTTTGGCGCCGTCGATCGGCGAGGCAAAGCGCACGCCCTCCTCGGTGATCTTGCGCATCTTGCCCAGGCTCCAGACCTGAAATCCGCCCGAGTCGGTCAGGATGGGCTGGTGCCAGCCGTTGAAATCATGCAGGCCGCCGAAACGGTCGAAGACCTGCGTGCCGGGGCGCAGCCACAGGTGAAAGGTATTGCCGAGAATGATCTTTGCGCCGATCTCTTCGAGATTGCGCGGTGCCATCGTCTTGACCGCACCGTAGGTGCCGACCGGCATGAAGATCGGGGTGGGCACCTCGCCATGATTGAGCGTGATGCGGCCCAGCCGCGCTCGGCCGTCAGTGGCAAGCAGATCGAAGGCCAGACCGTTCATGTCGCACGCTCGAGCAGCATGGCGTCCCCGTAACTGAAAAAGCGGTAGCGCTGTGCGACTGCGTGAGCATAGGCCGCCTTGATCGCATCGAGACCGGCAAAGGCTGCGACCAGCATCATCAGGGTCGATCCGGGCAGATGGAAGTTGGTGACCAGGGCATCGACTGCCTTGAACCGATAGCCGGGGCGAATGAAGAGCGCGGTCTCGCCGGCGCCGGCGGTCAGTGTGCCCTTGTCGGAGGTCGCCGCCTCGAGCGTGCGCAGCGAGGTGGTGCCGACCGCCACCACCCGCCCGCCGCGGGCTCGCGCGGCGGCGATCGCATCGACGGTCTCAAGCGGCACCTGGTATCGCTCGGCATGCATCACATGCCGAGCGGGATCGTCATGGCGCATCGGCTGAAAGGTGCCCGCACCGACATGCAGGGTGACGAAGGCCCGATCGATGCCGGACTCGGCCAGCCGGGCCAGCAGCGTCTCATCGAAATGCAGGCCGGCGGTCGGTGCGGCGACCGCCCCGGGATGGCGGGCATACACCGTCTGATAGCGCTCATGGTCATTCGCATCGGGCACATGCCGGATGTAGGGCGGCAGGGGCAAGGCACCGGCGCGATCAAGCAGCGCGAGCAAGGGCCTATCGAAGCGCAGACCGAAAAAGGCACCGTCGCGCGAGATGACGGTCGCGGTCGCGCCGTCGAAGTGAAGCGTCGCGCCGGGGGCCGGCGGATGGCTCGAGCGGATCATGGCAATGGCGTCGCACTCGGCGTCGACGCGCTCGATGAGCAGCTCGATTCGTCCGCCGCTGTGCTTGTGGCCATGCAGTCTCGCCTTGATGACGCGGGTGTCGTTCATGACCAGCAGATCGCCAGGCTGCAGGCGCTGCGGCAGATTGCTGATCATCAGATCGGTCAGGCGAAGCCTGGGCGGCGTCAGTGCAGCGCCGGGCTCGACATGCAGCAGGCGCGATGCACCCCGCTCGGCGGGCGGATGCTGGGCAATCAGCTCGTCGGGCAGCGGATACTCGAAGTCGGCACGGGTGAGCGTGGCGGCGGGCGAAGTCGAGGCAGCAGGGGCCTCGGGCGAGTCGTGCATCGGGGGCGCGAAAAGGGGCAGATCGGGGGCGCAGAAAGGGAGTAAAAACAGGTGGCGGTGTGATGACCGCGCAAGAGCGGATCATACCGGGCTGCGCTGCAGGATCACGCACCGCGCGGGCGCCGAGCCCTTGCCCGCGCGTCTGACTCAGCATCGACGGGTCGCCTTTGGCGGTATCCCTCCCGTTCGGTAAACTCAGTTGATGTTCGCCGCAAGACTGTCCCGCCGATTTGCCCGCGCCATGCTGCTGTGGCTGGGGCTCTATCTGGTCGCCGGGATCGCGTCGCCGCTGATTGCGCCGCAGTCGATCGAGCAGGTGTGTTCGGCCTCCGGGTCGATGCGCCTGGTCATGCTCGATGACGACGGCCAGGAAGTCGTGACAGCAGCCTCGCTCGATTGCCCCCTGTGTGCATCGCTGGCAGCGCCGCCACCTGCCGCACTGCCGCCCGCCAGGCATCCCGCTCAGGGCGTGTCGGCGTCGAATTCACACCGTTCTCTCCCCGGGGCTGCGCCGTCGGCCAGCCTGCCGCCCGCCCGGGCGCCTCCCGCGATCGCCTGACGATTTGACCCTGACGCGTCTGACGGGTGGCTGATCGCCGCCCGAGATGACGCGAGTCTTTTGTCAGTTGCCGATTCCGGGGGCATCTTGAAAGTCATCATCACGGCAGCCCGTCCGGCTGCAACATCTGCTTTGCGCGCGTCATCTGGCCACCCTGTTCCCGGTCCTCAGGTCCGTCCTGTTCGTTCCGTGCGTTCTGTTCGTCCGCTCGGACTCATGTCACTGACGGCCCTTGCGGCACTCTGGTTCACCTCGCCCGCCATGGGACAAGCGGCCGACGGCTCAACGGCTGTGCCGGACGCCGCTCGTGTCCCAAGCGCGCCGACTGCCGACGAAGGCGCCGGGCGTCTGCCATCGGTTGTGGTCATCTCGACCACCCAGCCCACCTCGCTGCCGACCCAGATCCCGACCACGATGGAAGGCATCGACCGTCTGCAGATCGAGCAGACCATCAATGCGACCGACAGCGAGGACGCCCTCAAATACTTCCCGAGCCTGCTGGTGCGCAAACGCTATGTCGGCGATTACAACCACGCGATCCTCTCGAGCAGGGCCTCTGGCACCGGCAACAGCGCCCGATCGATGGTCTATGGCGACGGCATCCTGCTGTCGAACTATCTCGGCAACGGCATCGGCGGCCTGAGCTATGTGCCGCGCTGGGGGCTGGTCACGCCTGAGGAAATCGACCGTGTCGATGTGATGTACGGCCCCTTCTCGGCGGCCTATCCCGGCAACTCGATGGGCGCGGTGGTCGATTATGTGACCCGGATGCCGACCGCCTTCGAGGGTCATGTCGCCATCGGCTACTTTGTCCAGCCCTTCGACCTCTACAGCACGCAGGCGACCTATCGGGGCTGGCAGATGAGTGCCTCGCTTGGCAGCCGTCAGGGCGAGTGGTCATGGTGGATCGATGTCAATCGCACCGACAGCCAGGGGCAGCCGCTGACCTTCGCCACCCGCCTGCTGAGCGCCGGTGCGTCGTCTGCCGCCGGCACGCCAGTCGCCGGCGCAGTGCTGGCGCTCAACAATGCGAATCAGCCCTGGTACGTCCTGGGTACCGGCACGCAGTACCACACGCTTCAGGATCACGCCAAGCTCAAGCTTGCCTACGACTTCTCGCCGACGCTGCGTGCCACCTATACCCTTGGCCTCTGGCAGAACGACGCCTCGGGCAATTCGCAGTCCTATCTGCTCAATGCCAGCAGCCAGACGGTCTACAGCGGCCCGGTCAACATCAATGGCCTGGCCTTTACCGGCACCCAGGCCCTCACCGGTGGTGACTTTCCGCTGACCCAGGCCAACAGCCTCCATGCCATCCACGGACTGACCCTGCGCAGCAATACCCAGGGGCTATGGGACTGGGAGGCCGCGGCCAGCCTCTACACCTACAACACCGACACCCTGCGTCAGAACGCAGCGAGTAACACCCTGCCTGGCGCGGCGGGTGGTGGCAGCGGCACGATCGCCAACGGCGCAGGCTCCGGCTGGAGCACGCTTGCGCTGCGCGGCACCTGGCGCCCGGAGGGCATCCGGGGCGAGCACATCGTCGACGTCGGTGTGCAGCAGTACGCCTACCAGTTGCGCTATCTGACCAGCCAGACCAGCGGCAGCTGGATCGATGGCCCGGCGGGTACCACCGTCAGCAATGTGCAGGGCGATACCGTGTTGCGAGCGCTGTGGGCTCAGGACACCTGGGCGTTGGCACCGGCCTGGAAGACCGTGCTGGGCGCGCGTCTCGAAAACTGGCAGGCCTCCAACGGGTCGACCAGCTTTTCGGCGATCAGTGCTTTGAACTATCCGACCCGCAATGAGCAGTTTGTCTCGCCCAAGGCCGCGATCTCGAATCAGATCACCGAGGACACGCTGATCAAAGGCTCGGTCGGTCGCGCGGTCAGATTTCCGACACCGGCCGAGCTTTATGGCGCCACCTCGACCACCAACTCGCTCTATATCAACGACCCCAATCTCGCGCCCGAAAAAGCCTGGACCAGCGAGCTGACCCTCGAAAGGCTGATCGGCACCGGCACCGTGCGATTGACCTGGTTTGCCGAGCAGGTCACCGATGCGCTCTATTCGCAGACCGTTTATGACTCGGCTGCCAACAAGAACATTTCGCGGGTGCAGAACATCGGGCGGATCGTCACCAACGGACTCGAGCTGGTCTATGGCGGCACCGATGTCGGCATCCGGGGCCTTGACCTGAACGGCAGCGTGACCTGGGCCGATTCGGTCATCAAGGAGAACACCGGTTTCGTGACCACCCCCGGCGATACCGTCGGCAAGCGCCAGCCCAACATCCCGAGGTGGCGTGCAACCGTGCTGGGCAACTATCACGTCACCGAAGCCTTCAGCACCAGCCTTGGTGTGCGCTACAGCGGTCAGCAATACCGGACGCTGAACAACATCGATGTCAACGGCTACACCTATCAGGGTGTCAGCCCCTTCGTGACCGCTGATGTCCGGGCCCTGTGGCGCATCAACAAGACTTTCACCGCGTCGATCGGTATCGACAACCTCAACAATTATCACTACTGGAATTTCCACCCCTATCCGCAGCGTACCTACATGGCGACCCTGCGGGCCGACACAAAGTGACTCCCATGACATCAATCAAAAAAACAAGTTTTTTACGCTGCAGTCAGCGGGTTGCCGTTTTGATCGGCATCGGCATGGGTATTGGCGTTGCGGTTGCGATGCCGGCCGCGGCTCATGTCACCCTCGAGCAGCCGCAGGCCGCAGCCGGCTCAGGCTACAAGGCCGTGCTCAGGGTCGGCCATGCCTGCGCCGGCGCGACCACTACCACTGCCGTCACCGTGCGGCTGCCGGCGGGTTTCGCCGGCGCCAAACCGGTTCCGAAGGCCGGATGGATCACCACCGTGCAGCGCGCGGCACTCGCGCAACCCTATGAGTCGCATGGCCGGCGTGTGACCGAGGATGTGACCACGGTGAGCTGGCAGGCTGCCAGCCCGGCGTCGGCGCTGTCCGGCGACTTCTATGATGAGTTTGTGGTGCGGGGGCAGTTGCCCGAGTCGCCGGGCATGCTGTGGTTCAAGGTGCTGCAGACCTGTGACGTCGGCGCCTCCGACTGGGCGCAGGTGCCGGCCTCGGGCAGTTCGGTCAAGGGCCTGCCGCTGCCGGCCGCGCCGCTTGAAATAATGCCGGCAGGCCATGGGAGCCATAATCACTGAAGTCGTCACTCTGCCCGCCCTCGGGGCAACACGCCATGACCCGTTCCGCCGATCCGATTGTCAGGCACTTCAGGCAGATCCTGATGTGGCCGCTTCAGCTGATGCCGATGTCCAGTGCCGATCAGCGCAATCCCGGACGGGTGCAGACGCCCTGGGAATATCTCGACCAGTGTGACGGGCCCAATCCGTGGCTCGAACTGGTCGACGATTTCAACGTCGATCCGGCGCAGTTCCAGGAGCGTCATTACCGTGAATTCGTGACCTTCCTGCCTCACGTGCAGCGATTCCTTTACGGCCAGGCGCGCTCGATCGTTGCGAAAGTCGGGTTCGGCGAGTCGCCGATCCGGGTCTTTCGCCGCAGCGACGTCAGCGCCTGCCGGATGCATTTCGATGATGGGCAGGCGGTCGATTTTTCCCTGTCCCATATCGATCTCTACTTTTTTTTCGATATCGACATCGTCTTTCTCGTTGTCGAGATTTTTGCGGACGAACTGCCGCTGTCCCGGGTCCAGGACACGCTCTACCGCTTCGGGCGTGATTCTCCGGCCGGCTGGGATCCTGATGGCAGTCCGGTTGCCTGCATTCCCCGAGTCGAGTGGATCGGTACCGAGGGGCAGGTGCTGGTGTCCTCGGACATGGACGACCGCACCGGCTACCTGACGTTTACCGGTGAACATCGCGCGCAGCGCATCGGCGCCCACTGGCAGTTCCTGCTCGAGCCGATGGTTCACCATCACACCGGCAGGCCGGGGCCGATCCGGTATCGCCAGATCGAATATCACCGGATGCCCAAGCTGAGCTACCTGGCGCTCGACGATCCCTTTGTTTTGACAGAAGACGATTTTTTTCGCCTGGCAATGGCGACACGGCCTGATGACGGCCTGCCCTTGCCCTATTCGCCCGAAGTCATTCGATCGGTCAAAGCCGAGATGCTTTACGACCGCTTCTGGAATGCCGAGCTTCGCGACTTGCGAGCCTCGACCCGGGTGGTCGGCAACGGGCATTCGATGTCGATCGTCGGCTCATGGCAATCCCCTTTTTTTCGCGACATGGACGCCGGCATGCTCGGCCAGTTCCGTCATCAGTATTTCCTGGTCGGCCTGATCGCCCACTTTCACAAGGCCTGTCTGCTGATGTTCTCAGACCGGCTGATCAACACCGTTTCGCTGCTCGATCTCGACGATCCCGAATCCGAGCGGCGCTTTCGCGACACGATCCGCTCGACCCGCGAGGTCTTCCTGCGCTTTAACCATCGCTACTGGTTCCATGAGGTCTCGAACCAGTCGATGGCCCGTGATCTCTTCGAGATGTGGAGCCGGCATCTGCGCACCGACAGGCTCTTTGAGGAAGTGCGGGAGGAGGTGCTCGACATGGGCACTTACCTCGACAGCGACGATGCCAGACGTCAGGGCGACGCGGTGCTGCGCCTCACGGTGGTCACGATTTTCGGTCTGATCGGCACGATCGCGACCGGCTTCCTCGGGATGAATCTGATTGACGAGACCGACGAAAAGCCGATCGTGCGGCTGATTATCTTCGCCTCGGTGCTTCTTCCGACAGTGCTGATCACGGTCCTGACGATCCGCTATTCGAAAGCGCTCTCCGAGATCCTCGACACCATTGCCAACGAATCGAGCGAAGGCTGGCTGTCGCGGCTTCGGCGCGTGCGGCGAGTGGTTGCCGGGCGGCGCAGTGGACGGCGCCAGATCAGCGGCGATTAGGGGTGCAACCCAGGGGCTGGCCTGACTCTGTCATTTTGCCGTAACTTATTGATTTTATTAAATTCTCTGGCGCTGACTCTGATTTGTCATATTAAATCGATAAGCTCCGCGATCTCGATTGGTCTCCGTAACTTAAAGGCTAAAAATGGCTCTCATCCGAAATTTACTTGCTGCTGGTGCCTGCGTACTTGCCTGCTCGGGCGCACTCGCTCAGGACATCACCGGTGCTGGTGCCACCTTCCCGGCCCCGATTTACGCCAAATGGGCAGAAGCCTACAAAGGTGCAACCGGCGCACAACTCAACTATCAGGCGATTGGATCTGGCGGCGGCATCAAGCAGATCACCGCCAAGACCGTCGATTTCGGCGCGTCCGATGATCCGATGTCGGGCGACGACCTGACTAAAAACGGTCTGACCCAGTTCCCGGCGGTCATCGGTGGTGTGGTGGTCGTGTTCAACGTTCCCGGAATCGCCGCGAACCAGATCACCCTTGATGGAGCGGTCACCGCTGATATTTTCCGCGGCGCGATCAAGTCCTGGGATGATCCGGCGATCGCCAAGCTCAATCCTGGTCTGAAGCTTCCCGCAACCGCGATCACGGTTGTCTATCGTTCCGACTCCTCCGGCACGACGGCAGTGTTCACCGACTACCTGGTCGGCGTGTCGGCACCATTCAAGACCTCGCCGGGTGAAGGCAAGACCGTCAATTGGCCGGTCGGTATCGGCGGTCGGGGCAACGCGGGCGTTGCAGCCAACGTGACCAAGATCGCCGGCGCGATCGGCTATGTCGAATTCGCTTTCGCCAAGCAGAACAAGATCGCCTACGCTCAGCAGATCAATCGCGATGGCAAGCCGGTTCAGGCCGACGACACTACCTTCGCCGCTGCTGCCGAGAAGGCCGACTGGAATGCTGCGCCCGGCTTTGGCATCAGCCTGACCAACCAGGCCGGCGCATCGTCCTGGCCGATCACGGCGGCATCGTTCATCCTGATGCACAAGAACGCAGCTGACCCGAAGCGTTCCGCCGAAGTGCTGAAGTTCTTCAAATGGGCCTATGCCAACGGCGCAAAAGCCGCTGTCGAGATGGACTATGTGCCCATCCCGGCGACAGTGACCAAGCAGATCGAGTCCTCCTGGAAAGAGATCAAGGACGCATCCGGCAAGGCCGTCCTGAACTGATCGCATCATCCGCTGCCCGCCAGTCGGGCAGCGGTGGTCGCGTCAGACATCCCCCGCGCTCAGGTTTTTGAACCATGCGTGACTCGACACCACTGGAATCCGGCATGAGTAATCAGGCGACGACCGTCAACGGTCTTTCCGAATCGCGCGCGTCTCAGGCGGGCGCGCCGGTCAACACCGACGCGGCTTCGCTGGCAAGGCGGGTTGCCCGGTTTGCCTTCCAGGACCGCTGGTTTGAACGGATCACCGGAAGCTTTGCTGCGCTGGTCTTGCTGGCGATGTTTGGCATCATCGGTTCGCTGATTTACCAGTCGCTGCCGGTCTTTCAGAAGTTTGGTCTCGGATTTATCACCGGCGCGACCTGGAGCCCGTCCGATGATGTATTCGGCGCCGGTATCGCGGTGTTCGGAACGCTGGTCACCTCGGCCATCGCGATGCTGATCGCCGTGCCGATCAGTTTCGGTATCGCGCTCTTTCTGACCGAGACCTGTCCGCTGTGGCTGCGTCGCCCACTTGGCACGGCAATCGAATTGCTTGCCGGCGTGCCGTCGATTATTTACGGTATCTGGGGCCTGTTCGTGCTGGCACCGCTGCTGCAGCAGTATGTGCAACCGCTGCTGATCAAGACTGGTCTGCCGCTGCTTGCCGGGCCGCCGTTGGGGGTGGGCATCTTCACTGCCGGTGTGGTGCTGGCCCTGATGGTCATCCCATTCACCGCGTCGGTGATGC
>Ga0007795_10000546_pt1 | contig 12209 bp, 9 predicted proteins | sample CryBogmetaGMA1M_FD_60369 | JGI IMG/M metagenome (GOLD analysis project Ga0007795, IMG submission 60369) | Freshwater microbial communities from Crystal Bog, Wisconsin, USA - MA1M | ecosystem: Environmental > Aquatic > Freshwater > Lake | place: Crystal Bog, Wisconsin, USA | collected 2009-07-06
TGCGGCTATCGGGGTGACCCGCGCCGCGAGTGCCAGTGCACGCCGCCGCAGGTGGAGAAATACATGGGGAAGATCTCCGGGCCGCTTCTCGACCGGATCGACATCCAGCTCGAAGTGCCGGCCGTCCCTTACCGTGATCTCTCCGCCAAGCGGGCCGGAACGTCGAGCGAGCAGATGCGGGCGGCGGTGAACGCGGCCCGCGAGCGGCAGGCGGCTCGGTTTGCCGGCAGCACCACGCGGGCCAACGCGCGAATGTCGAGCCGGCTGGTGCGTGAACATTGCCAGCTCGACGCGCCAGCCAGCGAGATGCTCAAAGGCGCTGTCACAAACCTCGGCCTCTCGGCCCGGGCCCACGACAAGGTGCTGCGCGTGGCCCGGACGATCGCCGACCTCGACGCCGCCGAGACGATCCGCTGCGATCACCTCGCCGAGGCGATCAATTACCGCCTCCTCGACCGGACGCTCTGGACCTGATTCCTTGAAAAATGCTCCAGGTTTCATGCTCCAGGTTTTTCCAGCAACGCTTCTGGCCCGGCCACGATCCGGCCACGATCCGGCCGCGATCCGGCCACGATCCGGATAGACCGTCAGCGCCGCATTTGGCACGATGCAGGGCATGACACGCCCCAACCCCAAGCCGCGCACCGCGGCCCCTCCCCGCGCTGCCGCGACGCCTTCCACGTCGACCGTCGCGGCGGCCGATCGGCCTGCCTCGGTGGCGACGCTGCTTCGATGCGCGGCGGTGCTTGTCCCCCTCGGGATCGCGTCCCTGGCTGTCGACGTGCCGGTGGCTGCTTGGTTCAAGGATGGCGCCTGGCCGGCAGCGATGCCGGAGGTGCTTGTGAAGATCGCCGGGGAGATCCGGCGCCTCGTGACGCTCTCGGAGGTGATCGGCCACACGGTGAGCGTCGTGGTCCTCCTCGGCCTCGTTGCAGCGCTCGATGGCACGCTCGCCTGGCCCTTGTGGCGAGCGCCGGCATTCGGGAGGCCGTCGCGGCAGCCGACGCCCCAGCAGGCGACGTTTGCCCGATTCCTCGGGGCAACCTTCACCGGCGGCATCCTCACCGACATCATCAAGCTCCTCGTCGACCGGGTGCGGCCGCGGGCCGCTGATTTCGTGACCCACGGCAGCGTCTGGGATTCCTTCAAGGAGGAGGTGATTGCCACGATCACGGGGAGCCGGTCGAACATCAACAGCTTCCCTTCGGGACACTCGGCGATCGCGGCGGGGTTTGCCGCGGCACTCGCTTGGAAATACCCGCGTGGCCGGATCTACTTCGCCGTCTTCGCGGTCATGGCGGCGTCGCAGCGGATCGTTTCGTCGGCCCACTTCCCCAGCGACGCCTGCTTCGGCGCGGCCCTCGGGCTCATCGGCGCGAGCCTCTTTCTCCACCGACAGCCGTGTCAGCCGGCGACACTCCCGCCCCCGAGCTGACTCGCTTGCGGCAACGGCGCCATCAATGGCAGCCCCGCAGTCGATGGCGTATAGTGCGGGCGACTCGGAGGCCTTCCGACCCGCGCAGCACCGCCAGCCCCGTACCACACCAGGAATTGCACCATGCCCGCCCCCAAGAAAGCCAAAAAGGCCGTGAAGACACGACGTGCCGACGCGGCGGCTGGCGCGGCTGGCGCGGATGAAAAGCCCGTGGCCGCCGCTTTCCAGAGCCCACCGGAGCCGCCCCGCGGCAGGAGGGTGCTGCTTGTCGATGACGATCCCGAGATCGTCGAATCGATGCGGACGGTTCTCGAGTCGAAGGGCTATGAGATCCTCGTGGCCCGCGATGGCAATCAGGGGCTCCTCATGGCCGAGCGCGAGAATCCCGATCTCGTTGTCCTCGACATGATGATGCCGAAGCGGAGCGGATTCCTCGTCCTCGAGCGGCTTCGCCGCAGCCATCCCGTGCCGATGCGCGTGATCATGATCACCGCCAACGAGGGGAGCCGCCACAAGGCCTACGCCGAGATGCTCGGCGTCGACGACTACATCCGCAAGCCGTTCGCGATGGACAGGCTCCTCGACAGCGTCCAACGCCTCCTCGGCGCCGCCCGTTGACAGGCGATTGCTGACCATCGCTGTGCCCCGCGATGCAAGCCGCTCTCGATCCGCGTTTTCACTCGGCGCACTTCGTCGAAAGCCGGTTGCGAAGCGGCCGTCAAGGGTGAATACGACGGCGGAGTTTGGAGAGGATGCGCAGGACGAATGTGCAATTGACCCTCTTCAGGGGGCGTCCTAGATTGCGGCGGTGACTTGTCGATGGCCGCGAGAGAAGGCGTCTGCGGTCACGAACGCCGGACGGGTTTGAAGGAGGGCCGTGCGACTGCTTGACAGCCGCCGCGGCGAACAGGGGTGCAGATGACGATGCCGGGTGACGAACGTCGATTCGACACAACCGCGCCGAAGCCGCCGGACGGCCCGATGACGGGCCGCCCGATCGTCGGCGCGGCCGCGCAGCGGCACTTCGCTACGACGCGGCTGGAAGGGGACGACATCAAGGAGCGCGTCCGCGACGCCACCGACATTGCCGATCTCGTCGGCTCGTACGTCACCCTCCGCCGGCAGGGAAAAAATCTCGTCGGCCTCTGCCCGTGGCACGACGATTCGAAGCCGAGCTTCAACGTCAATCCCGAGCGGCAGACGTTCCGCTGCTGGGTGTGTGACATCGGCGGAGACGTGTACAGCTTTCTCATGCGAATGGAGAAGATCGAATTTCGCGAGGCCCTCGAGCAACTTGCCGAGCGGGCCGGCATCGATCTTCCCCGCGGACGGGGCGGGCTGCCGGTCGACGAGCGGAAATCGCTCCACAAAGTCCTCCATTGGGCCTGCGACCGGTTTGCCGACCACCTCCGCCGCGCTCCCGACGCCGAGCCGGCCCGCGACTACCTCCGCAACCGCGGCCTTTCGATCGAGACGATCGAGCGATTCCAGCTCGGCTATGCCCCGGCGGCCTGGGATTGGCTGCTCAGGCAGGCGCCGGCGGCGGGATTTCCGGCCGAGCTGCTTGCCCGTGCCGGCCTCGCCGTCGAGCGGCAGGAGCGCGGCGGCCACTACGACCGCTTCCGCGACCGAGTGATGTTCCCGATCCGCGATCCGCAGGGACGCTGCGTCGCCTTCGGCGGCCGCGTCCTCCCCGGATCGACCGAAGGGGCGAAGTACATCAACTCCCCCGAGACGCCGGTGTTCTCGAAGAGCTCGCTCCTCTACGGCCTCGACAGCTCGCGTGACGGGATGGCTCGCACCGGCCGGGCGGTCGTCGTCGAGGGCTACACCGATTGCCTCGCGGCCCGGCAGGTGGGGTGCGATGACGTCGTCGCCGTCCTCGGCACGGCGCTCGGCGAGCGTCACGCCAAACTCCTCCGCCGCTACGCCGATCGGCTCGTCCTCGTCCTCGACGGAGACGAGGCAGGGAGAAGACGGGCCGACGAGGTCCTCGACGTCCTTCTCGCCGAGCCGATCGACATCCGCATCGCCCGCATGCCCGACGGCGTCGACCCCTGCGAGTTTGCCCTCGAGCAGGGGCGCGAGGCGTTTGAAGCGCTCGTCGAGTCGGCGGTCGATGCCCTCGACTACCGGCTCGAGGAGGCGGCGGCGAAGGTGGCCGGGAAGGGTGACGATGCCGCCTTGGCGGCGGTCGAGAGTGTCCTCGTCGCCCTGTCGCGCGTTTCGGACCGCTCCACGCTCGCCCCGTCGCAGCGGAGGTTGCGTGAGGATCAGGTGCTCGGTCGGCTGTCGCGGCGCTTCGGCTTGTCGCGCGACGCACTCCTCGGCCGGCTCTCAGCCCTCCGGTCAGACTTTTCGGCTCGCATGCCGAAGGCCGACGGGGAAGGCGAGCCCCGTGTCGAGCGCTTCCACCCTGTCACACCGACCCGCCTTCCCGCCTGGGATCGGGAAGTGCTCGAGGTCCTCGTCGGCGTGCCCGAGGCGACGGGGCTGGTGATCCGCGAGATTCCCGCCGAAGATCTCGAACACCGCGCCAGCCGCACCGTGCTCGAGACGGCGCGGCGGATGCATGCCGAAGGGCGCGAGGTCAGTCTCGGAGGCCTGCTTTTGGAGCTGACCGATCCGGCGCTCCACAGCCTCCTGGTCGCCGTCGACGCCGATCTCCACTCGAGCAACGCGGCCACCGCCGCTGACCGCCTCGCCCATATCGAGGACGCGCTGCGCCAGCGTCGCGCGAATCGGGACGTGGCCGCCGGCATCCGCACACTGAAATCCTCGAGCCTCGATGCCGAGGCCGAGGCGCAACTTCTGGAGCAACTCGTCGCCACGCGGCGGGAAGCTCAGGGCATGACCGATCCCAAGGATGGGTGAAGGTGCCCGTCTCGTTGACTGCGATCGGCGAATCCCGGCCCCGGCCGGAAAGCGCCGGGGGGCGGTACGCGAGTGACGGTAGGATGGTGAAGGAGAACACCGATGAAGAAGCAGGCAGTCCGGATGCGCATGTCAAACGATCCCATGTCACAGACTTCGTCCTCAGGGACACCCCACGATCCGACGCCGCGGCAACCCGACGTCGGTGCTGCGGACAACGGACGCGTCGACGCCTCAGCCGGGGGTGGGCCCGACATCCTCCCCTTCCAGGCGGCAGGCCCGGTGCCGGCGCAGGACAACGAACTGTCCGCCCTCATCGCCACCGGCCGTGCCCAGGGCTATCTGACCTTCGATCAGGTCAATTCCTACCTCCCCGACGAGGCCGTTGACCCCGAGAAGATCGACGCCCTGCTTGTCGCTCTCGAGGAAAAGGGGATCGATCTCCTCGACGAGCCCCCCGCGCCGTTTCTGGCGGCCGTCAAGGGCCCGGCGGCGAAGGCCAAGGCGGCACCCCGACGCGACGAGGCGATTACGAGCGCGCCGTCCAACGCCGGCAACGATCCGATCCGGATGTATCTGGCCCAGATGGCCGAGATCCCTCTCCTGACGCGGCCGGAGGAGATCTCGCTGGCGAAGCGGATCGAGGTCACCAGGAAGCGGTTCCGGCGTGCGATCCTCGGTTGTTCGTGGTCGATGCAGACGACCGTCGACACCCTCCAGCGCGTCCACGAGGGGAAGCTCCCCTTTGACCGCACGATCAAGGTGTCGCTCACCGAGCGGCTCACGAAGGAACAGATCCAGTCGCGGATGCCGCACAACCTCGCCACGCTCGTGCGGCTCGTCGAGCGGAGCAAGGCCGACTTCCGCCTCCTCGTCAACAAGCGCACCAGCGCCGACGAGGCGCGGACGGCGCGGCTGCGCTTCCGCCGCGACCGGGCCAAGTCGCTGACGCTCGTGGAGGAGTTGAGCCTCCGCACCCGGCGCGTGCAGCCGCTCCTCAAAGTGCTCCGCGGAATGTCGGCCCGGATGGACCGGCTCCAGCAGGAATTGCGGCTCCTCGACCACGGCCACGGCTCCCGTGACGACCGGGCCGATCTCCGCAAGGAGCTCCGCGACCTCATGCTCTCGACCCTCGAGAGTCCCCGGTCGCTGCGGAGTCGGGTGGCGGCGCTCGAGAAGCTCCAGACCGAGTACGAGACTGCGAAGCGGAATCTCTCCGCCGCCAACCTCCGCCTCGTGGTGTCGATCGCGAAGAAGTACCGCAATCGCGGACTCTCCTTCCTCGATCTCATCCAGGAGGGGAACACGGGGCTGATGCGGGCCGTCGACAAGTACGAATACCGGCGCGGGTTCAAGTTCTCGACCTACGCCACCTGGTGGATCCGGCAGGCGATCACGCGGGCGATCGCCGACCAGGCGCGGACGATCCGCATTCCGGTCCACATGATCGACGTCCTCTCGAAGCTCCGCACCACCGCCAAGCGGCTCCTCCACGAGCTCGGCCGCGAGCCGACGACCGAGGAGATGTCGCAGGCCGCCGGGATCCCGCTCGACGAGGCGCGGCGCGTCCTCGACATGGGGCGTCAGCCGATGAGCCTCGACCGGCCGGTGGGAGAGAGCGAGGATGCGAGCTTCAGCGAGTTTGTCGAGGATCTGTCGGCGGAGAGCCCGACCCAGTCGGCCACCAACGGCCTCCTCAAGGACCGCATCGATTCGCTCCTCAAGACCCTCACCTTCCGGGAGCGGGAGATCATCCGCCTCCGCTACGGCCTTACCGACGGCTACACCTACACCCTCGAGGAAGTGGGGCGGATCTTCCGCGTCACCCGCGAGCGCGTCCGGCAGATCGAGGCCAAGGCGGTGAAGAAGCTCCAACACCCGGTCCGGTCGCGGCAGCTCGAGAGCTTCCTCGGCGGCGTGCCGGGCTGACGTCCACGGCGGACCGATCCGCATCGTTCGGCGGGCCGGCCGTGCTGGTTTGCTCCCCCGGGAGCCGACCGGCGGCCGGCCCGCCCTCGTTTTCATGGTTGCCGGCAGGCGGGAGCCAGCCCTCGACAGGCCCGACGGATGAATGGCGAGCAGCGGTCTGGTAAGCTGCCTTTTTCTTGTCCGCCCCATCTTTTTCCTCTCAGGCTCCCATGGCCCTTGCCGTCACCGCCGATGCCGTGCGCACCCTGCACCGCATGCATCGTCAACTCGAGGATCTGCGGTCGCGGCTCGCCGCCGGCCCGCGGGCGATCGACGCCCGCAGTCGCAATGCCGACGCGATCACGGCCCGGTTGGGCGTGCTTCAGGAGGAGATCCGCAAGGCCCGGCTGATCGCCGATCAAAAGCAACTCCAGCTCCGCTCCATGGAGACCCGCATCAAGGATTGCGAGGCGAAGCGCAACGCCGCCAAGACCAACCGGGAATACCAGCTCCTCGGCGAGCAGATGGCCGCCGACGACGAGGCGAAGAAGGTCCTCGAGGACGAGATTCTCGAGGCCCTCGAACGCGTCGACGGCCTCAAGGCCACCCAACCCCCGATCGAGGCGGAACTCGCGGCGGCGAAGACGTCGCTCGAGGAGATGAAGGTGAAGGTGCAGGCCGAACGTGGCGCCCTCGACACGGAAGTAGCCCGGATCGCCGCCGATCTGGAACGGGCCGAACAGGAGCTCCCCACCGAATCCCGCGAGTCTTACCGGCGGATGGTGCGGAGCAAGGGGGCCGATGCCATGGCTCAACTCGATGGCGAGAGCTGCGGCGGATGCTGTCAGCAACTTCCCCCCAACGCCGTCGCCGAATTGTCGCAGGGGCGAGTCGTTCCCTGCCGCAGCTGCGGCCGCATGGTGTACGCCTCCAGATCCGACTGATCCGGCCCCGTTCATCCCTGCGGCGTCCCTCCCCCGCGGAGCCGGACGCCGCATTTTCGCTCTCTTTCCGTTTCCTTATTTTCCGAGGATCCGATGTCCGACCGCATCCCCATGACCCAGTCCGGGTACGACAAGCTCCGCGCCGAAGTCGAACACATGAACTCGGTGGAAATGCCGAAGATCGCCGCGCGGGTGGCCGCCGCCCGGAGCGAGGGGGATCTGAGCGAGAACGCCGAGTACCACGGCGCCCGCGAGAGCCAGGGGATGATGCAGGCGAAGATCAACATGCTCGCCGACAAGCTCGCCCGCGCCGTGATCGTCGAGCGGCCGAAGGAGGCCAACGGCGAGGTAGTGTTCGGGGCCACCGTCGTCGTCAAGGATCTCAAGTTCGGCGACGAGGAGATCTACGTGCTCGTCGGCGCCGGCGAAGAGGATTTCGACGCCGGGCGGATCAATGTCGCCAGCCCCTTGGCCCAAGGCCTGCTCGGCCGAAAGGTCGGGGAGACGGTCGCGATCGCCGTGCCTGCCGGCACGATGCGGATGGAGATTCTCGAGGTCCGCTTCGAGGACACCTGATCAGCCGGCCGGGACTTCCGAGTCGTCCATGCCCTCCCAGAGGGTGCTGCCGATGCGGACGATCGTCGCCCCCTCGAGGATCGCGTCGACGAAGTCGCCGCTCATCCCCATCGACAGTTCGACAAGCCCGGGATGATCGCTCGCGTGCCGGTCGCGAAGCCCCCGGAGGAGAGCGAACTGGCGGCGGGCCGTGCCGTCTTCCCCGGTCGGCCCCCCTGGTGTTGGCGCCGACGCCATCCCCATCAGCCCGCGAATCGCCACCGGCCCTCCGGCTGCGGCGTCGAGGAGCGCTGCCACCCCGTCGGGGGCGATGCCGCTCCGGCCGGGATCACCGTCGAGATTGACCTCGACGAGCGCCTCCACTCGGCGCTGCTGGGCGAGCGCCTCGGCCGCGAGCTCGTCGAGGAGGCGGCGGCTGTCGAGCGAATGGATGAGCGACACAAGCGGCAGCGTCCGCCGCACCTTGTTGCGCTGCAGGCGGCCGATGAGGTGCCAGCGGGCGCCCGACCACGGCGTGCCAGCGGCAGTAAAAGCTGCCGCCCGTTCCCACAGGTTCTGCGGGCGACTCTCCCCCAAGTCGGCGCACCCGGCCTCAAGGAGCATGGCGGCCCAGGCCGGCGGGACATACTTCGTCACCCCAACGATCCGCACCGTCTCCGCCGCGCGGGCCGCCTGTCGGCAGGCTTCCGCCACCGCATCCCGGACGCGGGCCAGATTGCCACGGCAGCGGTCGCGGAGCTGCGGATCGGGCGTGGCCGGATCGAACGAGGGGAAGGCCTGAGTGTTCATCGGAGGCGCCCGCGGGGGCGTCATTCGATCTCCAACGTCCGCGACACTTCGCCGCTGCGGCGCAGCCGCCCGACGAGGAACTCGCAGGCGACATTGCAGCCGAGGAGGGTGCGGTTGCGGGGCGTGTCGAGGGCCCGATAGAGGAGCCACTGCTCGAGCCCGACCTGAACCCGGAAGCCGACCGCCTCGTGAGCTTTGAGGTTCTGCCGCTGGTCGGCCACGGAGAGTGGTCGCCAAGTGAGGGGGAGCTCGGACCTGTCGGGATCGAGATCGAACCACACCGGAAAGGAGTACCGCCCCCCCTGCCCTTCGCCGTGGAGCCGCAGCACATCCCCATCCTCGTCGAGCGCGCCTGCCGCGGTGGCCGTCCGCCATTCGGGCAGCGCCAGCGGAAGCACGCGCCACGCCTGCCGCTCGCCGACCTTGAGGCGAAGCTCACGGGTCTCTGCCTCGCGGCTCGCTCCGGCCTCGGCGAGGGGAAGATGGCTGCGGTAGGAGATCCGGTCGGGTCGCCCCGAGGCCGGAAGGCAGGCCCCGGCGTCGGTGATCGAATCGGTGAGGACGAGGACCTGGTCGCGCGGGAGGAGGACGATCTGTCGCTCTGCCTGGAGGCCCCCGGGAAGCGGGGCGACGATCTCGAGGAACGACGCTTTGGCGTCCGACTCGAAGCAGCAAACCGTCCATGGCCCGGTGGGGAGAAGCGGCACCCCGTCGGCCTCCACCGACCAGCCCCAGTCGCCGGCGACGACGAGCCGGTCGCCAACGGCAATCTCGAGTTGGTGCCGCGGGGTGCTGAAGTCGAGGAGGAGCCGGACCGCCCCCCGTCCCCAGCCGGTACGGAGCACCGCCACCGAGTCTCCCTCAGAGGCACTGTCACGCGGCACCGTCTTCCCCGCTGGAGCGGAATGCCTGTGCCCCTTCACCGCCGCGGCCGTGCGGCAAAGCGGCTGGCTGTCGGCCGCGGCGAGAATCTTGAGGAGCGGGGAGGCATCGAGGGCTTCAGGGCCACCGCGCCCCGGCACGCGCCCCCTGTCGCCGAGGAGACGGAGCGCCGCGACGCAGCTCCCCTTCCAACGGGCATCGGTGGCGCTCTCCCAAGGGAGGCCGAAGCCGCTCGACTCCGCCGCTGCCCGGACGCGGGTCCAGGCGAGGACGCGCGCGATGAAGGCCGCTGCCGGCCCCGCTTTCGGCGCCCCGTCGGCCGCCGTCGCCGCGGCGAGGTCCGCGGCGAGCACCGCCCCGACATCCTCGATCGTCGTTCCCACCGGGAGGCAGAAGAGCCCGAGGAGCGTGACGACGAACGGCGCTCCGACAAGATCGCCACTCCGCAGCGCGGCGGCGGCAGCTTCTCCTTCAGCGGCGAGCCGTTCGACAAGCCCCGCCGCGCCGGGGTGTTTCGAGCGCACCAGCCAAGCGAGGCTCCAGGCCGCCCCTTCGTCGAGCGCCCACCGTCCGGCGGCGTCAGGCCCGAGCGTTGCCTCATCGAGGCAGCGGGCCGTGGCAGCCGCCACCGCGTCGATCCCCTTGCCGCCACGCCGGCCGGCGGCCACTTCCTTGGCGAGATCCTCGAGGAGCGAGACTTGCGGGGATTGATGCGGAGGGAGCGTTGCGGCAATCCGCGTGACATGGCCCGCCACGTCGCGGCGGCCGACGCGACGAACGCCGTGACGGGTATCCCGTTCCTGCTCGGCATCGGTCGGCGTGTGGATCGTCACGGCCTGCAGCGAATCGAGGCCGACCGCGTCCTTCACCGGCCCGCGATCGCTCCGCTCCGCTCGGGCCCGTTTCCGCTTCGTCTTCCCACCGCTTGCCATGGCATTCCCCGAGCAATGAGTGTGTCGCTGATCCGTTCCCGCCATCCCTGTCCCGGCAGCGCGTTGCGACCGGAGCCAAAGGAGCGGCTCGCCGACGTCGTACCGCCGGCCAAGGCGCGGTATCGTAGCGGAGCGACCACCCTGTATTCCACGGGCACTCCTCCGATGATTCACCCCGGCAATTCTTTGGCGTTGAGCCGTCCCACCACCGGGAGCCACGGTCGGCTGCTGCGGCCCCCACAGGTCCGGCTGATCCGGCTGGCTGTGGCCTGCTTCACGGCGGCCCTGCTCACTGCCGCGTCCGGCGTCGCAACCGCCGCCGATCCAGGCGACGAGCCCGACGAATCCAATGCGGAGGCGACGGCCATCGCCTCTGCCGAAGACCGTCACCCCGACCTGCGCCGCCTGTCGCCGACGGAGGAGGTGTGGATCGACCGGGAGCGGGAGGAAGTGGTGGTGGGGGGGAGCGTGGCTCTCGACGACGGGCTGCTCGAGTTCTTCGCCTGCCCGGCGGGGACGAAAGAACATGAATCGGTCGTCGCCGTGGCCGCCAGTGCCCGGCTCGTCCATGCGGCGCTGTTGGCAGTCGGGCTCGAGCCGGGGAAACCGGTGTCCTTCGATCCGGAGTACCGGCCGGCGACGGGGCCGAGGATCCGGGTGACGATGCGCTGGACCGACGCGGACGGCGCCATCCAGGAAGCCGATGCCCGGAGTTGGATCCGCAACACCCGGACAGGCAAGGCCCTCGAGACCGACTGGGTGTTTGCCGGCAGCGCGTTTTGGACAGACCCGGCCGACGGACGCGAGTACTACCAGGCCGACGGCGGCGATCTCCTCTGCGTCTCCAACTTCCCCACCGCCACCCTCGATCTCCCCATCGAGAGCTCCCAGTCGAACGAGGCCCTCCTCTTCGAGGTCTTCAAGGAGCGCGTGCCGAAGCGGGCGACGCCGGTGGAGATGATCCTCTCAGCGGCCGAGTGAGCCGCCGGGAGCGGCGTCAACCGACCCGGCAGTGCTCGAGGATCCGCGCCGCATCGGCGACATACCCGACGTAGAACGGCCCGAACTCGGCGTAGCGGGCGCTCGCCTCGTCGAAGCGCATCGTGTAGACGATCTCTTTCAGGAAGTCAGGGTGGCGTGCCCACAGCGTCACTCCCCACTCCCAGTCATCGAGGCCGACGCTGACGGTGATCAGCTGCGTGACACGGCCACCGAACGACATCCCCGACCGTCCATGCTCGGCCATCAGCCGGCTCCGCTCCGAGAACGGCAGCGTGAACCAGTTCTCCCCCACCTTCCGCTTCTTGTTCATTGGATAGAAGCAGGCGTTGGGCCACGGCGGAAGCTCCGGCTCGATGCGACTCTTCCGCATCGCCCCTTCGCGGGCCGCATAGCCCTGCACCTTCGCCCGGTAGGTGGGGCTGTCGGCGGTCTCCCCTTCCTCGAGGAGGCGTTGCCCGAACTGCTCAGGCGTGGGCACATACTCGCTCACCTCGGTGAGCGACACGAACGAGTAGCCCGGCACGAGGGCGGGCCCGAGCGGCCCGGCGAGAAGCCGCTGATGGAGCCCGTCGATGACGAGCGGATCGGGATCGATGGCCATGACGGCGAAGTCGGCCTTGTGCCCCGGCACGATCCACGTCTGCAGCCGGATCGGTGCCCCGGCCGCCGCCGGATCGAGCGTGGCAACAAACGCTTGACGGCCCGCTTCGATCGTCGCCGCCGACATCGTCGCCAGCTTGGCCCGGTCGAAGGTGTAGAAGAAGTGGCTGCAGTGCCAGCCCTTCTCCGGCTGAAACGAGACGGTCGAGCCAGCGGCAGCGTGGGCCGGTGCCCCATAGCCTCCCCCTTCGGGCCGCCCTCCACCAC
>Ga0007795_10000550_pt1 | contig 12194 bp, 10 predicted proteins | sample CryBogmetaGMA1M_FD_60369 | JGI IMG/M metagenome (GOLD analysis project Ga0007795, IMG submission 60369) | Freshwater microbial communities from Crystal Bog, Wisconsin, USA - MA1M | ecosystem: Environmental > Aquatic > Freshwater > Lake | place: Crystal Bog, Wisconsin, USA | collected 2009-07-06
GTCTCCCGAGGGAAACGGGTATGGATGGACGGAACCCCGCCTAGACGGTTACCCGCCATCGCCAGTGTAACGGAACATTGCGCCATTTGTGAGCGGGCTGGTTCAAGGGCGGCGAGATTGCGTTTAGCGCACCCGGATTTGCGGTTAGCGCACTGGTCTTTGGCGCTCCAAAACCTTGGCTAGGGCAGCCAGCTCTTCACCCCAGGAGGCCTCGAGCGGCCAACACTCCCTGCGGGTGAGGCTCATGGCAATGCCCTTTTCCCCATAGGCCGCTTCATTGATGAACACCGGCCACACCACCTCGTGCTCCAGCCCTGCAGGGGGCCCATAGGCCAGGGTTTGGCCGCTGGCATCGATAAACAGCGCTTCGCCGAGACCCATCGGCTGCCAATCCCGTCCCTGGCGCTGGGGGTGGATACATCCCGCTGGCGAGCCATCGCCATGGCGGGGCACATCCACGCTGGCCAAATGGCGGTGCACCACCAGCTGGTTGGGTAAACACAACACCCCGTCTGCCGCATCAGCCAACACGGCCAGGGCTGCCTCGACGCCCAGTTGGGTTTGGCGACAGATCTGGCTTTGGAGCACCCCTTGGGGGACGGGCCCCACCTCAATCACCAGGCCGCAGGGCCAGCGCTCCACCAAAAACCCGGTTTGGGCCCCATCGGCCTCATGCAAATAGATGGGCAGGCCCAGTTGACCTTGGATGCCAGCCGCTAAAGCCAAATCAGCCGGTCTGCGGCCGTACACCACCAGGGAATTGCCCATGCTGCTGGTGGTGCTGTGCAGATCCAGAACCACGCTGCAAGGCTCCAGCCCAGCAGGACCAAACTGATCCAAAAGCTCTCTGGCCCGCACCAGCTCGGCCTGACCGGTGCTGGTGCGGGCCCCTAGGGCGGGGTCAAAACTACGGTTGAGATCCCGCTCCAGGTAGCGGCGGTTGGCGGCGTGGGCCCCGGGATTGCCCAACACCAAGGCCAACCCCAGGCCCTGGCTCGCCAAATCCTTGGGTTGGGAGCGCCAAAACTCCAGCAACCAAGGGGCATTGCGCTCATTGCCGTGGGTTCCCCCCACCACCATCACCTTGGGAGCGATTCGAGGGGGAGCAGATTGAGCTGCCATCGCGCCAGGTGGTTGCACTGGATATCAGGGCCAGCCTGACGCAGATTCAGACCATCGCCTGCCCCTTCCCATGGCCCCTCCTGCTGCTTTGGTGCGCACGGCCCGCTGCCTCTGGCAGTGGGAGTGGCAGCAATTGATGGGTGGGCTCGGCCCCGCAGACCAAGACGGCAACTACCGCAGACCCCCAGGAGCCTTCCTGGAACTGCCCCCGCTGCCGGGCGATGCCAGCGAGCCGAACTCCCACGTGTTGATCGTGGGTCGCAGTTGCCCCTGGGCCCACCGGGCCTGGTTGGTGTGGAGCCTGCGCCAATTGGGAACCAGCATCGAGCTGGAAATCGTGGAGCCCGATCCGGCCGAAGGCCGCTGGCGGTTTAGCCGTCCGTTTGAGGGCTGCCACACCCTGGCCGAGCTCTACCAACGCTGTGGGGCCAAAAGCGGCACCAGGGCCACGGTGCCGGCGCTCTATTCCCGCAGCAGGGGGCAGATCTGCGTGGGCGAAAGCGCGCGGCTGATTGAGCTGCTCAACCACTGGCCCTCGCCCAGCGGCCCCGATCTAGACCCGCCCGCCCAGCAGGAGGGCACCGGCCCCTGGCGCGAGCAGCTGCAGCACGCCGTCAACGACGGGGTGTATCGCTGCGGTTTTGCCCGCAACCAGGCCGCCTACGACCGGGCCGAAACCAGCCTGTTTGAGGCCCTTGGCTGCGCCAATACCGCCCTAGGGAGCGGGAACCCATGGCTCAGCGGCCCGGAATTGAGCCTGGCCGATGTGGTGCTGTTTCCCACTTTGATCCGCATGGAGCTGGTGTATGCCCCCCTGTTTGGCTGCAGCCGCCTACCCCTCTGGCAATTGCCGAATCTGTGGGCCTGGCGCTCCCGGTTTTATGGCCTCCCTGGGGTGGCTGAAACCTGCTGCGATCAAGCCTGGCGCCACGACTACTTCGGGGCCCTGTTCCCGCTCAACCCATCGGGCATTGTTCCGGCGGGCCCACCGCTCGCCACACTGGTCGGTAAGGCTCCAGTGGCCTAAGCGATCCAGGGGGGTCCTCCAATGAGCGATGGTGATCCAATGAGCGATTCCCTGATGGAAGACCCCGTCTACGAGGGGGTCTATGGCCCCTTTCGCATTGAGGCCCAAGACCGGCGTGAGGTGCTTGGCTACCGGCTGGCCCTCACCGCCGTTGCCCTCGGCCAACTGGGACTCCTGCTCCAGCTCCGCAGCCTTGGGCCCAGCGGCCTCTGGCCCTGGCTGATCGTGATGGCCCTGGGCCTGGGCCTGGCCCTGCGCTGGATTCACATCTATCTCAAACCGTTGCACCAGGCCCTGCAACTGTTTTGGCTGGTGGGCTGCCTGGGTTGGCTGGCCTTGGCCTGGCAGGCCGGTCCAGACGCCATGCTGCCGGCCATGGAAGACCAGAGGCTGTGGGTGCTGGCGATTGGACCCTTCTTTGCAGCCCTTGCGGGCATTGGTTTCAAGGAGTTTTTCTGTTTTCGCCGGGCTGAGGCGATCGGGATCACCCTGCTGCTGCCCCTCGCCCTATTGGGCTATTGGCTGGGGCTGCTGAGCCCACTTCTGTGCCTCCAAATCCTTGGTTTTGAAACGGCCCTCATGCTGGTGTTATGTCTGCGCAAGTTCCCCATGCCAGCAGCGGCTGATGTGGGCGACAAAAGTGTTTTTGCCCACCTCAAGGCCCAACAGGAGGCCACCCTTTGAGTTTGATCAGCCTGGTTGGTGCGGGCAAGGACTTCGGCATCCGCACCCTGTTTGCTGACCTCACCCTGCACATCGGCGAGGGGGATCGCCTCGGCCTGATCGGCGCCAATGGGGCGGGTAAATCAACCCTGCTCAAGGTGCTGGCAGGGGTTGAGCCCCTGGGTGAGGGTTCCCGCCGCTGTGCGCCGCGAACCCGGGTGGTGCTGGTGGACCAGGAACCGGAGCTGGATGAAGAGCGCACCGTGCTCGAGGAGGTGTTCGCCGGCAGCGGCGAAAAAATGACGCTGATGCGCCAGTACTTGGGGCTCAGCCAAGCTGTGGCTGACGCTCCCCATGATTCCGCCCTCCTGGCCCAGCTCGGCGATCTGCAGGGCCGCATGGACGCCCTGAAGGCCTGGGATCTCGAGCACCAGTGCCAGGAAGTGCTGGAGCGGCTGGGCATCAGCGATGGTCAGCGGCGGGTGGGTGACCTCTCCGGGGGCTATCGCAAGCGGGTGGCCCTGGCCGCTGCCCTAGTGGCCGACCCCGACGTGTTGCTGCTGGATGAACCCACCAACCACCTCGATGCCCATGGGGTGGAGTGGCTGCAGAGCTTTCTGGAGCGGTTTCGCGGTGCCCTGGTGCTTGTCACCCACGACCGCTATTTCCTCGATCGGGTCACACGGCGGATCGTGGAGGTGGATCGGGGCGAAGCACGCCATTACGAGGGCAACTACGCCACCTATCTCGGCCACAAAGCCGAAGAAGAGGCCTCCGCCGCGGCCTCAGCCGCCAAGTTCAAGGGCACCCTGCGCCGGGAACTGGAATGGCTGAAAAAGGGTCCCAAGGCCCGGAGCACCAAGCAAAAAGCCCGCATCCAGCGGATTGAGGCGATGCAAGAGGCCCCCCTGCGCCAAGTCAAGGGTCAGGTCAGCCTGGCCACGGCCAGCCGCCGCCTGGGCAAACGCGCCATCACGGCCGAAGACCTCTGCGTCTGCGTTGGCGAGGGCGAGGAGGAGAAAACCCTGCTGCGCCAGTTCAGTTACGACTTCAGCCCCGAAGATCGCATCGGCATCATTGGCCCCAATGGGGCGGGCAAATCGAGCCTGCTGGAGGTGATCGCCGGGCGCCGGCAGCCCACAAGCGGCAGTCTGGAGCTTGGTTCCACCGTGAAACTGGCCTACTTCGACCAACACAGCGATGTGTTGCTCAAGCCTGAGCGCAAGGTGATCGACGTGGTCACCGATGCCGCCAGCCGCGTGACGGTGGATGGGGTGGAACTCAATGCCTCCCAGCTGCTCGAGCGCTTCCTGTTCCCGCCAGCTCAACAGCACCAGCCCGTGGGCAAACTCTCTGGCGGTGAGCGGCGGCGCCTGCATTTGTGCCGGCTCCTGATCGAAGCGCCCAACGTGCTGTTGCTGGATGAACCCACCAACGACCTCGACGTCAACACCCTGAGCGTGCTCGAGGACTTCCTCGAAGATTTTCGCGGTTGCGTGGTGGTGGTCTCCCACGACCGCTACTTCCTGGATCGCACCGTGGATCGGCTGTTCAGCTTCGAGGCCGGAACCCTCCAACGCTTTGAGGGCAACTACAGCGCCTACCTCGAAGCCAACGCGAGCAAACAGGCCCCAGCCCCCAAACCCGCTCCAAACCCAACCAAAACCAGCCCAACCGCAACCAGCCCAGCCGGCACCAGCAACACCCAACCAAGCCCAACCACCAACAAACCGGCCACCCAGAAACCCACCCAACCCAGGCGCCGGAGCTTCAAGGAAAGCCGGGAGCTGGAAAGCCTCGAGGCCAACCTGCCGGCCTGGGAGGCCCGCCGCACGGCGGTGCAGCAGGAGCTGGGCAACGGAGGTAGTGATTACACCGCCCTGGAAGGCCTAACCGCCGAACTGGCCGGCCTTAGTGCCCAAATCGATGCGGGCGAGGAGCGCTGGTTGGCGCTCAGCGAACTCTCCAGCTGAACGGGCCCGCTGGAGTGCTCCCAGGTCAGCAGCAGAGGACACAAAGCCCCAAGGGCTTGAAGCACCCGTAGGGTGGGCCGCGATGAGCTCCGGTCTTAGCCAACCGGTATCCGAATGAACAACATCGACGAGCACATCCAGAAGGACCAATCCGAAATCGAGGCGGCCCGGGCAGCTGGCGATATGGCCAAGGTTCGCCACCTGGAGGAGGAGCTCCAAGGGCTCAAGGAGTACAAGGAGCACCATCCCGAGGACAGCCACGACCCCTCACCCCTCGAGGTCTACTGCGACCTCAACCCTGAAGCCCCCGAGTGCCGCGTTTACGACGACTAAGCCTCCTGGGGCTTAGAGATCGGGGATCCCCAGCTGGAGCCAAACGGCATCCAGCAGCCCTTTGAGGTTTTGGGAAGCGGCTGCTGAAATCGCATGGACGGGCAGGCCCACGTGGTCCTGCACCTGGTTGCGCAACTCCGCCAACTCCTCAGGATCGAGCAATTCGATCTTGTTGAGGGCCACCAGCCGCGGACGGGCATTGAGGCCGTGGCCGTAGGCAGCCAGTTCCCGCTCCACCACCTTTAAATCCTCGAGCACCTCGGGGCTGCTGGCATCGATCAGGTGGATCAACAGCCTGGTGCGCTCGATGTGGCGCAGAAAATCGTGCCCCAACCCTGCCCCCTGGGCAGCCCCGGCAATCAGGCCCGGAATATCGGCAAACACCGTGCCATCACCACTGGGCCTGCGCACCACGCCCAGGTTGGGAACCAGGGTGGTGAAGGGGTAATCGGCAATTTTCGGGCGAGCGGCAGACAACACCGAAATCAGGGTGCTCTTACCGGCGTTGGGCAAGCCAATGATCCCCACCTCAGCCAGAAGCTTCAGTTCCAGCTGGAGCATCCACTGTTCGCCCTCCTTGCCCTCGGTGAACTTCTCCGGCGCCCGGTTGCGGTTGCTGAGGTAGTGGGCATTGCCGAGACCACCCCGACCCCCCGCTGCCACCAACAACTCATCCCCCTGGTTGGTGAGGTCGCCCAGGAGGATGCCGGTGCGGGTATCTCGGACCTCAGTGCCGCAGGGCACCTTGATCACGAGGTGGTCGCCACTCGCTCCGGTGCAGCGGTTCGGACCGCCCCGCCGGCCATCAATGGCCTCAAAAATCCGCTTGTACTTGAAGTCCAGCAGGGTTTGGAGGTTGCTGTCGGCGAGCAACAGCACGTCGGCGCCCCGGCCGCCATCCCCACCGGATGGGCCGCCCGCTGGCACATATTTCTCGCGGCGAAAAGCCACGATTCCATCCCCGCCGCGGCCAGCCTTGACGGCAATCCTGGCCTGATCAATGAATTGCATTACGAGCAAACCTAGGATTGCGACCACCTAGAGCCCTCTTGGGAGCCGGTTTGGCCGAGGTTCGCTTCCAGCAAGTCAGCAAGACCTTCCCGCCCCGCCGGCCCCAGGGGTCGCCGGTACAAGTCTTGCAGCAGCTTGATCTGCAGATTACCGATGGGGAATTTCTGGTGCTGGTGGGTCCCTCAGGCTGCGGCAAAAGCACCCTGCTGCGGCTCCTCGCAGGCCTCGACCAGCCCAGCAGTGGTGAGATCTATGTGGGCGATCGGCCCGTGAGCCATTTGCGCCCTGCCCAACGGGACGTGGCGATGGTGTTCCAGAGCTACGCGCTCTATCCGCACCTGAGCGTGGCGGACAACATCGGCTTTGGATTGCGCCGCAGCCGCCCGCGTTCCGCCCTCCAGCAGCTGCAAGACAGCCTGCACAACGCCACCAGGGGTCTGCCTAGGGTCCTGAGGGTGCCCTCCAAGCGCGAGGAGCAGATTGGACGGCGCATTCAGGAGGTGGCCTCCACCCTGGAATTGGAGCCCCTGCTGGAGCGACTACCCAAGGAGCTCTCCGGCGGCCAGAAGCAGCGCGTGGCCCTGGGCCGGGCCATTGCCCGCCAACCGGCGGTGTTTCTGATGGATGAACCGCTCAGCAACCTGGATGCCAAGTTGCGCACCGGCACCCGGGCCCAAATCGTGGAGCTGCAACGGCGGCTTGGCACCACCACGCTCTACGTAACCCACGACCAGGTGGAGGCCATGACCATGGGCCACCGCATTGCCGTACTCAATGGTGGCCGGCTCCAGCAGCTGGGCACGCCCCTGCAGCTGTATCAATGGCCGGCCAATCTTTTCGTGGCCCAATTCATCGGCAGCCCGCCCATGAACCTGCTGCCTGCCCAGGTGATCGGAGCCGGCCAACTGCAACTGGGCAGCAAAAAATTCAGCGTTCCAGGCCCCTTGGGCGATGCCATGGCAAGACACCCCGGCGAGCCCCTTACGGCCGGCCTGCGCCCCGAGCACCTACGCCTCGCCCCAGCCACCAATCGCAACTTGAGCGCTGAGATCAGCCATTGCGAAGCCCTAGGTAATGAACAGCTGGTCACCTGCAAACTGCTTGACGGCGGCCACCTGGTTCAGGTGCGGGTGGGGCCGGAAGAACGCATGACTCCTGGCTCAACGATTCACCTCGACATCGATCCCAGCGGCTGGCGGCTGTTCAATAGCGACGGGGAAGCCGTGGCTTTGCCCCAAACCCCGAATCCAGAGCCGATCCTGCCCAGCCTGCATTAAGCGAACTGCCCTGGGCCGTTTTGCCTATTGGACGTACACCACACTGCAGCCGCCGCCGCCATCCCCCTGGGCAGCATCGCTGACCCGCTCCACATAGGGCACGGAGTCGAGCCATTGGCGCAGGCCCCGTTTGAGTTTGCCGGTGCCCACGCCATGGATCACCCACACCGGACCATTGGCATTGCGCAGGTGCTCCTCCACCGCAGCCTCGGCTTCGTGCACCCGCAGGCCCCGCACATCCACGGTGTTGCGCTCGGTGCGCACATCCGGGCCGCGCCCGCCCAGGCCCCGCTTGCCCTGGACCTGCACCTGGACCTGCGCCTTGGGCTCCGGGGGCGTGGGTTTCTCGCCATGGAGCCCTTCAATCGCAGCCAGCTCCACGGTCATGCGCATCACCCCGCAACGCACCGTGAGCTCCTGGCCATCGGCGGCAATCGCCAGGACTTCCGCCGCCTTACCCAGGGCCAAAAGGCGCACCCGATCGCCGATGGCCGGCATCCAGCCCCGGTGTTCGCGGCGCTCCGGGCTGGGGCGATGTTGCTGCTCCAGCCGTTTGAGCCGCTGGCCCGCCAAGCGGGCGGTTTCACCCAAATCACTGCTGCTCTCACCCTGGCGCAGGCGGCGAATGATGCGGCGCACCTCCTGCTGACCCTTGCGGATCGACTGCTCTAACTGCTGACGCCGTTGCTCCTGCAATTCGGCGCTCTGGTCCTTTTGCTCCTGCCAGCGCAACAGCAACTCCTCGTGCAAGAGCTCCGTGCGGGCCAAGAGGACTGCGGCTTCCTCGGCCGCCTCCTGTTGGCGCTGGCGCTGGTCTTCGAGGCCAGCAATCACCTGGTTCACCTCCCCTTCCCCGAGGGGAGCCAGCTGGGCGGCGGCCTGGTGCAAAACCGCTTCCCTCAGCCCTAGCCGGCCCGCAATCGCCAGGGCATTGCTGCGGCCTGGAATCCCCCACTGCAGCTTGTAGGTGGGTGAGAGGGTCTCCACATCGAAGGCCACCGAGGCATTTTCAAAGCGGGGATCGGCGTACTTGAGGGCCTTGAGCTCGCCGAAATGGGTGGTGGCGATCGTCAGCCGGGCCCGATCGGCCAGGTGTTTGAGCAAAGCCGTGGCCAGGGCAGAACCCTCCACCGGATCGGTGCCTGCCCCCACCTCATCGAGCAACACCAGGGAGGCTCCAGGCCCGGGCAAGGCCTCCAGGATGCGGGCGATGCGGCGAATGTGGCCACTGAAGGTCGAGAGGTTTTGCTGCAGCGACTGCTCGTCGCCGATGTCGGCGAGCACCTGGGCGCACCAGGGCAGGCGAGGCGAGCCGGTACAGGGAAGAAACAGGCCAGCTCGGGCCATCAACGCCGCGAGTCCAACACTTTTCAATCCCACGGTTTTACCGCCCGTATTCGGGCCCGTGATCGCCACCACCCGCAGGGTTTCGCCCACGCTGATGGTGACCGGCACCACGGGGTGGCCGCCCTCGCGCTTCTGCTGCCACAGCAGCAAGGGATGGCGCAGATCCTTGAGCTCAAAGCCGGCGTTGGGCTCCTTCGACAACTCGGGACGCACGGCCCCCAACCATTGGCCGTAGCGGGCCCGGGCCAGGGCAAAATCCAGGCGCACCAAAATCGACTGCAGCAGGTCAAGGGCCTCCCCATCCGCCCCCACCAGGCCGCTCAGTTGGCGGAGCACCGCCAACTCCAGGTCGCGCTCCTTGCCCTCCAGCTCGCGGATGCGATTGCCCAAGGCGATCACCACCTGGGGCTCCACAAACACCGTGTTGCCCGAGGCCGAACTGTCGTGCACCAGGCCAGGCAACTGGCTGGCTGCCCCCGCCCTAACTGCCAATACGGGGCGGCCGTGGCGCTCCGAAACCACGCTGTCCTGCAGCAGGGCGCTGTAGCGACGCACCAGGTCTTGCAGCCGATCGCGCCGCTCCCGCCGCCCCTCCAACAGCTGGCGCCGCAGGCCTTCGAGGGGGGCGCTGGCCCGATCGGCAATGCGTCCGCCCTCTTCAAGGCAAAACAGCAGGCGTTGCTCCAGGTCCGGAAGCGTGCGCAACGTGCTCAGCAGGGCCGTGCACACCGGCCGCAGCTCCGGCTCATCGATGGCGCGCCTTAACCGCCGCGCCGCCGCCAGCGTGGTGGCCACATCGAGGAGGGATTCGCCGCCGGCGCAGCCCCCCTTGGCGCAGTGGGCCACCACGCCAGCGATATCGGCAACCCCCTGGAAACTCAAGCCCGCCCCCCCAGCACCAGCCATCAACCCATCGAGGGCCAGCAGTTCGGTGGTTTCGGCCAACAGGGCTTGGCTTTGCTCGAGGCTCTCGGGCAGGGGGAGGGCAAGGCAGGCCCGTTGACCCGCCGTAGTGCTGGCGAAGCTGGCCAACTGCTCAGCCAGCCGCGGCCACTCCAACAACCCCAGCGCCTCGGCCTGAATGGTGGTCACCGCTGGATCGCTCACCCGAGCTGCGCCGGAATGGACGCCTGACCCGCCACGTTGGACGGGATGCCTTCTGCAGGCTCGTACAACATCTCGAGCCAGTTGCCCTCGGGATCCTGCAGATAAAAACTGGCCGTACCGTCGCGGTGGTCATGGACGGGGCCCACGCTGTGGCCCGTGGCGCTCAGCTGGGCGTGGATGGCATCCACCTCAAAGCGATGCTTGAAATGGAAGGCGAAATGGGGGCCGGCGGCCTTATAGGCCGGACTCAACAGGGCGACACCATCGCCGGTTTCAGGCGACTGCAGATAGGCCCAATCCTCCGCCTCCCAGGTGAGCCGCAGGCCCAACAACTGATAGAACTCCACCGCCCGGGCCATGTCTTGCACCCTCAGGGCCACATGACCCAGACGGTGGACCGCTGCAGCAGCCATGGGGGATGGTTGGATCATGGACTCCATTCTCGGACAGCGGGCCTCGGGAACCAGGCTTCCGTGGTGGAGACCACCGCCACCAAACAAGCCATGCCGGTGAGGGCCTGCCAGGGATAGGCCCCATTCGGATGGGTGATCACAAAAGGAAGCAAGGCCAAGCCAAGACAAGGGGGACAGGTCAAGCGCGCCAGCCGCAGCAAGCCCAGGGTGATCAGCACGGCCAAAAAGGCGGCCCAAGGCACCACGCCGAAGGCCGCCACCAGGCCATAGCCAGCCCAAGCTGCTCCGGTGCCTACCACCATCATCACGCCGCCACGGCCAAGCCACGGGCTGTGGTCGGGCAAGGCGAGCATGTCGTAGGCGATCACCAGCAGCGGCGGAAACAGCACCAACGGCGAATCCCAGACCTTCACAAACACCAGCCCAAGGGCAAGGAACACCGCCAGGGCCCCAGCCCAGCGCCGCAGGGGCACCGTGGGGGTCATCGCAAAACTGGACTCAATCCGATCCAGGGCTGTAGGGGCGCTGACCGTGGGGGCTGGCGCCAGCCGCCGGGCACGCCATTGCGAGAGCAGCGCCAGACCACCGGTGCCCACCAAAATTGAAATCGGATAGGCCCAGCCATGAATCCCTAGGGCTAGGGGCAAAACTCCGGCTGAAATCGCTGGCACGATTGGGGAGCGGAGGCCGCGGATGATCAGCAGGCAACCCACCACATCCAGGCCCAGGGACAGCGGGCTGTAGGGCAAGGAGCGGGTGATCGCCACCCCCAGCAATGCCGCCAAAAAAGGGGTGAGCATCAGCAGGCGCGGCGACATGGCCCACGGACCCTTGGGGTCAGTGAAGATCACCCATGCCAGGGCCCCCAGCTCGGGGAAGAGCACGTAGGCCTGGCCTGTGGCTTTAGCAATGGCAGCCATCAGGGCGATAAAGATCCCTGTGGCCAAAGCAAAACCCAGCTGAGGCTTCGGTCCCATTGCCGCTGAACTGCTCAACCCTCCCGCAACCACTGGGCCGCATCGCAGGCGTGGTACGTGAGGATCAGATCGGCCCCCGCCCGCTTGAAGCAGAGCAGGGTTTCCAGCACCACCGCCCGCTCATCAATCCAGCCCTTCTCAGCCGCCGCTTTCACCATCGCGTATTCACCGCTCACGTTGTAAGCCGCAATCGGCAGCTCACTTTCGGCACGGAGGCGATAAATGATGTCGAGGTAGGCCAAGCCCGGTTTCACCATCATGATGTCGGCCCCTTCGGTTTCATCGAGCTGGGCCTCGGTGATGGCTTCGCGGCCATTGGCCGGATCCATTTGGTAGGTGCTCTTGTCCTTGGGGATTGGCTTCGTGGTTAGGGACCGGGGTGCCGAATCCAGGGCTTCGCGGAAGGGGCCGTAATAGGCGGAGGCGTATTTAGCGGTGTAACTAATAATCCCTACATGCTCAAAGCCTTCCTCATCGAGGGCTTCGCGGATGGAGCCAACGCGCCCGTCCATCATGTCGCTGGGACCAATCAAATCTGCTCCTGCCCTGGCCTGGGCAATGGCCTGCTTGCAAAGCAGCGCCACGGTTTCATCGTTGAGCACCACCCCCTCCTCACTGACGATGCCGTCATGGCCATCACAGGAGTAGGGATCAAGGGCGACGTCGGTCATGATCGCCATCTCCGGATGCACCTCCTTGAGCCGGCGAATGGCCCGGGGGATCAGGCCACCTTCGTTAAAGCACTCGGCGCCGTCTTCGGTTTTGAGCCCATCGGCCACCTTGGGGAAGAGCACCACGCAGCGGATGCCGAGGGCCCAGGCCCTGCCCACCTCTTGCACCAAGCCCTCCAGGCTCCAGCGCTGGCAACCGGGCATGGCCCCGATGGGCTCGTTGGTGACCCCCTCATGCACAAAGAGGGGATAGATGAAATCAGCGGGAGAGAG
>Ga0007795_10000551_pt1 | contig 12192 bp, 11 predicted proteins | sample CryBogmetaGMA1M_FD_60369 | JGI IMG/M metagenome (GOLD analysis project Ga0007795, IMG submission 60369) | Freshwater microbial communities from Crystal Bog, Wisconsin, USA - MA1M | ecosystem: Environmental > Aquatic > Freshwater > Lake | place: Crystal Bog, Wisconsin, USA | collected 2009-07-06
CAGTTTGAGCTGTCAGCCAGGCAGCGAGAAAAAGCCGCTGACGCCATGGCGAATATGGTGAACACGCTCATGCCGCCCTCTCGAAAGGTCGCTGATTCAGCGGAAATCAAGAGCCTGCGAGATCTCGGCGTCCTGAGCCTTGGGCAGGCGTTGACCCCAACACAGGCGGCGGAAGCGGTGGAGTACTTCAGCCGGACGCCTTGCTTCGACACGCATGTTCCAACTTACAGCGACGGCATCGCGCGCAAGCTGCAGGAGGCTGCGCAACACAGCGTGTACGGCTCCTACAAATTGCGCGAGGCCTTGATGGCGCCTCATCTTTTTGAGCTCGCTCTGAATCCGGAAGTGCTGGCTGTCTGTGAGCGGTATCTCGGGTGCCTTCCCACAATTTACTCGGTGCATGTCTGGTGGACTTTTGCGGGCCACGGTCAGCCAGGGCGAACGCACGGATTCCATCGCGACCAGGACGACCACCGATTTCTCTCGTTGTTCACTTACCTCACCGATGTTCCTGAGGGTGAGGGCCAAATTGAATTCCTCGCGGGTACGCATCGACTTGACTTCGTGCAAGAGGCCATTTCAGCTCATGCCAAGAAAAACCGGCTCGAGCAAACGGTCGATGCTGAAAGGTTCTTCCCGCAGTATTCGGCTAATGGCTACGACGACGAGCCTGGCAAGGTTCCAATCCCCTATTCGGAACTGTTCCAGGATCATGGCTTGTCGCTGACCGGCAAGGCCGGGTCGGCGTTCATTGCTGATACGTTCGCGTTACACCGTGGAACGCCGCCCGGCCGTCACCACCGACTTGCCTGCTGGATACGCTATGGATTGGCCAAGCATCCGGTATTCGTCCTGGATCGAACCGAACCGGTTCCCGCTTCGATGCTTGGTGCACGCATGCCGCAGACCCGGGAGGCCGAGTGGGCGACAAGGCTGATCATCGACAGGGCTTGCTGAACCGGTTAAAGCCGGCCTTCAGGGCGCGGCTCACCAAGACAACTCAGAAGCCCGCGTCGTCCCAGTTCATCCAGTGTCTGCCGAATTCGGCCCCTGAGTCTTCGATCAACGGCCGCAGGGTGGGCTGGCTGCGCAGCCACTGATAGCGCCTGGCTGCAAGGTTTGCCTCGTTTCGCTGTCCTTGCAGACCAAGACCCAGCGAACGCAGCCGCCATGCTTCGATTGAGTCGGCCTGCAGGGCGATGGCGCGACCCGCGGCGCCTTCGCACAGGGAGTGCGCTCCGATTGCCAGCGAGCCCTGTGCGACGGCAACCCAAAGCTCGGCGTCGGCGGTTTCGCCTTCTTCGATCACCGTGCGGTCGAGGGCCGCCATGGCTTCCTCTACCTTCCCAAGTTCAAATGCCAGATTGGCAAACGTCCGTGCGATGTAGCGTGATCGGGGATTGACTCGTGCCGCTTCGGTGAACCGCTCGAAGGCTTCGACTTTGCGGCCGACCCGCAGCAATTGCAGACCCTGATAGTAGCCATACCCAAATTCGAAACGAGCGTACCTTTCTGCAAATTCGGCGTGGCTGAAGTCACCCTCATGAAAGTGACGGTAGCGCAATCCGCCGGCCCAGTTCAGTCCGAAGTGCTCGGCGACCTGCGGATGAATCGGCACCTCATAGGGACCCACGCCGCGGAATTGCTGCAAGTCTCCAAGGAGCTGCGCAATCGCCGCGGACGGTTGAAGACCGATGATGTTGATCATTTGGCGGCACATCTCAGAAAACACGTGACCCGTCGGGTGCAGCGGCATCAGAAACAAACGCCGAGAGGCAAAGTTATCCGCAATGAAGCCAGACAGCGTGATGTCCTTCTCGCGTTCGAGGCCACGCAATTGTGCGATGCTGATTTCGTGCAGGCGATCCAGATCGACGACCGATCGGATGTCCATCTCCAGGAAGCGCCGGCAGGCTAGCTCCGGCGAGTCTCCACGGCGAATGAAATCCAGGATGAATCGGTTGCACAGATATTTGGGGTAACTCTCACCAAGAAGCGGTGTCGGGTGGAGATTGTTTCTGTCGTCGTGAGTGACGAAGGGCCAGAAGCTGTTGAGAAACGAGGGCGCAAGCGCCACCGTTCGACAGGCGGCCGGCAGCCTCTTGAGAACCGCCTCGCGCAATTCTGTCCCGTCGGAATTGACTTGGCCGAAGAAGAACGCACAACGATCGAGAGCTGGCTCAATCTCGGCATTCCACAGCGATGGATGCGAGTCGTGTCTGAAAAAAATCAGTTCGAAATGATCGGTCAATTCACCGATTCGACCTAGCGCATTGCGGGCAACGCCCATGTGGCAATTGCCAAAAAAAATGATGCTGGGCTTCAACATTTTAACTGGCCCTCACCTTGCGGACAAGCGCGGCCAGCTCGCCGACGTTCGCGCACTCCATGACATCGCTCAGGGGCAGTTTCACTTTCAGTTCGTGTTCGACCGCCATGATGAGATAGACGTGCGACAGCGAGTCCCAGCCATCGATATCGCTCGCTTCGCTGTCTACTCGCACGATTGCCGGATCGCAGTGAAAGGTGCTCGCCACAACTCGGGCGACAGATTCGAAAATTGCGTCAACCAAGGCCATTTTCCTCAAGATATTTGTGCAGATTTGCGCGACGCGAGATCTTTCCGCTTGTTGATTTGACGATCCAGCCCGGGTTGCGTGTTTCGACAACTGCGGGCAGGAGGGCAAAGGAGTCATTGACAGCCTCGCGGACCGCTTTTTTGGCGCTGAAGGCTGAGTTTGTATCATCATCCGCTTCAAAGACGATGGCCAGTTCATGTGAGCCGACGAGCTCATTCCAAAGGCCAAATGCGACTGCCCGTCCAGGGTGAAGACCACTGATCTGGGTTAGGACATGTTCGACTTCCGCGGCGTCGATCTTCTTGCCGTTGATGACAATCACATCATCGAGCCGACCTACGATGAAGATTTCGCCACCGGATAAAAAGCCTCGATCCCCGGTCAGATAGAAGTCGTCTCTGAACTTCTCGGCAGAGGCTTGTGGCATCCGGTGATAGCCAGAAAAAAGAAAGGGTGCCCGGACACCGATCTCTCCGACTCGCCCCTCGGGCAGTTGGATTCCTTGCGCGTCGAGGACCCGAACTTCGACATCCGGAAGTGGTGGACCCGATGAGGCCAGACGCAGACCCTCGCCTTCGACGATTTCGTCGCGATCATCAAATGCCACCCGATCGACTTCAAGGATGCGAACAGGCTGTTGTATTCGCTGTTGGCTGATGGCGAAGACGGTTTCGGCCATTGCGTAGCAGGTCCGCACTTTCGATGGGCTGACGCCATAGGACTCGAAGGTGGTTTGAAAGTTTTCCATGGATTCAGCTCGGCACGGCTCCGAGCAATTCACGATCAGTCGAAGTGAAGTCAGATCTCGACGCACGCTGGCGGCGGTGCGAGTCAGGTGATTGAACGCGAAGTTCGGCATCCAGACGAGCGTGCCTTTCTGCTTGTCGATCATGTCGAAAAGCAGCCCTGGCTTCATGACCCATACAAAAGGATCGATCAAGGTCAGCGGCTTGCAGAAATAGACCGACAAAAGCAAGCAGGCGACCAGGCCCATGTCGTGATACAGCGGGAGCCAACTCACCACACTGTCGGATTCTTCAAGCGCCAGCCGGTCAGCGTAAGCACGGAGTTGGTCCGATGCTGCTGAATGGGAAATCATCACGCCCTTCTTCGTCGCGGTGGTGCCTGACGTGTGCTGCAGGAAGGCAACCGAATGAGTTTCGAGAACAAAACCGGCCGACGCGGGGTCGCTCTGCATCGCATCGAGATCGAAGAGTGGCGCATTCAGTCGCTGCAAGCCCGCGCTGAGCGTGCGCCCGGAGGCCAGGATCAGTTTTGGCTTGACCCTGTCGATCAGGGCATCCTGCGCGGCCCAGAAACGATTCGGATCTTGGCGTGTGGAGATGGGAGGCATGTAGCTTGGGACCGCTGCGACCGCCATCGCCCCGATAAATGCGGCGATGCAGTTTGCCCTCGAGTCGGCGACGATGAAAATCACGTCACCCGGTACGACCCCATGGGATTTGAAGGCAGCAGCATAACGAGCAATCAGTGTCGCGATGGCGCCGTAGCTCCAGTCGACTTGGCCATGAGCGTCGCAAGTTGTGAGCCAGTGCTGCTCAGGGTGCCGCTCGCTTAACGCGATGAATTCGGAGGCGATGTGGGTCGTCATATGCGATTCCCTTTAGCAGCTCAGTCGCCCAGCAATCTGCGCTTGAGCCGGATGCTCGCCATGTCCTCGACATTCCTGCGCTCCTGCACGCCGAACTTGCGCTCGACCAACGCCAGGTAGTCGGCATTGCTGAAGTAGGTCTGCCAGGCCTCATCGCGAAAGCGCAGCACCTCGGCGGCGCTCACATGCTTGGTGGCCAGCGGCTGGCAGTCATAGGACAGGAAGGCATAGCCGGCGTAGCTGTCGGGCAGCTGCCAGCCTTCCTTGAGCGCACGGCGATGGATCGGGCTGCCGGGCAACGCCTGGCAGGGATACATATTGGCCATCTCGGTGTTGAGCTCGAGCGCAAGCTCAAGCGTCTGCTGCATGGTCTGCAGGGTGTCTTCCGGAAAGCCGAAGATGTAGTTGCTGATCACATTGATGTCGGACGACCTGACCGTGTTGCAGATCTCGCGGATGTTAACTTCCTGGAAGCTGCCCTTGGAGACTTCCTTGCGTACCAGCTGGCTGCCGGCTTCAATGCCCAGGGCCAGCCAGCCGATGCCGGCGCGTCGAAACAGATCGAGCGCGGCAGGCCGCACGGTATCGACCCGCGCATAGGCCCACATCCGCAGATTGAGCTCGCGACTGACGATCTGCTCGAGCAGCGGCTCGTAATAGCGCCGGTTCAGGAAAAACATTTCATCGCTGATGCGCACCGTCTCAACACCCATGCGTGCGAGCTTTTCGAGCTCGCCGGCGATGAAGGTCGGACTCCAGAAGCGCATGCCGCGCGAGTTGGCTGCATGCACATCGTCGCCGTCGTCGACCCGGTTGACGATATTGATCATGCAGAAGTCGCAGCCGAAGTTGCAGCCGAGCGAGGTATAGATCGCGGCAAACGGCGTGCGCTTCGAATGGTCGAAGCCGGCATGCCAGAAATGCGCGCGATACATGTCCAGCGGTCGCTCGCGATAGGGCAGCAGGTCCCAGGCGTAGCCCGGCAGGTCGATGTCCATGCGTTCTTGTGGCACCACCGACTGGGGCGGATTCATGAACATCACCGAAGTGCCCTGGCCGTCGCGCTTCTTGTAGCCGATGCCGGCCACCCGATGAACGTCGCTGCTGAGGTTGCCGCGCAGCAGATTGTGCAGGGCATAGACGCCCTCGTTCTGAAACACGATATCGACATAAGGCAGCGCCAGCACTTCACGGGGCAGGGCGCTGGTGTGCGAGCCCACGAAGGCGATCGGAAACTCGGGGGCCTGCGCGCGGATCTCCTGCGCAAGGCGCGTGGCACCGATCATGCTGGTGGTGCCTGAATTGGGATTCTGGCCATAGACCACGAAGACCACCAGCCGGGGTTTGAGCGCTTCGACACGGGCGACTGAGTCGGCCAGCGACAGTTTTTCGGCGTCGCAATCGAGAATGGCGCAGCCAAAGCCCTGGGCGCGGCACGATTGTGCGAGCAACAGCGCCCAGGTGGGCGGCTCGATCGCCGCAAAGGTCACCGCGAGATCCTGATAGGCCTGCGCCGACGAGCTCGGATTGATGAAGAGGACGTCGAGAGGGCGCTCGCCTGGTGCGGTGTGAGTGGAGCTGGTCATGGTCCTTACTGCCTTGGCGTAGGTGCTCGGGCTTGGTCGATCACGCGTCAGGCGTGAGGCTTCAGAACTTGGAGGTCAATGCGCCGCCGGTGTCGCAATGCGACGCAGCAGGCCACCCACCAGACCTTCCCAGGTATTGCCCTGCGGCGTGGGCACCGGATCGGTGTGCGAAAGCAGCTTCGATGCGGCAAACCGGATCGACTCATCGCTGAAGTGATAGGGATGCACGCCTGCGAGATGGTCGGTGGTGATGTTGAAGTTATTGGCAATCGGAATGCCCATGGCGAGTGCGCTGACCGCGCGCTCGTTGGTACCGTTGCCGAAGTTGGGGTCGAAATTCACCAGCCCGGCATAGTGCTGCACCAGATAGCTGAAGGCGTGGTTGTGATTCGGGTTGGGGGTGAGCAGGCGGAACGACTTCTCGTTACCGACATACTGGCCCCAGTTCTCGCCGTAGATGTCGACCGGCATGCCGCGCAGGGCCATCACCACCTTCACCCGGCGATAGCGTTTCAGACAGGAGTCCATGGCGCACAGGGCGGTCATGTAATCCGGCACGACCAGCTCAGCCACCGGAATGTTCATTGCGTCGGCGATCGCGCTCATGCCGTGAACAATGGTGGTGTGGCGCAGTGCCTCGCCGATCGTGCGAATCCGATCGCCATCGAAGCCCCAGACATTGTTGTCGCGAAGCGTGGCTTCAAACTCGTTGTGCAGGGCGCTGACCGCAAGCTCCTTGTTGGCCGAGGCCCAGATCATCAGGCGGTCGCCGTTTTCTTTCGGGCCAACCCGCCACGGGGCCGGATAAGCCCCGGTCGGCATGAAATGCACGTCTTTGCCGATCAGCCGGCTGTCATTGCCCTCGAGGCTGGCCATGTGAAGATTCGGATTGGAGCGGCGCGCCTGCAGGTAGTCGCGACACGGCTTGACCCGAACGAAGTCGTAGGGCCAGGCATCGATGATGTAAGTAATGAAATGTACCTGCGGGCCGATCACTTCCCAGATCGGCTTGTTGTCGATCGTGATGCCCAGCGGCAGCGTGCCGGTGGTCATGATCAGTCTGAAATCCGGATTCTGCAGACTGCGCGGCAGCTCCTGCAGGCTGGCATCGTTGATGTTGATGATCTGCACATCGTAGCCGTTGGCATTGAGCGCATAGCTCAGGCTCTGCGCCATCATCTCGGTGCCGCCAAAGGGATGGTGGGCGGTCAGAACCGCGGCCTTCGGATACATGCGGATCATGTCAGCTCGCTCAGACGTTGCCGTGGACGGTGTTGCGGATCATGGTGAAACCCTTGATCAGCTCGCTGATACCGGCAGACAGCGACATTTCGGGCATGAAACCGGTCTGCTCGAGCTTGGCGTTCGAGACAACATAGTTGCGCTGGTCAGGGTCCTTGCCGACCGGTGCATCAAGAAACACGAAGTCGGGCACCTGCTTCTGGATGTGCTCGCACAACTCGCGTTTCGAGACATTCGCCTCGGTCAGGCCGACGTTGTAGATCTGCCCCCGCATCGCATCGAAGTTGGCGATGCCGTGCATGAAGACCCGCGCCACATCGCGCACATGAATGTAGTTGCGCTTGAAGTCGCCCTCGAAGAGCACGACGAAACGGTCGTGCACCGCGCGATAGGTGAAGTCGTTGACCAGCAGGTCGATACGCATGCGCGGCGACATGCCGAAGACCGTGGCGAGCCGAAAGCTGATCGCGTTGCCGCGCTGCATCAGATGCTGCTCGACCGCGACCTTTTCGCGTGCGTAGATCGAGATCGGCCGCAGCGGCGACTCTTCGGTGCAGAAATTGTTCTCGTCACCAGTGCCGTAGGCGCTGTTGGTGGTCGGCATCAGGATGCGCTGATCCGCCGACATCTTCGAGAGCATCATCTCGATCGCATCGTGGTTGATGGTTTTTGCGCCCACCGGATCGGCGTTGCACATCGGTGCACCGACCAGCGCGGCCAGCGGGATCACGATGTCGGCTTCCTTGAGCAGCGGCGCCATCGTGCTTTCGATGCGGATGTCGCCCTTGACCACCTTGAAGTTCGGATGAAAGCAGACATGGTTCAGGCTGTTCTGCTTGAACATGAAACTGTCGAGCACGGTCACCCGGTGGCCGGCCGCAAGCAGCTGCGGAACAAGGGTAGAACCGATGTAACCGGCACCACCGGTTACGAGAATGCTATGGGACATGTCGTGCTCCGTGAAGAAAGGGGTTCGTCGTCGAACATCGCTGCTTCGACGCATTCGCAAAGGGTGTGGGCCAGGACGATGTGCAGTTCCTGGATGGTGCTGGTGGCTTCGCCTGGCACGGCAATGCAGTAGTTGGCGCGAAGTCTGGCGCTGCCGCCGCCCCGACCTGAGAGCACAACGCTCGGCAGGCCCCGGTTGATGCAATGGTCCAGCGCCTTCAGGATGTTGGCCGACTCACCCGAGGTGGTGATGCCAAGAAAAATATCCTTTTCGGTGGCCTTGCCCGCGAGCTGTCGCTCGAATACCCGGTCAAAGCCATAGTCGTTACCAATGGCCGTCAGGATCGACGAGTCGGTGGTCAGGGCTTCCGCCGGCAGCGGTGCGCGGTCGCGGGCGAGCTTGCTCACGAATTCGGCGGCCAGGTGCTGGGCATCGGCAGCAGAGCCGCCATTGCCGGCAATATAGAGGCGCCCACCGGCCTTGTAGCAACTCACGATCAGGCGAGCTGCAGCATCAAAGGCCGCCATGATCTGCGGGTCGGCGAGCATCTGCCGCTTTGCCGCGAGTGAGGCTTCGACATTGCGCGAGAGGCGTTCGATTGGCGTATTCATGGCTTATTCCTCGCAGGTCTGCGGCAGTACATCGGCGGCGCGGTAATAGTCGTGCGGTACGCCGATGTCGATGAATCGAGCGTCGACGGCAAGGCCATGGAAGCGCTGCCCGGCGTTGAGCCAGGCCGGAAACAGATCGTTTTCGAGCGACAGTGCACCTTGCAAGGGATCGGGTGCGCCGCGCAGAGCGCGGGGATGAACCAGATAGACGCCGCCATTGGCCAGGCGCCCGGGTGTCTGGTCGTCGGATTTCAGCGCACTGATGCGACCGTCGGCTTCAACCGTCATGCCCATGTAGCGACCGGGCTCGGCCGCTACAAAGAGCGAGAAGCACCAGTCGGCATCGTGCGCCAGCGCGAAGTCGGCCAGCGCAGGCAGCGAGACATCGAAGTAGGTGTCGCCGTTGAGCAGCAGGAATCGCGCGTCTGCGGCGACCATGCCGGCGGCCTGCAGCAGCGCGCCGCCGGTGCCAAGCGGCGTGGCTTCGACGCTGTAGCGGATCGAGGCGCCGCGGTAGTAATCACCGAAATAGTCGGAGATGGCTTCATGGCGATAGCCGACCGCCAGCACGAAGTCCCGAATTCCCTGGGCGATCCACTGGTCGAGCTGGTGCGCAAGGAACGGCCGGCCTGCGACCGGTGCCATCGGCTTGGGCAGATCGGGCACCGCGCTGCGCAGCCGGGTGCCCAGCCCACCGGCAAGCACGATCGCCGAGGTGATCAGGTGCTGGCTCATGCGGCGTTCACGATGTCGCAGATCTCGTCGACTTCGCTGTCGCGCAGATCCGGAAAATTGCCGATATAGAACCCGTAGAAGTGAACATGGTCGGTCTTCGGGAACTGCAGATGATGGTCTTTCGGCACAATGCCGCGCAGATAGGGCTGGCGCACCTGATTGCCGCCGCCGGCGCTGCCGCGACGGAACTCGACACCGGCTGCGCGCAGGGTGGTCATCAGCCGCTGAACCAGCGCATCGTCGGGGTGTTTCAGGATCAGGTTGAAGGCGTAGTTGCTGCTGCCTTCGAGCAGAAAGTCGGTCTGATATCGGGTGCTGTCGATGCGGGCGAGGAAGCGATGCAGGTTCTCGGTGCGACGGTGCACATTGGCGTCGAGCCGCTTGAGCTGGCTGCGACCCATGATCGCGCCGATCTCGGTGTTGCGAACGTTATGCGCCGGATAGGCAAAGATGAAGTCGGGGTTCAGATCGGGGTGCTCGGCGATATAGCTGGCCTTCAGATCGGGGTCGGTCGATTCGCGCACCATGCCGTGCGAGCGCAGCATGCGTAGCTGCTGATAGACCTTGCTGTCGTTGGTGCACACCATGCCACCCTCGATGGTCGACATGTGATGCGCGTAGTAAAACGAGAAGTTCGACATCCAGCCGATGCTGCCGAGCTTGACGCCCTTGTGGGTGGCGCCATGCGACTCGCAGACATCTTCGATCAGGGGGATCTTGCGGCGCTCGAGTTCGGCAATCAGCTCGTCGGTCAGGCCGTCGAAGCCCTGGACATGGGTCAGGAAGACCGCGCGCGTGCGCTCGGTGATCTTCGAGAGAATCTCGCCGGGTGCCATCGCGAGCGTGCGCGGATCGATATCGGCAAACACCGGTGTGAAGCCGTTTTGCAGAACGGTGGCCACATCCGATACCCAGGCCAGCGGCGGCACGATCACTTCGCCGCCATCCGGATGCTGAATGCGCAGCACCGCCATCGACAGCAGATTGGCCGATGCGCCCGAGTTGACGAAGACGCTGTGCTTGACGCCCAGCCACTGCGACCACTCGGCCTCGAAGGCCGCGCAGTTCGGTCCGTTGGTCAGGATCGGGTCATCCTGCTGCAGGTGGCGGATGATCGCATCGAGGTCTTCGCGCAGGATGTTGTTGCGCATCAATGGATATTTCATCATGGCGGCCTGCGCTTACTTCTCGTTGTAGAAGTCGCCCCACTCGACGAGCAGGGTGCTGCGGCCGTCATCGCGAAGCAGCGCGCGCTGATAAGCCGGGAAGATGTCCTGCGGCTCGTCCAGGCGGATCACCTCAATCGAGCTGCACATGGCGCGAACTGCATCGGTGAAGTCGCCGACATGCTGATGCTGCGGATGGAGCGGGCGTTCGGCACCGATGCTGGTGCGCACGATCGCCTTGGTCGCAAAGCCGTTGTTCGACATCACGGCGACCTTGTCGAGGTGATTGATCAGCTGGCTCATGGCGCACAGCAAAAAGTTCCAGCGCGGAAACAGGCTGACCGGCACCATGCCGGCCAGCGCCAGCCCGGTGGTCATGCCCATCTGCATTTCTTCGGCCACCGGCAGTTCGAGCAGGCGCGTCGGATCGATGTCCTTGAGCGTATTGCTCATCGCTGTGCCGGGGACGGCAACAGCCTGACCGATGAAGAGCGTGCGCGGATCGGTGGCAAGGTATTCCATCGAGCGTTTGAGCTCGTCGAAATACTTCACCACGCGTGGCTCAGAACTGGACGCGCTGTCCTGCGCCGGCGTGCGGGTATCGGGTCTGGTAGCGGTAGTAGTGGACATGACTGTCTCGTCGGTCGTCAAAGCTGAGGGTGGGCTGATTCCAGGCGTCGCGGGTGTCGGTGCAGACCGACTTGCCGTTGTCTTCGACGATGAACCGGATCGGCAGAAGATGATTGCGGGCGTACTTCATCGACTCGTGGGCAATGCCGGTTTCGGCGGTCATCTCGCCCATAAAGCAATGGACCATCGCGTCTTCGCTGCGGCGCTTGATCGCCATGGCCGTGCCGATCGCAATCGGCAGCACGCCACCGACAATCGCCGATGAATAGATGCGATGTTCGGGAAAGCACAGCGAGATCGATCGTCCGGCCATGATCTCGTCGAGCACCTCCTGCGGCGGCACGCCCTTGAGCAGGCACTGGTAGTGCGAGCGCCACGAGCAGAACAGCCAGTCGTTGGGCCGCACGTCCTTGAAGACTTCGATCATTTCGGCTTCATTGCCCGAGTAGAGGTGAACCGGCGCGCGAATTTTTGCGTCGTTGAACAGTGCGGCCACCTTGTCTTCGAAGGCGATGAGTTCGTCCTGGGTCATCATGGGCATTCCTGTGAGGCTCATCACAGGCCGTTGGGTTGGTAGAGCATCACGCGGCTGCCGGACTCATCGAATCCGAAGGGCACATGAATCAGCTTGTTCAGTCGTTCGCGCACCCGGTTCTGATGCTCGGGTCGCACGAAAAACAGCATGAATCCGCCACCTCCCGCGCCCAGCACCTTGCCGCCGATGGCGCCGGCGTCGCGCGCGGCTTCATAAATCTGATCGACTTCAGGCGTGGCGACCTTGTCGGACAGCGCCCGTTTGTGCTGCCACGATTCGTGCAGCAGATCGCCGAATTCTTCGATCGGACGGGTCGGGCTCTGCAGGATCTGGGTGGCTTCGTCGACCATCCCTTGCATCGCCTTGAGTTCGGTCTCGCGCTTGTTAAGGTTGGCGATCTTCGATTTGGCGACTTCGGCGGCGATTCGCGAGATGCCGGTAAAGCACAGCATCAGATGCTTCTGAAAGTCCTTCTGGCGCTGCTTCTTGAGAATGACCGGCGAGACGCTGAAATTGCCGCTGCGCTTGAACTCGATCCGGTTGAAGC
>Ga0007795_10000552_pt1 | contig 12188 bp, 14 predicted proteins | sample CryBogmetaGMA1M_FD_60369 | JGI IMG/M metagenome (GOLD analysis project Ga0007795, IMG submission 60369) | Freshwater microbial communities from Crystal Bog, Wisconsin, USA - MA1M | ecosystem: Environmental > Aquatic > Freshwater > Lake | place: Crystal Bog, Wisconsin, USA | collected 2009-07-06
CACCAGCTACAAACTGCTCAAGTAATTTGGCTTGAATACTGGGAAGAAGCATGCTTTTTCGTCTTTGCCTAACCATCTGACATAAATAGCCTTTTTCTGCTATCTATGTCAGCCCCTAAAATAATATCGACCCGCCCATTCGGCATGTCCGTCAGCGAACAGAAAAATTGAGGGTGTTTTGGCAGCGGGTAAAACGGCAAACAAAAAGCCCGCGCTCGTTAGACTATCCGCATATACAAACTCGGCGCGTTTGGCCAGTTCATTGCGGCCATTGACGCTTAATAGCACGTCCCATTCGTTGTTTGTAATGGCAAGGATATCGATCTGGATTCTGCGCCGTTGATCACCATTGCCGCAAAAGTTATAACGCGCTTCCAACTGCCCCGTGGCGAAGGCCGGAATGGTGGTAAGGATAAGAAAGAGAACGAGACTCAGTATCCGCATAAACGTTCACATACGGCATAAAAATTAATAATCTAACCTAAATCGCCACCGCTCATTACGAGACGGGCAGTACCCATCAATCGGCTGCACTCCTCAAGTTCGAGAACCGCGGCCTCGAGCTTTGCCGACGCATTCCCCGAAACGCTGGTCCCCTGCCAAGCTGAAGGCAACATACGCGCCATAGCTTGAGGCGAAAGCGCGCCGCCCTCGCTTTCATCTTCACCAAATAGACCGAGTTGTGGGGTCTTACGTTTTTGAGTTCGGGCGGCTGGCCGTAGGCTTGGCGCGATTAGCGCGGCGAGATCCTCGGCGGAACCGGGTGCCACAGACCGCGACGGCACCACCTCTGGTTCAATCCTCGGCTTAAGCGGTGAGGCTAGAACCCGCTCTTCCTCAGGCGCTATTGGCTGCTTTGTCGGGGCAGGCGCAGGCTCCGGTGTGTTTCCGGTACGACCAATCGTTTGCACGTGTTTGACACCCTGATCCTTCAGGATGCGTTGGACGCCCTTAATCGTATAACCGGTTCCATACAGGAGATGTTTGATGCCCTTGACGAGTTCGATATCGTCCGGCCGATAATACCGACGGCCACCGCCGCGTTTAAGCGGCTTTATTTGGGCAAAGCGTGTTTCCCAGAACCGCAAGACATGCTGAGGCAAGCCGAGATCATCAGCCACCTCGCTGATTGTCCGGTAGGCATCAGGGCTCTTGTCCAATCCGTTTCACCTTTTATAACTCAATCGTCCAACGCGTCCGAAGCATCAAGGCCATTGACCCGGGCTTTCATGATGTTCGACGGCTTAAAAACCATTACCCGCCGTGGCTCAATCGGAACCTCGACACCCGTCTTGGGGTTCCGTCCTACACGTTGTCCCTTATCGCGAACGAGGAAGGAGCCAAAGGACGACAATTTTACACTTTTACCAACCGCAAGCGACGAAGAAATTTCGTCGAGAACCAATTCCACAAGCGCCGACGACTCGCTACGGGATAGACCGATCCGTTGATAGACCGCCTCGCTCAATTCGGCACGCGTGACCGTTCTCTGCGTCATCGACTTAAATCCCCCCGCCTTCGCAACGCAAAGGCCTGCTTAATCGTCCCCGATCTCAAACTATTGCGCGAGATCAAAGCCGTCAATCCTCTATTTACCAAGAAAAATCAATCATTTCCTCACCAGCGGATCAGTGCAGACCCCCAGGTGAAGCCGCCACCCATCGCCTCGATCAGAACAAGATCGCCCTTTTCGATCCGTCGATCCTGTCTGGCCACGCTTAAGGCGAGTGGAATCGAGGCGGCTGAGGTGTTGCCATGCAGGTCTACTGTGATCACGACGCGGCTTGGATCAATGCCAAGTTTTTTGGCGGTAGCATCAATAATTCGGCGATTGGCTTGGTGCGGTACGAACCAATCAATCTCATCGGCTCGAAGTCCTGAAAGACGAAGCGACTCTTCCACCGTCTCCGCAAGATTAGCAACCGCGTGCCGGAAGACTTCTTTGCCCTCCATGCGCAGATGGCCCGTCGTCATACTGCTCGATGGGCCACCGTCAACATATAACTTATCGCGATAACGACCATCCGAGCGCAAATGCGTGCAAAGAACACCGCGGTCGGCGTTGGTTCCGTCGCCCGTCTGCGCCTCAAGGACAATTGCACCCGCACCATCACCAAACAGAACGCAGGTCCCCCGGTCCGTCCAATCGAGAATGCGGGAAAAAGTTTCAGCGCCGATGACGAGCGCACGCTTAGCCGATCCTGCTTTGATAAAATTATCGGCGGTTGCCACTGCATAGACAAAGCCCGAACAGACGGCCTGCACATCAAACGCTGCGCCGCCCGTGATCCCCAACGCCGCCTGCACCTGCGTGGCCGTCGAGGGAAAGGTATAATCAGGCGTGGCTGTTGCCAGCACAATGAGCTCGATCGTCGCCGGATCAATGCCCCCACTGTCGAGCGCCGCCTCTGCCGCCTTTGTGGCGAGAAAAGATGTTGTCTCATGCTCAGCGGCAATATGGCGTTGGCGGATACCGGTGCGCTCGACGATCCACTCGTCCGAGGTATCGACCAGCTTGGTCATATCGGCATTGGTCAAACATTTTTCAGGAAGATAATGGCCTGATCCAATGACCACCGAGCGTATCGTCAAGATGGAGTCCCCTCTGTGGTACCGTCTGTCTCGTCACTTTGCGGAATCGCCTCGGCCATTTTGATTTCATGACCAACGGCGCGTCTAATCCGGTCGAGTAGATCGTATTTCACCATGTCATACCCGACATCAATTGCGGAGGCGTAACCCGTAGGGTCTGTTCCACCATGGCTTTTAATCACCACACCATCGAGGCCTAAGAACACACCACCATTGACCTTGCGCGGATCCATCCGGTCTTTCAGAGCAGCAAAGGCAGAGCGGGCAAAAAGATAACCGATTTTGCTCATAAATGAGCTGGCCATGGCCTGTTTGAGATAGGAAGCGATTTGCTTTGCCGTGCCCTCAGCCGTTTTCAAAGCGATATTTCCGGTAAACCCTTCCGTCACGACGACATCAACGGTCCCCTGCCCAATATCGTCGCCCTCGACGAAGCCGAAATATTCAAGGCCCGAGAGGGTATTTTCGCGCAAAATTGTCCCAGCGAGCTTGATCTCATCCAGTCCTTTCACATCCTCAGACCCAATGTTCAAAAGCCCAACCGTTGGCTTTTCAATATCAAACAGGATGCCCGCCATGGCCGAACCCATCAACGCCATATTCACGAGGTGGCGCGCGTCGGCACCGATGGTCGCACCCACATCCAACACAATCGACTCGCCGCGCAAGGTCGGCCATATAGCAGCGATTGCCGGCCGGTTTATACCAGCCATGGTCCGCAAGCAAAACATCGACATGGCCATGAGCGCGCCGGTATTGCCAGCGGAAACGGCAACTTCGGCCTCGCCATCTTTTACCGCCTGAAGCGCAAGCCACATGGATGATTTCCCCCGGCCACGGCGCAGCGCTTGGCTCGGCTTTTCATCCATCGCGATAAACACGTCACAACCGCGTAGTTCGGTTGCTATCTTCAACGCCGGATGAGCTTCCAGCAGCGGACGACACAACGCCTCATCGCCAAACATCAGGAAGGTTACTTCCGGATGGCGCTCGAGCGTCAAGGCGGCTCCAGGGATGACGACGCCCGGACCGTGATCGCCTCCCATAGCGTCAAGTGCAATTCTCAGCCGTCCCGTCGTCATCTAAGGTTTAACCGATCCATTGAAGTGACTGTGTCAACTCCGGCCGGCAAAAAACGACTGCCGTCTCGTAATAGACTTTAACGGTACTGGCCGCATAGGCCAACCCTTTTTCGGTAGAATGGGCATCATCCGGATCCCCTTATTGCGGACGTTTTAGATCCGCGAGTGCACCAAAAGGTGTGGGCTTGGCATCCATTTTGTCTTTTTTATCCTGAAACTCAAAAACAGCACCCGGCTTGCGCGGATAGGGATCCAGCGCCAAAGCGGTGAATTCACCCGCTACTTCGCCAAGATCAATGATACCATCAATGATCGGATCGGGCACGTCTTCCTCGGGGTGTAATTCCAAGGCTTTTTCGGGATTTTCATCAAAGGATAGATCGACTTCTTCGCGGAAATCGCTTTCGAAAGGCTCGAGCGTGAGGACGCAAACTTGGGTAAACCGGCCTGATACCAATCCGGTCACTCGCACACGGGGTCCCTTTTTAACCAATGAAAAATCGGCTTTGAGGTCGCCAATACTCGGGATGTCAAATCTCTTGGCGAGTTCCGCCCGTTCACCTTCCGTGGTGGAAACGCGAAGCGCTAATCCATCCGACCGGATTGAGTTCACCTCAACGGGTCGAGAAAGCGGCAAGGGTTCAATGTCGGTCATGGTGCGGGATCCGAAACGAGGACGGGAAAAGGCAATTGGCCTGCAATATAGGCATCCATCGACAAATTTTCGAGCGCTTCAACGCTTTGAAGGACATTATCAGCAATTTTTTCAACCGCGTTCAGAGGCGTCGGTGATTTGCCATAGAGATTGCGCGTGAGCGCCGTCTCAAGCCCCGGACGATCTCCCGAACGCAACGCTTGATCATAGGCGCTGGCACGGCCTAAAAATGCGCCTGCCATCACCTTCATGCGCTTGGGAACAGAAATGTCACCAACTCCCATTTCACGCAATGCCGCTTCAAACTGCCCAAAGGTTAAATCGACTAAGTCCTGAGCAATATCAGGCCCAGGCGACGCCATGACACGCAGTCTTCGCGTAACAAGAGTCATATAGAGCGTGAGCAGCTCAAACCGCCCATCTACCGTGTCGGGCACCCCAAGATCGCGATAAAAACCAGCCAAACGCGCGTGTTGGACAATCACGGCGTAAAGTCTTTCAATGAGTTCGCGGTTTTTGCGCTTGCGGCCGAATAAACCGAACCATGCCATAACGATCTCTCTCTATACCAAGTGATACGAACCCATACCCGCTCTTGCGCTCGATGCGGGGTACGGCATAAAGAAGGAAGAAGGCAAGCGAAAACCCGCCTGTGCCTTAACCTTACGAAAGCGGACAATGCCCATGACGGAGCGGACATTCCATTCTTTCACACAACAATTGGGCGCCTTTGCCCTTGGCGTTGCTCTTTTATCTCCCCTCGCCGCGTGTACCACGGCCGGCCCGCAAGTGCAGGGCTATGTGATTGATGAAAAGGCTGTAGCTGAAATTAAGCCTGGCATGGGTGCGGAGCAAGTTCTGAAAATTCTAGGTACGCCTTCCACCGTTTCCACCGTCGGCAACCAGACTTGGTACTATATCAGCCAAAACACGACGCGCAGCTTCATGTATGACAAGCCCCAGATCGTCGATCAGCGCGTGCTGACCGTCATCTTCACCAAGGCCCTCAAGGTAGAACGCCTGGCGAATTACGGCCAAAAAGATGGGGTGGTGTTCGATTTCAACACCAATACAACGCCCACAAGTGGCACCGATCTCTCGATCATCCGTCAGATGTTGCGGATGGTTGGCTCGACTTAACCCTGAATTTTTCCAATAAATCTTCGAACGAAAAAACCCCGGTGGATCGCTCCACCGGGGTTTTTAATCATTGAAGGCTTACAATCTGAAATCAAGCCATGTGGGCGAGGATCGCGATCAAAAGCAATGCGACGATGTTGGTGATCTTAATCGCGGGATTAACGGCTGGACCTGCGGTGTCCTTGTAGGGGTCGCCGACGGTATCACCCGTCACCGATGCCTTATGCGCGTCCGAACCCTTAAGATGCTTAACGCCGTCTTTGTCGACGAAGCCATCTTCAAAGCTCTTTTTCGCATTATCCCAGGCGCCACCACCCGACGTCATCGAAATGGCAACGAAGAGGCCATTCACGATCACGCCCAGAAGCGAAGCACCGAGGGCCGCAAAACCCGAAGCCTTGGAACCGGAGATCCAGTACACGCCGAAATAGGCAACAAGTGGAGCCAAAACCGGGAGAAGAGATGGGACAATCATTTCCCGAATAGCGGATTTGGTGAGCATATCCACTGCACGCGCATAATCCGGCTTCTCGGTACCAGCCATAATACCTGGCTTTTCCTTGAACTGACGACGGACTTCTTCGACCACCGAACCGGCAGCACGGCCAACGGCCGTCATCGCAATACCACCGAAGAGGTAAGGGATCAGACCACCGAAGATAAGGCCAGCCACGACATAAGGGTTGGAGAGGTCAAAAGAAACCACACCAATGTCTTTGAAGTAAGGCACGCCAGCCTTGGTGAAGGCCGCAATGTCGTTCGTGTACGCTGCAAAAAGCACCAATGCGCCAAGACCGGCAGAACCGATCGCGTAGCCCTTGGTGACGGCCTTTGTCGTGTTACCAACCGCATCGAGCGCATCGGTCACATGACGAACTTCTTTCGGAAGTCCCGCCATTTCGGCAATGCCACCGGCATTGTCTGTAACAGGGCCAAAAGCATCGAGCGCCACGATCATGCCGGCGAGGCCGAGCATCGTGGTTACCGCGATTGCGGTACCGAACAAACCAGCAAGCTGATAGGTGGTGATGATACCGCCCACAATCACGAGTGCTGGAAGAGCAGTCGACTCAAGCGAAACGGCTAGACCTTGGATCACATTCGTACCGTGACCCGTCACGGAAGCCTGAGCAATCGAGACAACCGGACGCTTGCCCGTTCCCGTGTAATATTCCGTGATCCAAACGATCAGACCGGTAACGGCCAGACCGACAAGACCGCAGAAGAACAGGTTCCAACCGGTGATCGATTGGCCCGCGACTTCGCCAATTTTTCCCCAGCCAATGGTCAGGCTGGTTGCACCACCAAGACCAATCACCGAGAGAAGCGAGGTTGCCCAAAGCCCCTTGTAAAGAGCGCCCATGATCGAGTTATCAGAGCCAAGCTTCACAAAGAAGGTGCCGATGATCGAGGTCACGATGCACGTTGCACAGATCGCCATAGGATAGAGCATGACGGACGACAGCACGTTCTGGCCTGCGAAGAAGATTGAGGCGAGAACCATGGTAGCTACCACCGTAACGGCATAGGTCTCGAACAAGTCCGCGGCCATACCGGCGCAATCGCCCACATTATCGCCAACATTGTCAGCAATCGTTGCAGGGTTGCGGGGATCATCTTCCGGAATACCGGCTTCAACCTTACCAACGAGATCGGCCCCAACGTCGGCGCCCTTGGTGAAGATGCCGCCGCCGAGACGGGCGAAGATCGAGATCAGCGAAGCGCCAAAACCTAGGGCAACAAGCGCGTCAACAACCATACGGTCGGACGGTGCAAGCCCCATAGGGCCGGTAAGAATCCAGTAATAAACCGCTACGCCAAGCAATGCGAGACCGGCAACGAGCATGCCCGTCACAGCGCCTGCCTTGAACGCGACATCGAGACCGGAAGCCAGCGAAATCGAGGAGGCCTGAGCGGTACGAACATTCGCCCGTACCGACACATTCATGCCGATAAAGCCTGCTGCGCCCGAAAGCACGGCGCCGACAAGGAAGCCAATGCCAACAGGCAATTTGAGAAGCGCTGTAATGATCACGAAGAGCACCGCACCGACGATCGCAATCGTCGTATATTGCCGCTTCAAATAAGCCTGCGCGCCTTCCGCGATGGCCGCTGCGATTTCCTGCATGCGCGCATTACCTGCGTCACGCCCGTTGACGTCGGCAACCGCCCACACGCCATAAGCGAGCGCAAGAAGCCCACCTAAAATAATAAAGCCCAGTGTCATGATGCTGTTCCAATCCTCTGTTTTCTTCCGGTCTTCCAGACAGCCGTAGGAGCAGTTAGTCGTGTTGACCCGCTCATTTCCGGTTTCCGCCCTGATCCGGCCATGTCTTTGCCAAAATTGTAAGCGTCTGGCAAATCCGACTTTCGCAGGTTTGAACTAAAGCGGTGCCATCTTTCGTGTACGACCGAACATCAAAAGCGCTAAAAAGCCAGCTAAAACCAATGGAAACACGACAATATTGACCATTTCCCAGCCAAAATCGATCAAAATACGGCCAGAAGAGAACGACCCGATCACCATGGTACCAAAAACAAGAAAATCGTTAAATGACTGCACTTTCGCCCGTTCCGATGGACGATGAGTCTCCGTTACCAACGCACTCGCTCCGATAAAGCCAAAATTCCAGCCAATCCCTAAGAGAATCATATTGCCCCAGAAATGGGGAACAGTGGTCCCGGAAAGTCCGATCAAGGCAGACAGTACAATCAGAACCATGCCCAAAAGAATGATCCGCGGTGCGCCAAAACGCGCAATAAGTGAACCCGTAAAAAAGCTCGGGGCGTACATCGCCATAACGTGAAACTCGATCGCGAGATTCGACTCGCTCACATCATGACCGCAAAGCTTCATGGCAAGCGGAGCTGATGTCATCAAGAAATTCATCAAGCCATAGCTGATCACGCCGCAAATCACGGCTACGATAAAACGCGGCGCACGAATAATCTCGCGCAATGGCCGAGCGCCCGGTGAATCAGCTGCTAGAGGGGGCGGAGCTTCTACTAAGAGGAGGACAAGCATTGAAAGGGCAGCAACGCCTGCTTGGAAGAGATAGCTCGCCGCAAACAGATAAGGCTGCCACATATTCATCGTATGGGTAACAAGCTGCGGCCCAATCACGGCGGCAAATACGCCGCCTACCAACACCCAAGAGATTGCTTTTGGTCGGAAGGTCTCGCTCGCGGAATCAGCCGCGGCAAAGCGATAGGATTGCGCAGCGGCTCCATAAATTCCGCCAAAGAATGTTGCAAGACAGAGCAACGCAAACAGCCCATTAACGACGGCGGCACACGCCAGAAGTCCTGTTAAAACACCCGAAGTCGTACCAACAGCGAAAGCCGCGCGGCGGCCAAAGCGACGTGCTACATAGCCAATCGGTAAGGTACCCGATGCCATTCCGACAACAAAGAACGAAATCGGAAGGGTTGAATAAATCGGGCTAGGCGCCAGCACTGAACCAACGATAGCGGCTGTTGCGAAAATAACGGTTGAATTCGCGCCCGCCAACGCCGTGGCTGTGGCCAATAATACAGCATTGCGCCGCGCGAGCCGATCACCGGCGATTAATTCCATGGCGGCTGTCATTATACATTCTCAATCAAAAATGGCTGAAGGATCCGGTCCGGGTTAGAAAGGTCTCACCGCGGTGACTAACCGATAGTGGTCCCTGACCGGCTTTAATCTCACCAATAACGGTTACTGGCAAACCAACGGCTTTGGCACCCGCTTTGACCGCCTCAAGCGCTTCGGGCGGAAAGGTGAAGAGGACTTCATAATCATCGCCACCCGTTACCGCATCGGCCAGTAAAACGGGATGAAGCGTGGTTGCTGAATGGGCTGCTGCGGACAAGGGTACATTCTCGATTTTAAGAGTACCCGTCACACCGGATACGCGTAGCAATTTGGCCAAATCACCAACCAAACCATCCGAGACATCCATCGCCGCGTTGGCATAGGCGCTAAGCGTCTCAATAAAGGCGATCCGCGGCTGAGGACGCAAATAGCGGTTGAGTAAAAAGGCATAATCCGTTTCATCTAGCCCGCCTACCCAATCAAGTTCGGGAGTCATCCTGATTTTGAGACCGAGGGCAGCATCCCCGATACTTCCCGTCACTGCAATGAGATCACCCGGCTTTGCGCCAGTACGCGGCACCATTTTGCCACGTGCAACGCTACCAAAGGCTGTAATGGAAATAACTAAGGGTCCAGCCGACCGCGTTGTGTCACCGCCCAACAAAAAACAGCCATAGCGCTCGGCACTGGTTCCAAGTCCACGAGAAAAGCCGGCAAGCCACTCCTCTGTCCAATCAGAAGGGAGTGCTAGGCCTAAAACAAAACCAAGTGGGCGTGCCCCTTTGGCCGAAAGATCTGAAAGATTAACGCCCAACGCCTTCTCGGCAATCGCATCCGCCGGATCATCGGCAAAGAAATGGACGGTGGCGACAACCATATCGACGGTCGTGACTAGGTCGCATCCATCGGGCAATGCAATGATCGCCGCATCGTCCCGCAATTTCAGTCCGCCAGGTCCTGCTAATGGGGCAAAATAGCGCTCGATTAACGCATCTTCGCTTGGCCTAGCCTCAGTTTGGTTCGCCATGACACCCCTTCCGGTGGATCAACGACGCATCCAACACCGCCGAAACCCTACGCAACATAACAAATACCGCCTTAACGGTTAAAAATCATCAGGCCGTATATCATGCGCCAAACGATCGAGCACAGCACTCACCATACCTACTTCATCGCCTTCATAAAAGGCGCGCGCGATATCACCATATTCGCGGATTACGACCTTGGCGGGCACATCCTTGCGGCGTAAGAGTTCGAAGCATCCGGAACGCAAAATCGCCCGCAACACGGCCTCGATCCGGGCCAGCGGCCAGCTATCATCAAGCGCGGTGTTAATTTTCACATCGATTGCGCGTTGATCTTTAACAACACCTTCCACAAGGCTTCGAAAAAATGCGCCTTCGGCCGGTTTCCACTCAATGCCGTCTACTGTACGGCCCAGCCAATGAGCCTCGAACTCGGCGATGACATCGCCTAGATCTTTTGCAGCGATTTCCATTTGATAGAGCGCCTGAACCGCGCCAAGCCGAGCCGAGGAACGCAATTCTCCGCGCGACATTCACAGCGCTCCGTCAATGGCTGCGCGCTTGATGCGCAACACAGACAAAGCCGCTTCCGCCGCGCCGCCGCCTTTATTACCTTCTGAAACACGGGCGCGAACCCAAGCTTGATCGTCATTTTCGACCGTCAAAATGCCGTTGCCGAGCGGCATCCCATAAGCAACCGAGAGGTCCATAAGCGCACGCGCACTTTCGCCCGAGACAATTTCAAAATGATAGGTCTCGCCCCGGATCACAGTGCCAAGTGCAACAACTGCATCATACGGTTTGCCATGCGCCGAGGCTGATTCCAGCATGATGGCAATGGCTGACGGGATTTCTAGAGCTCCCGGAACCGTCACAACGGTGCATTCCGCACCAACGGTCTTTAAGGCCTGAAGGGCTCCTTTAAGCAACTCATCCGCGAGTTCCGTGTAATAACGCGCCTCCACGATCAGGATGCGCACATCCTCCATCGGCTCAGTGGGTACTGCGGATTGGCGTGGTCCGGCCATAGAAAAAGTCCTTGTTAAAATATGGAGCGTCTCAGTACGCCCCAGCGCGCGCTTCCGCAAGCGATACGCACGGCCTTGCCATCGTTCAAATTCGAATTAAAAGCCTTGTTTGCTTAAACGCCTCTTTACCAGCGCCCGTGTGCTGGGATCAACGACTGACGAATTTAGCACAGTATTTTGTCGATCTTAGTCCGGACTAAAGATATGCCTCGAAAATCACCTTAATTCTTAAACTCAGCCAGCCGAGCAGCATAGCGTGCCATCTGATCAACTTCGATATTCAATCTGGTTCCTGCCTTCACCGCCCCCCAAGTGGTCACTTCGAGGGTGTGCGGGATTAGTAATACGGTCAAAACATCCCGCTCCACAGAATTAATCGTCAATGATGTGCCATCGAGCGAGACGGAGCCTTTCTCGACCACAAACTTAGCAAGCTCCATTGGCACACGGATCGTAAATTTCGCTGTAGCGCCCCAGGATGAGCCCGATTTATCGGTGATCTCATCGCGCGCGATCACATCGGCGACGCCATCCACGTGGCCGGATACCAAATGGCCACCCAGCTCATCGCCAATTTTAAGGGCGCGTTCCAGATTAAGCCGCATACCGATGGCCCAGGTCCCAACGGTCGTCCGCGCCAGTGTTTCTGCAGCTGCATCAACCTCGAACCAGCAGCCGCCCTCTGGCCTTGGTCCAAATCCAACCACCGTGAGGCAAGGACCCGAACAGGCAATCGAGGCACCCATGGCAATACCGGCAGCATCATAGGATGCGTGAATACGAATACGGCGCAGCGTATCACCGTGGTCTTTCACGCTTTCGATAACCCCAATATCCGTTACAATTCCAGTAAACATCAGTCTCTCCTCGCATAATGATCGAGTGTATCACGGCCACTTGTTACCGTGTGTGACACTTCAAAACGAGATCCATCGCCAAGCACTGCCTTCAACCCCGGACGAAGCGCAACAATACCCTCACGGTTCAGGCACTCTGGACTTGAATAGATCTCGGCGCTGTCAATAACGTTGGCTAACGCCATTGCCTCGGCCAGCGTCGGCCCGCCTTCACTCAGAATTCGGGTTAGGC
>Ga0007795_10000556_pt1 | contig 12179 bp, 7 predicted proteins | sample CryBogmetaGMA1M_FD_60369 | JGI IMG/M metagenome (GOLD analysis project Ga0007795, IMG submission 60369) | Freshwater microbial communities from Crystal Bog, Wisconsin, USA - MA1M | ecosystem: Environmental > Aquatic > Freshwater > Lake | place: Crystal Bog, Wisconsin, USA | collected 2009-07-06
ATACCGATTGAACGGCGCCACTTTGATCGCCACCACCTCAGGGATCTCGACGAACCTCCGCCAGAAGGCATGCGACAGGATCCGCCCGCCGACCGCCGGCTGCAGATAGAAGCCGACCAGCGGTATCACCTCCGCCACGGCCCGGCAGTGATCGAGGAGGGCGTCGTCGTCCCCCACGTGCCCGGCGAGGCTGAGCAGGCCGGCGTGATAGCCAAGCCCGGCGAGCAGCTCCGCCTCGGCCACGGCCTGCGCCGTCGACCCGCAGATTCCACCGATCGCGGCCACCGGGCGGTCGGCCCGGGCGATCTCCTCGGCGGCGATGTTCAGGACCGGCTCAAGGAGGCCGACGCGAGCGTCGCGGATCGCAAACTGCGTGGTGTGGACGCCGACGGCGAGGCCCCCGGCCCCGGCGGCAAGGTAGTAGCGTGACAACGCCCGCTGGCGACGCTCGTCGAGCTTCCGCGCCGCGGTGAGCGCGAGGGGATGGGCCGGGATCACATGGCCGCGCGCAAGCCAGCCCCGCACGCCGCCGTCGCGATCGAGCGATTCAGAAAGCGCCATCGCGCACCTCGAAATGGGTCGGCTTGCCGAGCGAAGCTCCTCCGCGGCCGATCCAGTCGCAGACCATGGCCACCGCCTCTTCGGTCGTCGTCTCCGGGGCGCCGAAGAGGGCCTCGGCGCGCCGCGCGTCCCACAGCCAGCTCTCGGCCCCCTCGGCCCCCGTGAACGTCGGCGTCGTTCCGAGGCGCTCTCCACAGCGTTCGGCGAGCCACCGGATCGACACCCGCTCAACCCCGGTGACATTGAGGGCCACCGGCGGGCTCCCGGCCAAAGCGAGGCTTTGAATCGCCCGCGCACTGGCGTCGCGCTGCCAGATGAGATGCACCAATCCCATCCCCAGATCGACAGGCTTCCCTCCGGCCACGGCCCTGGCGACGTCGTGGATCACGCCATACCGCGGCTCGACGGCATAGCAGAGCCGGAACTGGAGCAACGGCATCCCCGACCTGGATGCCTCGTAGGCCACGACGCGCTCCCGGGCTACGCAAGCATTGGCGTATTCCCCGAACGGCGTCAGCGGCGTCGATTCATCCGCCCCCGGCCCCGTCACCGGCACGAGCGGATAGACGCAGCCGGTGGAGAAGAGGACGAATCTTGACCGACCGTACCGCCTTGCCGCGATCGCCGGCGCGAGCGTGTTGACGGCCCAGGTGCGCTCCGGGGCGTCGGTCGTGCCGAACTTCTGCCCCGTCATGTGGATCACGAGGGGAGCCTCGGGGAGCCGTCGGACGGCCTCATCGTCCATCAGATCGCAAGCCACGGTGGCGACACCATGCCGCTCGAGCGCGTCCTTCGCCACCGGATCTGAAAACCGGGAGACGGCGGTGACCCGGCGGGTCTGGCCGCCGGCGGCGTCGAGCCCACGCCGAACCATCCGCGAAAGCGTCGGCCCCATCTTCCCGCCAGCCCCGAGGACGATCACGTCGCCGTCGAGCCGCTGAAAAGTCTCGACAACGCCGGCCGTGGGGCGCGAGAGGTGCTCCTCGAGAGCAGCGACGTCGGCGAAGGATTCGAGCATGGGGAGAAGCGTGGGAATCTAGCCCACGAGCTCACGGAGAACCGTTCCCGAGACGTCGGTGAGGCGGAAGTCGCGGCCGGCGTAGCGGTAGGTGAGGCGTTCGTGGTCGAAGCCGAGGAGATGGAGCATCGTGGCGTGGAGGTCGTGAACGCTGACCGGCTTGTCGACGGCCCGGAAGCCGAAGTCGTCGGTCGCGCCGTAGGCCTGCCCCCCCTTGATGCCACCACCGGCGAGCCACACCGAGAAGCCGTAGTGGTTGTGGTCGCGGCCCGCCTTCGCCTTCCCGTCGCCGCCGAGCTCCACCGTCGGCGTCCGGCCGAACTCACCGCCGAAGAGGACGAGCGTCTCGTCGAGCATCCCGCGCTCGGCGAGATCGGTGAGCAGCGCCGCCACCGGCTGGTCGATCTGGCCGGCGAGCGTGCGGTGGTTCGACTCGATCTGCTCGTGGTTGTCCCACGGCTGTCCCGCGCCGTGCCAGAGCTGCACGTAGCGCACGCCGCGCTCGAGGAGCCGCCGGGCGATGAGCGTCTGCCGGCCATGGACGGTGTCGCCGTAGAGGGCCCGCATCGGCGCCGACTCGCGCGAGAGATCGAAGGCCTCGGCGGCCTCCAGCTGCATCCGGAAAGCCATCTCGAACGAATGGATGCGGGCATCGAGCCGAGCATCGCCGCGGGCCTCGCGGTGGGCGGCGTTGAGCTTCTGGAGCCAATCGAGCTGATGCCGCTGCACCTGGGCGCTTGCATGGGGGCTCGAGATGTTCTCGATGAGCTTTTCGATCTGGGTGTGCTGCGAGTCGATCGAGGTTCCCTGGAGCGTGCCGGGGAGAAAGCCCGACTGCCAGTTGTCGGGCCCCTTCACCGGATGCCCACCGGGACACATCGCCACGAAGCCGGGGAGATTCTGATTCTCCGTGCCGAGGCCGTAGAGGATCCAGCTCCCGACGCTCGGCCGCGGCTGCACCGAGTCGCCGCAATTCATCAGCATCAGGCTCGGCTCGTGGTTCGGCACCTGGGCATGCATCGAGCGGATCACCGCGAGCCGATCGGCGTGGCCCGCGAGCTTCGGAAAGATGTCGCTGATCTCGAGGCCACTCTCGCCGTGGCGGGAAAAGCCGAAGGGCGAAGGGAGCGGTGAGCCGGTCTTCCGTTCGGTCGTGAAATTAACCGGGGCGGCCTGATCGGCGTATTTGGCGAGCGCCGGCTTGGGGTCGAAGGTGTCGACCTGCGACGGGCCGCCGTTCAAGAAGAAGTGAATCACCCGCTTCGCCCGGGGACCGAAATGGGGCGCCTTCACCGCCAGCGGCTCGAGGAGCGGGTCGCCGGCCGCCAAGGCCCCCCCCGAGGCATCCCCGAGCACGCCGGCAAGCCCGAGCATGCCGAGGCCGAGGCCACTGCGGGAAAGAAGCTCGCGACGGGAAAGGGGCAGTTGTGCGGGCGTCATCGTGACGGCATCCAGGGGAAGAGTCAGTCGACGAACAGCAGCTCGTTGGAAAGCAGGAGCGCCTGCACGAGTTGCTCGCGGGGGGAGAGCGGCAGCGGCGGCGCCGGAGGAGCCGGCTTCCCTTCCTCGGCCGGCGGCGGCGGTGCCGGTGGCGGAAGAAGCGGCGCCGACTCGAGGAAGGCGATCGCCCCCTCTCGCTCATCACTCGTCGGCGGCCGCTGATAGACCGCCTGCCAGATCCGATCGACTCCGGCACCGGCCTCCTCGCCGCTTTCCTGCGGCCAAAGCTTTCGCACGAGCGACCGGGCTCGCTCGGCGACGAACGGATGATTGAGCGCGAAGAGCGACTGCTGCGGCACGGTTGTCTCCAACCGCTTCGGCATGTGGAGATCGGGATTGGCGAAATCGAAGACGCTCATCACCCCTGGCACGAACTGCCGATCGACGACGCAATACACACTCCGCCGATGGGGTCCGGGCCCGGCCGCAAGGACATCGCTGCCGCGGCCGCCGCGCGCCGCCGTGTCGAGATCACCGCTGACGATCAGGAGCGTGTCGCGAAACGGCTCCCACTCCAGCCGCCGGACGGGCATCCGCCAAAGAAGCCGGTTTTCAGGATCGATCGCTTCGGCGCTCGCCGCCCCGGCGACGCGGCCCGACTGCTGCCGGTAAGTGTGGCTCGTGACGATCCGCCGGTGGAGCCGCTTCGTGCTCCAGCCATCGGCGATCAAGCCGGCGGCGAGGGCGTCGAGCAATTCCGGATGCGACGGCGGCTCGGCGCGCAAGCCGAAATCGCTCGGCGTCTCGACGAGCCCGCGGCCGAAATGCTGCCGCCACACCCGGTTCACCCACACCCGCGCGGCGAGGGGGTTGGTGGGGGCGATGATCTGCCTGGCCAGCTCCAGCCGGCCGCTGCCGTCGGCAAAGGCGCCCTGATCGCCGCCGGTGGCGGCAGCCGGCAGCCGGCGCGGCACGACGTGCCCTTTGTTGGCCGGATTGCCACGCTTGAAGATTTGCGCGTCCTGCGGCGTGCCCCGATCAAAGAGGGCCAGTGCCTGCGGGGCCGACTCCGGCTGCGGCATCACCCAGCGATCGAGCTCGTTTTGGAGATTCCAGATCTGGTTGATCGAGTCGGAATCCATGAGCGTCTCGATGTTGGCGATCGGCTCATCGGGGATCGTGCAGGGGGAGGTGGGGCCGTAGAGCGTCTGGCGAAGTTGCTCGTCGGCGGCGTCGGGAAGCGCCGTGGGGACAGCCGCGCTTGCCGCCACGGCCTGCGCGCAGCGCTGCTTCCAGGCGGCATCGATCTCGGCAAAGACTTTTCCGTATCGGTCGGCCACTTCGCGGAAACTCCCCGGCGGCGTCTCGAAGGCCGCGGCGATCCGCGGATGGATCGGGGCGCCTGCGGCTTTGAGCTCGGCGACCTTCGCGGCCGCCGCTTCGGGGAAGCCCTCTGGCTGGAGCGGGAGCAGGGCGACAAGGAGGCTGAAGACCGGATCCCCGGCTGCTCGATCGGGATTCAAAAACGCCTGCCAGCGGCGAACGACCGCGGCGATGAGATCATCCTTGGCGATGATCTGGTCGAAGCCGAGCTCGGGGTACTTCCTCAGCTCGGTCTGGGCGAAGAGATAGTCGGCGACCCGGGCCCGGAAGCGCTCGGAGCTCTCGGCCCGGAGCCGCAGCGAGCCCTCGTCGAGCGCCCGCCTACGCTTGGCGAGCTCGGCGGTGAACTCCGCCGTCGGCGCCGCAGCGCCGGCCGCAGCCCGCACCGGCACGAGCTTTTCATACGAGCTTGTGAACACGCCGTAGAGGCCGTAGTAATCGGCCGTGGCGACCGGATCGTATTTGTGGTCGTGGCAGCGGGCGCAGCCAACGGTGAGGCCGAGGAGCCCGCGCGTGAGGACGTCGATCCGGTCGTCGACGATGTCAGGCGTGACGCCGAGGAAACGCCGGCCGGTCGTCAGAAACCCGAGCGCGGCGAGGTCGGGATCCCCTTCGCCACAGACGCGATCGGCGGCGAGCTGGAGCGTCACGAAGCGATCGTAGGGGAGATCGTCGTTGAAGGCTCCGATCACCCAGTCGCGGTACACCGGGGCATGAACGAAAAACCGCTCCTCGCGGCCGTAGACGTAGCCTTTGGTGTCGGAATAGCGGGCGACGTCGAGCCAGTGCCGCCCCTGCTGCTCCCCGTAGCGCGGCGAGGCGAGGAGCCGATCGACGAGTTTTTCATAGGCATCGGGGGAGGGATCGGCGACGAAGGCCGCCACCTCCTCCGGCTCCGGCGGTAATCCGGTCAGGTCGTAGCTGATGCGGCGGATGAGCGTCCGCCGATCGGCTTCGGGAGCGCGGGCGAGCCCCGCTCCAGCGAGCCTCGTGTCGATGAGCCGATCGATGAAGGCCGGATCGAGCGCGCCTGGAGGCACTTGGGACAGAGGCTGAAACGCCCAGTGGTTTTTTTGCTTTTCGGCCACCGACGTGCCGGTCGGTGGCGTCTCGGGCCAGGCGGCCCCGGCCACGATCCAGGCCTCGATCGCCCCGATCTGCTCTGCGGTGAGCCTGGCCCCCGACTCCGGCGGCGGCATCCGCACCTCTTCATCGGCATGGCGGAGACGGAGGAAAAGCTCCGACTCGTCGGGGCGGCCAGGCACGAGAGCCGGGCCGGCGTCGCCGCCAGAGAGGAACCCCGCGCGGGAGTCGAGCCGCAGGCCCGCAAACTGCTTTCCCTCGCCATGACACCCCTGGCACTTCTCCACCAGCAGCGGCCGGACATGCCGCTCGAAGTGCTCGAGGTGTTCCGCTGCCGGAGCCTCCGCAGCAGCGGCGGCCGACCCGGCTCGGCCTGCCAGCCACGACAAGCCAAGAAGCGCCGCGAGCAACAAGCGCGGGGCAACGCGGCCGCGCTGCGGCGCAGCCCCACCGGTCACGCCTCGAATTGCCCCCGTCGTCATGAATGCCATGGAAAGATTCTATCCTCGTTTCCCCTTCACGGCTCCCCTCCTCGGCGGGCCTTGCGGACACGCCTTTATTTCCCCCGCTTGACCGCGGTATCAGGCTGATCGCGACGGATCGGGGCAAACACCGCCAGCTCCGAGACGTCGACATTCCCGAGGTCGCCCGGCTGCTTGCCGTAGGTCTTGAACCGCTTGAGGACGCTCACCATCTCGGCCTCGGACAGGATCACCGGCTCACCGGCAAGCGACGCCGCCCAATACTCGTGGCACAAAGCCTCGATCTCCCCCGCCAGCCACAGCGCGCCATCGAGATCGCCGCCGAAACAGATCTGGCCGTGGTTGGCAAGGAGGCAGGCGGTACGTTCCCGGAGCGCCCGGATCATGAACACCGACAGCTCCTTCGTGCCGAACTCGGCGTAGTCGGCCACCCGCAGCGACGTGCCGCCAGTGACGCCGATCATGGAGTGGAACGCCGGCACTTCCCTCCGCAGGCAGGCAAGCGCCGTCGCATACGGGGAATGGACATGGACGATCGCCCCGGCCTCGGGCCGCTCGGCGTAAATGTCGAGGTGCATCCGCCATTCGGTCGACGGGAGAAACTCCCCCCGGTATCCACCGTCGAGATCCATCTCCACGACCTGCTCCGGCCGCATCTTCCGGTAGGGAATACCAGACGCTGTGATCAGGAATCCCTCGGGGGTCCGCACGCTGACGTTGCCGGAGGTTCCCTGGTTGATTCCCTCCTCGTTCATCGCCAGGCAAGTCTCGATCACCTTCTCGCGGAGGGCGAGGTGCTTGAGCGTCGTCATCGGTGCTCCGGATGGGAGGATCAGGATGCGACAGGCCGCCGGGCATCCCCTTGGACTCGACAGGCTAGCGGGATGGAGGGGGCGACGCCGCATCACTTTCAAGCGTCGTCCAGCGATCAAACGTCGCGGCTTGGCCGTGAATCCGCCCCTCACCGTCGACGATGTTCCAGACGATCGCCTCCTCGATCCGGAAGCGCTTGCCGCTCCGCGAGACGCGCACCCCGGCGTAGTCGTCGACAAAGCCCTCACGCGCCGTCCGCTCGAGAAGCCGGGCGCGCTCGTCGCGATGCACCGGCTCGGCGGTGAGCCGCGATGGCGTGCCGACGAGCGTCTCCCACGACATCTCCCAGCGCTCGAGGGCCGCTTCGTTGCCATAGTTGAGGAGCGGATCGGCTTCGGTGCCGTGCGAGACGACAACGAAGGGCGCGTCGTGGAGCCTGCGGGCCTCCGCTTCGGCCGAGCCCCCCCGCGGCAGCAGTTCGCGTCCCACGACGCGGGCAAACGAATCGAGCAGGAGCTGGGCATGATGAAGAGCCGCCGGGCTCCGCCAGGCAGGCTCCCCACTCCAGCCCTGCACTTCCCCAACGCCGACGACCGCCTTGAGCTCGTCAAACGACAGCCGCCCGACATCGCTGACCGGCATTCCCTCCCCGAGCCAGTCCCGGGCGAACGCGCGGACAGCGTACCCGGTCAGGGCGAGCGTCGAGGTCGGATCGACCGCCACCTTGAAGCCGATCCGCTCGAGGTCAGCCAGGGGGAGAAGCGGCGTGACCCCGCCGGGAAGCATGTTGGCCAGTTGGGGAAGCGGCACCTCGCGGGCGATGCGCGCGAGCTCCTCGATCGACTGTGGCGCCTCGACGAATCCCAGATCGACACCGGTCTCGGCATACCGATTCGCCCGCTCGATCGCGCCGTCGATCCCTTCGCTCGCCCGGGCGTCGGTCCGGGCGAGGATCACGAAATCGGGATCGCGGCGGGCATCGAGCGCGGCATGGAGCCGATCGAGCATCGTGGCCACCGGCACGACCTGCTTGCCGGCAAAGTGACCGCAGCGCTTCGGCTCGACTTGATCCTCGAGGAGGATCCCCGCGGCCCCTGCCGCCTCGAACTGTTTCACCGTCCAGGCGACACTCGCGCCGTTGCCGTGGCCGGTGTCACCGTCGGCGATCAGCGGGATCGACACCCGCGCCGTGATCCGCCGCACGCACTCCGCCATCTCCGCTGACGACAGCAGCCCGAGATCGGGAAGGCCATGCGCGCTCGCCGCGGCGCCGAAGCCCCCGAGAAAGAGCATCTCGGCGCCGGCCTGCTCGACGACGCGGGCCGTGAACGCGTCATGGGGCACCAGCGCCCGGACGAGACCGGGGCGGGCGAGGAGCGCGCGAAGGCGGGAAGCGGCAGTCGGCGGCATGGCGGGGCTCCGTGGGGAGGCGTCGGTTCGCTCACTCCCCGGGCGACAGCCGGCAGGCGTTCTCGACGAGCTTCAGGACCGTGGCATCGTGGAAGATCGGATAGGTCTCGTGCCCCGGGCGGATGTAGATCACCTTGCCGCGGCCGAGGTTCCAGACCATGACACTGCGAAACCACGATCCATCTTCAAACCGCTCTTCGAGCACGACCTCGTCGGGCTCCGGCACATGGAACGGCTCGTCATACATTTCCGTCCGCGGGAGGGAAAACGTCTCGGGGAGCCCGGCGGCGAGCGGGTGGCGCCGATCGAGCACGCGAAGCTGGCTCGGCTTGCCGTCGGTGCGGTAGGCGGGGAAGCAGCAGTTGGGGAGATGGAGCGTGACCTCGACGCGGCCGTCGGCGAAGCGCCGCTCGTCTCTGGCCGGCGTCAGCCGGGCCTCGCGGGCCGGCACCTTGTAATGCTGGGCCGGCACCTCGCGGATGGAGAGCTTTTCTATTGGCACGTCGGCAAACCGGCGGTGGACATCGGCTCGAGCCCGCTCGTTCATCGCCTCGATGAACGGCGTCGCCCAATGAGCCGAGTGGAGGGCGACGAGCACGAGCCCGCGGTCGCGGATCCGTTCCACGATTCGCTGCCCCGCCTCCGGCTTCACCTCGGCCTGCCGGACATGCCCCCACCACACGAGGACGTCGGCGTTGTCGAGGAGCGGCGCGCCGATCCCCTGCTCGGCGTCGTCGAGCTTGACCGAGCGGACGGCGAGCCCCGGCTGCTTTTCCAGATGTGCCGCAATCGCATTTCCGAGGAAGTTGTCGTAGGCCTCCTTCTGTGACGGCTGCTGCTCGTCCCACACGAGGACGCGCCGCGGGCCTGCGGCGGCGGCCGTCGGCGCGAGATCGAGCGACGAAAGCCAGGCGAGCACGCCGCTTTGCCAGGCGTCCCAGTTCGGCCCCTTGTAGCCATCGAGGCCGTGGCCACCGGAGGGGAGCTCGAGGAGCCGGCTCTTCACCCCTTCCCGCTTGCAGGCCTCGTGGAACAGCCGGCTGTTGGCGATCGGCACCGGACCGTCGTCGATGGCATGGGCGAGGTAGGTCGGCGGCGTCTCCTTCGTGACCTGCTTTTCGTTGGAGAAAAGCTCGAGGAGTTCAGGGGTCGGATTCGCCCCGAGGAGATTCGCCCGCGACCCTGAGTGGCCGACGCCGCCAAAAGTCACCACCGGATAGACGAGGATCGCGAAGTCGGGCCGCGACGACTGCCGCTCGATCGGGTCGGTGGCCTGGGCGTTCCCCCGATCGAAGTGGGTGGCGGCGGTCGAGGCGAGGTGGCCTCCGGCCGAGAAGCCGATGATCCCCACTTTCCGTGGATCGATCCGCCAAGCGGCGGCGTTTGCCCGGACGGTGCGGAGGGCGCGGGAGGCGTCGGCGAGCGGCACGAACGCCCGCCCCGCGGGGAGCCGGTATTCGAGAACGATTCCGGCAATGCCGTGCTCGTTGAGCCAGGCGGCGATCCCGTGCCCCTCCGGACCGGTGACGAGGCCACCGTAGCCGCCGCCGGGGCAGATCACGACCGCGGGGGTCGACGTGCCCTCGGGCATCCCTTCGGGAAGGTGAACCGTGATGAAGGCGTCGGCCGCTTCGGTCTCGGTGCTCCCCGGCGCTCCGACCGGCGCCTTGCCGTGCCAGAGAGGAAGCCGTTCGGCGTCGGCCGCGGCAACCGGCGTCATCGCCATCGGGATCAGGAGGCAGGCAAAAAGCAGAAGAGAGCGGAACATCGACGGCACTCCGAGGGGTCTTTTGAGCCGGTGGAAATCGTAGCATCCCCCGTGCGAGAAGGACGCCCTGTCGAGCGATGACCACCGAAACTTCAGGCCGCGGCAGGTCACTTCGCCCGCTTCGTCACGAGCCCTTCGGCTACGCACGCGGTCGTTCCCAGGCCGTCGGCTTCGGTGACGTCGACGAGCGTTGAGGGAAAGACGATCCGCTCGATCCACCCGAGGTCGGGCGTCGGCAGCCGGGCGGCGAGATCTTTGTCGGTCTCCCCTGCCCTGAGGACGAGTTTGTCGGGGATGTCGGTCGAGAGCTTCGCGGCCACGAGCGCCACGCCATGGACGATGACCCGGATCTGCCGCGTCGTCGGCGTCACCTGCTTGAGCTGCCGCTCGCGCCCATCGGCGTCGGTGTAGGTGACCGTGCCGCCGGCCGTCGTGGAGACTTCGACCTGCGCCGGCGAAGTGGCGTCATAAACCCACTTCGTCCGCTCAAACGTCTTCGCCACCGTCGCGATCTCGCGGTCGTGATCGGCGCCAAAGTCGACCTTCGTGGCCACGACCGTCCCCGGCTCGACGAGCGCCGGCAGCCCCGCGGGGAGGTCGTCGGCCACCTTCGCCACCGCCGGCTCCGGGATCTTCGCCGCCACGATCACGGCAAGCGTCGTCCCCGGCTTCTTCTTCCCTTCGCCAGCGTCGGCGTCTTCCCCGTCGTCCGGCGGAGCCGCATAGAGGAGCATTCCCTGGACGACCCGAACGGCGAGATCGTCGACGGTGTCACCCGACTGCACCGGCTGCCACTCATAGCGCCACACCGGCAAGCCCTTCACCGCCGACCAGAGCACCGCCGCGAGCCCGCGGGCCGATTGGATGAGAAGCTGATCCTCGCCCACCCAGGCCAGCGCCGTGTGCTGCGGGCTCGCCCCCTGGGCATGGAAGACGGGGATCGGGCCGGTCGGATCAGCGAGATCGTGGATCTGGACGTTCCCTTCCTGAATGAGCGCCAGGCGACGACCGTCGGGATCGAAGCTCACCCCAGACGTGGCCCCGACGGGGAGCGACACGAGCACCACGCCGCTGGCCGCATCGCACACCTGGACGCGGCGGGCGTCGGGAAGGGCGAGATAGCGGCCACCTCCGGAGAGGGAAGGCATCGGGGAATGGCCCGGATCCTGGGCGAGCCGGTACTTCGCCGCCTTCGCGTCGATATCCCAACAAGAAAACTCCTCACGGCTGCTCTGATGGACGACCAGCGCGTCGTTGACGATCCGCCCCCAGGGATGGCGGGCGAGGGGCTGGCCATCGCCGCACGATGCCCGCCACGTCGACCAGGCCGTCGCGGCCTTGCGACTCGGAGCGGCATCCCACAGCGTCAGCACCTGCTTCGCGGCCCCCTCGGCGGTGAGCTTCTCGCGCGACACGGTCAACAGACGCTCGAGGATCGGGTGGTAGTCGAGGACGATCTCGGGGCCGGAGAGATCGTGTTCGGCGATCACCGTCTGCGACTTCATCGACAGCCACACGAGCCTCGTCGGCAGCGGCCGCCCGGGGGTCGAGTTCTCGATGGCTACGAGCACGACAGCGTTCGCCCCGCCCACCGCGAGCACCCGCCCCACCCGATCGAACGGATCGCGACGGGTGATCTTCACCTTGCCCGCGACGATGCCACGGCCGGCATCGGCCGGATCGGCGACGAGTGGTTCGGGGGCCAAGGGGGGGAAATCGGTGTGGTTGGTCGCCCGGGCAGCGGTGTCGAATGCTTCCACCTGCGGTGGCCCCTCGCCACGGTGGGCGAGGCGGCGCATCGTCCGCCGGGCGATCAGCTGGTCGAGCGGGGCGAGCTGATCGAGCTCGATCGTCAGATCGGAGCCGTCGGTCTGGCGGAGAGTCAGCGCCGTCCCTTCGATCCCCACGAGGCTCGCCTGCACCTTGAACATCCCCGTGGCATCGCTCCACTCGCGTTCCGGCACGAGGACGCGCTGGGCCAAAGCCGGCGAAGTCACGAGCGTCGCGAGGACGACGACGGCGACCACCACTGCCCGGATGCCCACGAAGCCGCCGCACTGGCCGGGGCTGATCGCAGGCGGACAGGAAGGCTTGGGCATGGGCGATTCTTGGGGACGACGAAACCGCGACGTTCGGTCGAACCCTCCGCAGGCCTTCCTCAGGAATGGCCAGGAGCTCGCCGTCGCTGAGTATCGCCCGCCACCCTCGCCCCCCGCAAGGC
>Ga0007795_10000559_pt1 | contig 12148 bp, 7 predicted proteins | sample CryBogmetaGMA1M_FD_60369 | JGI IMG/M metagenome (GOLD analysis project Ga0007795, IMG submission 60369) | Freshwater microbial communities from Crystal Bog, Wisconsin, USA - MA1M | ecosystem: Environmental > Aquatic > Freshwater > Lake | place: Crystal Bog, Wisconsin, USA | collected 2009-07-06
CGCCACGGCCGCGTGTACGCGGTGATGTACGACCTCACGGGCATGAAGCGCGGCACCCTCGGCACCGTTCTCGACGACTGGCGACTGCTCCGCGCCCGCATGGGCATCGGCCGCGACGCCGCCTCCCTCGAGCTCGAGGGCCGGCCGCTCGTCGCCGTGTGGGGCATCGGCTTCGCCGACGGCCGCGACTACACGCTCACCGAATGCCGTGCGCTCGTCGCGGCCCTGAAGGCCGACGGGTGCGCCGTCGTGTGCGGCGTGCCCACGGGCTGGCGGACGCTCGACCGCGACGCCGGCGCCGATCCCGCGCTCCACGACGTCGTCGCGCTCGCCGACGTCGTGAGCCCCTGGACCGTCGGCCGCTACGCGACCCCGGCCGCCGCCGCCCGGCATGCCGATCACGACTGGGCCGCCGACCTCGCCTGGTGCGCGGCCCGCGGCATCGACTACCTGCCGGTCATCTTCCCCGGCTTCAGCTGGCACAACCTCAAGGGCGGGCCGCTCGACGAGATTCCGCGGCGCCGCGGCACGTTCTTCTGGAGCCAGGCCGTCGAGGCCAGCCGCGTCGGGGCGACGAGCCTCTACGTGGCGATGTTCGACGAGGTGGACGAGGCGACGGCGGTCTTCAAGTGCGTCGATCCGCCGGCGGGCGACCTGTCCCATCGGTTCGTGGGGCTGGAGGGCCTGCCGAGCGATCATTACCTGCGGCTCACGGGCGCGGCCGGCAGGCTCCTGCGGGGCGAGCCGACGGACGCCGCGCGGAACGACCGCACGCCTCGGTAAACTGCCGGGGCGTCATGCCGTCCGACCCCACACTCGACGATCTCCCATGCCATCCCCGCACGATCCGGTCCGATTCCGTGCCGGTGCCGCCCTCGCCGCGGCGTTCGCCCTCGCGTCGGCCGCCGGCACCGCGTCGTCCAGGGCCGCCGACCATGCCGACACGATCTACACCGGCGGCGACATCCTCACCATGCGGGCCGCCGATCCTGAATACGTCGAGGCGCTGGCCGTCAAGGACGGCAGGATCCTCTTCGTCGGCCCGCGCGCCGGGGCGCAGGTCCTCATCGGCCCGGCGACGAACCTCGTCGATCTCGCCGGTCAGACGCTCCTCCCCGGCTTCATCGACACCCACGGCCACTTCGTCTACTTCGGCAAGAACCTCGTCGATGCCAACCTCTTCGGCTGCCGCGACATCGCCGACCTGCTCGCCCGGATGCAGCGGCAGGCCGAGCGGACTCCCGCCGGCGCGTGGATCGTCGGGTTCGGCTACCAGGCGCGGGAGATCGAGGAGCGGCGGCCGCCCACGATCGACGAGCTCGACCGGGTCTCCGCCGATCGCCCCGTGATGATCGTCGATTCGTCGGGCCATCTCGGGGCGGGCAACTCGCGGGTCTTCGCGGCGGCCGGCATCACCGCCGACACGCCCGACCCGGCCGGTGGCTCGTTCGCGCGCACGGCCGATGGTCGGTCGCTCGCCGGCCCGATGGAGGAGACCGCGCTCAACGCCGTCCGCAGCCGGCGGCCGCCGTTCACGGGGGAACTCGCCGACCGCGTGATCACCGGCGCCGCGGCCCTCTGGGCCGGTCATGGCCACACCACGGCGATGGAGGCGGGGCTCGGCCTCGGCAGCGACGACATCCAGCTCGTGCTGAACGCGATCGACCGCCGCCTGCTCCCGCTCGATCTCTACGTCGCCGCCAAGGACTCGGCCGTCGACGACACCCTCGCCGCCGCGTACGGCGTGGCCTCGGCCTACGACCCGAAGCCCGACGGCACGCTCGAGAAGATCCGGGCGGCACGCCCCGACCTCGACACCCGCTACGTCAACCGCGTCCGCCTCGGGGGCATCAAGCTCTGGCTCGACGGCAGCCTCGACACGGCCTGGTTCACGAAGCCCTACGCGGCGAACCCGCCCGGCAAGACCGGCGCCTATGCCGGCTTCCGCCAGATTCCCGACGAGGTGATCACCGCCGCCGTCGACCGCTTCTGGCCCACCGCGATCCAGATCCACATGCACATGAACGGCGACGCCGCCGCCGACCAGGCGCTCGCCGCGATCGACGAGGCGGTGAGGAAGCACGGCCGGCGGGACGCCCGGCCGGTGTTCGTGCACGCCTCGTGGCTGCGGCCCGACCAGATCGAGCGGATGAAGGCCTGCGGCGCGATCCCGAGCTTCCTGCCATCGGGCATCGTGCCCGGGGGCGACGGCGTGGTGAGGCTCTGGGGCCCGGATCGGGCCGCCGGCGCGATGGCCGCGCGGACGTTCCTCCGGGCCGGGCTTCCGTTCACGTTCTCCCACGACGCGCCCGTCTCGCCCGTGCCCTCGATCCTCGCCCTCGTCGACGCCGGAACCAACCGCCGCAGTGCGAGCGGGAGGGTGATCGGCCCCGACGAACGGATATCGCCCTACGACGGCCTGCGCGCCGTCACGGCGCAGGCGGCGTACCAGCTCAAGGAGGAGACGGCGAAGGGCACGCTCGAGCCGGGCAAACTCGCCGATCTCGTGATCCTCGAGAAGAACCCCCTGAAGGTCGATCCGCTCACGATCAAGGACATCGTCGTGGTCGAGACGATCAAGGAAGGCACGACCATCCACCGGGTCCCGAAGTGATGCCCCACGCGTCGGCGCTCGCGCTCCTCGTCGCCGCGGCGGCCGCCACCTTCGTCGCGGGCCCGGCCGTCCGCGCCGCCGAGCCGGCCCCGGCGGGCGCCGCGATCCCGGCCGATCTCGCCGCGTTCGAGCGCGACGTCGCGCCGGCCGTGCTCGCGGCCCGGCCGTGCGACGCGAAGCACTGGCGGCAGATCGTGCCGGCCGTGCACCACCTCGCCCGCGCGCATGCCGAGCGGCTCGCCGCGCTGCCCCTCGACGCCCGGATCGAGGCGCTCGCGAAGCTCGCCGGCTTCATCGACGCGGCCCGGGCGCGATCCGCCGACCTGCCCGTGCTCGCCCCCGGCCGCGGCGTGATCGGCCTCCTCGATCCGGCCACCGGCCTCGGGCCGAAGGAGATCACCGCGATCGCCGAGGCCTACGGCGGCACGACCACGATCTTCAAGAAGGACGCCGGGTCGGGGTCGATCGCGGACGTGGCCGACGCCTTCCTGGCCGCGGTCCGCGCCGCCGCGGCCGGCGCGCGGCCGACCACGATCGTCGTCCTCGGCCACGGCCTCCCCACCGAGATCCAGAGCTACGGGATCCGCTTCGAACGGCTCGCCGACGCGCTCGTCGCCGGCGCCGCCGAGCGGGCGGGGCAGGGGGGCGCCCTCGACCTCGGCGGCCTCGTGATCGTCTGCGACGACTGCTACAGCGCCGACTTCCTCGTGAACCTCCTCGCCGCGATCGAGGCGCGGTGCCGCGACCGCGGGCTCGCGCTCGGCTCGCTGCCGGTGTGCATCGCCGGCACCAACCACGACCGCTACGGCCTGGCCGATGTGGGCGAGACGTTCGTGCCGCACTTCTGGAAGGACGTGATCGAGCTCTACTTCGTCCGCCGGCCGCGGCCCCGGGCGGTCGTGCTCCGCAACTTCTTCGAGAACGTCGACAACATGATGTATGGCTACGGCCGGGCGCCGCTCATGCAGGGAACGACCGTCACCGGCTGGCGGCTCGTCGACCCCGCGCTCGTGCAGGACCCGGTCGTGTTCGTGCCGCTCGACGACGCGGCGGTCGCCGGGCTCCGCGCGATCCTCGGCCTCGATTCCGATGCGCCGCTCTCGCGGTGGCTCGACGTCGGCTGACGAACCGCTCCACCGCGGACGGCGACCTCGTGATCAAGTACATCGGCTCGAAGCGGATCCTCGTGCCCGTGATCGTGGAGGCGATCACCCGCGCCGCCGAGGCCCGCGTCGTCCTCGACCTCTTCTCCGGCACCGCCCGCGTGGGCCACGCGTTGAAGGCCGTCGGCTGCCGCGTGATCGCCAACGACCACAACGCCTACGCCGAGACGCTCGCGCGGTGCTACGTGGAGGCCGACGCCGAGGACGTGCTCGACGACGCCCGCCGGCTCGTCGCCGAGTTCAACCGCCTGCCGGGGAGCCCCGGCTACTTCACCGCGACGTTCTGCGAGCGGTCGCGGTTCTTCCAGCCGAAGAACGGCGCCCGCATCGACGCGATCCGCGAGGCGATCGCCGCCAGGGGGCTCCCGCCCGCCCTCGAGGCGGTGCTGCTCGTGGCGCTCATGGAGGCCGCCGACCGCGTCGACTCGACGACCGGCGTGCAGATGGCCTACCTCAAGTCGTGGGCGCCCCGGGCCGCGAACGACCTCGAACTCCGCGTGCCCGCCGTGCTGCCCGGCAAGGGGCTCGCGACCGGCCTCGACGCCGCCCTTGCCGCCGCCCGGTTCGAGGCCGACGTCGCCTACCTCGACCCGCCGTACAACCAGCACTCCTACCTCGGCAACTACCACATCTGGGAGTCGCTCGTCCGCTGGGACAAGCCCGAGGTCTACGGCGTGGCCTGCAAGCGCGTGGACGTCCGCACGCGGCGCAGCGAGTTCAACTCCCGGCCCCGGTGTGCGGCGGCGCTGGGGCGGGTGCTCGCCGCCGTGCGGGCACCGGTCGTCGTGGTGTCGTTCAACGACGAGGGGGCGATCGACCGTGCGACGATGGAGGCGATGCTCCGCGGCCTGTGGGACGGCCGGGGCCGCGTCACGACGATCGTGCGGCCCTTCCGCCGCTACGTCGGCGCCCGCATCGGCATCCACAACCCGCGGGGGGAGAAGGTGGGCACCGTGAGCCACCTCACGAACACCGAGCACCTCTACGTCGCCTCCCGGGAGTGCCTCGCGGCACGGCTCGCGCCGCTACTCGGCTGAGATCGCCTCGAGGAGGTCGAGCCGCACGGCGCGGCGGGCCGGGAACCAGGACGCCAGGGCCGTCACCACCACCGCGGCCAGGAGATTCACGGCGATGATCCCGGGCCGGATGTGCATCCGGAGCGGATGCCCGAGCAGCGGCTGGCTCGCGAGCTGGATGAAGAGGGCCGTGGTCAGGCCGGCGACGAGGCCGATGAGCCCGCCGGCGACCCCGAGGAGGACGCTCTCGAGCACCACCATCCGGACCACCTGCCCGCGCCGCATGCCCACCGCCCGGAGCAGCCCGAGCGAACGCTTCTTCTCCAGCACGTTCATCGTCACGGTGTTGGCGACGCCGAGGCTCCCGACCACGAAGCCCAGCCCGAGCATCGACCACAGCGATCCGACGACGCCCGACACGATGGCGTCGATGTAGCGCCTGAGGTCGCCGAACGACCGCAGGAACATCGAGTGCTCGCGGGCGATGCGCTCGAGCGGCTCCCGCAGCGACGGCGCACGGCCGGGCGCCGCGGTCACCAGGAGGAGGTCGGCCGCCTCCATGCCGAAGAGCCGGCGGGCGGCGTCGCGGCGCAGGTGGAGCGACGCACCGCCGGAGGTGTAGTCGACGACGAGCGCCGCGATCCTCACCGTCGTCGCCCGCCCGAACACCTCGACCACGACCTCGTCCCCCGCCTTCACGCCCGCGCGCTGCGCGAGCACCGTGCCCGCCGCGGCCTCCCCTCTGGCGAGCGCGGCACGGACCTCCTCGACCGTCGCCCCCACCGGCTCGAGCGGGAGCGGGCGGTCGTCGGGCATGTCGCGGGCGATGACCACGCACACGCCGCCGGCCACGCGTCCCGTGGCCACGCCGATGCCCTCGACGTCGGCCACGCCGTCGAGCCGGCGGACGACCTCCTCCATGCGCCGCGAGTCGGCCCCGCGCTCGTCGCGCGAGACCGACAGGGCCCCCGCCTGCGTGAGCACCCAGTCGGCGCGGAGCATCCGGCCGTACCAGGCGAGCACGTCGTCGACGCTGTCGCGGATCGCGTGCCCCAGGCCGATGCCGTTGCTCACCGCGACGACGAGCACGCCGGCGGTGAGCGCCGTGCGGATCGGCTGCCGCACGATCTGGTCGACGGCGAGCCGCCCCTCGATCTGCCAACCGGCCGGCACGAAGCGGCCGAGGAACCGCACGATCGGATTGAGGAGAAAGGGCGTGACCGCCACGAACGCGAGCAGCAGCGCGATCCCCGACACGACCGACGCGCGGGGCGGCCACACGCCCACGTACATGAGCGCCTCGCACACGATCGCGACGGTGACGAGGCAGGCCGCGGCGACGAGCAGGTGGCGGGTGGAGGCGCGGGGCGGAGGAGGAGGTGCGGCGGCCAACCCCTCGAGGAGATCGACCGCGGTCGCCTCCCGCGCCGGCCACCACGCGGCGGCCATCGCCAGGAGCACGCCCATCAGCACGGCCCCGGGCACGAGGAGCGGGTGCACCGCGAGCGCCGCGGCGTCGGTCTGCAGGGCCCGGGAGATCCCCGCCGCGATCGGTCCCGCCGCCGCGAGCCCGACCGCCGCCCCGACGAGCGCGCCCGCGCCGCCGAGGATGGCGGCCTCCGCGGTCACGAACCGCCGCACCTGCCGGCCGGTGGCCCCGAGCAGCCGCATGAGCGAGAGCCCGCGCCGCCGCTCGGCCACGTTCATGAGCATGGCGTTGCCGACGATGAACCAGGCCATGGCGAGGGTCAGCGCCGTCACGAAATCGAGGCCGAGGTTGGCGGAATGGAGCACGTCCTCCGCCATCCGCGCCCGGCCCACGGGGATGTCGGCCGCGAGCGTCGGCGGCAGGCGTCGCGCCACCGCCGCGAGCACGCCGGCGCGGTCGGCGTCGGAGGCGAGCGCGATCCGCACGCGGTCGACGGTCGCCGTGGACAGCGACATCGACTCGAGCACCTGGATGTCGACCACGACCGTCGCCCCTTCCGCGAACCAGCGCAGCGACTCCGCCGTGGCGATGCCGGTGACCTTCATCCGCGCGATCCGCCGCCGCGCGAAGAACAGCACCTCGTCACCGATGCCCACGCCGAGCCCCTTGGCGAGCGTCGCGTCGAGGACCACCTCGTCGTCCTCGCGGCAGGGCTCTCCCGCCTCGAGCACGAGCAGGCCGGCCGCCGCGAGGGCCGCGGCATCCACGCCGACGGCGATCTCGCGAAGGCGGTTCTCGCCGACCCGCAGCAGCGTGGGCCGGAAAAAGAGCGGGACGACCGCCCGCACGCCGGGCAGATCGACGATCCGCGGCACGAGCGTGGCGTCGAACCGGCCGCCGTCACGGGCGGTGATGTCGATCGAGGGGATGCCTGCGACCGTCTCCGTGAGCCGCCGATACCCTTCCCGCGACGCGTCGGCCGAGGCCCAGGTCGCGACCACCGCCCCGACGGCGACGGCCACGCTGGCCGCGGCGGCCAACGCCCGGCCCGGGCGGTTCCGCCACTGCCGCAGGAGCAGCGTGCGGAACCTCATGATGGCGCGGCCGAGTCGGCCTCCACGCAGCCGTCGCGCATCCGCACGATCCTGCCGGCCGCGGCGGCCACCGCCGGATCGTGCGTGACGAGGATCACCGTCTGGCCGCGGTCGGCCACGAGCCGCTGCAGCAGTTCGACGACGCGGGCGGAGTTGGCGGAATCGAGCGCGCCGGTCGGCTCATCGGCGAGCACGATCGCCGGCGCGGTCACCAGCGCCCTGGCCACCGCGCCCCGCTGCTGTTCGCCGCCCGAGAGTTCGTCGGGCCGATGGGCCGCGCGGTGCGCCATGCCGACGGCCTCGAGCGCCACGCGGGCGGCCGCATCCGACGCCGCGGGCCGCACGCCGTCGAGCACGAGCGGCAGCGCGACGTTCTCCGCCAGCGAGAGTTCGGGGAGGAGGTTGTAGCGCTGGAAGACGAACCCGATCCGACGCCGCCGAACCGCCGCCAGCGCGTCGTCGTCGAGCGTGGCGAGGTCGACGCCCTCGAGGAGCACGCGGCCCGACGTCGGCCTGGTGATTCCCCCGAGCATGTGCAGCAGCGTGCTCTTGCCCGAGCCGGACGCCCCGGTGATCGCCACGAAGTCGCCCGACTCGACCGTGAGGTTCACGTCACGGACGGCGGCGACCGAGGCCGCGGCGTCGGCCCCGGAGAACGTCTTCTCGAGCGCTTCCGTGCGGAGGAGCGACACTGGCCGGTTCCATTGCGGTCTCGGGCACCGACGAGGGAACCACGAGGGACAGCCATGGTAGCAGACACCGGACCGGCACGACCCGCGCAGGCCGCGCGACCGTCGGGTTGCGTCGGGCCGTCATGCGTGCTACCTTTTCGGGAGTTACGGAATCGATGAGGCCGGTGGCGACGAGACATTTCTTCGCCTGCCGGCCGCGATCGCATCTCTCGACGCACTGTTCTTCCCGGCCGCGGGTTCTCCCGCACGGCCCATCAGTGAAGGACGGCGTGCTTGGCAGGCAGTGATCCATCGCTGGATCGCTCTGTCATCGTGGCACGGCTCCGGATTCCGTCCGCATTCGTTCCCAGGACACGGTCTACCCATGACCGGCTTGACCACCATGAACTCCACGCCTTCCCCGACCGCCGCGGCCTCCGCTGGTTCGTTCGCCAACCTCGGCCTCTCCGCCCCGCTGCTTCGTGCCCTCGACACCGAGGGCTACACCGTGCCCACGCCGATCCAGCAGCTTGCCATTCCCCACGTCCTCGCGGGCCGTGACCTCTTCGGCTGCGCCCAGACCGGCACGGGCAAGACGGCGGCCTTCGCGCTGCCGCTCATCGAGCGGATGCGGGCCAGGCCGACCGCGGCCGCCGCACGCCGCTGCCGCACGCTCGTCCTCGCCCCCACGCGCGAGCTCGCCGGGCAGATCCACGAGAGCTTCGTCGCCTACGGCCGGCACGCGGGCCTCCGCGCGGCGGTGGTCTATGGCGGCGTGAGCCAGCGGCCGCAGGCCCAGGCGCTCGCCCGCGGCCTCGACGTGCTCGTGGCGACGCCGGGCCGTCTGCTCGACCTCGTCGGGCAGCGGGTCGCGGATCTCCAGGCGGTCGAGTTCCTCGTCCTCGACGAGGCCGACCGGATGCTCGACATGGGCTTCATCCGCGACATCCGCAAGATCGTGGCCATGCTGCCGAAGGCGAGGCAGACACTCTTCTTCTCGGCCACGCTCCCCGCCGAGGTGCGGTCGCTCGCCGACTCGATGCTGCGCGACCCGCTCGAGCTGAAGACCACGCCGCAGGCCACTCCGGCCGAGACGGTGAGCCAGTCGGTGTTCTTCGTGCCCCAGCGGGAGAAGCGGGCCAAGCTCGTGCAGCTCCTCCGCGACGAGCCGATGGCCCGCGTGATCGTCTTCACCCGCACGAAGCACGGGGCCGACCGACTGCAGCGCGAGCTCGACAAGGCCGGCTTCGTCGCCGCCGCGATCCACGGCAACAAGTCGCAGAACCAGCGCGAGCGGGCGCTCGAGGCGTTCAAGTCGAATCGGCCTCCGGTGCTGATCGCGACCGACATTGCCGCCCGCGGAATCGACGTCGACGGCGTCTCGCACGTCGTCAACTTCGAGCTGCCACACGAGCCCGAGACCTACGTCCACCGCATCGGCCGCACCGGCCGCGCGGGGCAGACGGGCGAGGCCGTGAGCTTCTGCGATCAGGAGGAACGGCTCCGCCTCCAGGCGATCGAGCAGCTCCTCCGCCGCGAGATTCCCCAGCGCAACACCCCGCCCGACGGCCCGCTGCCGACCGCTGACGAACCCCGATCCCCGCCGCACCAGCGGCAGGGCCGCGGGCGTTCGTCTGGCAGTCGGTCGCGCGGCGGTCGGTCGGGTGGCGGGGGCGGCGGCCGCCGTCATGCGGACGCCGCCGGAGCGGGCTCAGCGCGTCGCGAGGCGGCCCCGGCGGCCGCACCTCCCCCCGCCGCGGCCAAGGTCCGCTCGATCCGCGGCCGCCATCGCCGGGCGCTCTAGGCTTCCGCGGAGGGAGCCATCCATGGCGTTTTTCACCGCGCATGAGGGCAGCCCTTGATGCCGCTGTTTTCCCGCTGGCTGAGCGCCGCGGCGCTGACGGTCGTCTGGGCCATGCCGGCCTCCCGGGCCGCCGACGCCACCACGGCCGTCGTCATCGAGAACTCCACCTGGTCGGCCACGGACGATCTCGGCCGCACGCTGCCCACGCATGAGGACACCGGTCCCCCGAGAAGCGATCGCTGGGTGGGGATGTTTTACGCACTCTGGCACAAGAACCTGAGGCACATGCCGGGCGCCTTCAACATGACGGAGTTTCTCCGCACGCGACCCCGGTTCATGGATTTCACCGCGCATCCGCCCGGCGGCCCTGACCATCCGGAGTTCTACTGGGCCGAGCCGCTCTTCGGATACTATCGCTCCGCCGATCCATGGGTGATCCGCAAGCACCTCGTGCTGCTTGCCGATGCCGGCGTGGACTTCCTCATCTTCGATGCGACGAACGCCCAGCTCTATGACGAGGAGCTCGCGGTGCTTCTCCAGATCGGGGAGGAACTCCAGGGGAAGGGGGTCCACGTCCCCCGGTTCGCCTTCTTTCTCAACCACGAGCCCGAGTGGAAAGCGGAGTGGCTCTACACGCACTGGTATCGGCCCGGCGCTCACGACAGCATGTGGTTTCGCTGGGCGGGAAAGCCGCTGATCCTGTCACCCATGCCGAGCGACGGAGCGAAGTTCAAGGAGCCCGCGCTGCTGCCCGCCGTCCAGGCGCATTTCACCTGGCGTCCGACATGGGCATTTTTCGAGGGCAAGGATGCGCCCGAGCGCTGGCGCTTCATGGATGCCCACCCACAACGCGCCGCGAGAGGACCGGACGGCGAGGTCGAGCAACTCTGCGTCTCCAAATCGCTGGGAGGTCCGTTGTGGGACAACATGAAGACCGGCGGCGTGAGCTGCGTGCCCGGACACGAGCCTGTCTACGATGACCAATGGCTCTCCAACGACGCGGCCAAGGGTCTGTTTTTCGAGGAACAGTGGCGGGTGGCCAATGACGTCGGCGCGCCGCTGCTGATGGTCACGGGGTGGAACGAGTGGACCGCCGCCGTCTGGGAAACGCCCGACGTGGTCTTCCTGAATCGCAAGACCGTGCCAGGGCAGGGGCACATGGTCGACGAGTTCAACATGGAGTTCAACCGGGACATCGAACCCATGCGCGGTGGCTACCGGGACACCTACTACTGGCAGTTCGTCTCGAACATGCGACGGTACAAGGGGATGGCACCGCCGCCCGCCCCGTCAGCGCCGAAGACCATCGACGCGACACGGCCGGCCGAGTGGGCCGAGGTCGGCCCGACGTTTCGCGACGCGCGCGGCGACGTGGCGAATCGCGCATGCGACGCGACCGTGCCGGGAATCCGCTATGGGGACGACAGCGCGCGGAACGATCTCGTGACGGCGCAGCTGGCTCGCGACGACCACTCGCTGTTTTTTCGGGTCCAGACGGCCGCCGCCCTCACGACAGCCGCCGACGCAGACTGGATGATGCTCTACCTCGACACCGACGCCGATGCGGCCACCGGATGGCATGGCTACGACTTTCTCGTCAACCGCACCCGCGACGGGCACACCTGCTCGGTCGAACGCTACGCGCCGGCGTCCCGCGCGTGGGAAAAGGTCGCCATGGTGCCGGTGCGCTGGGAGAACGATCGACTCGACGTGTCGATCCCCCGGGAGACGCTGGGGGTCGCTTCCACCGCGGGCAAACTGAAGATCGATTTCAAGTGGGTCGACAACATTCCCGTCTCGGGGGATGTCATGGACTTCTACGACAAGGGCGACGCGGCCCCCGACGCGCGATTCAACTACCGCTTCGCCGAGCCGTGAAAGCCGCCGCCGGCTGTCAGTCGGCCGCGATCTCGATCGCGAGCGACTCGTGGGCCGTCACGCCGGCGAGCGTGTCGACGACCGCCACGGCGAGGCGGCACTCTCCGGGGGGCACGCCGTCGGGGATCCTGATCACGTAGCGGGCGAAATAGTCGTGCCGCCGCGCCCGGCAGGTTTCGGCGATCGGCTCGAAGGCCCAGTCGTGCAGCACGCGGCCGCTCCCGTCGAGGAGCGTGAGCGTCGTGTCGATGCATGTCGTGTGGCCCGCCGGCGACTCGCCGGCCGAGAGCTGGTCGAGCTCGAAGTAGACGATCACCTCCTGGCCGGGCCGGAAGCGGTTCACGGAGAACCGGTCGACCACGCCCCAGCCCTGCACCCGCTGGGCGAAGCAGGCGTTGCGCACCGTGAAGGCCGGGGGCGGCACCGCGGCCTTCACGGTGCGCAACGCCTGCTTCGCCCAGCGGGTGCAGGGCTGGGGC
>Ga0007795_10000561_pt1 | contig 12138 bp, 8 predicted proteins | sample CryBogmetaGMA1M_FD_60369 | JGI IMG/M metagenome (GOLD analysis project Ga0007795, IMG submission 60369) | Freshwater microbial communities from Crystal Bog, Wisconsin, USA - MA1M | ecosystem: Environmental > Aquatic > Freshwater > Lake | place: Crystal Bog, Wisconsin, USA | collected 2009-07-06
GGGTAAGATTATCGCTGACGGACCAAAGGATCAGGTTTTGAAAAAATTACAAACAGGTTAAAAAAACTTTACGACAGATTGATTCTTTGATAATTAATAACGCTACGTCAATCTGTATAATATATTATAATTTTTTAAATTTTCGATGGTAGATGAATAATTATGGCGGCAACTTCTGACGATGAAGATGCAAATTACTGGCCTGGATTCGTTGATGCTTTGTCGACGATGACGATGATGCTCATCTTCCTCATGATGATTTTGAGTCTTGTGGTCGTGAGTATTTCACAATCGGCCTCGAAAAGTCAGGTTATGACGATCGCGAAGGCTGCAAAGGTTGATTTAACCGGAGCCCCCCTTTCAATCGAACAATTGACCGCCCAGATTTTGGCGGCTTTATCGCGTAACAGCGATCCCCCCAACACCAATCTTCCCGTTCCTGAAGCGAATGACGCGCAACTCACCGTGCCGGTTCAACCAAGCGCGAACCTTAAGTCGGGCGATACACCAAATTTCTCGACCGATCCGGGCACCAAAACCGCCGCGCATGGCCTTGACGATGCGCTGCTTTCGAATGGCCGTTCGTCGCAGGACAAGATTGACGAAAATCTCGATGAAGCGACGAAGCCAGCGGATAGTCCGCCGAAGAGTTCGCAGACGGCTGAGCTCGACCCGCAGGCCGGGAAATATTTCTTTGCAGCACCGCAGCCAAATCCTGCCGAAAGCCGAATTGTGTCCCGGCGGCCGGCTGATCTCATGCCTTTTGGCGGCGGCGCGGATGTGAAGTTGAACAAGGCGCTTGTTACAATCGAGTTTCAGCCTCGGGCCGTCCGCGTTGATGATATCTCGGCGAGTAAGTTGGAAGGTTTTCTAGCCGCTCGAAAGGATGAGATTGCCGGTCGCCCCATTCGGGTGCGTGCTTTAGCTAATGTTCGTAATGGCGCGGTGACCGAGGCTCGGCGCTTCAGCTACTACCGGGCCATGGGCATTCGGCAATATTTGATTGAATCAGGCATTTCGGCCGACCGCATTGTTGTGGGCATCGAAGATGTCAGTGATGCCGAAAAAATTGATATCGTTGAGCTTTTTGCTGGTTAAACCCAAAACGGATCCGTGTACCATGACGCAATCTAATTCCCGCCGCCAAGGCGACTCTCGCGCAACGATCTATACCCAACTGTTGAAATCCCTCGGGGTTATTGCAGCGCTAGGTGGTCTTTTTTATTATCAATATGAATTCATTCATTCGGCCATTTTTGCGCAGCCGGTGCTGAACCTTGCCATTTTGGCCACTTTCGGTTTCGGTACGCTTACGGCACTGATCTCGATAACGCATCTCTTCGGCGAAGACCGGGCGATGCAGGCGATGAAGGAGACGTGGGCCGATTTCGACGAAATGGAACGCTCCGACGATCATGCGGGTGTTAAACGGCTGATGCGCACGGCTGAACCAGCGAAGGTCTTTGAATTGCCGCGCATTATGGGCCCCGTTTACGAAATCGTGATGTCGGAGCTTTTAAAGACACGCGCCCTCCGTGTATCGCTTGGCCAACGCAATTCGATGCTTGCGATGATCAATGAGGGGATTAATCGTGAGAAATCGCTGGTCAATTACATTACCGGCATTTTGATTTTGATGGGTCTTATCGGTACGTTTATCGGCCTCATGGAAATGGTGGCCTCGGTCGGTGGCATCGTTGGTGGTCTCGCAAAAGTTGGCGCTGGTTCAGAGGAGGCGATTAGGAACGTTATCCGCGATCTTGAAGCTCCTCTTACCGGCATGGCCACAGGCTTCTCGGCGTCACTCTTCGGCCTTTTTGGATCGTTGAGTCTTGGACTTATCGCCCGTTTTGGACAATCTGCCACGACGAGCATCAAGCGCGATTTTGAGGCTTGGCTGTCCCGGATCAGTTCGGTGGAAGCCCAAGGAAAAAGCGCAGGGGCGGGCGTGGGGGCAAGCGACGGAACAACGCTCGCATTGGCAGGCTCCCTCTTGGGCGCATTCCGCACGACGCAAGGTCTCATTACCCGCAGTGCCGAGGTCATGAAGCGGCTCGGCGAGCGTCAGGAAACCCAAACCGACGTGCTAACCCGCCTTGTTGAGCAGGTTGAAACGCTCTCAATGCGTCAGTCGCACACGTTGAGCCAATTGAAGCGCGTTGATCTGATCGGTGATGTGTTGGACGGTATGCGCGAGGAGGCCATTTTACGCGACCGTGCAGCTTCCAATCGCCTCGCTGATGGGATCGGCCGTATCGCTCAGGTCGTGGATGAAAGCCGTGCCAATGTTTACGAAGCGGTGCAAGAAGTAGCCGAGCAACAACGCGGTACGGACCGTTTAGCTAGGACGCTTGAATTGCAAACCACCCGTGGATTGGAAGCTATTGCGCTTGAATTAACGACGATCTCGGCCGCGGGTAACGAGCGCGGACGGATTTATACGGAGCACCATAGCGAGGTTGAAAAGCTCATTCGAACCTCCATGCGGCCCTTGGATGTGCGCACGATCGCCGATCAACTTGGCGCATCCGTCGATGAGCGATTGGCGGCAGGCTTTGGCGCTGTTGCAGCGTCGTTTGATGAATCGCTTGCGCGCTTGGTCAATGGCCTTGATCGATTGGGCCAAACGCAAGCAGAGCTGGCCGACAGGCTGCTAGCGGTCGATGCCGCGACCACGCCAGCGGAGGAAATGCGGGCCTTTGGTCAAAATATTGAGCATGGTATTGCCAATGGTTTGTCCGAAATTGCGCGCGTTCTCGAAGGTGTTTTGGCGGAAAAATCGCAACAGTTACGAAATGATGCGGTTGCGGCTCAAAAGGAAACAAGTTCGGATTCTTCGCTTACCGAGGGGTTTGGTGTCGACCAAGCGGTTACCGACGCAATTATTGAACGATTTCGGAGAAAAACCCGGGCGAGCCGTACGGCGCCTTAACGTTTTTCGCCGCAAAGGCTAAACCATACGGAGAATATTATGCTTGATCGTCCCGAAGGGTCCGCATCGGCCCAGTCTAATAGAAATCTTTCGAAACGTCCTTGCTGCATCATCTCCGAGTTGATGTTCGATGATACCGAATTAGTGCTCGATGGCGTGGTACGCTGGATGTTGACCGACAGAGCGTTGTTTCGCGAAGCCACGCGCTTTATTCTAAAGCGCAAGGGTGACCAGGTTCGGTTGCGTGTTCTCGGTGAAGTTTATCCAGCAGTTATTCTGGGAACAAGCTCGGAAGGCTATACCCTGAGCTTCAATACGCCAGTCCCTGCCGATAGTGTTGAAGATTTGGTAAGCGGCCACCTAACCGACGAATAATAAAAATGCCCTCCCAAGTGGAAGCGCATCAGGACAGCTGGCCTACAAAGCCGAAGTCCATTTGGGCATCTGGCCAGCCGAGCCGAAACCCATAAGGGCCGAAGGCTGGTCGGAGCGAAAGGATTTGAACCTTCGACCCCCTCGTCCCGAACGAGGTGCGCTACCAGGCTGCGCTACGCTCCGGTAGTCTGATGGGGGCGCTGTATAGAGATATTTTTCTCGGTTGCAAGGCGAATCCTACGTTCAAAAAAGCGTTCAAGTCGCAATAGATGAAATCGTTAGCTTGCGTCTCAGCGATAGCCGAATTAAGGAACGCAGGCTAATCGATTAAGATAGCGAATCGCGATGGGGCGTCGCCAAGCGGTAAGGCAGTGGATTTTGATTCCACCATGCGGAGGTTCGAATCCTCCCGCCCCAGCCATTTTCCTTTCTTACTCAAGTTCCGCGCGGCTTGGCCCGCGCCGTGGGTAGCGCGTTTGCGGGGTCATCCGGCCAAGGGTGTTTCGGGTAACGGCCCTTCATTTCAGACTTCACGGCCGACCATGATCCGCGCCAGAAACCGGGCAAATCTTTTGTAATTTGGATGGGGCGATGCGCGGGTGAGGTCAAATGCAGCACAAGCGGCAATTTACCTCGCGCAATGGCGGGGTGTTCTTTGAGACCAAAGAGTTCCTGAACGCGGATGGTAAGAACCGGTCCTTCCATTGCCGCGTAATCAATCGGGTGGCGATTACCGGTAGGGGCCAGAAAATGCGTTGGCGCCTCGTCCTCAAGCCGTTTCGTGCTTTGCCAATCCAGAAGCGATTCCAGCGCTTCGCGGAACCGGTCAGCGCCAATATCATTCAGACTTGCTTTGCTATGGAGATAGGGTGCCAACCACTCGGTAGCTCCCGCTTTAAGCGCAGCATCGGAAAGATCGGGCCAGGTAGGATCGGAGCGGCGGAGGAAGTTTATTCGGTCCAGCCATTGCCGTGTCGAGGCGGTGAGTGGCCAACGCGCGATGCCCAAATCCGCAACACCTTTGGCGAGCGCCGCAGCCGCCTCATCGGATGCCGGCACGGGCCGGACCTGCTCATTGAGTACCAAAGCGCCAAGCCGTTTGACCCGCCGCGCCCTCAGCGCCGCTGCTGTCGTCTCGAAGGTCAGCTCGTCGGCCTCGGTGATCGCTGCGGCAAATTCGGTTTCGAGATCTGTGAGCCTCAAAGGCGCTGCCAAGAGAATACGAGCGGAAGAAGCCTGTCCGGTTACTTCGGCGATGGCGAGAAAGGATTCGCGGGCGAGGCTATCATGCGCCTCGACCGATGCCGCCCGCCCATTCGCCATAATGAACGTGCCTGTTGCCCCGCGCGCTTTGGCAACGCGATCTGGATAGGCGAGCGCTAAGATGCCACCGGGTGAAAGCTCAGCCCGTATGGCCTGATTGGCAACCGACGTAACCCAGCCCTTTACCAAGCGGCGCATCTCGTCGGCGCGGGACGAACGGTCGCGGCGGAACTGATCGAGTTGGTGCTCAAGGTTAACGGATAGGCCGCCCAAACCCCGTTCGGTGAGGAGTGCTGCGATTTCAGCCGCCAGTAGCGCCTCGCCGCGCTTACCTGCCTCCATCACCATACGGGCCAACCGTGGCGGCAAAGGCAGACCCCGAATGGCCTTACCGTCCTCAGTAATCCGTCCTCGCTCATCTAAAGCGCCGATGGCCTGCAAATGGCGGGTAGCCTCGTTGAGCGCGGGCACAGGTGGCGGATCAAGAAAAGCCAATTGCGCCATATCGGTCACGCCCCAAACGGCGCATTCGAGCAGAAAGCCAGAAAGATCGGCGGAGAGAATTTCAGGCTTGGAGAACGGCTCCAGAGCGCCGTTCGCCGCCTCATCCCATAACCGATAGGCGATGCCGGGCTCGGTACGGCCCGCGCGGCCACGGCGTTGGTCGGATGAGGCTCGTGACGCGCGCACGGTTTCAAGCCGTGTTAGCCCAATGCCCGGCTCATAACGCGGCACACGCGATTGGCCGGAATCGATCACGATACGAACGCCTTCAATCGTGAGCGAGGTTTCAGCGATCGAAGTGGCCAATACGATCTTACGTCGACCAGATGCTGCGGGCTGAACGGCCAAATCCTGCGCCTTTTGGTCCATCGCGCCATAGAGTGGGGCAATATCAACCCTCGAATCTTTGATGCGTTCAAGAAGTTGGCGTTCAATACGGCGGATTTCGCCCTGTCCGGGTAGGAACACCAGAATCGAGCCTTGATCGGCCCAGAGCGCTTTGAGGATCGTATCGACGATGTCATCGTCGATACGGCGGTTCGGATCGCGCCCTACATAGCGCGTCTCGACCGGAAAGGCGCGGCCCTCGCTGGTAATCACGGGAGCATCTTGCAGTAAGCTTGCGACCCGGGCTCCATCCAGCGTGGCCGACATCACAAGTACGCGCAAATCATCCCTGAGCGCGGTTTGGGCGTCCAGCGCAAGGGCTAAGCCTAAATCGGCATCGAGCGAGCGTTCGTGGAATTCGTCGAACAGCACGGCGGAAACGCCTTTCAATTCGGGATCATCCACGATCATGCGGGTAAACACACCCTCCGTGATCACTTCGATCCGGGTATCTTTCGAGATTTTCGAGCCCATCCGAACGCGCAAACCGACACGCTGGCCGACCTGCTCGTCAAGCGTTGCCGCCATACGGGCAGATGCACCACGCGCGGCCAAACGGCGGGGTTCAAGCACGAGGATTTTGCCGCCCTTTGTCCATTCCTCATCCATAAGCGCTAAAGGCACACGCGTCGTTTTACCCGCGCCGGGCGGGGCAACGAGCACGGCTTTGGTGTGCGTGCTTAGAGCTGTGAGAAGCTCGGGGAGCGCCTCATCGATGGGAAGCGGCGTATCGAAAGCGATCATTATTTAGCACATGCGCATGGCGCGCGAGAGGACTACATTCGTCCTTGCGAGCGAACGCGAAGCCGTCCAGCTAATAGAGATTTCAAGAGTGCTATGTTCACGCTGGACTCTATTTGGCCCCATCAACAGGGTTGCTTCGCGTTCGATCGCAATGACGGGATAAGGTAGCGCGTTTTCTAACCCGGCCATCGTTACGCAATTCCACGCGGCTTCGGCCCGCCTGTGGCCCAGTCGATCAGCTCAACGGTATGCACCACTGGCACCGACTTACCGCGATCCGCTAAACCCTTGCCGATTTGGCTCATGCAACCGAGATTGCCGGTGGCGATGATGTCGGGGTTAAGCTTTTCGATATTATTGACTTTCCGCTCGCGGAGCTGGCCAGAAATTTCGGGCTGCAACATGTTGTAGGTCCCGGCCGAACCACAGCAGATATGGCCCTCCGGCACGTCCTTCACCACAAAGCCTGCCGCTTTCAAGAGCTTCTTCGGCTCATCACTCAATTTTTGCCCGTGCTGCATCGAGCAAGCGGAATGATAGGCCACCGTTTGGCCCGTTGGGATTGTCGAATCCGGCAAGGTAAAACGCGTCAGCACTTCGGTAATGTCTTTGGCAAGGCTTGCAACCTTCGCGGCTTTCTCAGCCCATTCCGGATCATTACGGAACATATGGCCGTAGTCCTTAATCGTGGTGCCACAACCGGATGCGGTGACAACAATGGCATCCAAGCCTTTACCGTCAATCTCAACCATCCAAGCCGTAATCATCTGTTTGGCGAAAGAATGGCTCGCCTCGTCCTTGCCCATATGGTGGACGAGCGCGCCGCAACAGCCTTGATCCTTCGGGATCACGACTTCGATTCCCATGCGGGTGAGAAGGCGGATGGCGGCCTCATTAATGCCGGGGTTCAGCACCGGCTGGGCGCAACCGGTGAGGATGGCGACGCGACCGCGCTTTTCCCCTTCAGCGGCCACCTGTTGTGGTGTTTCATAGGGTGATTTACCCGGTAAAAACCAAGGTGCCAAGGCCAGCATCGCCGAGAGCCTTGCGCCAATGCCGGGTAGCTTGCGGATCAACGGAGCAAAGGGTTTACCAAGCGCCGCTAGGGTAAGAGCGACGCGAAACCGGTTTGGGTAGGGCAGAATGGCAGACAGCACCGCCCTGATGGCACGATCCGCTAAAGGACGCTCATAGGTGGCTTCAATATGCGCACGTGCATGATCGACAAGATGCATGTAATGCACGCCCGAGGGGCAGGTGGTCATGCAGGAGAGGCAGGACAAGCAGCGGTCGACATGTTTGACGACATCGGACGAAGCAGGCTTACCGCGCTCCAGCATGTCCTTGATCATATAGATGCGGCCACGCGGGCTATCGAGCTCGTCGCCGAGTAAGAGATAGGTGGGACAGGTCGCGGTGCAGAAGCCACAATGCACGCAGGTACGGAGGATTTTCTCCGACGCCTGCATGGCAGGTTCTTTGAGCGCTTCGGGTAGGAAACTGGTTTGCATGGGGTATCGCCTATAGACTTGCCGCCATGCGGCCCGGATTAAGAATGCGCTCGGGGTCGAAGCTTGCTTTGATGTTGCTGGAGATCGCCTGTAAAGGCGCGCTCAAGGGTTCAAACAAATCGACGCCGGCGCGAAGCGTCTCAGGTCCGCGCACAAGCGTCGCGTGACCGCCGGTGCCGGATAGCGCTTTACGAATGTGAGACGCGCCCGCATCCCCATTGGCAGAGGTTTGCAGCCAGATAAGACCGCCGCCCCAATCGAGCAGATGGCGGAAGTTCAGATTAGATTTCAATGTCGCGAGCAAGGTCGGTGCCTTGGAGGGGGCGGTTGAAATTTTCCAAACCACATGATCGCGTGGCTCGGCAAGCCAGGTGACATCGCGCACTTTTTTCCAAAGCGAGGTCGATGCATCGCTCTCTAAACGGTCGCTGGCACCAAAGCCTTTCAGAAGGTCCTTTAAGCGATCAAAGCGATAATTCACCGATGGGATAAACCCTTCAAGCCGAAGCACCGTTGCGGACACTCGCTCAACACCATTGGGTAAATGCGCTGCAGCCGTAATATCAAAAGGCGATCCCAGTGCCATCGACATGGCTTCAACGGCACGGGCATCATCAAGCCCATGCAGTGCCAGCGTGACGGAGGTCTCAGGCCGTGGTAGCACCTTGAACGTCACCTCGGTTAAAACTCCAAGCGTGCCATGCGAACCGCATAGCAGTTTGACGAGGTCAAGGCCTGTGACGTTCTTCATCACCCGCCCGCCGGATTTCACAGTCTCACCTTTGCCATTGATCAAGCGCACGCCGATGAGGCTATCCCGACAAGCGCCCGCTACAACACGGCGTGGGCCCGAGAGATTGGTGGCCGTCAAACCGCCCATGGTTGGCTCACCTTTCGTGCCGAGCAGCGTGCGATAATCGGCAGGTTCAAACGGGAGCATCTGCCCTTTTTCCGCTAGGCGCCGTTCCACTTCTTTGAGCGGCGTTCCCGCGAGTGCGGAAATCACCATCTCGGAAGGCTCATACAGCGTCACGCCTGTGAGTGCACGGGTAGACAGAGACGTTGCCGCTTGGACGGGACGCCCTAAGGCCGCCTTGGTGCCGCCGCCCTCAATCACAAGGGGCGTCTTGGTCGCATAGGCCTTTTGAACAGCTGCGATCAGTTCATCTTCAGCGAAAAGAGAAATGGCTTCGCTCATAGAGCAGGCTTTCCAATTGACGGTCTGCCATCAAGCGGAAAGACCTTCGCTGGATTAAGCAACCAAGCAGGGTCGAAAACCGCCCGTACCCGCATTTGCTGGTTCAAATCGATATCGGTGAATTGCTTGCGCATAAGATCGCGTTTTTCAATCCCCACCCCATGTTCGCCGGTGAGGCACCCGCCGACTTCGACACAGAGTTTGAGAATGTCGTTGCCCGCTTCCTCCGCCTTATGCGCCTCTTCCTCATCGTTGCAATTATAGAGGATCAACGGATGCAAATTACCATCGCCAGCATGGAATACATTGGCGACGCGCAAGCCATAGCTTTTCACGATTTCATCAATACGACGCAGCACCAAGGGCAATTGCCCGGTGGGGATGGTGCCATCCATGCAGATATAATCCGCAATGCGGCCTGTCGCACCAAAGGCCGATTTGCGGCCTTTCCAGATGGCCGCCGTTTCCATCGCCGATTTTGATTCCTTCACCGTCTGCACGCCGTGCTCTTTGGCGATTTTAACAATCTTGGCGAGTGTTGCATCCATCTCCACATCGGAGCCTTCGACCTCGATAATGAGAAGTGCTTCGGCGTCTAACGGATAGCCCGCATGGGCGAATGCTTCGCAGATTTCAATCGCGGGCTTGTCCATGAATTCCATCGCGACGGGAATAATGCCCGCGCCGATAATGGCAGCCACCGCGCGGCCTGCGGCTTCGCTTGAGTCAAATCCAAACAACACGGGACGGGCGCCTTCGGCCAAGGGCAGAATGCGAACCGTTGCTTCGGTCACAACGCCAAGTTGGCCTTCGGAACCAATCACGAGGCCGAGTAAATCCAGCCCTGCTGAGTCCATCGCATCCGAGCCAATATCGACAATCGTGCCGTCAATCAGCACCATGCGGACGCCCAAAATATTGTTGGTGGTTACACCATAACGCAGACAATGCGCGCCACCGGAATTCATCGCAATATTGCCTGCAATCGTACAGGCCAGTTGCGAGGAGGGGTCTGGCGCGTAGAAAAAGCCTTTATGCGCCACTTCGCCAGAGATCGCGAGATTGGTGATGCCGGACTGAACGCGCATCGTGCGGTCGCCGAAATTGATGTTGAGCACGCGGTTCATCTTGCCGACGCCGACGACAATCGCATCTTCTTGCGGAATAGCGCCACCGGCGAGCGATGTACCCGCGCCGCGCGGTATCACTTTAACGCCCTGCTCGTTGCAAAATTTAAGAACCGCCGCGACTTCTTCGGTTGAAGTAGGCAACACAACGGCGAGCGGCATTTTGCGATAGGCGGTCAGAGCATCGGTTTCAAAGGCACGGCGCTCATCTTCTGTCGTGATCAGCGAGGATTGGGGAACCAAGGGGGCAAGGCCTGCGATAATCGCGTCACGGCGCGCCAAAATGGCTTCGTCCGGCATCGGAAATTGAATGCTCATCGGAGTCTCCCTGCAATATGCGGTTCGCTTACCATGTCAGCGGTTTTGTTGCGTTTTGCAAGAGTCCTTCGTATCATGGTCCACCGCCCCATGACTCGACAGGGGATTATCGATCAGCCAAAACGCGGGTGGGCGGAAAGGTGATTTCCACTAATGTGCCGGTATAGCGCGCGCTTCGAATGGCCATAGAGGCGCGGTTGGCCTCAACGAGCGCCTTGGTTAGTGGTAGGCCTAGACCCGTTCCTCCGCCTTGGCGGGTGGTTGTTACCTGTCGAAACGGCTCAAGCGCGGTGGCGATATCGGTTTCGGTCATTCCGATGCCGGTATCTTTAATCCGGATAACCACTTCGCCATCCGAGGTCTTGGCAGTTGATACAATAACTTGCCCGCCTTCAGGCGTGAATTTGATCGCATTGGAAAGCAGGTTGAGCATGATCTGGGTGAGTGAACGCTCGTCCGCCACAAGGGCCGGGACGTGGGAGGCAAGGCTCAGCCTCAGCACAACGCGGCCTTTATTAGCGGCTTCTTGGACGAGATGCGTGGCGCCAAGCAGCACCTTATTGATATCCACCTCGCTAAAGGTCAGATCAGCGCGGCCTGCTTCAATCTTTGAGAGATCCAGCAAATCATTCACAAGCCCCAGCACATGTCGACCGGAGGTCAAGATATCGCCCAGATATTCACGATACCGCTCATTACCAACTTGCCCGAAGCGCTCTTCCTGCATGATTTCGGCAAATCCGATGATGGCCGATAAGGGCGTGCGGATTTCGTGGCTGATGCGGGCGAGGAAATCCGATTTTCTGGCACTCGCCGTCTCCGCAGCGCGCCGCGCATCGATGAAGTCGCGCTCGGCGCGTTTGAATGAGGTAATATCCCGCAAGACAGCGCAGAATTTTGGCTCGGCTGGCGTGCCTATCCGCCCCATCGTCATAAAGAGCGGAATCCGACCGCCGTCGCGCGTCTGTCCCGTCACTTCACGCCCGTCATTCAGCACGCTGGCCACGCCATTATGCTTCAGGCCTTCGAGATAATCGAGCGCACGGCCACGGCTATCGTCTGAAAGCAAAGCGGTGATCTTCTCACCCGCAATCTGAGCGGTATCGAGCCCGAACAGCGCTTCAGCAGAGCGGTTTAACGATAAAACGCGGCCATCATTGTCCAGCACGATTACGCCATCGGTCGCCGTGTCAAGAATGGTAGAGAGTTCGAACGCGGAAACACCCGATGCGCGTGGTTCAGCTTCAGGATTAAGAGCCCAATCTGTTTCTTCGCGGTCGGTTAAGGGTTCAAACACCATCATGCTAGCGGGCAGTCCATCCCACTGGAGGGTTTGAAGCTTCACGCCGAGGGCGATCATGTCGCCATCGTGCCGTCGAAGCAGCATTGCACCCTCGTCATCGGTCGAACGCCGCGATGGATCCCGGCCCCCGAAAAGGGTCTCAATATTGCCGCTTTCGTAAAAATGGTCGGTGCTCGTATAGCCAAGCCAGTCGAGCAAGGGTCGGTTCATCACAATCGGGACGCCACCGCGACTGATCAACAATCCAACCGGCAGACGATCGAGGATATCGCTCATTTGATGGGTGAGACCAACAACCGGCTCGGTTAAAAGGGCATGCGCGGGTGAAGCCGATCCTTGAGCTGTTGTCGGTTTTCCCACCGCGTCGCGTTCGGCTTTCTCTACCGGCTTCACATCGACGCTATCAAACTCAGGAGGCTTTGCGCCGAGTGCGCGAGCGATGTCCCGGAAGGCTTGTCGTTCACTTTCGCTTAGTC
>Ga0007795_10000562_pt1 | contig 12132 bp, 11 predicted proteins | sample CryBogmetaGMA1M_FD_60369 | JGI IMG/M metagenome (GOLD analysis project Ga0007795, IMG submission 60369) | Freshwater microbial communities from Crystal Bog, Wisconsin, USA - MA1M | ecosystem: Environmental > Aquatic > Freshwater > Lake | place: Crystal Bog, Wisconsin, USA | collected 2009-07-06
GAGGGCTTGGGCGCCGGCGTGGGTTTTCTCATCGGAAGCGCGCTGCTGAGATAAAGGGTCTGGGAGGCCACCTTTTTCGACGAATCGGAGGGGTTCTTGACAGGAATCACCGCCCCGTTGGTGACCGTGACGACCGTGCTGCTATCGGCTGTGATGCCGCTTGTGGAGATCAGGCAAGCCCCGGCAACTGCCAGCGTGGCATGCCAGAGTGTGAATCGGCGTGGATCATGGAGTGTCTGGCGGTTCATCGGTGTGTGGTTCCCTTGTGGTTATTTGGATTCGGCAACGGCTTTTTGGAGCGCCTTCAGGACGGCATCAACTCCACCCTGTTTGAATTGGCTGTCGAATTGAGCGCGGTAGTTGGCCACCATGCTCACTCCCTCGATCACGACATCGGTGATCTCCCATGGCCCCTGGGCCTGCTCCATGCGGTAAACCACATCGTACTTACTCCCCTTGTATTCGGAGGTCGTGGTGATTTCCTGGCGACCGGGCTCCGGTGAGGTCGTCGATTTGAACACGACCGAAGGGGTCACGCCGGGAGTGAATTTCGCGGTGTAGGTGCGGAGGATCAGGTCGGTGAAGAGCTTCACGGCCTCGGCCTGCTGTCCGGGTGTGAACTCACGCCAGCCGGGCCCTATGGCGCGACGTGTCATGATCTGGAAATTCAGGATCTTCGCGAGAGCCGGCTTTTCCTGGTTGATGAGCGATGCGCGATCTTTTGAGTTTTTCGCGATCACGGTGACTTCATCCACCGATGCCTTGAGGCGTGTCTCGGCTTCGTTATCGGCAGCCAAGACGGCGGCAGCCAGCAGGGGGTAAAGGAGGGCTTGAAGGAAAAGTCGCGTTCTCATGGATTCGATTTGCCCTGTTTTTGCTTATTGTCCTTGTCTTTGTCAACAGATCCGAAGGCCATTTTGCCGATGAGCGACTCGAGATCAACCGCGGACTCCGTCATGGTGATCCTTGTCCCGGGCTGGAGGTAGCTCTCGTCGGCTCCGGGCGATAGGGCGATGAACTTGTCGCCGATCAGGCCGGAGGTCTTCACCGAGGCCATGGAGTCGGTAGGCAGGCGCAGTCCCTTGGTCAGCTTGAGGGTGACAATGGCGCTGTAATCGGAGGGATCCATCCGGATTCCCTCCACCCGTCCGACAGTGACGCCCGAGAGGAGGACGCTGCAACCGGGATGGATGCCCCCCGCGTTGGCGAAGCGGCTCTCGATGAGGTAGGTGTCGCCGCCGACCATCGATCCGGTGCCCAGCTTGATCGTGAGGTAGACGATCGCGGCCACTCCGAGGAGGACGAAGAGTCCGACGGAAAGTTCGAGTTTGGTGTTTTTCATAGAGTTATTCAGGCAGTGACGAGGGATTCCTCACGGATGGAGGCCAGATCCCCGCCGAGGGCGGCGGCGCTGTCACGGAACCCGGAGACCACGGGATGGGTGGAGGCGGAAAACTCCGAGGAAGTCCCCTCGAAGCAGATCCGGCCCTGGTTGAGGAGCGCGACGCGGTCGCTGGCGACCAAGGCCTCGGGCACGTCATGGGTGACGATGAGCGCGGTGAAGCTGAACCGTCGCTGGTATTTCGCGATCATGGCAAAGACGGCGTTGCGGCGGAGGGGGTCGAGGCCCGCGGTCGGTTCGTCGAAGAGGACGAGTTCCGGGTGGGTGACGATCGCGCGGGCCAGTGCCAGACGCTTCTGCATCCCGCCGGAGAGCTGGCTCGGATAGCGATCGTGGAACGCTTCCATTTCAAGTTGGCGCAAGGCCTCGAGGCTGCGCTTCCGGATCTCCGTATCCCCCAGATCGGTCGTCTGCTCGAGCGGAAGGGAGACGTTCTCGAGAGCCGTCAACGAGTCGAAGAGGGCGTTGCTTTGGAACAGGAAGCTGCAGCGCTTCCGGAACTCCGCGCGGGCGGCTTGGTCATGACCGAGGGGGCGTCCTTCGAAGCTGATCCGGCCGCCATCGGGTTGGAGCACGTTGGCCAGACACTTGAGGAAGACCGACTTTCCGGTGCCGCTCGGGCCGAGCACGGTGAAGATGCTGCCGCGAGGGATGCCGAGATCGATTCCTTCCAGCACGGTGCGTCCGTCGAAGCCTTTCCGCAGCCCCTCCACATGAAGAACAAAATCCCGGTCGGTCATGATTTTAGATGAAAAAGGAGCTGATGATGTAGTCGGCCACCAGGATTGTGATGCTGGAGAGGACCACCGCGCGGGTCGTGGCGGCGCTCACGGCGCGGGCACCGGTCGCCGAGCGGTTCCGATCAGCGTGAAAGCCCTGATAAGCGCAGATGCTCACGGAGAGCAGGCCGAAGATGGCGGCCTTCACGAGGCACTCCCTGATATCGCGCGCCTCCACGGCGCGATCGACCGACGACCAGTAGACACCCGAATCAACGCCGAGAAGCAGGGAACCGGAGAGGGCGCCCCCCCAGAGGCCGACCACGACGAAAAGAGCGGTTTGAACCGGAAAAACGAACAGGGCGGTGATCAGGCGGGGAGCGACCAGATAGCCGTGGCTGCTCACGCCCATGGTCTCGAGCGCCACGATCTGCTCGGTGTTGCGCTGCATGCCGAGCTCCGCGGCAAGGGCCGATCCGGCCTGGCCGACAAGCATCAGCGACGCGAGCACCGGGGCCATTTCCCGCACAAGACTCAGCGAGACCAGCGCCCCGAGCAACCCCTGCGAACCGAAGCGGCTCAACACGTGGTATCCCTGCAGTCCGAGGACCAGTCCCGTGAAGGTGCCGACGATCAGGATGACGGGGAGGCAGACGGCTCCCTGCTCGTAGACGGCGCGGATGATCCGCCTCCCGAGACGTTTGGAGTTCACGACGGAACGGAAAGACCTCTCCGTAAACAGCGCGAAGTCGCCGAATCCGGAAAGAATGCCCAGGGTCTGTCGTCCCAACGTGTGCAACATGGCGTGCATCTATGGCAGGAAGGGGCGGCTTAGACAATGCTTCGACTACTTGGACGGGTTATTTTGAAGGAGTTTTGCGTTGAGGAGCCCCGGGACGAGCTTATTTAGAATAATTCTTGATTAAGGGGCGCGTGATGGTAGGTTTCCTGCCCGCCCGATGAAAAAAGAGACCTCCATTCCCGCCTACGAAAGCGCGATGGGCCGCGAGGGGTTGCGACTTACCCCCCAGAGACGGCAGGTCTACGAGGTGCTGATGGACAAACGGGATCACCCCACGGCGACGGAGGTCTTCATCCGGGCGCAGAAAAGGATGCCCTCGATCTCGCTCGCCACGGTCTACAACTGTCTCGAGACGATGGTCGGAAGCGGTCTGGTCAAGGCTGTCCATGTCGACCGGGAGCCGACCCGTTTCTGCGCGAATCTCCGCGAGCACGGCCACTTCCACTGCACGGAGTGCGGCCATGTCTCGGATATCGAGTTTTCCCAGACTCAGGAACAGGGGTGGAGGCTCCCGTCGGGATTCCTTGTCACCCAGCACGATGTCACCCTCCGCGGGCTCTGCGCCCACTGCGGCGCGGCTACCAAGGCTTCTCATTCCAAAACCAAACCATCCACCAAGTAACCGTCCATGTCCGCCCACTCGCTTTCCATCAAAGATCTGCATGCCTCCATCGGTGATAAGCCGATCCTCAAGGGACTCACCCTGGACATTCCCAAGGGCGAGGTGCATGCCATCATGGGCAAGAACGGAGCCGGCAAGAGCACGCTTGCCAAGATCATGGCCGGCCACCCCGACTACACCGTCACCTCCGGCGATGTCCTGCTCGATGGCGAGAGTATCCTGGGGCTGGAGCCCGATGTCCGAGCCCGACTCGGTCTCTTCCTTGCCTTCCAATACCCGATGGAGATCCCCGGCGTGACGATCGCCAACTTCATCCGCGCCGCCCTGCAGGCGCGCCTTCCCGAGGGGGAGGAGCTCGAGGCGACAGAGTACTACGCCAAGCTCTACGCCAAGATGGATGCCCTGAGCGTTCCCCGGAATTTCACCTCCCGCTCCGTGAACGAGGGGTTCTCCGGCGGCGAGAAGAAGCGTTGCGAGATTCTGCAAATGGCGATGCTCGAACCCTCCTATGCGGTGCTGGACGAGACCGACAGCGGTCTCGACATCGACGCGCTCAAGATCGTCTCTGCCGGCGTGAATGCCCTCCGGGGTCCGGACATCGGCATGCTTGTCATCACCCACTACCAGCGCCTGCTCGACTACATCGTTCCCGACAAGGTCCATGTCATGTCCGAGGGACGCATCATTCATAGCGGGGGCAAGGATCTCGCGCTCAAGCTCGAGGCCGAGGGATACGACTGGGTCGAGAAGGAATACGGTGTCAAAGCCGCCTAGGCGGGCCCTCACAGAACCAAGATTCAGAACCTAAAAGTCTAACGGACTTCAGCCTAACCGATCTTTTCCATGAGCACCGAGACCAAGCCCGACATCGATATCGACCGTTCCGTCGGCGATTTCCGCTACGAGATGGACTACGCCTACGATGCCGGCGTCGGCCTGACCGAGGCGACGATCGATTATATCAGCGACGTGAAGGGGGATCCCGACTGGGTCCGCGCCTTCCGCAAGGAAGGGTACCGCAAGTTCCTGGAGAAGCCGATGCCGACCAACTGGGCGACCAAGGACCTGGAGAACATCGTTTTCGAGAACATCCGCTACTACCTCGCGCAGGGACAGCAGCCAAAGCGCAGCTGGGACGAGGTTCCCGAGGACATCAAGAAGACCTTCGAGCGCCTCGGCATCCCCGAGCAGGAGCGCAAGTTTCTGGCGGGCGTCGAGGCCCAGTTCGATAGCGAGGCGGCCTACTCCAACATCAAGGCGGCGGTCGGCGAGCAGGGAGTAATCTTTGTCGGCTCAACCGAGGGGCTCAAGGAGCACCCCGAGATCTTCAAGAAGTGGTTCGGCAAGGTCATTCCGAGTGGTGACAACAAATTCTCCGCGCTGAATTCCGCCGTCTTCAGCGGGGGCAGTTTCATCTATGTCCCGCCCGGGGTGAAGGTGAAGCACCCGCTTCAGGCTTACTTCCGCATTAATGCCGAGAACTTCGGTCAGTTTGAGCGCACCCTGATCATCGCCGACGAGGGGGCAGAGGTGATGTATATGGAGGGTTGCACGGCGCCGAAGTTCGAGACCTCGACCCTGCACAGCGCGGTCGTGGAACTGGTCGCCATGAAGGGAGCCAAGATCCAATACGTTACTGTCCAGAACTGGAGCTCGAATGTCTTCAACCTGGTCACCAAGCGCGGCCTCGCCCACGAGGATGCCGAGATCAAGTGGATCGACTGCAACATCGGCTCCCGCCTCACCATGAAGTATCCGGGCGTTGTCATGAAGGGGAAGGGGGCCCGAGGTGAAGTCGTCTCGATCGCGCTCGCCGGCGACGGCCAGCATCAGGACACCGGGGCCAAGATGATCCACGCGGCGGACAACACGACCAGCAACATCATCTCCAAGTCGATCAGCCTCGGCACCGGCCGCTCCACCTACCGGGGGATGGTCCATGTTCCGAAGCACCTTAAGGGGTGCAAGAACAACACCGAGTGCGACGCCCTCCTGATCAACACCCACAGCCGCACCGACACCTATCCCGCGATCAGTGTGCGCGGTCAGGGAAACGCGGTCCAGCACGAGGCGAGCGTGAGTCAGATCAGCGCCGAGCAGATCTTCTACATGCAGCAGCGCGGCCTGAGTGAGGCGGCGGCCATGAGCCTTGCGGTGAACGGCTTCGTTAACGACCTCGTCCAGCAGTTCCCGATGGAATACTCCGTGGAGTTGAAGCGCCTCATCGATCTCGAGATGGAGGGATCCGTCGGATGAGCTCCTCCCATTCCGTCACCACCCTCGCTCCCACGCCCGCGCACTGGCCCGAGTGGTTCCTTCAGGAGCAGCAGAAGGCCTGGGATCTCTTCCAGTCGCTTCCGCTTCCGAGTCGTCGCGACGAGCCGTGGCGCTTCGCCAACATCAAGGCGACCGATCTCTCGGGCTTCTCCGTGGCCTCTCCGGTCAAGGATGCGTCCGCTCTCGTTTCCCGCTCCTCGGGGCTGGCTGATCTCTCGGCCAAGCTGGTCTTTGGAAACGATAGTCTCCTCCATTCCGAGGCAGCGGGACTCCCTGCCGGAGTACTGGTTCTGCCGCTCGAAAAAGCGGCCAAGGAGCATGAGGGGCTTTTCAAGAAGAGCTTCATGACCGCCGAGGTCCGTCTCGGATCGAAGAAGTTTGCGGCTCTCCACAAGGCGCGCCTCTGCACCGGATCCTTTGTCTATGTTCCGAAGGGTGTCGCCGTCCAGCGCCCCATCGAGATCTGGCATTGGGCGGAGGGGGAGGATTCAGCGATCTTCCCACACACCCTGATTGTCTTGGAAGAGGGTGCCACCGCCACCGTCATCGACCGGTTCGTCTCCTCGCGTGACGAGCGCTCGCTGGCCGTGGCTGTGAATGACCTGACTCTCGGCAAGGGATCGCGCCTCTCCTATGTCGGTGTTCAGGAATGGAGTGACAAGGCGACGGCGTTTCATCTGAATACCACGGAGGTGGAGAAGGATGGAAACTCCACCGCCCTGCAGATGAATTTTGGTGGTTCCTACATTCGCGGAGAGAGCGACAGTCACCTGCTGGGCGAAGGATCACGCAGCGTCATGCTCTCGATCAATCCCGCCTCCGGTGAGAGGGAGATCGACCAACGCACGTTCCAGGATCACTTTGCCCCCCGTGCGACGAGCGACCTGCTCTATCACAATGCGCTCTCGGATTCCTCAAAGACCATCTTTGCCGGCTTGATCAAGGTCGAGGAAGCGGCGCACGAGACCGACGCCTACCAGAAGGTCAGGAACCTGATGCTCAGCGATGAGGCCGAGGCCAACTCGATGCCTGGACTCGAGATCCTGGCCGACAATGTCCGTTGCACCCACGGCGCGACCTCGGGGGAACTCAATGAGGACGAGCTTTTCTACATGATGGCCCGAGGCATTCAACCCAAGCAGGCGGCGCAACTCATTGTGCGAGGCTTCTTTGGAACCGTTCTCGAGCGATTGGATCATCCGTCCCTGCAGGAGCACCTAGGTGCAATTCTTGATCGGAAACTAGATCTTTGAATGTGGAACTCAGGAAGTCAGGAAAAGGATCTCTGACGCGCTATTGAATCTTCAGTCCTTCCTGTTTTCCTGAGTTCCATATTCCTATCTTCAGGATCTAGAGGGCGCTGATTCCCGGGCGTTGGTACTTGAAGCAACCCAGGGGAGGCTCCGCAGGGAATCCTTTTCCGAAGGCGATCGCTTTGAACTGCCGCCCCATGGTTCCGGGATTGAGCAATGTCTGGAGAGCACGCAGATCAGGGCGTGCCGCATCGCTTTTGATCGTCAGATCTCCAAGTGAACGGAGCCATGGCTCAGACGCACCCACGAGGAAGTGGTGCTGGTCGCTGTAGCCGAGAATTTCAAAACCAGCCTGACGGGCCAGCTCCGCCAGAGTGGTGAAGTCGACTTGGGCGGTGATGTCGCGCAGTCCCGGTTCGCCCAGAGGATCGTTGAAGCGCTCGTGGTTCCGATAGGCCAGCAGGGTTCCGTCCGCGCGATGGGATGCATAACGATCATTGCCCGCCTGCCCGTAGTCGACCGTGAGGATGATTCCTCGTTGGAGCTGCTGATGGAGCGCGCCAAGCCAACCGGGAATTCCCCTGTTGATTTCAGCACGGAATCCGGGGGCGAGATGGGTCGGGAGTTGCCGTGCCGCCACGCCCAACTCCTGATCGATGATCGGGCGGGTCGTCCAAGAGAGTTTGCCCCCCTCGTGAGCCACGTGCTCCTCTTCCCATGCAGTTCCGTTCCATCGGAGTGAGTCGACGGGAAAGGCATCGAGGAGTTCGTTTGAGAGATGGATGCCGGTGAACTTCGGCAACTCTTCCACTGAAGAGACCCAGGTGATATTCCGGAAATCCCGTAGCTTTTGTTGCTGGCGTTCCCGGTTGGAGGGGAACGGCTCCACGATCACGAACCGGGTGGCGCGCTTGAACTCTTCATCGCCCTCCTGTATGGCCCCGAGAATGTCGGAGGCCATGCTCCCATCGTTGGCTCCCTGCTCGATGATGGTGAACTCGGCCGGGCATTCCAGTCGCTCCCATGCCTCCCGGCAGATGGAAGCAAGGAGTCGTCCGTAGATCCCGCCGACACTCACGCTGGTGAAGAAATCACCCTCCTTACCGACCCGTGCGCGCCCCGAGGCGTAGTAACCGTATTTCGGATGATAGAGAGCCAGTTCCATGAACCGGCGGAAGGGGATGGCGCCGCCTTGCTCAAGCTCCTTCAATATGATGGAAAGCAGAGGCGGAGCTGAAACCTGAGATATGGAACCTGAAACTTGAAATTCTGATTTCATTTAAAGGAGTCGCCTGACGAGTTACTTCTCGGATTTGGGATGGGTGGAGAAGAGAAAGAAATCAGGTTGATCCTCTGTATTCAGGTCTCAGCTTTCAGATTTCATCCTTCGCGGTCTTCCGACCGCATCAGTCACTGCCGAGTGACTTCGCGAGCGTAGATGTTGACCTGACCATCATCCCCGCGCTTCACCGAGGTGATCTGGAAAGGACGGAGATTGTCGCGTGAAATGGCCTCACCCTCCGTCGGAGGGATGGACCCGGCCGGGAACTCGACGATGACACGGACTTTTGCGCTCGACCCCATGGGGACTCCCGCGATGGATCCCTGGGGGCGGAGAACGGCCCGTCCGTTCCCTGAGGCAGTCACCGTAAAGCGACCTTCAAGATAGTGGCGCTCTCCCCCGATTCCTTTCGAGGCGAGTTGCTGTCCCTCGACCGGGTTCACCAGTCTTCCTCGCGGCATCTGGCCGGGTGCATAGACGGGCCAGACCTCGGTTGGTGCGGCTACGGCAGGCTGGTTCGTCATGGGAATGGTGTTGGTAAGTCCGGAGATGCCTGAGGGCGCAACCACCGCGGGGGGCGCAACAGGTGTGGTGGCGGGCACTGGGGCTGGCGTTGCCACGGCCACGGGAGTGGGTGCAGTAACCGGCACGGGAGTTGGAACCGGTGTGTTCACCGGCGTGGCGACAGCCACGGGTGCCGGTGTGCTGACGGGGATGGCTGGGAGGACTGGCTGTGCGTTCACCGCAATGGCACGTGCCACGGCCGGCTCGCCCGCCGGAAGCGCGGCCTTGACGGTGGGGGTGACGGCGACGGCTTTGGCGATCTTCGGCTCGGGGGTTGCAATCGACTCTTCCTCGGCGATTCTACTGATCCTGAGTCCCAGTCCCGGCTTGCCACCCTTGGCGAGCTTCCCTCCTGAGAGTTCGGCGATCTGGTCACGGGAGAGCATGGGCAGGCCTGCTTCAAGGTTCAGTTCCACGGGCGGTTGCAGCGAGAAGCTCGTCCCGCCTTTCGCGGATCCGTAACTGCCGTAAAGGAGCGGCATCGTGGTCAGCAGGAGGCGGTCGTCTTTTTCCTCAATGCGAGAAATGTGAATGATTGCCGAAAGATCGAGAGGCTTCTCAAGTTTGATCTCCTGTCCGGGGGTGAGGGAGCGCTTGAGTGCCGGAAGGTTGGCGGCGTCACAGGTGAAAGGCTGCTCGATGAGGACTTCCGGTTGCTCCACGGCCTGAAGCAGGGCGACCAGGCCCGGTTGGCAGAATGAAGCGGCGTTCAGCGGCAGGGTGCCGATCACTCGGTAGGTGCCGACGGCATATGGGACAAGGTCGCGGTTCTGGTGGTAATTCCGCAGGAAGTTGCGGAGAAGCGATTCGTTGGCGCGGCGGATCTCCGAGGAGGTCATCGAACCGAAGCGCTCCAGCAGCATGCCCGGCTTCAGGAATTCTCCTCGCGGGGCCCCCGTGATCTCGAAGCGCTGCGGTGTGTCGATCTTGTGGAGACGGAGGAGCAGACGGTAGTTCGCGGCCTTCTCCGGATGGGCAAAGATGTAGTAGCTGCCCATCCAGCAGAGGAAGACAAAGCCGATAAGCAGGAAAATGAAGACGGTCCATCCGAAGAGCCCGTCCTGATCGCGTGCGCTTCTGTAGCCGGAGTGGCCTTGGTAACTGTAGTGGCGTTTGCCTGCCATATGATTAGGAAAGAAGAGCCGTGCGGGAAATCCGTGGCAACCGAAAACGCAGGGCCGCTGTCAGGTCAGGGGATCTTTTCACCCGATGCCTCCCCGGAGGGCTCGAACGATGTGCCGCAGCCGCAACTCCGCGTCGCCTTCGGATTGATGATCCGGAATCCTGCTCCGGTCAGGTCGTCGGTGTAGTCCAGAGTGCATCCCGAGAGGTGGGTAAGGCTTTCGGGATCCACCGCAACGACGGCGCCATCGCGTTCACTCACGCTGTCCCCTTCCTGGGGGGCGCCCAGATTCATCGAGTATTGGAGTCCGGCGCACCCACCCTTCTCGACGGCAAGCCGGAGGCCGGGGGATCCCTTCTCAAGGGCCAGCTCCCTCAGATGCCGTGCCGCCGCTTCCGTGATCTCGATCATGGGTGTAATTCTAGGGGAGCTCCCTCTGAAGTCAACGGGTGCCGGCTCTATTTAGGCCGATTACTTCTTCATAATTCATCATTCATAATTCATCCTTTCCGAATGGGTCGCATCCAAGTTCTCCCCGATATCCTCGCCAGCCAGGTGGCTGCGGGTGAGGTGGTCGAGAGACCGGCCTCCGTGGTCAAGGAACTGGTCGAGAACTCCATCGATGCCGGAGCTCGGCGCATCACCGTCGAGTTCCAGCGGGGCGGCGCCCGGTTGATCCGTGTCACGGACGACGGCTCCGGGATGGATCGCTCGGATGCGCTCCTCTGCCTCGAGCGGCACGCCACCAGCAAGATCCGGGAAAGCGGAGACCTTGCCGCCATCACCACGCTCGGATTCCGGGGGGAGGCTCTGCCCAGCATTGCGAGCGTCTCCCGATTCCGTCTCTCCACGCGGCGGCGCGAGGATGAGGCGGGCACGCTCATCGAGGTGAGCGGCGGGAAGATCCACGAGGTGCAGGATTCCGGTGAAGCTCCCGGCACCACGATCGAGGTTGCTGATATCTTTTTCAATGTCCCTGCCCGTCGTAAATTCCTGCGGGGCGAGCAGACCGAGGCCGCGAACCTCCTCCAGCAGATCGAGATCCTTGCCGTCGCCCATCCCGAGATCGCCTTCACCTGCATCAGGGATGATCGGGAGGTGTTCCGTCTCGCTGCGACGGAGGATCTGGCGGTCAGGTTGCGCGATCTTCACGGTGAGGCGTTTTTGAAAAAGCTCCTGCCCGTCCCGCCCGTGGATCAAGGCGGGGTGAGGGTTCACGGTTGGATCGCCAAGCCGGGCGAGGGGAGGGGCGACCGGACCCTCCAGATGACGTTCGTCAACGGGCGCATGATCCGCAGTCCCGCGCTCTCGCTTCCGCTTCGTGAAGCGTGCGACGGAGTCCTGGCAAAGGGGCTGCACCCCCCGGCGGTGCTTTTCTTTGAGATCGATCCCACGGCGGTCGACTGCAATGTCCACCCCGCCAAGCGCGAGGTGAGATTCCGTGATCCCGCCGCCATTCGCGCCGCGGCATTGAAGGCGGCCCGCGTGGCGTGGGAGGGGGCCTCTCCCTTGGCAGGCGCATCTACAAGCGTTGATCTTGGTCCCGGTCAGGATCCGCTGTTTCCGCCGATCTCCAAGCCGGCATGGGCACCCGGATCCGTGTCCCAAAGGGAGTTTGAGGTTCAGGAACTGGAATCATCCCGGATCGCAGAAATCCCCGCTTCTTCAGGTTTCAGCTCTCCGGTTTCAGGTCTCTCAGCTCCCCTCTTCCTTGGCCAACTTGCCGGACGCTATCTCCTCTTCGAGCAGGAAGAGAGCCTGATGCTCCTCGAGATCCTTGCCGCCCGGGAGCGCATCCTCTACGAGCGCTTCATGGTGCGGCTTGGTCAGGGTGAGTTGGAAAGCCAGCGCCTGCTCCTTCCCGAGGTGCTCGAGATGTCTCCTGCCGACATTGCCTGGATCGATACCCACCATGCTCTACTGAAGACTGCCGGACTCGTGGCCGAGGCATTCGGGCGCGACAGCCTCAAGGTCGATGCCATTCCCGCCGAGGCTGCTTCGCTTCCCGTGATGGAGATCGTGACACGGCTCCTTGATGAACTCCGGGCTCTTCCCGATTCCCCGACGCTGGATCATTCTTCCCGCGAG
>Ga0007795_10000563_pt1 | contig 12128 bp, 8 predicted proteins | sample CryBogmetaGMA1M_FD_60369 | JGI IMG/M metagenome (GOLD analysis project Ga0007795, IMG submission 60369) | Freshwater microbial communities from Crystal Bog, Wisconsin, USA - MA1M | ecosystem: Environmental > Aquatic > Freshwater > Lake | place: Crystal Bog, Wisconsin, USA | collected 2009-07-06
CCGGGCACCGTGTCCCTATGGGTCAGCATGGCATAGCTGGGATCTAGTGAGCCATCAGCATAGTTCAGGAAGGGCAGATAGAGCATGCCTTTGCCGTCATTGGAGAGCATGTGGTCAAGGGCCAGTTGATCTGGGGTCACACCCCTAGCCTGTGCCAGGGCAGCGATGGTCTGGTCCGGGGTCTGCTCATAGTCAGGTTGATCCCCCATCAGGAACATGGTCGACCAGTTCCGGGTGAGGCCCGCGGCAATGGCATGGCCGCCCGCCGGGGTCGCCTGAGACAACAGCATTGCCTGAAAAGTCTTATCCTGCAGCCTCGCCAGACGTTCGGCAAAAGGCAGGTCGAGAAGGGTCCCATAGGCCTCGGTATGGCTGAAGGGATTGAGCGTGAGCTCAAAGCCCAGAAGGACGCCCACCGGCCGACCGCACACCTGGGCCTTCATGGGCAGGCCAGCCTCTGTGGCGTCTGACAGGGCATCAAGCATGATGCGCCAGGCATTGGGGCCCCGAGCACTCTGGACCAGACTAAAGGACAGGGGCCGGCCGGAGGCCTCGACCATCCGACGCAGCATGGCGAACTCTGCTCGGGGATCGGCAAAGTCGGAGACCACCTGCAAGACGCCCTTGCCAGCTGCAGCAAGGCCCTGGGCAATCCCCGTCAGCTCGTCCTCGCCAGCCGTGAGGGTCGGGGTTGGTTGACCATCGGAGGTTCGATGATTGAGGGTGCGGGAGGTGGAAAAGCCCAGGGCACCGGCCTCCATGGCCTTCTGCGCTATGGCTGCCATGGCGGCGATATCAGCAGGGGTCGCAGGCTCACGATTGGCACCGCGCTCACCCATAACGAAAACCCGGAGGGCGGCATGGGGCAGTTGAGCCCCGATATCCACGTCAAAAGCCCGGGATCCGAGGGCGTCGAGATAGTCTGGAAAGCTCTCCCAGTTCCAGGGCAGGCCCTCGGTCAGGACCGGGAAGGGAATATCCTCAACCCCTTCCATCAGGCGGATCAGCCGATCATGGTCTTCGGGCCGACAGGGTGCGAACCCGACGCCGCAATTGCCCATGACCACGGTGGTCACCCCATGCCAAGCCGACGGGGTCATTTGGCTGCCCCAGGTGGCCTGGCCGTCATAATGGGTGTGGATGTCGACAAACCCAGGCGTCACCAGCCGCCCTGCCGCGTCCAGTTCCTCTATGGCCCCGCCAGAAACCTTTCCGAGTTGGGCAATACGTCCGTCCCGAATGGCAATCTCAGCCTGAAAGGCAGCACGGCCAGTGCCATCAATGACCAAGCCATTGCGGATCACGAGATCCCATGGGGTATCGGCTTGCCTTGCCATACTCATCTCCCAATCTTCGTTTTTCTTTGAGGGCGATTACCGCCCTTCGAAGGGGGACGGGTCAAGGCCTTGTCACTGGAGGTTGGCCTCCATTGACGCAAATTTTCCCGAAACTGCGTCCCCACAAAGATCAAAGCCCTAACCGCGATGCGCCAAGACGGCACCTAAAGGCCTCGCTAGTCTCTGGTGGGTGAGTCGGACCTTTTATGAATTCTTCGCCGGCGGCGGCATGGCGCGATTGGGCCTTGGGGAGGGCTGGACCTGCGCCTTTGCCAATGACTTCGATTCCAGCAAGGCCGCAGCCTATCGGGAGAATTTCCCAGACGCTGGCGCTCATTTTGTCGAGGGTGATGTTTGGGGGCTGACCGCTCGGGACCTGCCCGGCCACGCTGATCTCGCCTGGGCCTCTTCCCCCTGTCAGGATTTCAGCCTTGCCGGGGGGCGCGCCGGATTGGCCGGAGGGCGATCCTCAGCCTTCTACGGGTTTTGGAAACTTATCGAGGCCTTGGTGGCCGAAGGACGCCCGCCCAAAATTCTGGTGATCGAGAATGTGACGGGACTGCTCACCTCAAACGCAGGTGCGGACTTTACGGCCCTTTGCCATGCCCTGGCCGCTCAAGGCTATTGCTATGGTGCCCTTGAGATTGATGCGGCCCCCTTCCTTCCACAATCTCGACCACGGATCTTTGTGATTGCCGCCCATGGAGGGCCTAGGGGCCAGGTTGGCCCCAATCCGTTCCGGACGCCCGCGATTGCCAAGGCCTATGATCGCTTGCCGCCTGACCTGCAAAGGCCTTGGCAAGATTGGGCCGGGTCGGCACCTTTGCTGGGCAATATGCGCCTTGCCGATATCCTCGAACCTGACGGGGACATGATCTGGAATTCTCGGGCAAAAACAGAGCATCTGATCGCCCTGATGAGCCCCCGGCACCGGGGGCAAATTGAAGATCTTAAGGCGTCAGGTGATCGTGCGGTAGGTGCCCTTTTCCGGCGAACGCGGCGGGTCGAAAACCAGGGTCAGCAGAGGGCGGAAGTCCGGTTTGACGGCTTGGCCGGATGCCTGAGGACGCCGCGCGGCGGGTCGTCGCGGCAGACCCTCGTGATCGTCGAAAAGGGCGAGGTGCGATCCCGATTGATCAGCCCCCGAGAGACCGCACGTCTGATGGGGCTAGCGGAAACCTACAAATTGCCCAGGTCGACGACGGCAGCCCTGCATGTGACCGGGGACGGCGTAGCCATTCCCGTCGTGCGTTGGCTGGCGGGGGAGGTTATTGAACCCCTCTTGTCTGCCCTCCCGGGGTAAAAAGGCGGAGCCTAGGCGCGGCCTATTAGATTTCCTGCACGCCCTGGCCTACAAGCTCCCTTCCAAATCCTGACGGCAGGCCTAAGTTCAGTCCAACAACGCCATCTTGCAGGGATAACGGCCATGGCCACCTATGACGCCTCCAATCACAAGCGTACCGGCCGGGGGAAGATCTACGCCTCCATCATCGACACCATTGGCGATACCCCGCTGGTCGCCCTGCCAAACCTGACCAAGGCTCTCAAGCCCAAGGGTATCGTCCTGGCCAAGCTGGAATTCTTCAATCCGATCTCCTCGGTAAAGGACCGGATCGGGGTCAGCCTGATCGAAAGCTTGGAAGCCCAAGGCATTCTCAAGTCCGGCTCGACCATCGTCGAGCCTACCAGCGGCAATACCGGCATAGCCCTGGCCTTCGTCGCGGCATCCAAGGGCTATAAGCTCATCCTTTGCATGCCTGAGAGCATGTCCGTGGAGCGTCGCAAAATGCTCCTCTTGCTGGGTGCCCAACTGGAGCTGACCCCGGCCGAACGGGGTATGGCCGGCGCCGTGGCACGGGCCAAGGAACTGGTAGAGGCCATACCGGGGGCGGTCCTGCCCCAACAGTTCGACAATGCCGCAAACCCGCTGATCCACAGGGTGTCTACCGCCGAAGAAATCTGGAATGACACTGAGGGCAAGGTGGACGCCGTCGTTTCAGGGGTCGGTACGGGCGGAACCATAACCGGGATCGGACAGGTCCTGAAGGCGCGCAAATCCTCCCTCAAAATGGTGGCTGTGGAGCCCGCCGCCTCTCCCGTACTATCTGGGGGCGCTCCGGCACCTCACAAGATTCAGGGCATTGGTGCGGGCTTCGTGCCCTCCATCCTGGATCGCGGGATCATTGATGAGATTATCCAGGTCTCCAATGATGACAGCTTCGCCATGGCACGGCGCGTAGCTCGGGAGGAAGGCATTCCGGTGGGAATTTCATCGGGCGCGGCCCTCACCGCGGCCTTTGATCTTGCCTCGCGGGATGACTATGTGGGCAAGACCATCGTCGCCATTATCCCAAGCTTTGCAGAGCGCTACCTCTCCACGGCTCTGTTTGACGGTCTTTAGGGCCGTTTCTCACGCCTAGACCTAGGGGGGCAAAGAGGCGCTTGCTCCGCAACGGGCGCCGTCCGATAAGCGAGCCTGAATCGCAAGGAGCCTCCCCCCATGGCGCTGGATCATTTTGACGTCGTAATCATCGGTGCCGGACTGTCTGGCGTTGGCGCGGCCCATCACCTGCAGACCAACTGCCCGGACCGATCCTATGTCATCCTTGAAGGGCGACAGGCGATCGGTGGCACCTGGGACCTGTTCCGCTATCCCGGCATCCGGTCTGATAGCGACATGTACACCCTGGGCTATGCCTTCAAGCCCTGGACCGAGGCCAAGGCCATAGCCGATGGCCCCTCCATCCTGAAATATGTGCGGGATACGGCCAAGGACGAAGGCATCGAGGGTCATATCCGCTTTGGCCATAGGGTCCAGACCGCAGCCTGGTCGACGGCTGATGGCCTTTGGACCGTCGAGTCTCAGGTCGACGGCAAGCCTGTTCAGGTGACCTGCCAGTTCCTGTTCCTGTGCGGCGGATATTACAATTACGACAAGGGCTATACCCCCGACTTTCCAGGGGCCAAGGACTTCAAGGGGGAGATGATCCATCCCCAGCACTGGCCCGAAAACCTAGACTATGCCGGCAAGCGGGTCGTTGTGATTGGCTCTGGCGCCACGGCTGTCACACTGGTGCCAGAAATGGCCAAGACGGCGGCCCACGTCACCATGTTGCAGCGCTCGCCCACCTATGTGGTCTCCCGGCCCGCGGAAGACGCCATGGCCAACAAGCTGCGCAAGTGGCTGCCCTCCATGCTGGCCTATCAGATCATCCGCTGGCGCAATGTCCTGGGCGGCATGGTCTTCTACAACCTTGCCCGCAACCGGCCCGACCGCACCAAGGCCGGCATTATCAACATGGTGAAGGCCGAACTGGGCCCCGACTATGACGTGGCAACCCATTTCACCCCCAGCTACAACCCCTGGGATCAGCGTCTCTGCCTGGTCCCAGACGCCGACCTCTTTAACGCCATCAAGGGGGGCAAGGCTGAGGTGGTCACTGACCATATCGAGACCTTCACTCCTAACGGGATCAAGCTGAAATCAGGGGCTGAACTGCCAGCCGACGTGGTTGTCACGGCCACAGGTTTGAATTTGCAGGTCTTCAATGGTCTGCAGTTGATCGTCGATGGCAAGGCGATCGATCCAGGTGCCACCCTTAGCTATAAGGGCATGATGTATTCAGACGTGCCGAACCTGGCCTCGTCCTTCGGCTATACGAATGCCTCCTGGACGCTGAAATGCGACCTGACCTGTGAATATGTCTGCCGACTTTTGAACCACATGAAGAAGACCGGTACCCATCAGGCGACACCACGAAATACCGACCCAGACATGGGCCTAGAGCCCTGGCTCGATTTCTCGTCCGGCTATGTCCAGCGCTCTATCGCCGACTTCCCCAAGCAGGGATCCAAGGCACCTTGGAAGCTGCATCAGAACTATGCCCGCGACATGATGAGCCTGAGATTTGCGGCTCTGGACGACGGCGTCCTGACGTTTTCATAGAGCCTGTTTTGGTCCGATAACGGGATGGCAGTTATCGGACCCTGCTCTGTGGTCTACTGATCTCGCTCTGGGCTCAGGAGCTTGGAACGCTTTGAGGACTCAAGCGCCCCACGCATCATGCCCAGCTCGGTCTTCTGGCGCGCCACCAGACCGCTCAGCTCCTGGATTTCCTGGTTGGTCCGGGCCTTGTGATCTTCAAAGCTGTCTGTCAGGTTTTTGAACGCGGCCATCCGACTGATCAGGCCCATTTCAGCACGATCAGCTCGGGATTCCAGAACGCTGTTCTCTTTCGCAAGGGTTTCGGCGCGGGTAATCGCCGTTGCCCGGGCGGACTCAACATCGCTCATGCGCGCTCTGAGTTCACCCATCGCGCTGTCGAGATTATCTGCACGACTGCGAAGTTGGTTCAGCTCGAGGTCCTTGGCCGACAGGGTGCGGATCAGGGAGGCGCGCTCCTCAGTAATGGCCTGCAGGTCTGCAGCCCGGGTCTCACGGGCCGTCTCCAGCCGAGCACTTCTGGCCTGGGCGTCTTCCAAGCTATCCTTCAGCTTCTGAATTTCCGTCAGCTTCAAGGCTTCAGCTGCCTGATAATCGGAGATGTTACGTCCATATTCAGCCCGCAATGTCGCCAATTGGGCTTCCAGAACCGAACGCTCCTCAGTCACGCTCTTCAGGGCATATTCCATTTCGCCCGCGCGGCGTTCTGAGTCCGTAGCCTCTGCACGCACCTGCTCGCATCGACGGCGCAGGGTGTCCACCTCTGAGAGGACCCGGGCGTTTTCCTCCTCGAGCTTTTCTTTATGGGCGGCTGCTTCCCGCTCGTAAGCGACATATTGCGCAACACGGGCCGAGAGCGAGGCGTTTTCAATGCCCAGGGCGCTATGGCTGTTCAGGCTGATTTGTCTTTCGACCTTGAGCTCCTCGTTCTCTGACCGCAGCTCTTGGAGGGCAGCGCGAAGTTCAATGATATCCCGCTCGCAGGACTGCTTGGTCGCCGTCAAAAGCTCATTTGCTTCCGTCGCTGCGCTGAGGTTCGCCTCAAGCTCGGAGGCGCGGGACAGGGCCTGCTTAAGCTCGGCTTCACGCTCATTCAGTCGATTCTGCGTCAGGCCCAGCTTGGAATTAACTGAGGCCAGTTGCGCATTATCCTTAATCTTCGCCTTGAACTCTGCGCGAAGCGGTTCGGTCAGGGACTCAAGGGCCGCCCGGGCTTGGTCCAGCTTCAGAAGTTCGCGGGAGGCCTCGTCGATGACCCGGGAGATTTCCTCAAGCCGTTCGCCGCCTTCAGCTGCCAGCATTTCAATGCTATCGGCTTCCAGGGCTTGAGCATCGTCAGGTTTCGCAGTCGGGGCAGCCGGTTTGCCCTTCAACATATTCATGAAAACCAGACTATTACTCATGTCGATTCAAAGCCCCAATAATTATTTTACGAACACTAAGGTCGTGCTCGGAAGGGTCAGCACAAGTCTTGCAGTCGCTTATTCAAGACGCATTGCTGTCTGCAAGAATGGCGACAGCAAAACACCTAAAATTCATCCTGAATCACCGCCTCTTCTGCCCAATGACAAAAGTAGAAAACCCGTCCCCCGTCAATCCCGCCAAAAGTCACCTCGTGGCGGACTGAACGACGGTTTCAGAGCGCGATGGGCGGGTTCTTGGACTGCCCAAACCCATGTCTGCTCAGCTTGAGGCGACGACGACCTCGGTTCGTACGGAGTTTGCGATATAGCACTCGTCGTGGGCAGCATGATGCAAGGCGGTGAGTTGAGCCGGGGTCGGGGCTAAGCCCTGCCAGGTGATGTCCGGCTTCAGCCAAACCTTGGTCATGGCCAGGCGGCCCGGCGCCGTCTCTGCCATAACCCCTTCAGCATGATCGGCATAACGGGTCACAATAAATCCAGCCAATCTCGCCTTATGCAAAAAGGTGAGCATGTGGCAGTTGGACAAAGCCGCCACGAGCATTTCTTCCGGATCGACAGCCGACACATCGGCCCACTTGCCAACCACATGGGGGGAGGCTGAGGCCGGGACAGTGACCCCGCCGTCGAAGGTCAGGCTGTGGGCGCGGCTATAGCGGCCATGGGCGAAGTCCTCCCCCTCCTTGAGGGTCCACACCACCTCGGCGGTATAGGCCGCCATGTCAGAAGGCGTCAGCCGGGAGGGCCATCATAAGCTCAGAGCCCGACTTCAGCTTGGCCAGATGGCTACCCGTATCGGGCAGAATCCGCTGCAAATAGTAACGTCCAATCACCAGCTTATTGGCATAGAAGGGGTCGCTATCCCCGGCCGCGATCTTGGTCTGGGCCACCAGGGCGATTTTGGCCCACATATAGGCCAGGGCCGTTAGGCCAAAGAGGTGCATGTAATCGGTGGAGGCCGCGCCGGCATTGTCAGGGTTGGCCAGTCCATTCTGCATGAGCCACATGGTACCGTCTTGAAGCTGGGCCTTTGCGGCATCAAGCCCTTCGACAAAGGGCTTCAAGGTGAGATCTTCTCCATGAGCCGCAACAAAGGCGTCAATTTCGGCAAAGAAGCTCATCACGGCGCGACCGCCGTCGGCGGCCAGCTTGCGACCCACCAGGTCCAGGGCTTGAACGCCGTTTGTCCCCTCATAAATCAAGGAAATGCGCACATCGCGCATGTACTGACTGGCGGGGAAGTGCTCGGTAAACCCGGACCCGCCATGAATCTGTAGGGCATCGGAACAGACCTTCAGGCCCCGATCCGTGAGATAGCCCTTCAGCACCGGGGTCATCAGGGCCATGTAGTCTCCGGCCTTCTGGCGCACCGCGTCATCAGGGTGCGAATGGGCAAGGTCTCCGTGCATGGCCGTCCAGAACAGGAAGGTGCGCCCGGCCTCGATAATGGCGCGGCTGTCCATCAGCATCCGCCGGACATCAGGGTGCACAATAATGGGATCTGCGGGGTCCTCTGGATTCTTGGGACCCGTAAGGGAGCGCCCCTGCAGTCGATCCTTGGCGAAGGCAGCCGCTGCCTGATAGGCGGCCTCAGCCTGGGCTATGCCCTGCAGCCCCACCCCAATCCGCGCCTCGTTCATCATAACGAACATGATGCGCAGGCCCTGGTTCTCAGTTCCCACCAACCAGCCCGTAGCCTCTTCATGCCGCATTACGCAGGTGGCGTTGCCATGAATGCCCATCTTCTCTTCAAGGCCATCGCAATAGACGCTGTTGCGCGCACCGGGCTTACCGTCGGCGTCAGGCAAGAACTTTGGCACAATGAACAGGGAAATCCCGCGCACCCCCTCTGGGGCACCTTCGATGCGGGCCAGAACCAGATGGACAATGTTTTCCGCCAAGTCGTGCTCGCCGCCAGAAATCCAGATCTTGGTGCCGGAAATCTTATAGCTGCCATCAGCTTGCGGGACCGCCTTGGTGCGCAGAAGACCCAGGTCCGTACCGCAGTGGGGCTCAGTTAGATTCATGGTGCCGCCCCACTGACCTGAGGCCAGCTTGGGCAGGTAGAGGTCTTTCTGCTCGGGGCTTCCACCGGCGAGAATGGCCGAATAGGCACCGTGGGTCAGGCCCGGATACATGCCAAAGGCCATATTGGCCGAGGAGCACATCTCCGTGAATGACAGATTGATCACGTGAGGCAGGCCCTGTCCGCCATAGGCAGGCTCTGCCCCTAGGGCTGGCCAACCGCCTTCGACCAGTTGAGCATAGGCTTCCTTAAAGCCCTTGGGGGTCGTCACCGTATGGTCAGGAGACCAGTGGCAGCCCTCCTTGTCGCCCACGGCGTTTAGGGGGGCCAGAACTTCAGCTGTGAATTTTCCAGACTCTTCAATGATCTGCGACACTACATCCATGGGCGCATCAGAGAAGCCGGGCAGGTCGCCATACTGATCGATATTCAGAATATCAGCCAGGATGAAGAGGTGGTCGCGAACAGGGGGCTGGTAGGTCATGAGCACTCCGGGTCTTGCACAGACGCACTAGAGCATATTCTCAGCCGCGAGAGCCAGTTCTCAGACCAAAACCATCCTAAACTTTTGAATTCGAGCCCTATTTGGTGTGCTCGAGGTCCCCCAGTCGTGCCCGCAGGACCTGGTCGTAATCGGCAGCCTGGGGCAGGAGGTCTGGGCGGGTCTGGGCCAGATGGCTCTCTAGACGCTTGCTGGCGTCTTCCAGTTCCTGAATGGCGTTGTCAATGTCTTCTCTTTGCGCCTGGAGGGCGACAATGCGCTGCCGGAACTTGGCCAAGGACTTGGCATTCTGGGTCGCCCCGCCATCATCGACTTCGTAAAGGTCAAGAATTTCGCCAATCTCGGCGAGGGCGAGACCAACCCGCTTCCCCCGCAAAATCAGCTGGAGCCTTGCCCTATCCCGATAGGAATATACCCGGTTCATGCCATCGCGGGCCGGGGTCAGCAGCCCCTTGTCCTCGTAGAACCTCAGGGCGCGAGGCGTGCACTTAAATTCCTGGCAAAGCTGTCGGATCGTGAAGGTCCGGATCGGACGGCGCAGATCAGTCGGCATTGGAACTTCCTCCCCGAAGGTCATTTTACCTTCCGGGAGCGTAAGTCTAGCTTCCGTGCACGTCAATATGAACGATGATCACTTATTCCGCACTTGCCCCGCTGATCAGGTGCCCGGCCAGGGCGCGTTCGATCAAATCTATGGTGCGATCCAATCCGAATATGGCGGCAAAGGAGCCAAACCGGGGGCCCTGGCTCTGCCCCAACAGGACCTCGTAAAGTGCGGTGAACCAAAGTCGCAGGGGCTCGAAGCCTGCTGTCTTACCTGCCTCATAGACCTCAGCCTGGATCAACTCGGCATCCTGACATCCGGCGGGAAGAGCCCGGAAGCGCGCTGCCAGATCCTCAATAGCTGCACGCTCCATGGCATCAGGGGCCCGGAAGCGCTTATTGGGCTTTACGAAGTCCTCGTAGTAATGGATCGCATAGTCAGCCAGCCGGTCCAGCAGGGGCTGGGTTTCCGCCGTCGCACCCGGAATATAGGTCCGGATAAAGCCCCACAGAATGTCCTTAGTGGAGGCGTCAGCCGCAGACACCAGGTTCAGCAGCAGGGAGAAGGACACGGGCGATCCGGCTTCGGGCGGGGCGCCGCGATGCACGTGCCAGGCGGGATTATCAATGGCGGGCACATTTGACGCATCAACTCGGGCGCGGTTATAGGCATCCAGCTGCTGCAGATACTCGTCCGTTGCCTTTGGAATAACATCAAAATACAGCCGCTTCGCCGATTTGGGCGACTGGTACATGTAATAGGCGAGGCTTTCCGGCGCGCCATAGCGCAGCCACTCCTCCATGGTCAGGCCATTGCCCTTGGTCTTGGAAATCTTCTGATTGTTCTCGTCCATGAAGAGTTCGTAGTGGAATCCTGCTGGGGGCGTTCCGCCCAGCACCTTGCAGACCTGATTAGACAGACGGACGCTGTCGATCAGGTCCTTGCCGCTCATTTCATAGTCGATCTCTAGGGCTGTCCACCTGAGGGCCCAATCAGGACGCCATTGCAGCTTGACGTAACCCCCTGTGACGGGGACCTCAGCCAAGGACCCATCCTCATCGCGGAAGGTAATCGTCCCGCGGTCCACATGGCGCTCCAAGGTCGGCACATAGAGCACCCGCCCGGTGGTCGGGCTGATCGGGATAAAGGGCGAGTAGGTTGCGCGGCGTTCCTCCCCCAAGGAGGGCAGCATGATCTTCTGGATGCCGTCAAAGCGCGCCAAGGCGGTGAGCAAGGTCTGATCAAAGATCCCGCTGCGATAGCATTCGGTGGAGGAGGCGAACTCATAGTCAAAGCCGAAGGCATCAAGGAAGGCCCGCAGCCTGGCATTATTATGCGCCCCGAAACTGTCATGGGTTTCATAGGGATCGCGGACCACCGTCAGAGGCTTGTCCACGTCTTCGGCCAACCGGTCAGAATTGGGCAGGCCAGGCGGGATCTTCCGCAGGCCATCCATATCGTCGCTGAAGGCAATCAACCGGGTCGCCATGGCGTCGTCGGTCAAGCCCCGGAAAGCCATGCGCACCATGGTGGTTCGTGCCACCTCACCGAATGTGCCCAGGTGTGGCAGACCTGATGGGCCATACCCCGTCTCGAATACGACCGGCCTTTGCAGGGCTTCAAACGTCTTAACGGCCTCGTCGGCCTTGCCCTGGGAAATCAGAGATGCGGCGAGGTCGCGCTCTCCGTCAGAGAGGCGCAGACGCAATATGCGATCCAGCAGAAGCCGGGCCTGTTCGAAGGGCCAGCTCTTGGCGTCGCGGGCGGAATGGGAGAGACCTTGCAGTGACATGGCCCGCGCGTTAGCCCTCAATGGCGACGGCCTCAAGCAGACAATTCATAAGACCGACACGAAACGCAGCGCAAACTATAAAAAAGAGAGCCAGACCCCATGAATAATGCCGCCAAACCCTCGCGCACATCCGGAATGGCCCTGGCGCTTTTGCTGCTGATTTCAGCCTGCGGAAAGGCCCCAGAAAACGCCCCCACCACGGACACTGTGCGGTTCTCGATCATGTCGACCGAGAACGCCCAGGCGGCGCAAAAATCCTGGGCACCCTTCCTGGCCGACATGGAGAAGGCAACGGGCCTGAAGGTTCAGCCATTTTTCGGATCCAACTATACCGCCCTGATCGAAGCCATGCGCTTTAAGCAGACCGAAATGGGCTGGTTCACCAATCAGTCGGGCCTGGAGGCCGTACGCCGGTCCGGCGGCGAGGTCTTTGCCCGCACCACCAAACCCAGCGGCCCGGATGGCTATCAGTCCGTGGTCATTGTGAAGAAGGGCAGCGGTCTGACCCTTGATAAGATCATGGCCTGCGACAAGACCCTGAACTTCGCCATGGGGGATGCGAA
>Ga0007795_10000565_pt1 | contig 12112 bp, 10 predicted proteins | sample CryBogmetaGMA1M_FD_60369 | JGI IMG/M metagenome (GOLD analysis project Ga0007795, IMG submission 60369) | Freshwater microbial communities from Crystal Bog, Wisconsin, USA - MA1M | ecosystem: Environmental > Aquatic > Freshwater > Lake | place: Crystal Bog, Wisconsin, USA | collected 2009-07-06
ACCATTGTTTGTGGCCATGAACTCGGCGACTATTGTCTGATTGGCGCAGGTGCCGTCGTCACAAAAAATGTACCTGATTATGCCTTGATGGTGGGTAACCCCGCACGGCGGATGGGCTGGATGAGCCGAACAGGCGACCGGTTGGGTGCTGATCTGAAATGCCCGGCAACGGGTGAAACCTATCATCTTAAGAATGACAACCAGCTGGTGCTGGCCGACTAGGAGCAAGACTCGTGGATATTAAAGGTAAGAAATTCGTTGTAATCGGTGGCGCGGGTCTGATTGGTTCGCATGCGGTGGATCAGCTCATCCAGCAGGATGTCGGCGAGATCGTCATCTATGACAATTTCGTGCGCGGCACGATGGAGAACCTTGCAGGATCGCTGAAAGATCCGCGGGTGAAAATTTTCGAAGCCGGTGGCGATATCACGCATACCGATATTCTGGACGCAGCGCTGAAAGGCGCTGATGGCGTGTTCCAGTTCGCGGCACTCTGGTTGCTGCAATGCCATGAATATCCCCGCACTGCGTTTGATGTGAATGTGAAGGGCATGTTCAACGTGCTCGATAGCTGTGTGCGTAATGGCGTGAAGCGTTTGGTGTGGTCATCTTCGGCGTCTGTTTATGGCGATGCGGTTGAAGAGCCGATGACGGAAGACCATCCATTCAACAACAAGAATTTCTATGGCGCGACGAAGATTTGCGGCGAGGCGATGGCCCGTGCCTATCACTTCCGTTATGGCCTCGATTATGTCGGCTTGCGCTATATGAACGTCTATGGCCCGCGTCAGGATTATCGCGGTGCTTATATCGCCGTCATCATGAAGATGCTTGATGCGATTGATCGTGGCGAAGGCCCAACGATCATGGGTGATGGCTCGGAAGCGTTCGACTTCGTAGCCGTGGAAGATTGCGCCCGCGCTAACCTCTGCGCGATGGGTTCAACCGCTACCGATCGTTTCTACAATGTTGGCACCGGCAAGCGTACCTCGCTGAAGGAAGTGGCCGAGATGTTGTTGAACCTCACGGGCTGCAACCAGCCGATCAATTATGCGCCACGCTCGGCTGCAACGCTTGTGCGGAACCGTGTTGGTTCTCCGGTTCGTGCATCGAAAGAAATCGGCTTTACGGCAGGGATTGATCTGGAAGAGGGCTTGCGCCGTCTGATCACTTGGCGCGAAGGCCATAAGAGTGAAGTTGCCGCGCGCCGCGCCAAATCTGCTGAATAAGGATCGCTAGTAAAATGGCCATGGAAAAGAGAACCGTCCAGATTGCACTCCCCTCAATGGGCGAAGAAGAATGGCAGGCCGTGCGTGGCCCGATTGAATCGGGTTGGCTGACGCAAGGCCCGAAAGTGGCCGAGTTTGAAAAGCAATTTGCTGCGCGCCACAACGTGCCGCATGCGCTTGCGACCACGAGCTGCACAACCGCTTTGCATCTCGCTTTAGCGGCTATGGATATCGGCCCCGGTGATGAAGTGATTGTGCCCTCGTTTACGTGGGTCGCTACCGCCAACGCCGTGCTCTATTGCAATGCTGTGCCAGTGCTCTGCGATGTTGATCCGCGCACGAACAATATCGATCCGGCGTCTGTTGCTGAGAAGGTAACGGAACGCACCAAGGCGGTGATGCCGGTGCATCTGTTTGGCCTGTGCGCTGATATGGATGGCTTGCGGGCCGTGTTGCCAAAGCATGTGAAGATTGTCGAAGACGGCGCTTGCGCTGCTGGCGCATCCTATCGCGGCAAACCAGCGGGTGCTTTGGGCGATGCAGGGTGCTTCTCTTTCCATCCCCGCAAGTCGATTACGACGGGCGAGGGCGGTATGATGACGACGATCCATGATGATGTGGCTGCCAAGGCGCAGGTGTTGCGTAACCATGGCGCATCGGTATCGGAAGAAATGCGTCATCGGGGGGCGCAGCCTTATCTGCTGCCGGACTTTGACGAATTGGGATTCAATTACCGCATGACGGATATTCAAGCCGCCATCGGCCTTGTTCAGATGACGAAGCTGGATCGCTTTATCGATGAGCGTGATATCGCCGCTCGCCGTTATCGCGAAGAGCTCGCCGATATCGAATGGCTGCGTCAGCCGGTTGTGCCAAATGATGTGCGCCATGCCTGGCAGGCTTATGTGACGTATGTCGACCCGAAGCTTGCGCCGCTGCCGCGCAACGAGATTATGGCCAAACTGCATGCCATGGGTGTTGCGACCCGTCCCGGGACGCATGCGATCCATATGCTTGGCTATTATCGCGAGCGTTACAACATCAAGCCGGAAGATTTCCCCGGCGCGAAGGACTGCGAAAACAACACGATGGCGATTCCACTGCATAACCGCATGTCGGAAGATGACTATTCCTACGTCATCGAATGCATCCGCTCGATTGCCAAGGGTCACTGATCATGTCGCAACCGCAATGGTTATCTGATCTTTTGGGGATATCTGTTCCTGCTGAAGGCCAATCGGCGACGGCCAATGGCCGCCAGATTACGACGGTCGCGGGTATTCCGCGCTCGGCGGAATTTGTGTCTGCCGCGCAAGAGCAAACGCGTGAAACCTTCGGCTTTAAATGGGCCAAGCGGGATACGTTTGAAGGCTCGGTTGCCGACCATATGCGCACCTGGCTGGTGCAGAAATATGGCGATGTGCCGTTTGCGCCTTGGTTTAAGGAACATGGCGAACATCCGATTATTCTGGATGCTGGCTGCGGTGCTGCGCTTTCCGGCATTGCGCTGTTCGGCCCTGTGATGGACCGCGTGCATTATTTGGGCGTCGATGTGTCGACCGCCGTTGATGTGGCTTCCGCTCGGTTTGCAGAACGCGGTTGGTCGGCTGGGTTTATTCAAGCGGATTTGAATCAGATTCCGGTACCCGAGCGCTCGGTTGATATCGTTTTCTCCGAAGGCGTTTTGCACCATACGGACAATACGTTTAACGCGCTTGCCGCTGTCACGAAGCATGTGAAAGTCGGCGGTCGCGTGGTGTTTTATGTCTATCGCAAAAAAGGTCCGGTGCGTGAATTCACCGATGATTATATCCGCGACAAGATGCAGGTGATGACGGCCGAGGAAGGCTGGGCGGCGATGGAGCCGCTCTCCGAACTTGGTCGCATCTTAGGCGAGTTGGACATCGAGATCGACATCAAGCGCCCGATTGATTTGCTCGAGATTCCGGCGGGTAAAATCAATTTGCAACGCTTTTTCTATTGGCATGTGCTGAAGGCGTTTTATCGTCCTGAAATGTCGCTTGATGAAATGAACCACATCAATTTCGATTGGTTCGCACCGAAGAATGCGCGTCGCCATACGGTGGAAGAAGTGCGCGGTTGGTGTGAGGAATTGGGGCTGGTGATCGAGCACGAGTTTGCCGAGGAAGCGGGCATTAGTGTGATTGCGAGATTGGGATAATCGGCGAGGTCCTTCGACACGGGCCTTTCGGCCCGGCTCAGGATGAGGTGGATAGATATTTACCTCATCCTGAGCCGCCGCGAAGCGGCGAGTCGAAGGACGCTTCGCTCGCAATGACGATCATAAAGCGAGAATAGAAAACCATGTGCGGCATAGCAGGCATCTATCATTTTGACGGTTCGCCCGCGTCACCCGTGACGTTGAAGGCGATGACGGATGCGCTTGTCCACCGCGGCCCCGATGGCGAAGGCCAGTTTACAGATGGGCCTGTGGCACTCGGCCATCGGCGGCTATCGATCATTGATTTGTCGGATGCCGCGCATCAACCAATGCCCTCGGCGGACGGTAAGCTCGTGCTCACCTATAATGGTGAAGTGTATAATTTTCAGGAACTTCGCATTGATTTGGAAGCCAAGGGCCATTCCTTCCGCTCGCGCGGCGATAGCGAAGTGGTGGTTACGGCCTTTCGCGAATGGGGCTTGGATGCTGTTTCCAAATTCAACGGCATGTTTTCGATTGGATTGTGGGATCGGGCGAACAGGCGTCTAACGCTGGCGCGTGACCGGTTTGGCGTTAAGCCGCTTTATTATTGGTTTGATGGCAAGACGCTTTTGTTTGGCTCGGAAATCAAAGCTTTTATGAAATTTCCAGGCTTTAAGGCCAAGCTCGATCCGACGCATCTCGCTGAATATATGACGTTCCAGAATTTTATCTCGGACAACACGCTGTTTGCGGGCGTGAAGATGCTTCCCGCCGGTTCAACGATCACCATTGAAGCGGGCATGAAGAGCCTTCCCGAGCCCGTACGCTATTGGGACTTCCGGTTTGTCGAAGACGAGACAATTACGGATCGCGCGGAAGCCGAGCGCGAAGTGGATCGTCTGTTCCAGCAAGCTGTCAGTCGCCAACTGATCTCGGATGTGCCGCTGGGCTCTTATCTCTCGGGCGGCATGGATTCTGGGTCGATCACGGCGATTGCCGCACGACAGCGCCCAATGTTGCATACGTTTACGGTTGGCTTTGATATGTCCTCCGCCTCAGGCCTCGAGATGGCGTTTGATGAACGTCGCGCAGCCGAGCGGATGTCGTATAAGTTCAACACCGAGCATTATGAAATGGTGCTCAAAGCGGGCGATATGGAGCGCTGCATGCGCTCGCTTGTCTGGCATTTGGAAGAGCCGCGCGTTGGGCAATCCTACCCTAATTATTACGCTGCAAAATTGGCGAGCCGCTTTGGTAAAGTCGTGCTTTCGGGGGCTGGTGGCGATGAGCTTTTTGCGGGTTATCCGTGGCGGTATTACCGCGCGGCGAGTGCGCAGAATTTCGATGATTATGTGGATCGTTATTACGAGAACTGGCAGCGTTTGGTGCCAACGGAATCGTTTTCCGATTTGATTGCACCCTTGGGATCCGAAGGCCGCAACGCCGATCCGCGGGCGATTTTCCGCAATGTGTTTTCGCATCACGATGCGGAGCTAAAAACACCGCAAGATTACATCAATCACTCGCTGTATTTTGAAGCCAAGACCTTTATGCATGGTTTGCTGGTGGTGGAAGACAAGCTCTCGATGGCGCAATCGCTTGAGAGCCGGGTGCCGTTTTTGGACAATGATCTCGTGGACTATGCGGGCCGTGTGCCGGTGACGATGAAGCTGGCCAATCTCGGCGAAGTTCTAAAGCTTGATGAGAACACGCCGGGTTCGAAAACCGCGACGTATTTCGGCAAGACGAATGACGGAAAACTCATCCTGCGTTCAGCCATGTCAAAATATATTCCGGAAGATGTTACGCAAGCGTTGAAGCAAGGGTTCTCGGCACCCGATGCCAGCTGGTTTAGGGGCGAGAGCATTGATTATGTCCGGCGGACTTTGTTGAACCCAAATGCGAAGCTTTGGAATTATCTGGATCGTACGACAGCGCAAGCCTTGATTATGGACCATCTCGATGGCCGCCAGAACCGGCGCTTACTGATTTGGTCGCTTCTGTACTTGGAAGTCTGGCTGGACCTCTTTGAGGGATGAGCATGACCGATAAAGTGTCTGAGCTTGGCGATCTCTTGCAGGCGCTGCATCGGCAACGTGATGAAGAGTTGCGTTCAACCTTCAACCGCAGCCTGCCTTTTGCGGACGCGCAATTTGACCGCTGGGAACGGGCGAAGACTTTAGGCTTTGGCGATAAGACGAGCATTTATGATTCATCCGTGGTGATGGGCGAGGTGATGGTAGGGGCGAATAGCTGGATCGGCCCCTATACGATGCTGGATGGTTCGGGCGGTGGGCTCGTCATTGGCGACAATTGTTCTATCTCATCGGGTACCCATATTTACACGCATGATACCGTGCTTTGGGCGGTATCGGGCGGCGTGCAGGCCGCGCGAAAGGCTCGCGTTGTGATTGGTTCGAATACCTATATCGGCGCGCAAGTGGTGATTATCGCCGGTGTCACCATCGGTTCGCGCTGTGTGATTGCGGCCAATAGTTTGGTGAACCGCGATGTGCTGGATGGGACGATTGTGGGCGGTACGCCCGCGCGTCATCTCGGCCGGGTGGAAGGCGAGGGCGCGGATGCTCGGCTTGTTTATGATGGCAAAGGCGGCGCGTCATGAGCGGTAAAGAACGCCTGAACAAACAAGACGACATGCCGCGCCGGTTGATGATGATCGGCTATGACAGCGTGGAGAAGCTGGTCTCTGACGGTAAAATCCGGCTGGATGATCTGACCTCGCTGGAATTGCAGTTCAATCTCGGCACCATGTTCGATGAGGTCCTCTATGTCGTGCCCTTCGGCCGCAAGACGCAGGAGCTGCGGATTTCGGATACGATCGTTTATCGCGAATTGGAATTTCCACGCTCTGGCGGGGGATTGCGGAAGCTGATCGCAGGATTGCGGCATGTGTGGGATGCAAGGCGCTTTCTCGATGATGCGGTAGAGGCGTTTCGTCCTGATGTGGTGCAAACGGTGGGGCCGCATTACACGGCGGCGATGGCGCTTTTGGCCCGCAAGGTTCGTGCTTTGCCAACGGTGTGTATGATCGAGGCCTATTGGGAAGATATTTTGCCGTTTCAGCAATATTTCCCCGGAGCCGTGAAGCGGGTTCTGCCCTATTGGTATCGCTTGGTGTACCGCTTGTTTGATCGCTATACGGGCGCGCCTTCGCTCTCTCCGCCGTTTTATACCATGAAGGGTATGGATGAAGCGAAGATTTCGCCTTGGATTCAGCCTCTTGATTTACGCGAAGTGGATGGCGCGCAAGCCTTTGACGCGCCCTTAGCCGTGTTGGAAGCCGCCCATCCAAGGATTGTTGTCTTGGGGCGATTGCATCCTGAAAAGCTGGCGACGGATGCGTTTGAGATTTTTGCTCAGGCGGTTGGCGATGATTTACCCGGCACGCTGGTTTTGGTGGGAGATGGGCTCGACCGCCCCGTTATTGAAGCGCGGGCCAAAGCGCTTGGGTTATCGGAGCGGGTTGTGATAACCGGGCTTATTCCGCACAAGCAGGCGATGGCGGTGCTTAAAGCCTGCGATCTCTCGATTGCGCCCATGCAGGGCTCGGCCTTGCTTGAGACATTGGCGGCTGGTGTTGCGACCGTTGCTTACGACCATGAAACCCACGCGGCCTTGATTACCAGTGGCGAGAATGGCGTATTGGTACCGCATCGCGATGTGACCGCGGCTTCTGATGTTTTGCGCGGATGGCTTATGAAGCCAGATGAGGCGAAGCGTTTGGGCGAGACGGCTAAGCGTCGCGTTGAGCAGAAATATAATGTATCGGCCATGCGCGATTTGTTGCGTCAGCCTTTTGTCGATGCCTATCGGCTGCCTAAATACACAGTGCGTCGTAAGGCGGAGGCTCGGCTATGACGGCGCGCCTCCTCTATGTCGATGTCAATGCGAGCTTTATCAATCCGACGCGGAATTTGCTGCCGGTTGCGTTGATGAAAGGCTGCGACGTGCGTTTTTTTGGGCCAGGCCATGTGTCGTCCGATGTGTTGGCGCGCGGGCTTCCGGCCTTTATCGATGAGCATGGGCCGTTTGATGTCGCGGCCAGCAATACGCTGGTGTTGTTTTCTGATGCGGCTGATCCGGCGACTTATGCGGGCGCTGTGCGTAAGGCCTATGCCTATGATGGCGCGCCGGATGATCTCTTGTTTTTGCCGATCATCGCTCAGCAATTTTCGTCCCTCGCCCTGCCGCGCATGGCGATTTTGCTTGAAAACGATTTTTACAACTGGACGGCGCGCGAACGGGATCGGATTGAAGCCTCGGCGGATGTGTTTATCGGCTTCGGGCAAGAATTCTGCCCTTTTATTGCCGATATGCCGCATTTGAAAGACGAGCGCTTTGCGGCGATTACCACGGATATCTGGGCGGAATTTTGCCGTAAGAAAGAGGATCGTGTCGCCTCATTGCCGCATTTTGTCTCGGATTCGGAATTTTCTGTGTCGCCTTTGGTGGCAAGGGGCGATTTCTGGTCGGTGATGGGCGTGCAATACCATGCCCGCCAAGTGGCGCGGGATGCGCTTTTAAAGGGCGATATTGAACCGGTGATTGATAGCCGGTTTAGGAAACTGGTTTCGCTTTTAAAGAAAATTCGGTTGATGAAGGGTGAAAGGCGGTTGGTGCAACGTTTGCTCAACGCTGATTTCGGCGCGCGGATTGCGGGCACGCGCTATTCTTATACCTGCGGTTCTGGGCTTGATATGCCGATCCGCAAGTTTTTTGAGATACCGGCGGCGGGTTCGGTGCTGGTGTGCCGTCCGTTTCATGGCTTTGCCGAGGCGGGCTTTGTGGATGGCGAAAATTGCCTTGTGGTCGAGCCGCAAAACGTGATGGATGCGCATTTCCAGCTTATTTCTGACCCTGAAAAGGCGCAAAAAATCGCCGTTGCGGGGCAACATCTGGTGATGGATGTGCATTCGCTCTCCGCGCGCGCGGAGCATCTGGCCGCTATTGTCGAAGCAGTCGGAGAAGGCCTTTTTGCAGGCAGTCATTGGACAGGCGGGGCGCATCGCTTGCGCAAATCCGCTAAGCGGAGTGCCGCGTGATGTTGGCTTCCATGATGCGGTTGTTTCGTGATGTGTATCGTGTGTCGGGTCGGCGACTGCCGCTATTGGTATTTTTGACGTTTTTAAACGCGCTTTTGGATGGCGCAATGGTGGCATCCCTGCTGCCCTTGTTAAAAGCGGTGGGGGGTGCGCCGGGTTCCAGCGATGACCGCGTGACGCTTGCGATAAACGGGGCTTTGTCGCTGGTTGGACTGCCCGCAACGGCCATCGCGATTGCAGGCTTTTCGATTGGGCTTGTGGTGCTGGGCGTGATTGTGTTTTTGGCGCAGGCCTATTTGGGAGCCAAGTTGCAAACCGAATATGTTGCCTCTTGGCAGATGCGGTTGTTTTCGGGGTATTTTGGTTCAGAATTCGGCTTTTTCCGTGAACGACGGGCTGGTGACTTGATTTCGGCAGGCATCACGGAGCCGGTGCGGCTTGGGGGAGCGTTTTATCAGGCTAATCTGATCCTCTCCTCGGTGCTCTTTATCGGTGTGCAAATAGCGGTTGCACTGGTGATTGCGCCGGTAGTGGTGGCTTTGCTGTTTGGTGCTGGTACTTTCCTCTTCATCGTATCGGTCGGCCTCGTGCGGCGCGGATTGATGGTGGGCGAGGAAATGACCTCGGCTAATGCTGACTTTCAATCCGATGCGGGTGAATTGATCGCGGGGGCGAAATTCGTCAAAGCAACCGCGACCGAGGAGCGCGCGGTGGCTCGCCTTTCACGCACGATTTTGCGGTTGCGCGATTTGACCTTTTCCAACGCGTTTGATGTGCAAGTCGTCCGCGCTTTGTTTGAATATGCGAGTGGCTTGGTGGTGATTCTGCTGCTGGTTGCGGGGCCTACTTTGTTGGCGGTGGATGTGGGCACCGTGGTTGTGGTTGTCGCCATGTTTATTCGCCTCTTTCCGAAGGTAACCGGATTGCGGCAATGCCAGCAATCGATCAGCCTCGTGCTGCCCGCCTTCGACGCGGTGATGGACATGGCGCTGCAAGCCGAGTCGAAGGCCGAGCGATCGCTTGCGGCCGATGGGGCGGGAACGCTGAGCCTCGGGCCTGCTTCGATTGAGCTTGATCAGGTGTCGGTGGTGATTGGTAACCGCACCATTCTCGATAAAGCCAGCGTAAGCATTGCAGCGGGTGAATTTGTCACGCTGACGGGGCCAACGGGCTCGGGCAAGACCACATTACTCGATTGTATGCTTGGTTTGAGGCGCATTGAGTCAGGCACCGTACTGATCGACGGGGAGCGTTTGGATTCTTTGGCGGTCGCGGATTGGCGGCGCGGTGTGGGTTATCTGGGCCAAGACCCGATGCTGTTTCATGCGAGCATTGAGGATAATCTCAAATGGATTCGTCCGGGTACGACGGATGAGGCGATTGAACGGGCTTTGCGGCTTGCTTCAGCCGACTTTGTGTATCGCCTCCCTGAGGGGCTGAAAACCATGGTGGGTGATGCAGGCAGCAGGCTTTCGGGCGGTGAGCGGCAGCGCATTGCGCTGGCGCGAGCGTTATTGGGCCAGCCGCGCTTGCTGGTGCTCGACGAGGCGACAAGTGCGCTTGATGCGGCAACCGAAGCCTCCGTCGTCGAGACGATTGCCAAGCTAAAAGGAACGTTGACGATTGTCTCGATAACCCACCGGCCAGCGCTGGTGGCCGTAGCTGATCGCACGATTGAAGTGAATAATGGCCGGGTGGTTTCTCAAACCCCGGTTTTTGCTGCATAAGGTTTCCAACATGTCAGACGCGCCTATTGCCTTTATTGATCTTGCTGCCCAACGCGCCCGCATCGGGGCTGCGATTGATGCGGGACTTTTGCGCGTGGCGCATCACGGCCAATATATTTTAGGGCCTGAGGTTAAAGCGCTTGAAGCTGATCTTGCGGCGTTTTGCGGCGCTAAAGACTGCATAACGGTGTCGAACGGCACGGTAGCACTTGCGATGCCGCTGATGGCCAAGGGCATTCGCCCGGGGGATGCGGTGTTTTGCCCGAGCTTTACCTTTGCGGCGACGGCGGAAGTGGTGGCTTGGCTGGGCGCGGTGCCGGTGTTTGTCGATGTGTTGCCGGATACGTTTAATATGGATCCGGCAAGCCTTGAACAGGGCATTGCGAAGGCCAAGGCTGACGGATTGAAGCCTAAATGCGTGATCTCGGTCGATCTCTTCGGTCAACCTGCCGATTATGACGCGATTGAGCCGATTGTGGCCAAGCACGGACTATGGCTGATGAGCGATGCGGCACAAAGCTTTGGCGGGTCGCATTTAGCCCGCAAGGTAGGCACCATTGGTCATGTGACGGCGACGAGCTTTTTCCCTTCTAAACCGCTTGGCTGCTATGGCGATGGCGGGGCGATTTTTACCGATGATGCCGAAATGGCAGCTCTTTTGCGCTCGCTTCGCGTGCACGGTCAGGGCACCGATAAATATGACAATGTGCGGATCGGCGTGAATGGCCGCTTGGATACAATGCAGGCGGCCGTTCTGATCGAAAAGCTTAAAATATTGGGCGACGAGGTGGTGGCGCGCGATGCGGTTGCCAAGCGCTATTCTGAGCATTTGAAGGATGTTGTTCCGGTGCCACATATTGTGCCGGGCTTTGTATCCGCTTGGGCGCAATATACGGTTTTAGTGCCAGCCGAGGCGCGGGCCGCGATCATCACCGCTATGAAAGCCGAGGGTATTCCGACCATGGTGTATTACCCGAAGCCCCTGCATTTGCAGACGGCCTATCGGCACTTTCCGCTGGCGGGTAATGGATTGCCGGTGAGTGAGCGGTTGGCGAATGAAGTGCTTAGCCTGCCGATGCATCCCTATCTCGACGAGGCCACGCAAGACCGCGTGGTCGATACGTTCTGCCGTGCGCTGAAGGCAGCGGTATGAGACTGTTGCTCGCCACGCTCTGGCGGGTTTTTGCGACGCTTTGCGCGTTCGCCGTGCTGGCGGCTTTGCTGATCGGTATCAATCTTGAGCGTCTATTGATGGTGGATGTGCCTCTGGTGTCGGCCGAACACGCGGTGGTGTTGGATGGCAACAATGCGCGGCTTTTGCGGGCCAAAGAGCTGCTCGATGCGGGGCTTGTGGCCGATATCTGGGTGAGTAATGGCGAACCGGCCCACCCTGATGCCATTGATAAGATTACCGAAGAGTTGGGCTATCATCCGCCGGACCGGACGCTGATCAAGCGGCAGATTTTGGAGAAGATAGGGGTTCCGCCGGGAAAAATCGTGTTTTTCGGCAATGGCAGTCTGACGACGCGCGAGGAAGCGCGGGGGTTGTATGAGGTGATTGGCGACAAGCCTGCCAAGCTTATTTTGGTGACGACGAATTATCATTCGCGCCGGGCACAGGCGATTTTCCGCGCGGCGCTACCGATGGCGGATATTCAGGTAACGTGTCAGGAGGGCTGTGTGGCCCCTATTGCATGGTGGAAAGACCCGGCTATAGCCGCGCAATTCGTGCTGGAATTTGTGAAGCAGATTTATTTTAGACTTGGTGTGGCGGTTCCGGCTTAAGTTTTATCGATAATGCGTTATTTTTTCGTCATTGCGAGCGAACGCGAAGCAACCCAGTTGATGGGATAATCTACAAAACATCCCTCTCCCCTTGCGGGAGAGGGTGGCCCCCAAAGGGGGGCGGGTGAGGGGGCTGTACCGCTT
>Ga0007795_10000568_pt1 | contig 12091 bp, 8 predicted proteins | sample CryBogmetaGMA1M_FD_60369 | JGI IMG/M metagenome (GOLD analysis project Ga0007795, IMG submission 60369) | Freshwater microbial communities from Crystal Bog, Wisconsin, USA - MA1M | ecosystem: Environmental > Aquatic > Freshwater > Lake | place: Crystal Bog, Wisconsin, USA | collected 2009-07-06
GAGGGAGACGAGGTCAAGGTGGTTTGTCGGCTCGTCGAGCAAGAGGAGATCGGGCTCCATCACAAGCAGTCGTGCCAGATGGGCGCGCATGACCCAGCCGCCGCTGAGTTCCTTGGCCTTGCGTTCGAAGTCTTCCTGCTTGTAGCCGAGGCCTCCAAGGATCTTCTTTGCCTTGGCTTCGACCTTGGCGTCGCTGAGGGCGGCATGCTTGGCGGAGGCCTCGCTGTACTCCGGAGTGTCGATGGTGCCCGATTGCTCGAGCTCATGGAGGCGCTTCTCTAGGGCGGGAAGTTCCCCTGCGCGGCCAGTGGCGACATCGAGAACGGTCTCCTCGCCGGTGGCCTCCCCCTCTTGGGCAAGATGGCCGATCATGGTCCACTCATCGCGCTCAATGGTGCCGGCATCGGGTTCATCCTTCTTAAGAAGTAGTGAGAAGAGGGTTGATTTGCCTGCTCCGTTGGGGCCGACGAGCGCGACACGCTCGCCGTAGTTGACCTGCATGTCGGCTTCTTCAAAGAGGGTGCGGCCGCCGAGGGTTTTCTTGAGTTTCTTGATGGTCAGCATGGGAGATAGGGAAGGATGAAACTTGAGACCTGAAGTCTGAATGAAGTTAGGTTGAGAGAGGTCGGTAGGAAGGAGTAGGGAATGGGAGCAGGGTGCGTTTTGGGAATGTCTTTCTTACCTAACAGTCTAACAGCCTTCAGTCTAAACGCCTTCAGGAATCGCTTGGAGCGATTCCGTCACCGCCTCGGTCACCATTTCCGGCGTGATTTCCTTCATGCAGCGGAAATCGATCGGGCATTCCCTCAGGAAGCAGGGACTGCACTCCACCTTGCGGCGGAGGATCTGGTGGGGAGGGGTGAGCTCACCGCCGAGATGACCCGGGCCAGTAAGACTAGGCTCGGTGGAGCCGAAGATTGCGACGACGGGCACCCCTAGCAGATCGGCCAGGTGCATGGTTCCGGTGTCGTTGGTGAGGAGGAGGCTGAAGCCCTTCAGGTGGTGGATCAGCTCGGGCAGGGTGGTCTTGCCGCAGAGGTTTTCGACCTTGCCGGGGAAGTTCTTGGAGAGATCGTTGCCCAGTGGTGCCTCCTTTGCCGTGCCGACGATGACCCAAGTAAGGTCGTGATCCCGTGAGATCCTCTCCATCACCATGCGGTAGCGCTGGGTCGGCCAGCGTTTTGCCGGGCCGTATTCTGCACCCGGGCAGAGGCCGATCCTGATCGGTCCGCTTGGGGGCGTGCGTGGCGCCATGGATTGAGGTTCAGGTGCTCCCAGTCGACGCACCATGGAGAGGAGTTCGTCGGCCTGATGCACAGTCGGGTGAAGCTGATGCTTCTGGGACATCCTTTGGTTAAGGAGTCGTCCGCCACGGTGGATCTCCCTGCCCAGGCGGCGCGGAATGCCTGCAAGCCAGACCTCGAGTGCGCTGCGAACTGAATTGGGAAGCAGGATGGCCACATCGTAGGCAGTGGGTGACGACTTGGAAGCTGAGGACCTGATGAGGCGGGCCACCTTCCATGGGGAGGCTTTTGCCGGGATCTCGATGACGGCGTCGACCTCGGGGAGTTCGCGCCAGAGTGGGGCGAGCTTTGCCGGCGAGAGAATGGTGAGGCGGAGGTCGGGGCGCCCCGCCTTGATGGCGCCAATGGAGGGAGCCGACATGCAGGCATCCCCGAGCCAGTTTGGGGTGCGGACAAGGATGTTAAACGGCTGGAGATCACTGGTTTTGGTGCCCGGCGGGAGGTAGATGCCCCGCTTGACGTCGTTGAGGAGGAAGTTGGGGTGAGGTGTCTTCCAGCGGTTGTGAACCCAGAACCAGTCTGCCGGGGAGTTTCGGATCTCCTGCTCCAGGAGCCGGTTGAGGTCGATGGTAATCTCGGCGATTTCCCTTCCAGCTGTCGGCACCGGGGCGCTGGTGTGGATGACCCAGCGGGCAAGCCCCGTGGTCCGCACGCTGACCTGGGCAAGGAGGGATCCGGTGCGCTGGGCCAGACTCGCTGCCAGCGGTGAGGTGGAGGCAAGCTTCCCGAAGAGGGGCATCCAGATGCCGGCATTCCCCGCATGCTGATCGGTGAGGACTCCGACAACTCCCCCTTCCTTGAGGAGGGTGGCCGCACCCTGCATTTCCTTCTTGCGGTCGAAGGTGTGCACGCCGCGGCTACGTCGATCCCGGTTGACGAGATCATCCATAAGCGTGCTTCGGAGGGCCTGATAGACGCATCCGGCCTTGCGCGGCTTCACGAATTCGGCGATCTGGGCGTTGATCTCCCAGTTCCCAAAATGACTGAGCGCAGCCACGGTGCCTTGGGAGCCGGCCTTTTTCCCAACAATCCAATCCTCCCAGTTCTCCCCTTGGTCAAACTGGAGTCGTGCGCGGAGCTGCTTCTCGCTGAGCGCCGGGATCTTGATCGAGCAGACAATATTGGCACCGAGGTTAAGGAAGTGCTTCAGTGTGATGGAGGCGGCTTCACGCCCAGAAAGGGTGGGGCCGAAAGCAATGCGGAGATTCTGTTTGGAGAGACGGCGGTAGCGGGGCAGAATCATCCAGACCAGCAATCCGACCAGCTGACCCAGCACGAAACAGACCGTGATGGGTAGAAGTCGGATGACTGTCACAAGACACAGAGCCAGTAGATAAATCAGACGATCCATGAGCAAAATCGAAGGTAGTAACGATAACGGGGCCACGGCAGGTTCGGAAGGGAAATTCCCCTCGGTATTTTTACCCGGGGCAACGATCGGCATCCTGGGGAGCGGTCAACTCGGCCAGATGTCGGCCATGGCGGCCAAGAGCTTGGGCTATAAAGTGGCTGTCTACGACGCCTCTCCGGACGGGCCGGCCTGCTCCTCTGCCGATCTGGTTTTCACCGCCCCCTTTGATGATCTCGATGAGCTGGCCCGTTTTGCCGACGCCGTCGATATCGCTACCGTGGAGTTTGAAAATATTCCGGTTGGTGCCCTGGAGTTCCTCGAGACGAGGGTCCCGGTCCGCCCCTCCGCTTCCGTGGTGCGCACCTGTCAGGATCGGGTGCTGGAAAAGGAGTTCCTCTCCGGGAATGGGTTTCCTGTCGCCCCCTTTCGGGTCATCACCTCCGCGGCCGAGCTTGCAGCAGGTCTCTCGGCCCTGAACGCTCCTTCGATACTCAAGACCGCCGCCCTAGGCTACGATGGAAAGGGGCAGATTTCGCTGAATCCCGGGGAGGACGCCGAGGTAGCCTGGACGAAGCTGGGAGCCCCTCGAGCCGTCCTCGAGCAGCGGATCGCCTTCGCCACCGAGGTCTCGGTGATTTGTGCCCGGACACCCAGCGGTGAGACGCGTTGCTTCCCGGTACAGACCAATGTTCACCGTGGAGGCATTCTCGATGTCACCTCCGTGCCGGCGGAAGTTGATCCCTCGGTGGCTGACAAGGCTCAGGCAATCACTGCCTCCATCGCCGGAAAGCTCGGTGTGGTGGGGCTCATCACCGCAGAGTTCTTTGTTCTTTCAGACGGGGATCATGGCTCGGGGTTGATGGTGAACGAGCTTGCGCCGCGCCCACACAACTCCGGGCACCACTCCATGGAGACCACGGTGACAAGCCAGTTTGCCCAGCACATCCGTGCCGTGTGCGGCTTGCCGCTTGGACCCGTGGAGCTTCGCTCCCCCGGCGTGATGATCAATCTGCTCGGTGACCTCTGGCGCGGAGGAGAGCCGGACTGGGAGCTTCTCCTGAGTGAGCCTCGTCTCTTTCTGCATCTCTACGGGAAGAGTGAGCCGAAAGCCGGACGCAAGATGGGTCATTTCACCCTACTGGGCGAGTCGGCTGCTCTCAGGGGGAGCAACGAATCCATCCGCCGGAGAGCCCTCGAACTCAGGGGGCAGATGGCCCAGGCGTAACTTTTCATGCAAAGATTTGAACGGAGTGGCTTCAGGCTTGTCTGAATGTCTGTTGCTGATTATCGCAAGCATACGTCATTAAAATCCAAACCCTCACAAATTTCATGATCAGTCACCCAAGAAGGGTGCATCCATCACTCGGTAAACTGAACCAGATTTTATGAATCCATCCGTCCAAGAACTCGACCGCCGCGTAGAAGAAGTCAGCACCTGGGTGAAGCCCCTGACTCAGGAAATGGGCCGCGTCGTCATCGGTCAACAGGGCCTCGTGCGCAGTCTGCTGATCGGCCTCCTTGGAAACGGCCACGTGCTGCTGGAGGGTGTCCCCGGCCTTGCCAAGACACTCACCGTTCGCACCCTGTCCTCCTGCATCCATGCGGACTTCGCCCGCATTCAGTTCACGCCTGACCTGTTGCCGGCCGATCTCGTTGGCACGCTGATCTACAATCCCCGCGAGGGAGTCTTCACCACGCGTAAGGGGCCTGTGTTCGCCAACCTGATCTTGGCCGATGAGATCAACCGTGCTCCAGCCAAGGTGCAGAGTGCGCTTCTTGAGGCGATGCAGGAGCGTCAGGTCACGATCGGGGAGGAGACATTCAAGCTGCCCGATCCCTTCCTGGTGCTGGCGACCCAAAATCCACTTGAGCAGGAGGGGACCTACCCGCTTCCCGAGGCCCAGTTGGATCGCTTCATGCTCAAGGTAGTGGTTGGTTACCCAACCCGTACGGAGGAGCGTTCAATTTTGGATGCGATGGCAACATCATCGCCCCGCCTCTCGGTCGATCCCTTGGTCACCAAGGAGCAGATCCTCGAGGCCCGCACTGTGGTCAATGCGATCTACGTCGATGACCGGGTGAAGGATTACATCGTCGACCTCGTCTGGGCGACCCGCGAACCCGCCAACTATAACCTCAAGCTGGATGGATTAATCCGATACGGGGCTTCTCCACGTGCAACCATCTACCTCACTCTGGCCGCCAAGGCCCACGCTTTCCTGCATGGTCGAGGGTATGTCACACCGCATGACGTGAAGTCGATCGGCCTGGAGGTACTGCGCCACCGCATCGCCGTGAGCTACGAGGCCGAGGCGGAGTCCATCTCACCCGAAGAGATCGTGCGTCGCGTCTTCGAGGGGATGCCGGTTCCCTGATTGTGTGATCAAGAGGTTGCCCTGACCTCTGTCAGCACGTCCCGCAATGGCACCGATGAACGACACCCACGAGATTCTTCGTAAGATACGCCGCTTGGAGCTGCGGACGCGGCGCCTTGTGGAGTCCTCCTTTGCCGGGCAGTACCAGAGCGTCTTCAAGGGACGTGGGATGAACTTTGAGGAGGTCCGCCCCTACTCTCCCGGGGATGAAATCCGCGCCATCGACTGGAATGTGACCGCCCGTACCGGCGAGCCGTACATCAAGAAGTTCACCGAAGAGCGGGAAATGACGGTCATGATCCTGCTGGATGTGAGCGCCTCCGGAAACTTCGGTAGCGTCCAACAGAGCAAGCGGGAGTTGGCCGCCGAGGTCTCTGCGATCCTGGCCTTCAGCGCCATTCACAACAACGACAAGGTCGGCCTGCTTCTTTTCAGCGACCGGGTGGAGCTCTTCATTCCGCCTAAAAAGGGGCGCCTTCACATCCTGCGTCTGATCCGCGAGATGATTTACTTCTCCCCCAAGGGGCGGGGAACGGATCTCGCGGGCGCTCTTGAGTACTTGAACAAGGTGGTGACCCGTCGTGCGGTGGTCTTTCTGATTTCCGATTTTCTGACGGGTGATTTCAACCGTCCCCTGACCGTCACTGCGCGGCGCCACGACATGGTGGCCCTGCCGATTGTCGACCCAGCCGAGGAGGCGCTTCCTGATGTCGGCGTGATCCTTCTAGAGGATCCCGAGACGGGAGAACAGATTGAGGTGAACACCTCCAGTCCCACCCTGTCCCGTGACTATGCGGAACTGGCCGCCCGTCGAAGCAAGGAACTCGGGACAGTCTTCGGGGCGCGCGGCGTCGACATGGTGCCACTCCGCACGGATACCGATTACCTGCCGGTCCTCCGGAACTTCTTTGATCGTCGTGGAAGGAGGATGGCCGCATGACCAATGTGACACAGGCTCCCGGCATCAGTTTCGGCCCCGGGGCAGGCGGAGCAGGGAGTGCCATCGGGGCACCCACGCCCGTACCGATCCATGACATCGTCGGCCCGCTTCCGTTTTTCTCCGGCCCGCTCTGGGTGATCATCTTGGTCTTTCTCTTGGTGACCATCACGGGCGGCTTCATCTGGTGGTTCCTCGGGCGCAAGAAGGCAAAGGTGATCACCCCTCGCGAGGCTGCGTTGAGTGCGCTCGCCACACTGAGAGGTTCCGTTTCGGAAGGGAACGATCATGATTTCGGCGTTGGTGTCTCCGATGTGATCCGGCGCTTTCTCGGGGAAGCACTCGGTCTTGCGGCCCCACGCCAGACAACCGAAGAATTCCTGGGGTCACTGCGGGATTCCTTGCGATTTGTACCCGCCGAGCAAGAGGCGCTCGGTGAGTTCCTCCATCGTTCCGATTACTTGAAGTTTGCCCAAGGGGCGGCCACTGCGGAGCAGCGGATCGCACTGATTGAGGCTGCAGAGTCCTTTGTGAAGAGCGGTGAGCACCCGGCGGAAGCGTCTTCAACCGAAGCGGCTGAAGCACCTTCGGCGCAACCGCCGGCCCTTCCCGAAAAGGAGGCCGCATGAGTACGCTCCCCTTCCTCATCGGGGCTGGAACAAGCTTTTCGTTTTTGCACTCCTGGGTGCTCCTGTTCCTCTTGGTGCTCCCACTTCTTGCCCTGCTGAGGGGAAAGATCGGCGGCACGCCCGGCATTCTCTTCTCTTCCACGAAGTTGGTTGTTGCGGTGGGGAAAAAACGGCGGGCCCATGCGGGGGCTCTCCTCGCCTCACTGGTCTACGCTGCGATGGCCTGTCTCATTATTGCGCTCGCAAGGCCGCAACTCGGAAGGACGATCGAGCGGGTGCAGGCAAGTGGTGTCGATATCATGCTGGTGCTGGATGTCTCCGGATCAATGGCGGCGGAGGACTATTCGATCGGCTCCTCCCGCGCTAATCGCATCGATGCGGTAAAGCGTGTCACTCAGGAGTTCATCGAGGCACGACCCAACGATAGGATCGGTATTATTGCCTTTGCAGGACGTCCTTACCTTGTGAGTCCGCTGACACTCGATCATGAGTGGCTGATCCGAAACCTCGACCGCGTCCAGATCGGTCTTGTGGAGGATGGCACGGCCATCGGTTCCGCACTGGCATCCGCTGTGGCACGTCTCAAGGATCGCGATGCGAAGACCAAGTTGATTGTGCTGCTCACTGATGGTGCCAACAACGCCGGCAAGGTTCTGCCCCTCACGGCCGCTGAAGCGGCAAAGGCGCTTGGAATCAAGGTCTACACGATCGGGGCCGGCAGCAACGGTCCGGTGCCAGTGCCGATGAAGGATCCCTTTGGGCGGACGGTGTACCAGAAGGTGGTCTTCGAGTTTGATGAGAAGCTCCTCGGTCAGATCGCAGGCTTGGCTGACGGTAAGTATTTCCGGGCAGCCGACACGCGCTCCATGGCCGACACCTTTAAGGAGATCGACCGATTGGAAAAAACCAAGATCGAGGTCGAGAAGAGCGCCGACTACCACGACTACTTCCCCGTGCTTCTGGGGCTCGCTCTCCTTCTGCTGACGGCTGAGGCATTGCTCTCGCAAACACTCTGGCGCCGCCTTCCCTGATTTCTCTCCGATGCACCCGCTTTTCCTGATCGCTTTCAATGACGGCCTGACGTTCGGCTCCCCCGAATGGCTGTGGGCCCTACTGCTGATCGGTCCCCTCGTCTGGTTTTTCATGGAGGCAAACCGCAGGCGGGATGTGCTTCTTTCCAAGATTCTTGCTCCACGGCTGCAACGTCAACTTGCCGGCCGTGTGAGCCCGCTGAAGCGCAACCTTAGGATGGTCTCCTTGCTGTTGGCCATTGCTTGCGTGATCCTTGGCCTGGCAAAGCCACGCCTCGGCTACCGTGAACTTGAAATCAAATCCAAGGGGCGTGATGTCATCATCGCGATCGACACCTCGCGCAGCATGCTTTCGACTGACACGGCGCCGACACGCCTTGGCCGTGCGAAGCTGATTGCCCAAGATCTTCTCTCCCTGCTAAAGGGGGATCGGGTCGGGTTGATCGCCTTTGCGGGAAATGCGTTCCTTCAGGCTCCGCTGACCCTCGACAAGGGAGCTGTCCTGAACTCCCTTGAGGATCTTGATACGAATACGATCCCCAAGGGGGGCACCGACGTCGCCTCGGCCATCCGCATGGCGATGGGAGCGTTTGGCAAGGGGGAGGGAAGCAGCAGGGCACTTGTGCTCATGACTGATGGAGAGGATTTGGAGGCGAGTGGGGTCGTTGCCGCCAAGGAAGCGGCGGCCGCAGGAATCAGGATCTTCACGATCGGCTTTGGGTCTCCCTCCGGGTCGCTGATTCCCGTTGTCTCGGAGACGGGGCAGCATGATTTTGTGCGGGATCAGTCAGGGCGGCCGGTCACTTCAAAGCTTGATGCCACGCGATTGACCGAGGTGGCGAAGGAGACGGGTGGCTTTTACCAACCCTATGGTCAGGATGCTGCCAAGATCATCTATGAGAAGGGAATTGTCCCACTCGAGGAGCAGGAAAGTGGCACGCTCAGTTCTCGCAAGCCGATCGAACGCTATGCTTGGCCCGTTGGGGCGGCGCTGCTCTTTCTCTCGCTCTGGTCACTTCTGGGTGAAGGGAAGGGGTGGCTCAGGAATGGGATAGTCGCGCTCGCCCTCCTGATGCTCGTCTCACCACGTTCGCTTCAAGCTGCCTCTGCCGGCATCAATGCTTATCAGAAGGGGGATTATGAGACGGCTCTCAAGGATTTTGAGAAGAAACTCCAGACTGGAGCAAGTGCTGCGGAGATCAAGTTTGATGCGGGAGCGGCGGCCTACAAGGCCGGGGACTTCAAGAAAGCGGCCGGATATTTTTCGGAGGCAATGACCTCTGGGAAAAGTAAAATCAAGGAGGCTGCCACCTACAATCTCGCCAATGCCCTTGTTCGTACCGGAGAGGCAGCACGGGAGAGTGAGGCAAAGCTCTCTGAGTGGAAGAACGCTCTGCAGCACTACGAAACAGTCCTCAAGGACGCTCCCTCCAATACCCAAGCCAAAGAGAATCGCGAGATCGTGCTCAAGCTGATCGAGGACCAAAAGAAAAAGCAGGATCAGAAAAAAGATCAGAAGAACGACAAGAACGAGAAAGACAAGAACAAGGACAAGGACAAAAACGATAAGGATCAGCAAAAGAGCGATCAGTCACAAGGTGGCGGTGAGGGTCAGAAAGACTCCAAGGATCAGAAAGATTCCAAAGGTAAGGAGGATCAAAAAAAGGATCAGCAGCAGAAAGACGACCAACAAAAAAAAGAGGGAGAAAACGGCAAAGATCAGCAAAAGCAGGATCAATCCAAGAACGGCGAGGGCTCGCCGCAGGATCAGAAAGATTCCCAGAATCAGAAGCAGCAGGGGCAGCCCTCACCCACGCCCTCTCCCTCAGCTTCTCCCAAGGAAGATGGAAAGGGTGGCAACAAGGAAGAGCAGGGCCAAGAAAACCAACAGGGAGAGCAACAAGGCCAGCAGCAGAAGCAGGATGCCCAGCAGAAGCAGCCTCAACAGGCAAAAGAGAGCGGGCAGCCCACGCCTGCACCCTCGGCCACCCCCAAGAAGGAGGGATCTCTGGGAGGCGGTGAGCAGGGTGAAAAAAAAGAGCCTCAGGGTGCCGACGCCGCCGCAGCGGAAGCAGAGGAAGGGAAAGATGGCAAGATGTCCGCCAATCAGGCCCGCGCGCTTCTGCGTTCCGTTCAGGACGAGGAACAGCATGTGCTCAACCAGCAACACAGGGCGGTGGAACAATCGCTGCGTGACTGGTAAGATGATCTCTCCCATGAATTCAGTCCGCGCCAAGTTTTCGTCGATAGCGCTCGCAATCGCCCTGGTGGTTGGAGCCAGCTTTGGTCCGGCCATTTCAAGAAGCCTTGCCGCCGATGTCTCCGTGAGCGCGAGACTCACCCGACCTCAGATTAACTTCGGCGAAATGGCCGAACTTCAGGTGACAGTCACTGGAGCCAGTCGGGCTGATGTTCCCCAAGAGATCCCCGTGGAGGGATTGCAGATCCGCCTGACGGGGCAATCCACCCAGGTCCAGATGATCAATTTCAAGGTCACTTCTTCGGCAGTTTACAGCTACATCGTGCTTCCGTTGCGCACTGGTAGATTCACGGTCCCGACGGTGCCCGTGAGTGCTGATGGACGTCAGTTCAGGACGGCTTCCCTTCCCTTTACAGTAACCGATCCAGCGGTGGGTGGTGGCGCCTCGCCTGCGGTTGCCGGTCTTCCTCAGCAACAGCAGCAGATGATTCCTCCAATGCCGGGCTTCTCTCAGCGACAGGTCGCGCCGCCCCGGCCTCAGGAGAATGGACGTGTCGCCTTCGGCGAGATCAGCTGTCCTAAAAAGACAATCTATGCGGGTGAGATGGTGCCTGTGGAGATCCGCTACTACTTTGATGCGCGCTATCCCGTGCAGATCAGGGGGAAGGTTGATTTCGGCAGCGAAGGGATCCTTGTGGAGCGATTCCCCGACCCAAAGGAGGGGCGCGAGGAACGGGATGGCATCACGTACAATGTTCTCAGCTTCCGCACTCTCCTCTCAGCGGTGAAGCCCGGGGTGATCGATATCCCAGCGGCCAAAATCGACAGTGAGATTCAAATGCCGGGCGGTATGCCGGCTGGGTTTGACGACCCGGTGTTCCGACAGCTCCTTGGCGGCCAATCCCCTTTCGTGCAGGCACGCCAATTGGCAGTCAAGACCGCACCGCTCCACCTTGAGGTGCTACAGCTTCCCAAGGAGGGACGCCCCATCTCCTTTGCTGGTGCTGTCGGTCAGTTTGATATCGATGCGGCAGTTCCCAATCCCCGAGTGGCACCCGGCGACCCAGCTCTGTTGAATATCAAGATTGGAGGAAAGGGCAACTTCAAGGCGATGGGTGCCCCGGTGCTCATCGGCACCGAGGGATGGAGGAGTTATCCACCCTCTGATAAATTCGATAGCACCGACGAACTCTCCTACACCGGGGTGAAATCTTTCGGCTACACCCTCATTGCTCAGGAGGAGAAGCATCAGTCGCCTGGTGCCGAGTTCTCCTACTTCGATCCGATTAACGCGAAGTATGTGACCCTTACGATGAAGCCCCTCCCCTTGGAGGCTTCGCCGGGTAGTGGTGGAGGAGCCGCAGCGGTGACCTCCGCACCTGCCTCCCCAACGGTGACTCAGCCGCAACCCACTCCTCCCGAGGCTGTGGTGTCGCCCGGAGATCCCATTCCCGGCATCACTCTGCATTCTTGGTGGACACCCGCCCATCGTCCTGGGTTCACGATCATCTCCCTTCTCCTGCTGCTGGCTGCCGTCATCCTTGGTGGAATTCTCTACTTTGTTGATCTACAGGCCCGTGGTGGCACCGCCTCATCTCGACGCAAGCGGAGACTCGCCGGGTTGCTCTCTTCCCTCACGGAGGGATCCCTTGATGCCGCATCTGCCTACGAGGCAGCTCTCGAGTACGCAGAGCTTGTGGCTCCACCCTCCGAGAAACGGGAGTCTCTCATCGCCGGCCTGATTCAACGCCGAGATGCTCTCAAGTATGGCATTGGGGGGACCGTTGCCCTGACCGTTGTGGAGAGAAGTCGCCTGCTCGAATCCCTTCGCGATCTTTCCAAGAATTAACCTGCGTGAAGAAACGACTCCCTTTTCTATTGAGCATTGTCTTGGCCTCGGCCTCGATAGCGTCACTCCTTGCTTCTTCTGCAGCACCAATAAAATCAGTAGAATCAGTGGGATCAGCAGGACAAACTGCTGCAGAAGCAAAGAATGCGCCCAAGGTGAGTGCCGGAGGCGAGGCTGCCGCCAAGGCAGCAGCGGCGAATGCATCCCTGCTTTCAGGTCATCCGATTGATGCCCTTGCAGGCTACACTCAGCTCCTGGAGTCCCCTCAGTTTGCTCGCGTTGGCTCACCGGAACTCTGGTGTAACCGGGGGCTTGCTGAGGAAAAAACGGGTGACCCAGCCGCCGCATCGCTCTCCTTCCGTCGGGCGCTTCTCCTCGACCCCGGGTTCGTTCCAGCCCAACAACAGCTTGCCGT
>Ga0007795_10000571_pt1 | contig 12084 bp, 8 predicted proteins | sample CryBogmetaGMA1M_FD_60369 | JGI IMG/M metagenome (GOLD analysis project Ga0007795, IMG submission 60369) | Freshwater microbial communities from Crystal Bog, Wisconsin, USA - MA1M | ecosystem: Environmental > Aquatic > Freshwater > Lake | place: Crystal Bog, Wisconsin, USA | collected 2009-07-06
TTCACCTACTGATCGAGTCACCCGGAACAATCCTGAAACTGCGCACAACGGTGCCAACCTGACCGATGCACCGGTGAAACTGCTCCTGGTCAACATGGGCGCCGAGGGCGTCACCACTACCGTTTCACTCTGATCCTCTGCTCGATGGTTCATTCGAACCAAGCGAGCCGTCAAGAGGGCGAAAAAGTTCGGGGCTCTCGCGCTAAGGGTGCATCAAAATTGCTGCGAGGGTCTGTCCGCAACGGTCGCAGGCGGTTTGACTCGCTTGATGTCCAAAGGTTCCATCACCGAGGATCGCGCCGCGCTCCGACCGCTTCCCCCCACCCCCGATATTCCACTTCCTGAGACTCGTGCATATCGGTTCAAGTCGAAGGTGCTCGGTCAGCCGCTGCATAACGACCAACTCGCGCACGAGCGCCTTGGCAAACCCACGGCCCTTGCCGTGTTCGCTTCCGACGCCCTCTCCTCAACTGCGTATGCCAGCGAGGAGATCCTGCGCACCCTGCTCGCAATCGGTGGCGCCGGTGGCATCGGTCTGCTGGCGTTCAGTTACCTCACGCCGATCACGCTCGTGCTCATCGCAGTTCTGGTGATCCTGATCTTCAGCTATCGACAGACCATCAAGGCCTATCCATCTGCAGGTGGCGCCTACATCGTGACCAAGGACAACCTTGGGTTGGTCCCCGCTCAGGTCGCTGGTGTCGCGCTTCTGACCGACTACATCCTCACCGTTGCAGTGTCCGTGTCGGCGGGTGTTGCCGCTCTCTACTCGGCCTTCCACGGGCTCTACCCGTATCGGGTCCCGATCGCTCTCGCCTTCATCGCCATCATCTGCATCGGCAACCTTCGCGGTGTGAAGGAGTCGGGGAAGGTGTTTGCGGTTCCGACCTATGCGTTCATCTTCGCCATGTTCCTCATGATCGCCACCGGCATTGCGAAGGCGATATTCGGGGGCGGACTCGAACACGTTGTGCCAGAGGATCCGGCGGCGCTCGAATCGATGGGCGCAGCGGGCATCGTGCTGCTCCTCCACGCGTTCGCATCTGGTGGCGCGGCCATGACCGGCGTCGAAGCAATTTCGAACGGCGTACCGGCCTTCAAGCCGGTGGAGTGGAAGCACGCTCGCGAGACCCTCACCGTGATGGGTGTCCTGCTCGGCTGCATGTTCCTCGGGATCTCGTGGCTTGCTTCGCAGATGCAGATCGTTCCGAGCGAATCCAAGACCGTGATCGCCCAGATGGCCGACGCAATCTACGGGACGAGCCCTCTTGGCCACGCCCTCTTCTTCTTCACGCAGGCGGCCACGATGTTGATCCTTGTGCTCGCCGCCAACACGAGCTTCGCCGACTTCCCCCGGCTCGCCAGCTTCCACGCAGATGACGCGTTCATGCCGAAGCAGCTCACCAAGCGCGGCCATCGCCTTGTGTTCTCGAACGGCATCATCGCCTTGGCCATTGCCGGCGCCATCCCCGTGATCATCTTCCAGGCCGACGTCACGCATCTGATCCCGCTCTACGCGATCGGGGTGTTCACGAGCTTCACGCTGTCGCAGGCCGGTATGGCCCGGAAACACGTGAAGGACAAGGAGCCGGGTTGGCGTCTGGGGCTGTTCGTGAACGGCCTTGGTGCAGTGACGACCGGTGTCGTCACGATCGTGATCGGCGTGTTCAAGTTCACCGGCGGTGCATGGTTCATCATGCTGCTGGTACCGATCATGGTGCTTCTTCTCATGCGCCTGAATCGTCAGTACGAATCCGAAGGGGAGGAATTGAAGGTCGAGGCGGAGCGAGTCACCTCGATGGTGGTTCGTCGTCGCCATTCGGTCGTCGTGATGGTGGGCGAACTCGATATGAGCACGGTTCGTGCCCTTCAGTACGCCCGTGCGCTCTCTCCCGATGAGATGAAGGCAGTACACATCGCCGTCGATGAGGGCCACGCCGCGGATCTCATGGAGGCCTGGGCCAAGCTCGACCTCGATCGGATTCCGCTCGAAGTCATCGAATGTCCGAACCGCCGGATGAATCGGGCCACGCTCGAGATGGCGGTGGCGATGACCCACGACGAACGCACCGAACTTACGGTGTTGGTTCCGAGGCGTGAATACACGCGCCTGTGGCACCGTCTGCTGCACGATCGCACGGGCGAATCGATCGCAGGCACCCTGTCGAATGTGCCGCATGTGAATGTGACCTTCGTGCCGTATCACATGGGTGCTTCAGTGATCGACGTGGGATCTCTCTCTGCGTCTTCGTAGAATCCGCGAGTGATGCCCGGCCGTCTCAGGATCTATCTCGGTGCGGCGCCGGGCGTGGGGAAGACCTACGCCATGCTCGACGAAGGCTCCCGCCGCCGGGAGCGGGGCACCGATGTCGTGGTGGCATTCGCTGACACCCACGGACGGCCGCGCACCGCGGCGCAGATGCAAGAACTCGAGATCGTTCCGAGACTCGTCTCGGTAGCCGATGGGAAGGAGTTCGCGGACATTGATGTCGCGGCGGTTCTCGCGCGCCGACCAGCGGTGGCACTCATTGACGATCTCGCCCGGTCGAACGCGCCGCGTTCACGTAATCGCTGGCGCTATCAAGACGCGGAGGAACTCCTCGCCGCTGGGATCGACGTTGTCGCCACCGTCGACATCAGCGAACTCAGCTCGGTGCAGGATGTGATCGAGCGTCTGGTGGGCGAGCGGAGTCCGTGTGTGGTGCCTGACGCGATGCTGCGTTCGGCCGATCAGGTCGAACTCGTCGATATGACCCCCGAAGCGCTTCGTCGTCGGGTTGCTCACGGGAACGTGGTCGCTGAAGCGCAGATCGCGACATCGCTGGATTCGGCGTATCGCATCGAGACACTCGCGGCCCTGCGCGAGCTCGCGCTGCTCTGGGTCGCTGATCAGGTTGAGGAGCGGCTCCAGCAGTACGAGGCCGATCATGCGCTCGAGGCGATCCGTGAGACCCGTGAGCGGATCGTGGTGGCGCTCACCGGCGCGCCGACCGGTGAGCGACTCATCCGACGGGCAGCACGCCTTGCCCAGCGCTCCACCTCGGACCTCATTGGCGTTAACGTTCGATCGACTCGACGATCCATGACGACCGCAGCCCTGGATCGACTCGAGGAGCAACGCACCCTGCTGGTGGAGTCGGGAGGCGAGTTCCACGAGGTACTTGATGACGATCCTGCCCGAGCCCTGCTGGCCTTCGCCCGTGCTCGTCAAGCGACCCAACTCGTTCTCGGTACATCGCGTCAGAGTCCACTGGCCCGATTGGGCAGCGGATCAATCACGCGCCGAATCCTCGAGGACGCCGGATCGCTTGATGTGCACATCATCAGTGATGCCGAGCACGGCGACCACCCGGCTGGATTTCCGGCGCTGGCCCGTCGTCACGATTCCACGCTTCCCCGCCGCCGGCAGCTGCTCGCAGGCGTGGTCGGTATCGCATCGATCGCCGCTCTCACCGCGGTGCTCGCCCAACTGCATCCGGCGACCAGCTTGTCCACCGATCTCCTGCTCTTCCTCCTCGTCGTACTGGGCGTGGCGCTCCTCGGTGGGGTGCTCGCCGGTGTTCTGGCGGCGATCGTTTCGTTCCTCGCCGTCACCTGGTTCCTCACACAGCCGTTGCACACCTTCACGATTTCCGGTGGTCAGGATCTCGCCGCGCTCATCACCTTCTTCGTCGTGTCGCTGGTGATGAGCCTGCTTGTATCGCAGTTGGCTCGTCGTTCGAGCGACGCTGAGCGCGCCCGGGCAGAGGCCGAAGGTCTGGCCCGGGCGGCGGCGAGTCTCGTGGGAAGTGATGAGGCAGTCGCTGAGATCGTCGATGTGCTGCGCTCCTCGTTCGATCGCACGGGCGTCGCGCTCGTGGTTCCGGCCGTCGACGGAACATGGAGGATTGAGGCGCGCTCCGGCGATGCGGTCGATCTCACACCGGGAGCGGTTCCAGCCATTCCCGTGGCCGGGGGAGCTCGGCTGATCCACGACGGGCCGACACTCAGCGCCGACGATGAGCGAGTGCTGCATGCCTTCTGTGCCCACTTGGGTTCTGCCCTCGATCGGCGTCAGTTGCAGGCTGACGCAGCCGAAGCGGCAGCCGCGGCGCAGGGCGATCGTCTGCGCACCGCGATCCTGCGAGCGGTTTCCCACGATCTCCGCACACCGCTGTCGTCCATCAAGGCCTCGGCAAGCAGCCTGCTGCAGTCGGATGTCGACTGGACGCCGGAGGCGCGCTCTGAGTTTCTCACCACGATCGATGAGGAGGCTGATCGCCTCAACATCGTTGTCGGCAATCTCCTCGACATGAGTCGATTGGAGGCCGGGGTGATCCGGCCCGCTTGCGATGCCGTCGACCTCGAGGAAACCGTGCTGTTCGCCCTCGCTGCGCTGAGCGAACCGGTCGACGTGATCGATCTCGACCTACCGCCTCAACTGCCTCGTGTGGCCGCCGATCAGGCGTTGCTCCAGCAAGCGCTTTCGAATCTGCTCGCCAACGCGTTGCGCCATGGCGCGAACGAGGGAGCGCGGATCACCGTGTTGGCGGGTGCGTCGTCTGCGGCAGTGGAGTTGCGAATCGTCGATCGTGGCCCGGGGTTGCGGGCTGAGGATCGCGAGCGACTCTTCGAGCCATTTCAAAGATTGAGCGATCGCGGCGGCGATACCGGTGTCGGTCTCGGCCTCGCTGTCGCCCGAGGATTCCTCGATGCCATGGGTGGCTCACTGGAACTTGGTGACACACCCGGTGGTGGTATCACTGCGATCGTCCGACTTCCGATCTTCGAAGCGACTGCGACGACCACAACGACCGAATCTGAGGAGACCCAGTCATGACATGCGTGCTGGTGGTTGACGATGAACCGCAGATCCGGCGCGCGTTGGTCACCAACCTCACGGCCCGCGACTACGAGGTCATTCAGGCTGCAACCGGCGAGGAAGCACTTCGGCTGGTGGCCGAGCGACATCCTGATCTCGTGATCCTCGACATCGGCCTTCCGGGCATGGATGGCATCGAGGTCGTCCATGGTCTGCGGGGCTGGACCGATGTTCCGATCATCATGCTCTCGGTCCGCCAGGACGAGAGCGACAAGGTCGAAGCACTCGATGCCGGTGCCGATGATTACCTGACCAAACCCTTCGGTATGAGTGAGCTGCTGGCCCGGATGCGGGCGGCGCTGCGGCGCAGTCCGGATCTCCCCGATGATCCGGTGGTCGAACTTCCGGGGCTACGCATCGATCTGGCTGCCACGAGAGTCGAGCGGGATGGCGACGAAGTTCACCTCACTCGCACGGAGTGGGGGATCGTCAGCGAGCTTGTTCGCCATCGCGGAAAGCTCGTCACCCAGCAACAGCTGCTCACCGCGGTGTGGGGTCCGGGATACGAGAATCAGGCGAATTATCTGCGGGTCTACATGGCCGGGCTGCGTCGCAAGCTCGAGGCGGAACCCGCTATCCCCCGCTACTTCATCACCGAGCCCGGGGTGGGTTACCGACTCGAGGTACCTCGAGGGTCCTGAGCTGGTTGATCCAGGCCCATCAACCAGCGACGCACGTTCTCACCGAGGCTGGCGACGTCGTAGCCGCCCTCCTGCAACACCACCGTCGGCAGATCGAGCTGACCGACAACGCGGCCGCACCGTTCGAATCCTTCGGTGGTGAGCGCAAGATCGGCGATGGGATCGTCGATGAACGTGTCGAGTCCGAGTGACACGATGACGAGGGAAGGTGCGAACCCACTGATGAGGTCGCAGGCCCGATCGAGCGCCACGAGATACGCATCGTCATCGGTGCCGGCCGGCAGCACGATGTTGCTGGTGGTGCCCCGACCATGTCCCGTGCCGATCTCATCGGCGAATCCGGTGACGTACGGGTACGCCCTCACCGGATCAGCGTGGAGTGACACGTACTGCACGTCGTCACGTCCGTAGAAGATCTGCTGGGTGCCGTTGCCATGGTGGTAATCCACGTCGAGGATCGTCACCCGGGCGTCGGTGGTGCTGGCCACATGATGGGCGGCGATGGCGGCGTTGTTCAGGAAGCAATACCCGCCGTAGAGCGACGTGCCGGCGTGATGACCCGGTGGACGGCACAACCCGTAGGCCGCACGTTCCCCACCGAGCACCAGGCTCATTGCGCTGAGCGCGGTGTCGACCGCGCCGAGGGCGGCGTCGAAGGTGCCCTCGGTGATCGGCGTCGTGACCTCATAGGACCACCACCCGAGACGGGCCTCGATGGCTCTGGGTTCGGTGGTGGGGTCCATGCCAGCGCGCAGCTCGGGGCGGAGGAACACATCGGGGACGACTTCGCGGGTTCCGGGGTGCACGAGTTGGTACTCGATCCACGCTTCCTGAAGGAACCGGATGAGACCGGAATCGTGCACCGCCTCGATCGGAGCGGTCCCCCATGCGGAGGGTTCGAGCAGTTCGAAGGTGGGGTCGGCGGCGAGGGAAGCGTGGATGGCCTCGGCCCGCCGGAGGTTCTCCGCAGCCGGATGGAATGCGCCGGATTCGAACTCGAGTTCGGGATCATGCCCGCGATGTCGTGGTGTGTGAACGACCTTCATGACGGTGATGTTCCCATTCGTGGTCGGAACCTCACGAGATCCTCAATCAACCATTTCGGCCAGGAGATCTTCCAATGCAGACCCGAAGACTTCCCGGTCGACGTGAAAGTCGGCGGTCGACGGGCTCCAGGACATGGTGGAGCGGGGACGATGGGATGAACTCACTCCGGTCATGAATCGGTGGTCCAATCCGCGCGATCGAGCGAGGGCGAAGAAGAACGGATCGGACTGATCAGTCGGCATGATCTCGAAGATGTGAGTGCCGGTCTCGCAGAACACGGTATTGGTGAAAGCCGCACCGTGGGCTCCGAGAACGATTTCGGCCGCAGCGAAGATCGGCCTCATGTCGCGAGGATCCGTGCCGGGATCGATGGACTCGAAACCGTGGTCGTGCAGGATCGACTCGAGTTCGGATTCGTTCGAGATCCGTCGACGACCGAAGCGGGGAAGGTGGATCCGGCGGCCGCTGCCATCGGCGGACCGGCCGAGACGGTTGTGGAGGAAGTCCGTCGAACGCGGTGATGTTCCGGCTCGGGGTCCGGGGAACGTGGCGGTGATGACTCGTTCCACCCGGTACTGGCGATCGGCCCGGGTCCAGATGATCTTCTCCTCGGGAACGCCGAGTTCGATCAGGTAGGACCGACTCAGGCCTGTGGCGTTGCACAGCACATGGTCGACGTCGTCGAAGGTGAGACCTGCAGCTTGGAAGAGTTCGACGCGAGGAAGCACATGGATGACGCCATGGGCGAAATTGTCCATGCCGTAGTCGCTCGAGATCACCGCAGCGGCGCCGGCGAGTCGCTCTATTCGCCGCGGAAGTCGCATCCATCCGGCGCGGTGGTCGAATTCCGAACCGAACAGGGTGTGGTCACGGAGCACTGATCCTGCTGATGTGGTGACCCAGCCCGACCGACCGTCGACGACGGCGTTGTCGAGCTCCAGCACACCCACAGGACCGGGGGAAGCGTCGAGGTTCTCGAGCAGCGCAACCTCCGGACCACCGACCTGACGAGCGGCGCCCCAGTCGATCTGGGGCGCGGGCCCGAGGTCGTGCCAGACCCCGCCGAACTGGTCGAGATAGTCGGCCGTGCTGATCGATGGCGGCGTACTGGTGGTCGTGACCGGGCGCAGAGCTTGACGAACTCGATGACGTACGCCCACAACTCCTCACCGTAACCCGTCGGTCGTCGTTGTCTCCGGCGACGGCGGTCATGTGCGGTGTTCGTACACTGATAGCGCACCCTGACCGATTGAAACGGAGCCTTTCGTGCGCCTTCGAGTCGGGTACCGGCAATCGTCTTCCTGCACCGGTCACGGTGGACATCGTGACCGGCGGTGTGTTCGAGGTCGACCCGGCCTGGATCACCGCCACTGGTTTCACCTACTGATCCCACTGCCACCAACGACCACCACCGCCGTGGTCGCGGATCCCACGAAGCACCGTTGTATGTGTACGTGATCGCATGAACGGTCACCGTGTTCGTCTCTTTTCCGGCGCGGCCCGCTGCACCTGAGATCTACCTGATGAAGGATCAAGGTGCGGCGGTGTTGCCGGCGAGCGTCCAGCCGACCAGAGCGTTCGAGGTGCTATGCCGTTTCTGTCGTGAGAGTTCGACTGGGGGCGAGCGCCGCACCGAAGCTGTCGTACTCGACGCCCAAGCTCTCGGCCATCGACCGACCCAATTCCAACTGGAACTCGCTGATGCCCCCGGGGGCCCAAGGGCCGACCGAGCCGGCTCGGCTCGTGGGTTCGGACTTCGGTGGCATGCCGACCATGCGCCGCACGTCGTAGAGATCTCGGTCGGCGAACTCGAACCAGTCGACCTCCATGAGGTCGCGGCCGCCGAACTTCGCCCCGACGATCGCGCCGCGATACATGGCGTCGGCCATGCGCACGCCCATGCGTCGGGTGTTGCGTGACAAGTGGCCACGAGCCTCTTCGAAGATTGCGAGCTGCGAGAGCATTCCTGTCTCGAACAGACTGAGGACCATCACTAACAGAGAGAATCCGCTCGGATCGTCGTTCGCTCGTGCGATCAGCCCGAAGACCTCGATCTCGGACTCCACGGTGGACCCGTAGTCAGCGATGATGTGGACCCAGTCATGCTGGGCAAGGAATGGCGACGCGCTTCCGGGCGCGCCGGGGTGCTGGAAGCCCCGCGAGCGATAGAACTCCCATACCTTCCGACCGAGAGTCGACGGCCCCAGATCCTCGAGGCTCGCCCACTGCGCCGCCAGTGCCGGATCCTCCACTGCGGCCCAGCGCTGGTCGACGAGGTCTGACGTTGGTGCGCTGTGAACCCCGGTCGTGCCGGGGAGACCCTCGTAGCCGGCGCGCAAGAAGTCGCTGCCGATCAGATGTCGCGCGCCGTGCATCTGCTCCTGAGCGACTCGGAGCATGTCTTCGTCGACACTGAGTTCGTAGGCGTAACGGCTGATCCGTTCGACAATGGAAGCGGGCAGCGGGTCGAGAATCAGCGCGCAGAGGACCATCTGCTGGATCATGCGGATCCGGAACCCCTCATCGCGACCACGCAACGCCTTGGAGTATTCGACCGGTCCGATGGGCTCGAGGTAGTCGGGGTTCACATGCACGCCGCTCATTGCGGCGAAGTCAGCAGTGATGATGCTGTGCTGCAGGTCCGTGAGACCTTCGGGGCCCGAGACTGCAGTCACCACTGCCCTCGCCATGATCATCACTTCGTCGGGCTCGGGCGGTGGCAGCAGCTCGTCGGTGGTGGGTAACGGTACGGGCATCGGGTTCTCCTTGCGAACAGAAAGCCCTCGCCGTTTCGGTAGATCTGACGACGGGCACTCGGTGGAGAGCGGGTGACGGGAGGAGCGAAGCGACGGCTCCCGACCATCCATTCTTCTGAGCGGGTGACGGGAATCGAACCCGCGTTCTCAGCTTGGGAAGCTGATGTTCTGCCTCTGAACTACACCCGCAGATCCCCGGGGGGAATGGCGAGACAGTAGCGACCGCAGTGGTGCTGTGGCCATACGGCGAATCGTCATAGAGTCAGGCGTTCGCATTTTGCCGAGGGGGCACAACATGACAATGACACTGCAGGAGATCTCCGACCGCATGGAGATCCAGGACCTTCTGGTCCGTTACAGCCACGCCGTCGACTCGCGGAACTTCGAAGACTTCGACAACGTCTTCACCCCCGATGCCACCATCGACTACACGGTGTTCGGCGGCCCGGTGGGCAATCGTGAGGAGACCAAGAAGTACCTCACCGAGACGATGCCGATGTTCGCCTCGTTCCAGCACATGGTCTCCACCAGCCAGATCCAGATTGACGGCGACACCGCCAAGGTCAAGACCATCTGCCATAACCCGATGGTGATGCCGATGGGTGAGCAGACGGCAGTGTTCTTCTGCGGCCTCTGGTACATCGATGAGATGGTGCGCACTGCCGAAGGCTGGCGCATCACCAAGCGGGTCGAGGAGAAGTCCTACATGCACGGCATGCCGGGCATCCCCGACTCCGGTCCCGCCACCGCCTGATCACAGCGCGGCTGCGATGTGATCATCGCGGAACAGTGGGTTCTTGCGCCCGCAACGAATTGACACCTACCGTTCAGTGACCCCCGGGGGAAGGAACGTTCGATGTCGACGCGCGCACAACGCATTCAGGAAAAGGCGTATGAACGCCGATGGATGATCCTCGTGGTTCTCTGCTTCAGCTTGTTGGTGATCGTGCTCGACAACTCGATCCTCAATGTGGCGCTGCCGACCATCCAGAAGGATCTCAACGCGTCATCGAGTGATCTCCAATGGATCGTCGACTCCTACACCTTGGTGTTCGCGGGTCTGCTGCTCACTGCCGGCAGTCTCGGAGATCGATTCGGACGGCGTGGTGCACTGCAGATCGGCTTCGCCCTGTTCGGCATCGGCTCGATTGCCTCAGCGCTGGTCGGCTCCTCCGGGGCGTTGATCGGCACTCGTGCCTTCATGGGTATCGGTGGCGCACTGATCATGCCGGCCACGCTCTCGATCATCACCAACGTGTTTCCCGCCCATGAACGTCCGAAGGCCATTGGTGCCTGGGCCGGTGTGGCCGGGTTGGGCGGTGCCCTCGGGCCGCTCACTGGTGGCTTCCTTGTGCAGCACTTCTACTGGGGCTCGGTGTTCCTCGTGAACATCCCGATCGTGATCGTGGGCGTGATCGCCGGGTTCGTTCTCATCCCCACCTCGAAGGATCCCGAGGCCCCACAGCTCGATCCGTTCGGGGCACTGCTCTCCATCGTGAGCCTTTCGGTCATCCTGTTTGCAATCATCGAGGCGCCCGATCAGGGCTGGGGAAGTTCCACCACGCTCATGCGATTGGCTGTCGGCATCGTGCTTCTCGTCACTTTCATCGGTTGGGAACTGAAAACCGATCACCCGATGCTCGATGTGCGCTTCTTCGAAAAACCTCGGTTCACCGCGGCTGCTGCAGCTATCACGCTGGTGTTCTTCGCCATGTTCGGTTCGTTGTTCCTGCAGACCCAGTACTTCCAGTTCGTACTCGGGTATTCACCGCTCGAGACCGGCATCCGAATGCTGCCGTTCGCCGCTGCCATGATGATCACCGCGCCGCTCTCATCGAAAGTGGTGCAGCGCCTTGGCACGAAGTTCACGGTGGCTATCGGCCTCGGGCTCGTCACCACGGGGCTCGTGGCGCTCACCGGTCTGCAGGTCGACACGCCCTACGCCAATATCTTCTGGCGCCTCATGTTGATGTCGGCCGGCATGGGACTCACCATGGCCCCAGCCACCGAATCAGTCATGGGTTCACTCCCGATCTTCAAAGCCGGTGTGGGCTCCGCGGTCAACGACACCACTCGTCAGATCGGTGGAGCGCTGGGTGTGGCCATCGTCGGCTCGGTCATGGCCACGGCCTACAGCTCGCAGTTCGGTCCGTTTTTCGACAGCAATCTGGCGAAGATCGGTGGGTTCGACGCTGCCAAGAACAGCATCGGCGCCGCCCAGGCCATCGCCAAGTCGATGCCCGCCGGGATGAGCGAGCTGAGCCGGGCGCTGAGCGATGCCTCGAAGTCAGCGTTCGTCTTCGGTATGCACCGCGGCGTGCTCGTCGCAGCAGCTGCCACGGCGCTTGGTGTTCTGATGGTGCTGTTCTTCCTCCCGGCGAAGGCTCGGGTTGAGGACCTCGGAGAGCAGGACTTCGAGTTCGCTTCCGAGCACAGAGACGAGTTCCCGATGCCGGCCTCGGTCGATCTCGGTGCTCCGCACGATTCCGAGTTCGGTATCCCCCATCCCACTGGCGAGTAACGTCGGCTCTCGTGATCCTCTCCGACCACACGATCCGTGAAGAACTCGCCGCCGGGCGCATCGTCATCGATCCGCTCGACGAGTCCTGCATCCAGCCCTCCTCGGTCGATCTCCGACTCGATCGGTTCTTCCTCGTGTTCCGCAATCACACGATGGGTCAGATCGACGTCAAGAAGGACCTCACCGAACTCACCGAGCTGGTCGAGATCGACCAGGACGGCGTGTTCATGTTGCATCCCGGAGAGTTCGTCCTCGGCT
>Ga0007795_10000572_pt1 | contig 12077 bp, 8 predicted proteins | sample CryBogmetaGMA1M_FD_60369 | JGI IMG/M metagenome (GOLD analysis project Ga0007795, IMG submission 60369) | Freshwater microbial communities from Crystal Bog, Wisconsin, USA - MA1M | ecosystem: Environmental > Aquatic > Freshwater > Lake | place: Crystal Bog, Wisconsin, USA | collected 2009-07-06
TCGGCATCTCGACTTCCAAACCTTTTACTTAGGAGGCAGCCCATAAAAATCCCTGCGCCTGAGTAGCGCGGATGCCGACGGGAAGAGGTTATTGGTTATCTGAGAGCTTGATTACCTTCCTGCAGGAGAGATGCTTGCGCTCTTATCCTATGAATAACGTTGCCCCAATCATCGCCCTCATTCTCCTTGCCGGTTGTGCCGCACCGCCACCTGTTAGGATCGCAAGTTCCATCTTGGGAAGGACTGTAGGAAAGGAACTGAAAGATGAGTATCAGAAGGCCCACCCAAAGGCATCGCCCAGTCCTACGCCGAAGCCAACATGCATCCCCGTCGCTAACTTGCAGTAATCCGTCACTGCCACGCTCATGAGATTTCAGATTCACTCTGATATGCGCCGCTTGCCCCTAGGATTGGTTTTAGCGGGGGGAATGATTTTTGGAGGGCAGCTCTCCGCTCAAACCAATTCGCCTGCTCAGATCCTTGCGCAGATGGACCAGTGTAGGGAGCAAGTAATCAGCCATCTCTCCCTCGGTGATAAAATGAAGTTCCGATCTGCGATAGGAGTCATTCAAAAGAATCCTCAATTTATTGCCGCCAACAATGCGGTGACGAATGCAGCGACGCCACAAGCCGAGGTCGAGGCTCGAAAGATGCTGGGTAACCTAAAGCTAGATCTGATTGAGCAGCAGGATCCCACGCTCAAGCCGGTCGTGGAGCAGATCCGCGCAGCCCAAGCCGCACTGCTCAAGTAATAACTAGGGATGAGATCGAGCAAGATGTCCCGGGCGGGTCTCCTAGTGTCGTTATTATTAGGAACTCTCTTCTCGCACGTTCCTCTCATTGCCCAATCGAATCCGCAGGATGTGACGTGTTTTCCCGTCATGATCTCCGGTGGTCATGAAACCGATCCTCGGGATCATGGTCGTCCGGTCTTACTCGTTGCGGGAGGGCTGGGATTGCCACCGGAGGTCTTCCGAGAGGCATTTAGTAGAGTCCATCCGGTCGCCCCAGGAAGTTATCCAGATCAGGAACGTGCGCAGCAAAACAAGGGCGTCTTGCTCGCTGCCCTTGCGAAGTACGGGATCACCAACCAAAAACTGGACGCTGTTTCTGATGCCTACCGCTACAAACCCGGTTCAGGGCAGCTTTGGCCAAACAAGCCGGCCACGATTGCTGCTTTTGTCAAAAACGGCGATGTTCTCTCCTACAAAGTGATCGATGGAGGCAGCGGATACAGTTCTCCTCCCAAACTCTCGGTGCCAGGAGTCCGTAGCGCGCCGGTCAGTGTGAAACTTTCCTTCGGCCAGAATCTTTCAACCAATGGATCTATCTCCGAAGTCACAATCGTGAGATAAAGGGGTTATCTGAGCGGAATTCGTGGCATCAAAATCTCCCAAGAATCATGAAATGCCACGCCTACCTCCTTGCAGGACTTTTGCTTCTCTCCCTGAGTTCCTGCATGGTGGGGCCGAATTACCAGACCCCAAAGTCGGAGGTGGAGTCCCAATGGGTTGGGAGTATTGCTGTGGCGGGTCGTTCCGGCGGCAGCTCTGATCCATTCTGGTGGAAGAAGCTGAAGGATCCCGTCCTGAACCACCTGATCGAGATCGCCGTCAAAAACAACCCGACGCTGCAGATGGCCGGCGTGAACATCCTCGGGGCCCGCGCACAACTCAACCACGCCATCGGGAATCTCTTTCCCCAGTCCCAAGGAGTAAGCGGCGGATCGAGCTGGTATTACCTGCCCCCCCAGAGCGGAGGTGGTAACTCCTCCACGCAGTTCCAACCCGGCACTCCCCTTGGTCAGGCCTTTTCACAACAGCTCAGCAACAACCTCAATAGCGGCGGATCACAAATGGGTCCGAACCTCTACTTGAGCCAGTTCCTGTTCAACTCCTCATGGGAGATCGATTTCTGGGGCAAGTACCGCCGGCAGGTCCAAGCCGACAAGGCCTCTTACCTTTCCTCGGTGGCCTCCTACGATAATGCCTTGGTGACGCTCATCGGTGATGTCGCCACAAGCTATATCAACATACGCACGACGCAGGAACTGATCCGGGTGACCCAAGAGAACATCACCCTCCAGACGGAAAGCCTGAGAATCGCCACGGAGCGGTTCAAGGCCGGACAGGTTAGCCAGCAGGATCCCGAGCAGTCCCAGACGGAGCTCTCCCAGACCCAGTCGCAGATCCCCTCGCTGCAGAATACCCTGCAGCAAGCCAAGAATGGCCTCGCCTTGCAGTTGGGCCTTCCTCCTGCGGCGGTCGAGCCGCTGCTCAAGCCGGGGAAGTTGCCCGCTCCGCCGCTCAAAATCGTCGCGGGAATCCCCGTGGATCTTCTCCGTCGTCGACCCGATGTCCGGATGGCGGGTCTGAACGCCGCCTCGCAATCGGCACTGATCGGAGTCCAAGAAGCCAATATCCTGCCTGCCTTCTCGCTCAACGGCACCTTCGGGTACGCGACGCAGGGCAACAACAGCTACTCGCTAGGAAATATTTTCAACTGGCAGAACGCGATCGTCTCCAGCGGAGGATCCTTCACGATGCCGGTCTTCAACTACATGAGGCTGGTGAACAACGTGAGGGTGCAGAACGCGAATTTCCAATCCGCGGTGCTTAACTATCAGAATACCGTGCTCAACGCGCAGAAGGAGGTGGAGAACGGTCTCTCCCAGTTCTCTTACGGGAAGCAGGGGGTGGTCTTCCTCCAGAATGCCGTCACCTCGTCGAAGTCCTCCACCGATCTCTCGCTCTACCGCTACAAGTGCGGCCAGACCGATTACACCACTGTCCTCACGGCCGAGCAGCAACTCATGAGCGTGGAAAGCTCGCTGGTCAGCGCGCAGGGGAATGTCCTCCTCGGTCTTGTCTCCGCCTATCGTGCATTAGGAGGCGGATGGCAGATCCGCGAGGGGGGTGACGTGATTTCGCCCGAGGTCAAGAGGCAGATGGAAAAGACCTTCTGGTGGGGACAGATGATGAAGCCCTCTAGGCATCTCCCTTCCGTACCGCCGGAAGAGCGTCCCGTCCAGATCCCCAAAGGGCGCCCCTCTTTGCCTAATCTCCTCAACGTCAACACCAACTCATGAACACAGGAACAAGCCTACGCCTTCTGCTTGCCGTGATGGCGTGCACCTTCACGGTGGCGTGCAGCAAGCGTGAAGCGCCCACGCAACCTCCACCGCAGGTTACCGTCTCCACCCCCCGATCAGGCGACGTCTCGGAGTTCATCGATCTCACCGGCACGGTCGGTGCGCTCCAGTGCGTGACCAACGTAGCGCGTGTCTCAGGGTATCTTGAGTCCCTCGACTTTCAGGATGGCAGTTACGTGAAGAAAGGGACTCCCCTCTTCAAGATCCAGCAGGACCAGTACATTCAGAACCTGAACCTCTATCAGGCGAAGTTGACCTACTCGACGGCCGAGTACAACCGGCAGCTCGAGATGATCAAGAAGAACGCGACTTCGGAGAATGCCGTGGAGCAATACCTCTCGGAAATGGAGCAAAATCTCGCGAATGTGGCCCTTGCGAAGCTGAACCTACAGTACACCACGATCTCTGCTCCCTTTGACGGCCTTCTGGGTGAGCATCAGGTCGATGTCGGCAACATGGTCGGGGAGAACTCAGCCATGCCAACAGCCATCGTCGTCATCCAGCAGATCGACCCGATCTATGTGAATTTCTCCATCAACACGCGTGACGCGCTCAGGATCAGACGGTTGATGGAGGCTGGAGGAGTGGCCATGAAGTCAGGGGTCAACACCGCCCCCGTTCTTGCTCAGCTTGAGGATGAGACGGGCTTCCCGCACGTGGGGAAACTCGACTTCTCGAACAACAGCGTCGACACCTCCACGGGGACGATCCAGCTGAGAGGGATTTTTGCTAATCCGCAGAAGGTGATGTTCCCGGGACTTTTCGCTGCAGTCCGTATTCCGCTAGGGGCCGCGAAACCCGGGCTTCTCCTGCCGGAAAGCGCCGTACTCAGCGATCAGGAGGGGGACTTCGTCTATGTGGTGAATGCAGGTGACATCGTGGAGAGGAGAGCTGTCATCAAAGGCCCCCTCCAGGGGACAGACCGCGCGCTCAAGGAGGGGGTCACCTCGGCGGACCGTATCGTCATTAACGGCATCCCCAATATCCGTGTCGGAGAGAAGGTCCAGATCATGAGCCCGCCTGCCTCCGCAGCGACGCCCGCTCCGGCAGGGAATCACTAACGGCTTGTCAGAAGCTGACATTCCCTCTCCGCAACCGACCGGATGATTTCGCAATTCTTCATCGAGCGGCCCGTCCTCTCCAACGTCATCGCACTTGTGATGATGTTCCTGGGTGCGATCGCCTTGGTGATCCTTCCGGTCAGTCAGTTTCCCGCGATCACGCCCCCGACGGTCGTCGTGACCGCCTACTATCCCGGGGCCAGTGCCCAGACAGTGATCGATAAGGTGGCGTTGCCGATCGAGCTCCAGGTCAATGGTGTCGCTGGAATGCTCTACATGCAGTCCAGTTCGACCGATAACGGCAACTACACCCTTACAGTTTCCTTCAAGATCGGAACCGACTCCGACACGGCGCAGGTTCTCGTTCAGAATAGGGTGAATGCTGCAATCGCTCAACTTCCCTCCGCCGTCCAGACGCAGGGGGTGGTGGTGGAGGCCAAATCCACCGACATCCTCCAACTCATTGCGCTGGAGTCCGAGAGCGGCAAATACGACGGACTCTTCCTTAACAACTTCGCGACCCTCCACCTTCAGAACGAACTTACCCGCATCGATGGTGTGGGTGGGGTGACCGTCTTCGGTGTGGGTCAGTACAGCATGAGGGTCTGGCTTAATCCCCAGCAGATGCAGGCCCGTTCCCTGGAGCCCACCAATGTCGTCTCGGCCTTGAGCAGTCAGAATACCGAGGTCACTGCCGGTCAGGTCGGCAGTCCACCTGCACCAGGCGGGCAGTCCTACCAGTTGACCGTCAATGCCAACGGCGAACTTAACACGGTGGAAGAGTTTGAAAGCATCATTGTAAAGTCTTCCACCAACAACGGTGGTCAGATCACCACCCTGCGTGACGTGGCCAAGGTGGAGCTGGGAGCCGTCTCCTACACCCAGTTCTCGCAGTACAACAACAGGCCAACGGGTGGACTTGCGATCTACCAGCGCCCAGGCTCCAACGCCATCGCCACCGCGAAGAAAGTGCGGGCCAAGATGGAGGAGCTCTCGAAGAACTTCCCCAAGGGAATCAGCTATTCGATTCCACTGGATAACACCATCTTTGTGAAGGAGTCCGTCCGTGAAGTTTTTAAGACACTCTTCGAGGCTGGTCTGCTCGTGCTGCTCGTCATCGTGGTCTTTCTTCAGAACGGACGCGCGACGCTGGTGCCGGCAACAACCGTCCCGGTGACGATTATCGGCGCCTTTGCTGGTATCGCGGCGATGGGGTTCAGCATCAACACGCTGACACTCTTCGCCATCGTGCTCTCCATCGGCATCGTGGTTGACGACGCCATTGTGGTGGTGGAGGGGGCGACCAAGCATTTGGAGCTGGGGAAATCGCCGAAGGAGGCAGCAATCGCGGCGATGCGGGAGCTTTCTGGGCCAATCGTGGCCGTGACCTTGGTTCTTATGGCGGTCTTCCTCCCAGCGGCCTTCCTTCCAGGAATCATCGGCCAGATGTACCGGCAGTTTGCCCTCGTGATCGCCGTCACGGCCCTCATCAGTGGCATCAATGCACTGACCCTCAAGCCGACCCAGTGTGCCCTGTGGCTGCGGACCCCCGACCCGAAGCGGGTGAAGAATCTTTTTTTTCGAGGGTTCAACTGCATCTACGACATCCTCGAAGGCTGGTACACGAGGCTCATTACCAAGATGGTGCGGCGCAGTGGTTGGATGACAGTTCTGGCGCTATGTTTGGTCCTCCTCTCCCTTGTTGGACTGATCCGCACGCCGACCGGCTTCCTTCCCACGGAGGACCAGGGCTACGTCGTGGTCGCCGTTCAGTTGCCGGATGCTTCTTCGCTGAACAGGTCAAGGGTGGCGATGGAGTCACTTGCCAAGGTCATCAGAGGCGTTTCGGGGGTGGGGGATACCATCGTCATCGGTGGGAGTGGCTCCTCGCCGATCGATAGTAGCGCCGCCCTCTTTAACTCGGGCGTGATCTACGCGGTGCTCAAGCCTTTCGGGCAACGCAAGGAGGCCGGCAACATCAAGGCGATCCAGGAGAGGATTATCAGGGCGGTCGCAGGTGTCCAAGAGGCCAACTGCCTCGTTATGCTCCCGCCTCCGGTTCCTGGTCTGGGGATCTCGGACGGCTTCCAGATGCAGGTCGAACTGAGCAATGGAACGTTCGATTACGACAAGCTGGCTCAGGTAACTCGAGCAATCGTGGCAGAGGCGAACCGCCAACCCACCTGCGGCTCCGTACTCACACCCTTCCGGGCTGATGTTCCCCAACTCTCACTCAAGCTGAACCGACGCGAGGCCGAGACCTATGGGGTTCCTATCAGTAGAGTCTTCAGCGCACTGGAGACATACCTCGGCTCCACCTACATCAACCAGTTCACGAAGTTCGGCCGCACCTTTGATGTTTACGCTCAGGCCGATGCACCATTCCGAATGAATGCCGAGGCCATCAGGCAATATTCGGTCAAGAGTTCCAGCGGTGGAATGGTTCCCCTCGGATCGCTCGTCTCCATCGGGGAGGCGCATGGCCCCTCCGTGATTCAGCTCTACAACCTCTTTCCCTCAGCCTCGATTCTTGGTTCGGCACGGCACGGCTATAGTTCCGGAGAGGCGCTCCAGACGATGGAGTCGCTTGCCCAGCGTCTCCTTCCCCAAGGAATGAAGTGCCAGTGGACCGCGCTCTCCTATCAGGAAAAGCTCGCCGGTTCTTCGACCATCCTCGTGTTCGGTCTGGCGTTGGTCCTGGTCTACCTGCTTTTGGCCGCTCAGTACGAAAGTTGGAAACTGCCGCTGGCCGTGATGTTTGCGATCCCACTCGCACTACTCGGGACATTGGCAGCCCTGCGGGTGACAGGGATTCCGAATAATCTCTACGTCCAGATCGGCTTGGTGATGCTGATCGCCCTCTCTGCCAAGAACGCCATCCTGATCGTCGAGATGGCCCGCCAGCACCGTGCCCAAGGAGCTTCGATTATCGACGCGGCCGTTGTTGCCGCCCGTCTGAGGTTTCGACCCATCCTGATGACTTCCTTCACCTTCATTCTGGGTGTGGTTCCCCTGATCCTTTCGACCGGACCGGGAGCCGTGTCACGGCAGGATCTCGGAATCACGGCGGCAAGCGGGATGCTGGCCTCGACCTGCCTGGCGGTTGTCTTTGTCCCCTCCTTTTTTGTCGTACTGCAACGCTGGCAGGAGTCCGCGCGGTCACCCCAACCGAATGCGTCTCCCGCCGCTAGCATTTCGAGCTGATGTTCTCCCGATATTTCATCGAGAGGCCGATCCTCTCGAACGTCATCGCGATTCTGATGATGCTCCTGGGAGGTGTGGCTATCTGGACGCTTCCCGTCTCGCAGTACCCTGCGATCACCCCGCCAACGATCCAGGTCACCGCCTCCTACCCGGGGGCAAGTGCGAGGACGATGGCGGAGAAGGTCGCTCTTCCGATTGAGCAACAGGTCAACGGGGTGAAGGGGATGATCTACATGCAGTCCTACTCGAGTAACACCGGGAACTACAATCTGGTGGTCACGTTTGCGATTGGTACCGATCCGAACGAGGCGCAGATCTTGGTTCAAAACAGGGTCTCGGCCGCTCTCAACCAGCTCCCCGCCGCTGTTCAGGTTCAGGGTGTGGTTGTGAAGACCAAATCGACCGACATTCTCCAGATTGTCACGCTGACATCCCCTTCTGGAAAGTACGGCAGCCTCTTCCTGAACAACTTTGCCACGATCAATCTGCAGAACGAGATCTCGAGGATCGAGGGTGTTGGAGGAGTCACTGTGTTCGGTGTCGGTCCTTACGCGATGAGGATCTGGCTGAATCCCGGTGAACTTCAGGCCCGCTCCCTCACGCCAAAAGACATCATCGACGCGCTCCAGCAGCAGAATGTCAATGTCGCTGCGGGCAAGATCGGAGCTGCCCCCTCGCCTGACTCCCAGGCGTTCCAGTTCACGGTGACTGTGAATGGTCCGCTTGACTCGGCGGATCAGTTCGAGCAGGTCATCGTAAAATCCGAAACCGGTAACGGGGGGAAGATCACCCGGCTCAAGGATGTTGCCCGGGTTGAGTTTGGATCCCAGCAATACGGTCAGTTCTTCACGTTTGACGGGCATCAGGCTGCGGGCTTGGCCATCTTCCAGCTCCCTGGTTCCAATTCCCTGCAGATTGCCAAAAAAGTGAGGGCCAAGATGGAGGAGCTTTCCAAGAGCTTCCCAGCTGACGTCGCCTACGACATCCCCTTTGATACAACGCTCTTCGTCAGTGAGTCGATCAAGGAGGTCTGGAAGACGATCTTCGAGGCGGGGCTGTTGGTGCTCTTGGTGATCCTGCTCTTCCTTCAGGACTGGCGTGCCACTCTGGTGCCGGCAACGACCGTTCCGGTCACCATCATCGGGGCCTTTGCGGGTATGGCGGCTCTTGGATTTAGCATCAATACGCTGACTCTTTTTGCGATGGTGTTGGCAATTGGCATCGTGGTCGACGACGCGATCGTCGTGGTGGAGGGGGTGGCAACCGGGATCGAGGAGGGGAAGCAACCCAAGGAGGCCACGATCCTGGCCATGAACGTGCTCACGGGGCCGATCATCGGCATCACGCTCGTGCTCATGGCGGTCTTCCTGCCGGCCGCATTTCTGCCGGGAATCACGGGACAGATGTACAGGCAGTTCGCTCTGGTGATCGCGGTAACGGCTCTCCTGAGTGCGATCAACGCGATGACCCTCAAGCCGACCCAGTGTGCTCAATGGCTGCGACCCGCTGACCCCTCACGGAAAAAGAACATCCTCTTCCGTGGAATCAACTGGGCCCTCAAAGCCACCGAGCAAGCTTATGCTAGCGTCATTCGGCGCATGGTGAGGCACAGTCTGCCGGTGACGCTGCTTGCCCTGCTGCTTATGGCTCTTTCGATCCGGGGGCTGATGAGGGCGCCGACGGGATTCATCCCAACGGAGGATCAGGGGTACATGATGATGATCGTCCAGCTTCCCAACGCCTCATCCCTTGAGCGGACACAAGCCGCCATGGCCAAGCTTGCAAAAGCCGTCGCAAGCGTACCGGGAGTCGCCCATGTGATCCAGATTGGTGGTATCTCACCGCTCGACAACAATGCCTCTCTTGCCAACGCCGGCGTCCTTTATGCGATGCTGAAGCCTTGGGGTGAGCGTGGAAAAAAGGAGGGTCTGCTTCCGACCTATGAAGCCATTAAGAATGTGGCTCGTACGGTTCCTGAGGCCAATACCCTGGTGGCGGTTCCTTCCCCCATTCCGGGGCTTGGGCTTTCCGGCGGCTTCCAGATGCAGTTGGAGCTCACGGACGGAACATTCAACTACAAGAAGCTCCAAGATGCCGCCTTCACAATGGTCGACGAGCTGAACAAGAGCCCCGAGATCCGTATGGCACTCACGCCCTTCCGAGCCGACGTCCCTCAGCTCTCCTTCGAGGTGAACCGTATTCAGGCGCGTAACAACAATGTCGGGATCTCCGATCTCTTCCAGAGTCTCGAGACTTATGTCGGTTCCAGCTACGTGAATCAGATCACCAAGTACGGCTATAACTACAATGTCTATGTCCAGGCCGATACCCCCTTCAGGAACAAGGCCGATGAGATCAGGAACTACACCGTCCGGAATATGAACGGGGGCATGGTGCCGCTCGGGTCGCTCGCCTCGGTGAATGCGGATCACGGCCCGGCCATCGCCTCCTTCTACAATCTCTACCCCACGGCCACCATTGTCGGTGCTGCCAACATGGGATTCAGTTCCGGGGAAGCGATGAAACTTCTGGAAAAGTTGGCTGCAAGGATTCTACCTGGTGGAATCACCTACCAATGGACCTCACTTGCCTATCAGGAGAAGCTTGCGGGCTCCGCGACGATGCTTGTCTTCGCAATGTCGCTGGTGCTCGTCTACTTCGTGCTGGCCGCGCAGTACGAGAACTGGATCACGCCCCTTGCCGTGATCCTTGCCATCCCGCTTGCCGTTCTAGGAACTGTCTGCGTGCTCCAGATTCCGGCGATGTCGAATAACATGTATGTTCAGATCGGCTTGGTGCTGCTGGTCGCGCTCTCGGCCAAGAACGCTATCCTTGTCGTCGAGATGGCCAGGGAGCAGCGTGCGGCCGGTCTGAGTATTACGGATGCCGCCATCGCAGCGGCCTGCTCCCGCTTTCGCCCGATTGTGATGACCTCGATCACCTTTGTGCTGGGTGTCGTCCCGTTGATTCTGGCCACAGGTGCGGGGGCCAGCGCACGGAAGATGCTGGGGCTTACGGTAGCGAGCGGCATGATTGCCTCGACCTGCCTGGCGATCGTTTTTGTCCCCTCCTTCTATGTGCTTCTGCAAAGTCTGCAGGAGCGGGGTAAGAAGACTATTTAAGAAAACCACTTAGGAAAATGCCTCAGAAAAACGCTTAAGGAAAACGCCGATCCGCAGGCGGCTCCTTTCTGGTTGTGATCTTTAGGGAATAAGCCTATTGCCTTCGAAGTATGAAATCATTCAAACACCTCGCGCTTCTCCTGCTTGCTTCCTTTCTCCTCGGCACGGGAGCTCATGCCGCTACCGCCATGCAGCTGCAGACTGACTCGCAGGCCGCTTTGGAAAAACTCTATGCCGCCAACCCCAAGAACCGTGATCTTGGTCAAAAGGCATACGCCATTCTGGTTTTCCCCACGGTTGTCAGGGCAGGAATCCTGATGGCTGGTTTTGAACGTGGTGATGGAGTCCTTTATGTGAAGGGTCAAGTCGATGGATATTACAATACGTCCTCCGTATGCCCCGGCCTTCAGGCCGGTGCGCAGACTTACTCCTACGCCCTCTTCTTCATGACTCCTGAGGATTTACAGAGTCTGAAAAAATCCGGCGGACTGAACCTCGGAGCCGCTCCCGGCCTCACGGTTGCGGATAAGGGAGTGGCCGGTGGCGCCTCACTCTACACACTGCAAGGCATCAAAGCCTTTGTCTTCGGTCAGAAGGGTCTGATGGCCAATATCGGCTTCAAGGCGACCAAGATCTCTCAGTTCACACCGAGTAAGTAGAAAGCAGAGGAGCGTCGCGCTCTGCGCGAGGTAACGCTCCACTCTTACTTCCGGATCGCGGTGTAGATGGAGACCGTCCCCAAGGTGAGGGGGCGTGCCGCTGCTCCCTTGAAGCCGCACGATTCGATCAGCGTGGTCATGGCCCCTCCGGAGGGGAATTGCTCGATGGATACCCCGAGGTATTCGTAGGCATCCTTTCGTCCTGTAACGAGTCCGGCCATGATCGGCAGCACGTAATGGAGATAGGCCCTGTAAAGCGGGCGGATGATTGGAAGTGACGGAAGGGAAAAATCGAGGATCAGGAGGTGACCTCCCGGCTTGAGGACTCGGGCCATCTCGGAGAGTCCCTTTTCCCAAGAAGCCATGTTGCGGAGCCCAAAGGCGGCGGTGACGACATCAAAGGTCGCGTCCGTGAAAGGGAGATTCATCCCGTCGGCCTCAACCAATTCGGCAAGTCCCTTACGGTGGGCGACCTCAAGCATCGGTCTGCAAAAATCGGCGCCGACGACCCGGGAACCGGGGGACCCTTTTTCGATGGAGAGGGCCAGGTCGCCGCTTCCGGTGGCGACATCCAGGACCGAGGCGGGCTTCCAAGGGCGGATAAGCCGCACGGCAACCGCCCTCCAGTAGAAGTCAAGGCCGCCGCTGAGGAAGTGGTTGACGAACTGGTAACGGTTCGCAATGGCCGAGAAGAGATCCCTGACCGACTCTGGATTTTCTTTGTAGATCGCCATAGGTGTGCTGGGTCGGCTCCTAAATTCCAAGGTGGTTCTTCAAAGAGAGAAAAAAGTGCTCACGAGAGGAATCGAACCTCCATGGGTTTCCCCATACGCTTCTGAGACGTACGCGTCTGCCAGTTTCGCCACGTGAGCAAGGAGAA
>Ga0007795_10000574_pt1 | contig 12071 bp, 12 predicted proteins | sample CryBogmetaGMA1M_FD_60369 | JGI IMG/M metagenome (GOLD analysis project Ga0007795, IMG submission 60369) | Freshwater microbial communities from Crystal Bog, Wisconsin, USA - MA1M | ecosystem: Environmental > Aquatic > Freshwater > Lake | place: Crystal Bog, Wisconsin, USA | collected 2009-07-06
GATTTTCGCGATATTTTTGAAGTGAGGGGCTACCAGCGTCCCCATCGTGGGCGTACCGTACGTAGCCTGACCCCTGATGGTTTAGAGGCTGTTTACCACGGCCTCGATGATTGCTCGCGCTGCACGATGGTGCGGATCTCTGGCCCAGTCGATGCCATTGATGAGGAGAGTATGGGTCTATCGCTTCAACTGGAGCCGAAACAGCCCACCAGACTTTGCTTGGTGCTTGATTTCGCCCTGCAGTCAGGCGTAGACCATGACGGCCCTGAAGAAGCCTTTGATAGTGGTTTGAGTGCCACGATTGATCGGTTTCGCGATGCCCGTCGTCGTTCGGCAAGTGTGCATAGCGATAACCCAGCCTTCAATGGCTGGATTACGCGGTCCTATTCGGATGTGCATCTGCTCTCCAGCCACCTTGAGCATGGGCTCTATCCCTATGCCGGGGTGCCTTGGTTTAGCTGTCCTTTTGGCCGTGACGGTTTAATCACGGCTCGGCAGATGCTGTTATTTGAACCCCGCTTGGCCCGGGGGGTCCTGGGGTTTTTAGCCCAACAACAGGCTCGCCATCTGGATCCCGCCAGTGATGCTGAGCCTGGCAAGATCCTGCACGAATCCCGCTTGGGAGAAATGGCGGCGCTCAAGGAGGTGCCCTTCGCCCAGTACTACGGCAGCGTTGACGCCACGCCCCTGTTTTTGATCCTGGCCGGCGATTACCTACAGCGCACTGCAGACCAGGCCTTTATTGCCGAGCTCAAGCCCGCCTTGGATGCGGCGATGGCCTGGATCCGCCAGGCAGAATCCCGCGAGAAGGATGGTTTTTTGCGGTACAGCCGTGCGGCCCAAGGTGGTCTGCGCAACCAGGGCTGGAAGGATTCCGACGATGCCGTTCACCATGCTGATGGTCGCTTGGCCGAAGGCTCGATTGCCCTCTGTGAGGTGCAGGCCTACAGCTACGGGGCCAGGTTGGCGATGGCGGCCATCCAGCGCCAATGGGGTAACAGGGCAGAAGCCGACCAACTGCTTGCCGAGGCCGCCATGCTGCGGCGGCGTTTTGAAAAGGCGTTTTGGTGCGAAGAGATTGGCACCTATGCCTTGGCCATCGATGGGGCGGGTGAACCGTGCTGCGTGCGTTCATCCAATGCGGGCCACTGCCTTTGGACGGGTATAGCCAGCCCGGAGGCGGCCAGTTCGATAGCCCGTCAACTTCTGGGGCCTAGTTTTTTCAATGGCTGGGGCATTCGCACCTTGGATGAGCGGGAGGCCCGCTACAACCCGATGAGCTATCACAATGGCTCGGTTTGGCCCCACGACAACGCAATGATTGCCATGGGTTTGGCCCGTTATGGCTATACCGGTGAGGCCATGCGGGTTTTAACGGGTGTCTTTGATACGGCTCGCTCGATGCCCTTGTCGCGGTTACCCGAGTTGTTTTGCGGCTTTCCCAGGCAGCCCGACGAAGGCCCCACCCATTACCCGGTGGCCTGTAGCCCCCAGGCCTGGGCCAGCGGTACGGCCTTCGGCTTGCTGGAAGCGATTACGGGAATGCGGATGGGCCGCGAATCGGAAACGGGGCGCGTCAATGTGCTGTTTCGCAACCCTGTGTTGCCGGAGCAAATCAATCTTTTGGAGATCCATGGTCTGCGCTTGGGCGATGAGGAAATCGATCTCCAGTTGCATCGTGGTGAACATGACACCGGTGTGTTGGTCAAGCGCAGAACATCAGGGGTGGATGTGGCCATCCATAAGTGATTCAAATGTCAATGGATGATCTGAAATTCAAGGTTTAAATAATCACTGGAGGTGCCTGTAAATAGTTTTCAGGCCGCGCACAATGAACTCCACGCCAATGGCAAGGGTGAATAAACCCATGATCTTGGTGAACACACTTAGGCCCACTTCTCCGACAAACTTCACGATGCGCGAGCTGAACTGAAAGACGAGGTAGTTCAGTCCAACCAGGGCCAAAATCGCACAAAAAAGACTGGCTTGGGAGCCGGTTCGAGCACTTAAATCAGCAAAAAGAATCACCGCAGAGAACGTGCCGGCCCCAACGGTGAGTGGGATCGCAATCGGCACCACTGCCGAGGCATAGAGATGGGCTTTGTCGCGGGCTTGTTGATCGACAAGACTTGAATCGACAGCCTTGACATCGACGTCATTGGATAGGCGGGCATTCATCATGTCCAATCCCACGCCACCGAGCAGGATGCCGCCCGCAATTTGAAAGGAACTGATCGATATGCCAAAGAAACCCAGAACGGCTGTGCCGAACTGCATAAATAACAACAGCATCAGCAAACTTGCTGTGCAGGTGATCGCAATCATGCGCTGAATCTGGCTACGGGGTAGGCCCCTGGTTTGAATCAGGAATGCGCCGATGGCCGAGATGTTGTTGCCGATTGCCAGCAAACCGATCAGGAAATGCTGGAAGGTGCTTTGTTCAATGAGAGAGGTCAAGGTTGGATGGAGGGGGGGATGCCGAGAAAGGCCTAGTGGTGGAAATGCTGCTCGGTCGTCTGAGGCTGGGGCATGGGGCCAGAGAGGCTCTCAAACCACTCCACGGAACGTTGAATGTCTGCCAGAAGCTGTTCGACCATGTCCCGGCTAAATCCTGCCCGGATCACAAATCGCAGCACTGCCATTTGCTCGCAATTGGCAGGCATGGTGTAAGCGGGAATCAGCCAGCCCCGTTCGCGTAGCTTGTCGGAGAGCTGGAAGACAGTCCAGTCGGTGACTGCCTGATCGAGCTCTACAGCAAACACAGGCAGCTGGCCCATGGGGTGGCTGACCAGCCGGAATTGGGGCATCGCGGCGATGCCATCGGCCAAGCGGCAGGCGATGGCTTCGAGGGCCGCCATGCGGTGGGTATAGCCGCTTCTGCCGAGGTGGAGGAAGTTGAAGTATTGACCCACCACCTGGGCACCTGGGCGCGAAAAGTTCATGCCAATGGTTGGCATCTCGCCGCCGAGATAATTCACATTGAAACGCAGCTCTTCCGGTAGGGCAGATTGCTCGCGCCAAAGGACCCAGCCCACTCCTGGCAAGACCCCACCATATTTGTGGCCGCTGGTGTTAATCGACTTCACACGAGATAGGCGGAAGTCCCAGAGCAGGTCGGGGGAATTGAAGGGTGCCACGAATCCCCCTGATGCGGCATCCACGTGAATTGGTATATCCAATCCTGTGCGTTCCTGCAGCTCGTCGAGGCAGCTTTGAATGCCTGCGATGGGCTCATAGCTGCCATCAAAAGTGCTGCCAAGGATGCCCACCACCCCAATGGTGTTTTCATCGCAGTGGGCTGCGGCCTCTTCCCCTGTGAGATGGAGGCGCGTGGATGTAATTGGAACCATGCGAGGTTCCACATCAAAGTAAGCGCAGAATTTGTCCCAGCAAATTTGGGTGTTGGTGCCCATCACCAAATTTGGCCGGCGATCGTCGAGGCCAGCGGCCTTGCGTTTCTGACGCCAGTGCCACTTGAGCACCATCCCCCCGAGCATGCAGCCTTCGCTTGATCCGGTAGTAGAGGTGCCGATGGCCTTGGCGGGGTCTTCGGCATGCCAGAGCTCAGCCAGCATGCGTAAACAGCGCTCCTCAAGCTCGGCAGTTTGGGGATATTCATCCTTATCGATCATGTTCTTATCGGCGCATTCCTCCATCAGGCGGCGCGCTTCGGGCTCCATCCAGGTGCCCACGAACGTGGCCAGGTTCAACCTGGCGTTGCCGTCGAGCATCAAGTGATCGTGAATGATTTGGTAAGCCAGGTTGGCTTCCAGCCCACAGTCTGCTAGTCGGTTGCGGGGCAACTGGGTGGGCAGATTTGCGGCCACAAGTTTTCCTTCCGCAAACGTGTTGAGGCCGAGGTGATCAGAGCGGTCGTTCAGGGCCATGAAGGGTTGTGCTGTAGGCCTATTGAAGGTCACCTTTGCTCGCTGGCAAGCGGGTCTTGGTCCGTAGGATGGATGGTGTATTGGGCGTGGCGGCTGAAACCATGCGTGATCGTTCAAATTGTTCGAAGATCTGCGCATGCGGCCCATGGCCCTAGTTGTTACGAGGAAGGCAGACGAGGAAGGGCGTCAGCCCAGGGCGAAGTCCCCTGAGGTTCGCAATGGATTCGGTGGCGGTAGCCCAGCCCGCGGTGCCAAGCGCAAGGGCGGCAAAAAGAAGGCACCGTCCCTGAGTAAGGCGGATTGGGGCCCCTTGGGCAAGCACCCGGATTTGGATGCGATCGTGGCGAGGCAGCGCTTGCACCTGCCCCTATCTGGCCGCATTACGGAGGTTGATGTGACCCGGGCTTGGAAGACTGCCGCAGGCGAGCACCATCCGGATCGGGGCGGGGAGCACGACACCATGCAGCTTGTGAACGGAGCTCGTGACCTCTTGCTGGGCCGCGGTTTGGCCGGCAAGTAACCAGAAGCCCCTGGGCCGAAAACTCCATGCGGATTGCGATTACGGGATCCCATTCCCTGGGTAAATCAACGGTTGTCAACCAGTGGGTGGATAGGCATCCCAGCTACCGGCGGGAAGAAGAGCCCTATCGCGCCCTAGGTCTCTATGGCCCCTACACAATTGATTTTCGAGAGGCCTCAACCAGGCTTCAGAATGGCCTTCAGCTTTATTACAATATTAGCCGAGTTCAGCGCTATTGCCTAACCACCGACAACGTCATTTTTGATCGGGCGCCGGTCGATTATCTTGCCTATTCGATGTACACGGCAGCCCAGGGGTTATCGGATATCGACGACTGTTTTGTGGAATCGATGGTGCCGGCTGTCCGGGAGTCTCTCGATCGCCTCGATATTCTCGCCTTCGTTCCCAAATCCGCGGACTGGCCTGTGGCCATGGAGGACGATGGCATTAGGCCAGTAGACCATGCCTATCGGGATGATGTGGATACAATCTTTAAGCAGATTTATCGCGATGGCCGCTTTGGTTTGTTCCCCAATTCGGATGGCCCTCGATTGATCGAACTTGTTGGCCCACCCGAGCAGAGAATGGGTCAGTTGGAGCTGGCAATCGCGGAGCTGCAGAAGGTTTAAGAGGGGAATGAGTCAGTTGATTTGCCCTCTTCATTGCGGAATTTTAACGTCATCGCCCGCTGTACAACAAAGATCAGTAGAGCTGTGCTCCAGCCCGCCATCAGTACGCCGTTGATGGCCTCGCCAACACTCAGGAGGCGCCAGCATTGGACCAGCGTGCTGTCTCCATAGCCAACAGTTGTGAACGTGATTCCTGAGAAATATAGGCTTTCTTCGAGGCCATGAATGGCGCCGACATGGTGATAGACCTGGGCCCATAGGACAATCTCCAGGGCTAATGTTGCTGCCGTCAGTAGCGCTCCCAGGGCAATCGCCAAGAGGTGGCGGGCACTGCTTTGTGCGCACCAAGCGCTGAGCTTTCCCGAGTTATTGAGCTCTACGTGGATGGAAGTAACCCAGACATGGATGGTTGTTGTGGCAACGAGCATTCCCACAACAATCCCAGCAACGGTGCCGATTCCTGGGCAGCTTGATGGTTGGGGTGTCGCTCGATAGCTGCTTAAGGCGATTCCAGCTGCAGTAGCGATGCCGGCCAATAGGGGCCACCTGAACTGTTTCCAGCTCATGGGTTTCCAGCTTGTCTGTTTCCAGTTCATGTGTTTCCCGCTCAGCTGTTCCCTGCGGCGCTAGGAGGCTGAAGGCCCAAGAGTAAAGCCTCTTCTCTGGCTCCTGGTAGGAGCTCTAAAAGTTGCTCTGGAGTTGTATCAGGCAGGGCTTTGAGCTCGTTGTATCGCTTGAGAGATGAGCTGGGAAAAATCAGAATGGCTATCACCACGGAGAGGGCACAGCCCAGGGAATAGCCAATCCATCGATTCGGGATGTACCAGGCAACGAGGGGGCCATAGCCAATGAAGGCCACTCCGCTGGAAATCAAAGCCGTGTTCAAATGGGGTGTTTGGTTGAGGGCCATGGCGAGCGCCGCCGTGCCTCCCATCACCAAGCCATTGGAGAAGCTCCCGCCCCCCATGGTGTTGAACACCAGCAAGGGCATCAGGATGCCCAGACTGACCCCAAGCATGCGATCACGCACTTTGAAGAGGGTGTCGCCAATGCTGTCATTCAGCAAGAGCACCACGCCGAAGTAGACGTACTTGGGCTCCACAGCTCCCAAGCCTTCGCCAATGGCGAGGGCAAGGCTGGCGCAGATCAACTTGCGCCAGAAGAACGGAGAGCGCAAGCCAGCCATCACGTTGACCCCCAAGGTGTGCTCGGCTGGTTTGGCCCCTTTGTCATCCCCCTGGCCTTCCCCAGTCGGAGTGGTTGAAGGCGACGAATTGGCCGGGCTGGGGGTGGTCGGGGTCAAAAGAATCTGCAGAGCCGTGCCAATCGCCAGGCCCAGTGCGATGGCCAGCAGTTCGTCCCGAGCGGAGCTCCAGCTTGGGTTTGAGCTCAGCAACGGCAATACTCCAAAGACTGTGAGCACGTCCCTTAGTGAGCGCAGCTTTGCCGGCAGCAACAAGGTGAGCCCTTGCATCAAGGCGGCGACCAAGCCAAAGACAAACACCTGGGGAACGGATGCCAACGCCCGGCCAAGGCAGGTGCCGATGGCCAGTCCAATGGCGACCATCACCAGCAACACCGGGTAGATCGCCGCTGGCCAGCGGCTGAAATTGGGTCGCACCACCAAGGCGGCAATCACGGCCCCAAAGGCCATGGCACTGCCAGACAGGCCCAGGCCAAGGGCGGCTGCGCTGGTGAAAGCCGCTGCCAAGCCAATCACCAGCGCGGCGCGCAGCATCAATCAGGCCTCGGGCCGCTTTAGGGCTTGGATCCAGCCCACCAGGAGAACCACAACCAGCAAGGCCACCCAGAACCAAAGCCGTGGGGGCCTGCTCACGCTGGCGATCCCCAGGAGCACCAGGGCGGCCCAGGGGGCTGGCTGGCGCCAGGGGCGCAACCAAAGCGAGCGTTGAGGGGCCAAAGGTTTACTCCTCATCGTTCAGATCCGCCAATCCAGCGTAAGAACGGCATCACAAAACTCACCAGGGAGCGGCGCTCAACGGTCACCTGGGCCTTGGCCGGGGTTCCATTCTCGAGGGCCAGGTTGGGTCCAGGCCCGCCGCTCCAGGACAAACCACTGGGCGTTGAAGCAGGCTCTAAATCCACGGTCACGATGACCACGGGAGTTGTGATTTTGTCTCCAGTGGTGGCTACGGGGTCGCCGCCCTCCCCAAACGCTGCTTGGCGGCTGCGGGTCATCAAGCTCACGGCCAAATCGGGATCGCCCAGCACGCGGCTCACTTCCGAAGGATCGGCGCTGGCAGGGGTGATGGCGGCAATCCGGCCCTCAACCACGCCATAGCGCTGGGCGCTGCCGCCATAGCGATCGCGGGTCTGCAATAGGGGGTCCAGCTGGAGCCGCTGGCCCACGCGCAGCCTGGTGGCATCGGCATCGCCAAACAGGGCTACGGCCTTGCGCATCCCCCGCTGGGGGTTGGGTCCGGGTCCAATGGTGCCCACCCGTTGGCCTGGAATGAGGGCCTGGCCAGGGGCCACCGAGAGGCTTAAGAGGCGTCCGCTGCGTGGGGCAACCACCGCCTGACTCAGCCGCTGGCCCTCCAATTCGGCCCTGGATGCATCAAGGGCAGCCAGTTGTCCTTCCAAGGCTTTGACCTGACTTTGATTGCGGAGGTAAAGATCTTGGGCGCTGACCCAGAGGGGGCTGTAGCGGGGAATGACCTCCTGCTTGCGCAGCGTTTCCATGGCCTTCAGTTGTTGAAAAACAGGCTGGTTGGTGGTTTGAATCGCACCAATTTGCGAACGCAGGGCCTGCTCTTGGCGGGTGATGGCCTTGGCCTGCCGCCCCAAGGCATCGGGGTTGGCGGCGACAAACCCTTTGCCTGGTGAGGCCTGGTCGACGCGATCGAGGGTGAGGAGCACGTCACCCTGGCGTACCCCTTGTCCCACCTGGGTGAGCACCGCTTGCACCTGGCCGGCAGAGCGGGCGTAGACACCCACCCGACTATCGGGCTGCAGGAAAACGGCACTGCCTTCCACCTTCACTGCCACCCCGGGGTAAATGGCCCAGGCAGCTGACAGGCAGCTCACCAAAGCCATGGGCACGAGGCGAGGCGCCAGCTCCACAAAACGGAAAAACAGTGGCATTAGGATACCTGCACTGATCTAGCAAAACCGTTGAGCTGGGGCCGAAGTCACTGGTTAAGTGCCTTGGGCTTGACGTTCTGCTTGTCGTCGGCCGGGGTGGGTGCAGCGGCACAGGCCGTACAACCCATTGCTGGGGCGCCCCTGCGCCTGAGCCTGAATGAGGCGCTGAAACGGGGATTGAACAACTCTCTCCCCCTCCAATCCAGTCAATTGGATGTTGAGGAGAACAAGGCATTACTGGGTCTGGCCAAGACCCGCTTCCTGCCAAAGTTGGATCTTGTTGCCTTGGGAACCTATGCCCAGGTTGGTAGCAGTATCGGCTTTATTTCCAATGTTCCTACCATTGGCGATATCAACCTCAGTGTGAAGACCAATGGCTATGCCAATCTCCAGAACAGCTTCGCCAATGTGGGGCTTGCTATTAATTATCCCCTGCTTGATTTTGGCCGGGGTCCGCTAAAGCAAGCTGCCCAGGCCAGCCTTGCTGCATCGCAATCGGCGTTGAGTGAACAGCAACGGCGCACCCGATTTGACATCGAGAGTGCCTACCTCAATGCCCAACTTGCCGATGCCTTGATCCCCGTCTGGCGGCAATCGGTCAATCTCTCCGGCACCTTGTTGGCCAATGCCCGAGCCATTCGCCGCGTGGGATTAGCCGCCCGCATTGATACCTCCCAGGCCGAAGCCCTTTGGCAAACCGATCGAGCCGGCCTTGCCGATGCCCTAGCCCAAAGGGAAATCGCCCTCAGCGGCTTGGCCCGGGTGTTGAACGAACCAGCCAGCCAGCAGCTCAGCCTCAGTGATCCGTTGCAGCGCACGAAGGCCTGGCCGCTCAGCCTTAGCGCCACCCTCGAGCGCTCCCTCCAGCAGAGGCCCAGCCTCGAAGCACTGGATTACCAGCGTCAGGCCCAGCTTGCCTCCGTGCGATTGGCGCGCTCCAGCCTGCTCCCCAGCGTTGGTTTGCTATTTGGCGGTGGCTTCAACGGCGACAGTCTCGGCGTGCAGGGGGATGGAGCGAGTATTTCGTCGTCGGGCACCTTTTACGACGTGGGAGCCCTGATCAACGTGCGTCAACCCTTGTTCGATGGGGGCGTGAGCCAGCAGTCCACGGCACTGGCCCAGCGGCGGGTGGAGCAAAGCGCTGTGGCCATTGAAGTGGCGAAGCAAGCCATCACCCAAAGCGTGCAGACCTGGTTTGCGCTTCATGGGGCCTCCGGACTCCAGATCGAGGCTGCTGCCGCTGCAGTTCGGGCCGGCAATGTGGCCGTGGCGGATGCCTTGCTGCGTTTTCGGGCGGGAATTGCGCCGATCACCGACTGCCTCGTTGCCCAAAGGAACCTGCAGGCGGCCCGCTCGGCGGAAGCTGCAGCGCTGCATCGTTGGAACCTGGCCCGGGCCGGATTGGCCTACGAAACGGGGTTGCCCTAGCTGGAGGGCACTTCATAGAGAAAAACCACAGCCTCCAGACACCAAATCGCGAGCTACCCAGGATGGATCATCGATTTGGCTCGCCACCAGTCCAGGGCCTTCCCCTCCCCTATGACTCCCGTCTCGATCCCAACCTGTAGCCGTGGGCTCCTGGCTTTGTTGGCGGCGAGCCTGCTTGGCACGCCCCTGGTGGCAAAGGCCGAGGTGCTCTACAAGCTCAACACCCAATGCAGCCTGGGTGGGGGGAACCCCCAGCCTTGCCTGGTGGAGGCCATCAACGAAAAAGGCGCCACCCTGTATCGCCAAACCATTGGCAGCACGACCGAAACCATTCGCATCAGCGACCAGCCGGTGCGGATGCAGCGGTGGGATGCCCAGACCAAGGGGTGGCAGTCGCTCACGTCTGCGGCCGCCCGTTTCTCCCGAAACACGGTGTGTTTCAACGGCCGTGATCTCTGCGTGGTCAACCCCAACTACCTCAACAGTGTTGAGGAGGATCGCCCCGAGGCGATGGCCGGCCGCGATCTGGTGCAGGTGTTCTTCGGCAAGGACGGCCGGATCAACCTGAGTTGTTACGACGATGGCTGCAAGAGGGTGGCCCCGTGAAGGATGCCCGTGCTGCCTTCGGAATGGCATTGGCGGCGTTGATGGCCGTCCCGGCTGGCTCTGCCCTGGCCAGTAGGCAATCCAACCCAGAGGCGCCGTTTGCTGTTCTGTCTCCGGCCGACTCCCTGGTTGCCCGGGGTGGTGGCAGGGCTGGTGGTGGTCAGCGCAGCGCCAGCCGGGCCAACAACGGGTTCGGTGGGGCTGGCGCTGGTCTCAACCGCGGCTCGACGCGCCCCAGCGGCGGCTGGAGCAGCCAGGTCAAGCCTGGGGCGAGTACGGGGCCTTCCCTTGATCGGGCCAATCGCCCCAATTTGGATCGCCCGAATCAGGGGGCCATTGGAGGGGGGGGCACCCTCAATCGAACCCCCAACGGGAATCGCAACGCAAAGATCAACGGCACTCGCAACGGCACTCGCGATGTCAACCGCGATGTCAACCGCAACTGGAATCGTCAGGTCAATATCAACACTGTGGCCATTCATCCGGGCTGGGCAAGGCCGGGCTGGGGTGTTGCCCGCCCCTGGAACTACGGCTGGTATGGCGGTTGGTCAACCCCTGCGTGGGGATGGTGGGGAGCGCGGGCAGCGCTCTGGGGCGTGGGCACCCTCGCCACAGCCGCCATCATCAATAACGCGGTCAATGATGCAATCGCTGATAACGACACCACCATCATTGTTCCCAACAGCAATTACTCGCTTTACTACGGTTCCATCCAGCCCATCGGCCAATCCTCCGTCAGTTTTGTTGTGCAAGCTGACGGCAACGACTACCAACTCAGCGCCGATTGCAACGCCGGTACGATCAATGGAGAGGAGCCGAAGACGGCCGGCCAAGCTGAACTCCTCAATGCCGCGTGCCAGGTGGCCTTTGGTTCTACCTAGGCGGACCACAAGTGGTGTTGCGGCCTGTCATGGGGCTGGTAGCTTCCTTGGACTCCATGGATAACCCAGGATCAAAATGAAAAGCTTTCGTGCCTTGTTTGGTGGCCCCCTAATCGCTGCTCCCTTAGCGGGTGGTCTTGCCGTTGTCCTGGCATCTGGAGTACAGGCCGCTCCTGTTTGTACCTTCCTCCAGCCGGTGGGCGGCAATGGGGTGAGCACGATTGTGAGTAAGTCGGTGGGGCGCGGCAAGTTGCTCGGTAACACCAATTGGAACACCGACTTTTTCGTGACCCAGCCCTACACCAGCTACAAGTTCTTCTTTACAGCCAATTCCTCTGATCCGAACGCCCAATACCCGGTGGAGGGCTTCATGAAGTTCAGCGATGGCTCCAACCTCCAGGTGATCAACACCTCGATGAACCCCCCAATGGGAACGGGCAAGATGTTTGGTCCCTTTGCGGCGGTGCCGGGTAAGCAGGCCACCCAGATGAACTTCAAGGTGGGTGCTAGCAGTGATCCCAATGCCCTTGGCTTCAGCTATCGCATCTCGGTGCAGGGTTGCCGCTGATGTCGAGGGTTTGGCAGGGCTTGCTGCTGGGGGCCCTGCTCTCCCCTCTGATGGCGATGCCCGCTGCGCGGGCCCTTGAGGAGATTGTGATCAAGATTCCCATGCTCGACACCGATTTCACGGTGCGAGTGGCTGAATTAAGGGACCCCAGGGCTCTGCGAACCGGCACGAGCGATCTCGCCGAACTGGATCGGGCCAGTGGGGGAGCTGTGGGCAGAGAGTTCCTCGCCCTGCTCAATCAGCCAGTGCCACTCAGCCTCACCCAGGTGGCCAATGGTTCGGTGGGATCCCCCTTGCTCGAGCAGGCCATGTTCGTGCTCTCTAGCTTGGGAACGCTGGAAGGCCGTAGTCCTGATCTCAGCGGCAAGACCCTGCGGGACGCCTTGATCAAGGCGTCCCGCAGGGTCTTGCCGCTGAGATCAGGACTACGGCCTTCCAGCGTTCCCA
>Ga0007795_10000575_pt1 | contig 12056 bp, 8 predicted proteins | sample CryBogmetaGMA1M_FD_60369 | JGI IMG/M metagenome (GOLD analysis project Ga0007795, IMG submission 60369) | Freshwater microbial communities from Crystal Bog, Wisconsin, USA - MA1M | ecosystem: Environmental > Aquatic > Freshwater > Lake | place: Crystal Bog, Wisconsin, USA | collected 2009-07-06
GAATTCAACAATCAGCAAAAATAGTGGTTTAGAATCTATTCCAAATGTATTTAAGGAGAAGGCCGATTATCAAAGAATTCATGGCACGTCCTGACTGTTATTCTGCCTTTTTCATCCCTGAATGTCTCAGGTTTCAGGTATCACCCTTCCTGCCACCCACGCAGTCTGGCAGCAGCGACTTACGACGCCTTGGCGTCCTTCTTCTCAAAGACCCTGAGGATGCTTGCCGCATCAGTAGCAGCAGCAAGGTCTGTACGGACAGCGGGGTCGTTGAGGAACTTGGCGATGGCAGCAAGTGTCCGCAGATGGGTCTGGAACTGGTCCTTGGGAACTAAAAAGAGGACAATGAAGTGAACGGGTTTCCCGTCCAGGGATTCAAAATCGATTCCGCTTTTGGATCGGCCAAAGCAGGCGGTCACCTCGAGAACGCTGTCGCAGCTGGCATGAGGGATGGCGATGCCAAACCCGATCCCTGTGCTCATGGTCTCTTCCCGATGGCGCAGAGAACTGATCGCATCCTCCCGATGGGAGGCGTCAAGCTTACCCTCCTCAACCAGACGATCGATGATTTCCTCGATGGCCTGCCACCTGTCGGTGGCGACCATCTCAGGAATAATCTGATCCTCGGAGAGTAGGCTCGCGAGCGTCATGTGTGCGTACCCCGGTGAGGGGATCAATCGGCTAGGCCTCTTCCTCCGCAGGAGCCTCTCCGGACTCTTCGCCGAGTGCGTAGCGTACGAAACGATTAATCGTGATCTTATCGCTCAACTCTTTCTCCTTGGTAGCCAGGAGTTCCTTAACGGTGATGTCAGGGTTCTTGATGCAGGCCTGCTCAAGGAGGCATGTGCCGCTATAGAACTTGTCCATCTTTCCATCGACGATCTTTTCAACGATGTTATCGGGCTTGCCGGCCATCTGAGCCTTGTAGATCTCACGCTCGGAAGCGACGAGTGTCCCGTCAACTTGGTCGCGTGAGATGACGATTGGATGAGCAGCGGCGATCTGAAGGGTGATGTCCTTCACGAAATCGCGGAAAGACTCACTCTTGGCAGTTGCCTCGGAAGCGCAGCTGATCTCAACAAGTACGCCGACTTTACCCTGAAGGTGAATGTATGAGGCAACGATCCCCTCACCCGCAACGGCATAACGCTCAAAGCGGCGGATAACGATGTTCTCGCCGAGTGCGGCGATCGTTGTGGCGATCGCATCCTTGAAGAGGATCCCATTGGACTGCGCGCTCTCAAGCAATTCCTCAAGTGAGCCGGACTGGGAAGCGGCGATCTCCTCAGTGATCTCCTTCACAAACTTGGTGAAGATATCATTCTTGGCGACGAAGTCGGTCTCGCAGTTGATCTCGGCAAGGACGCCGATCTTTCCAGTTGGCTGGATGAAGGAGACAACAGAGCCTTCCTTCGCATGGCGGGAAGCCTTCTTTCCTGCGCTGGCAATGCCCTTGGTGCGCAGAAGAGCCTCTGCCTTGTCGATGTCGCCGCCTGCCTCGGTGAGAGCACGCTTGCAGTCCATCATTCCGGCGTTGGTCTTTTCGCGGAGTGTCTTGACGAGAGCTGGGTTGATATCAGCCATGGTAGTCGTTCAGTGCGTTGGTTGATGCCGGACGAGATTATTCGGCGACGGCAGCAAGCTCCTCGGTCTCGGTCGCGGCCACGATTGGACGGGTTCCGGGACGTGACTTAGCGATCACGTCGACAAGCTTCTGAAGAATGATGCGGATGGCGCGGATAGCGTCATCGTTTCCGGCGATCGGGTAGTTAATCTCCTCAGGATTGCTGTTGGAGTCAACGATTGCGACGATGGGAATTCCAAGACGGCGGGCCTCGGCGACGGCAATAGCCTCCTTGACGGTGTCAATGATAACGATGACGTCGGGTAACTTGTCCATCTCGAGGACACCCTCGAGGTTCTGGCGGATACGAGTTGCCTCACGGCGAAGCGCAGATGCCTCAGCCTTGTTGATCTTGTTGAATCCGGCGCTCTTCTCAAGGGCCTCGAAATCCTTGAGCTTGGAGACGCTCTTGCGGATGGTGACGAGGTTCGTGAGAGTGCCTCCGAGCCAGCGCTGATTCACGTAGAACTGTCCGCAAGCCTGGGCTGCTTCCTTGACTGCCTCCTGCGCCTGCTTTTTGCAGCCGACGAAGAGAATCTTTCCGCCGTTGCGGGAGATGCCAGCGAGATAGTCGCCGGCCTTGGCAAGCTGATCAACAGTCTTGGAGAGATCGATGATGTGGATGGAGTTCTTCTCCTCAAGAATGAAGTCGCGCATGCGGGGATTCCAGCGCTTGGTCTGGTGACCATAATGGACACCAGCTTCAAGGAGTTCGGTCATTGTTTCTACGGACATGGCAATAGATGGGTTGTTGGGATTCTGTGATTCTTAATCGGTGATTACTTAGACTGCTTCTTCTTCGTTGGCGACATCACCCTCGAAGAGGGCGGGCTCACCGAGATGGACGAGGTCAAACTTGCGGTTCGAGTTGAAACCCGTTCCTGCCGGGATGAGATGACCCATGATGACGTTTTCCTTGAATCCACGGAGCCTGTCGGACTTGCCGAGCGTGGCTGCCTCCGTAAGGACGCGGGTCGTGTCTTGGAAGGATGCTGCAGAGATGAAGCTGTCTGTCTCGAGAGACGCCTTGGTGATACCGAGGAGAACTGGTGCCGCTTCCGCAGGCTTGCCGCCCTTGGCGCTGACGCGCTCGTTCTCGCTCTCGAACTCGAGGCGATCGATTTGATCTCCCCAGAGCAACGTGGTGTCGCCTGGCTCGGTGATCTTCACCTTGCGAAGCATCTGACGGACGATGATCTCGATGTGCTTGTCATTGATCTCGACGCCCTGGAGACGATAGACCTCCTGAACCTCGTTGAGCAGGTGCTCCTGAAGCTCCTGAGGGCCGCAGACGTCAAGAATCTCGTGGGGAACCACTGGTCCTTCGGTGAGTTGCTGACCCTTCTTCACGAAGTCGCCCTTGAAGGCAATGATGTGCTTGGAAAGCGGGATGAGGTGCTCCTCTTCGCTGCCGGTCTGTGGGTCGCGAACGATGAGCTTGCGCTTACCGCGAACCGTTCCACCAATGTCGACGACGCCGTCGATGCGTGCGATTTCGCAGGCGTCCTTCGGACGGCGCGCCTCAAAGAGTTCGGCAACACGCGGCAGACCGCCGGTGATGTCCTTGGTCTTGGCAATCTTACGAGGGGTCTTGGCCATACGCTGTCCGGCCTGAACCTTCTCGCCTTCCTTGACTTCAAGGTGAGCGCCCGACGGAATCGAGTAGCTGGCGACGATCTCCTTTTTGTCATCAACGATGACGATCTGGGGATGCAGGTCCTCCTTGTGCTCGATGACAACGGTGCCCATGACGCCGGTCTCGTCGTCAACTTCCTTGCGGATGGTGACGCCGTTGATCATGTCACGGAACTCGACCTTACCGGTCTTCTCCGTGATGACCGGAACATTGTACGGATCCCATTGGACGAAAGTCTCGCCCTTCTTGACCGTGGATCCCTCGGCAACTGCGATCACGGAACCGACGACGACAGGGTAGCTTTCCATCTCGCGGCCATCCTTGCCATGGAGTCCGACGGAACCGTTCTTGGAAAGAACGATGAAGGTGCCATCGAGAGCCTGCACGGTGCGGAGGTCGTTGAAGCGGAGAACGCCCTCGTTCTTGGCCTTGATGATCGGCTGCTTGAAGGTCTGACTGGCCGTTCCACCGACGTGGAAGGTACGCATGGTGAGCTGTGTTCCTGGCTCTCCGATGGACTGAGCGGCAATGATTCCAACGGCCTCGCCGAGTCCGATCATGAGACCGGTGGAGAGGTTGCGACCGTAGCACTTGGCGCAGACGCCGCGCTTGTTCTCACAGGTGAGGACGGAGCGGATCTTGAGCTGCTCGTGGCCGACCTTGTCGAGGGCGGCAGCGATCTCTTCATCAATGAGCTGGTTGGCCTTGATGATCGGGGTGTTAGTGACGGGATCCTTGACGGTCTCGCAACTGACACGGCCGATGATACGGGTGGCAAGGCTGACGACCTCTTCGTCACCCTCGTAGATGGGACGCACGACGATGCCGTTGACGGTACCGCAATCATCGTTGTTGATGATCACGTCTTGGGCTGCGTCAACGAGCTTACGGGTCAGATAGCCGGAGTCGGCTGTCTTAAGAGCCGTGTCGGCAAGTCCCTTACGGGCACCGTGGGTCGAGATGAAGTACTCCAGCACGGAGAGACCCTCACGGAAGTTGGAGAGAATCGGACGCTCGATGATCTCACCGGATGGCTTGGCCATGAGACCGCGCATACCTGCAAGCTGCTTGACCTGGGTGCGGTTGCCTCGGGCACCGGAGTCGACCATCATGAACACTGGGTTCGCCTGAGCGGCACCGTTGTTGTGCTCGAGTGTGCGGAAGAGGGCGTTGGCAATCTCTTCGCCCGTGTGGGTCCAGATATCCTGTACCTTGTTCTTGCGCTCACCGTCGGTGATGATACCGCGACGGTACTGCTTCTCGACTTCTGCGATCTGCTTCTGGGCGCTCTCGATGAGCACTGCCTTCTCAGGCGGAATGATCATGTCGTTGATACCGATGGAAGCACCTGCACGGGTGGCTTCGCGGAATCCAAGCTCCTTGAGCAGGTCGAGTGTCTCAACGGTGCGTGCCTGGCCGACGGCCTTGTAGCAGCGCCAGATGATATCTGAGAGCTGCTTCTTACCGGCAACCTTGTTGTAAAAGCCGAGCTCCTTGGGCCAGATCTGGTTGAAGAGAACACGGCCGACGGTTGTCTCGATGACGGCAAGCTCGCTGTTTCCGTAGACCGTCTGCACACCCCGGTCGGGGTTTGCAAGGCGGATACGGGTGTGGATCTTAACGCTTCCCTCTGAGAGGGCCATTTCAACTCCGGTGGCGTCGTTGAAGAGAGGCTGACGCAACTCGGCGGCTGCCTTGGCATCCTTCTGGGTCACGTTGCGGGGATTCTGCGTGAGGTAGTAGCAACCGAGCGGAATGTCCTGCGACGGGTTGGTGATCGGCTTGCCGCTGGAAGGCGAGAAGATGTTGTTCGGGGCAAGCATCAAGGTGCGTGCCTCGAGCTGGGCCTCGATCGACAGAGGGACGTGGACCGCCATCTGGTCACCGTCGAAGTCGGCGTTGTAAGCCGTGCAGACGAGGGTGGACGCGGATTGCCTCGCCCTCGATGAGGATCGGCTCGAAGGCCTGGATCGAGAGACGGTGAAGTGTCGGCGCGCGGTTCAGGAGAACGGCGTGTCCCTTCGTCACCTCTTCCAGGATGTCCCAAACCTCGGGGGTCTGGCGCTCGATCAGCTTCTTGGCGCTGCGTACAGTGTGCACATAGCCGAGCTCCTTGAGGCGGCGGATGATGAATGGCTCGAAGAGAACGAGTGCCATCTTCTTGGGAAGACCGCACTGGTTGAGCTTGAGCTCAGGTCCGATCACGATGACGGAACGGCCGGAGTAATCGACTCGCTTACCGAGAAGGTTCTGACGGAAGCGCCCTCCCTTACCCTTGAGCATGTCGCTGAGGGACTTGAGGGGACGATTTGCTGCACCGGTGACGGCACGTCCGTGACGGCCATTGTCGTAGAGCGCATCGACAGCCTCCTGGAGCATGCGCTTCTCGTTGCGGATGATGACCTCAGGGGTCTTCAGCTGGAGAAGTGTGCGGAGACGGTTGTTACGGTTGATGACGCGGCGGTAGAGATCGTTAAGATCGGACGTCGCGAAACGACCACCCTCGAGAGGGACAAGAGGACGGAGGTCGGGAGGAATGACGGGCAGAACGCTGAGAATCATCCATTCGGGACGGGTCTTGGACTGCATGAATCCCTGAACGAGCTTCAGACGCTTCGCGAGCTTCTTGCGAATCTGCTTGCTCTTGGTCTGGGTCATCGCCTTCTCGATCGTCTGCTGCTCCTCGAGCAGGTCTAGGTTCTCGAGAAGTTTCTGGATTGCCTCGGCACCCATGCCGGCGGTGAAGTCTTCGCCGTACTGGTCCTCGGCCTCGCGGTACTCGGTCTCGGTAAGCAGTTGCGCCTTCTCGAAGGGGGTCTTGCCCGGATCGATCACAATGTAATCCTCGTAGTAGAGGACGCGCTCAAGCTGGCGACCGGTGAGATCGAGCATGAGGCCTATGCGTGACGGCATGCACTTATAGAACCAGATGTGGGAGACGGGAACGGCAAGGTCGATGTGACCCATGCGCTCGCGACGCACTCGGCTCAGGCAGACTTCGACGCCGCAACGGTCGCAGACGACGTTCTTGTGCTTGACCCGCTTGTACTTGCCGCAAGAGCACTCCCAGTCCCGGGTGGGACCGAAGATGCGCTCGCAGAAGAGACCGCCCTTCTCGGGCTTGAAGGTCCGGTAGTTGATGGTCTCGGGGTTCTTTACCTCCCCTTTGCTCCAGCTACGGATTGTCTCCGGGTTGGCGACGGTGATTCCGACCTCATCAAAGTTGGTCTTGATGGGATCAGCCAGGATGTCTGGTGCTGCTGCAAGTGCTGTGTCGGTCATGGCTCTAAGGTGTGCTTTGGTACGTGGTGCGCTTGGCTGGAAGTGAATTAGGCTGCTGTGTCGATGAAGGACCGTGGCGCATCCTTGCTACCCACACGGACATCGAGTCCGAGTCCCTGCATTTCCTTGATGAGCACGTTGAAGGACTCGGGGATGCCGGCCTCCAGGGAGTTGTCTCCCTTGACGATGCTCTCGTAGATGCGCGTGCGGCCCTGCACATCGTCCGACTTGACGGTGAGCAACTCCTGCAGCGTGTAGGCGGCGCCGTAGGCCTCGAGGGCCCAGACTTCCATCTCTCCGAAGCGCTGTCCACCGTACTGGGCCTTACCTCCCAGCGGCTGCTGGGTGACAAGGGAGTATGGTCCGACGGCACGGGCGTGGATCTTGTCGGCCACAAGGTGACCGAGCTTGAGCATGTAGATGATGCCGACCACAACTTCCTGATCGAAAGCGTCGCCGGTGCGACCATCATAGAGCTGTGACTTGCCGTTCTCCTGAATCCAGGAGAAGCCCTCCTTCTGACCGGCTTCCTTGAGGTACTCGCGGATGCGGCTCTCGGGGATACCGTCGAAGACGGGGGTGGCGACCTTGAATCCGAGGGCCTTGGCGGCGACACCCAAATGGGTCTCGAGAACCTGCCCCACGTTCATTCGGCTAGGAACGCCGAGAGGGTTGAGCACGATGTCGACGGGAGTTCCATCGGAGAGGTACGGCATGTCTTCCTCGGGAACAATCTTGGCGACGACGCCCTTGTTTCCATGACGACCGGCCATCTTGTCACCGACAGAAAGCTTGCGCTTACTGGCGATGAAGACCTTGACCTGTTTGATGATGCCGGGATCGACATCGTCACCGCTTTCGACGCGGCCGAGGTTCTCTTCCTTCTCATTCTCGAGGTCGGAGAAGCGGTGCTCGAACTGACCGATGATCTCGCGGATCTTGTTGCGGATCGGGCTCGGGTCGATTTCGACCACGTTGTAGACACCGGCCAGCTTGCGGAGAAGCATCTTGGTGATCTTTCGGTTCGCAGGGATGATGATCTCACCCGACTCGCCGTTGACGACGTCCAAGGGGATCTTCTCCCCGAGGAGCACATTGGCAAGGCCTTCGGTGAGCTGCTCAAAGAGCTCGTCCTTACGCTTTTTGTGCTCGTCTTGGATCATCTTCTGCTGACGCTTCGACTCGGAAGGGGTCATCTTGATCTTGGTGGCCTTCTCCTTGGAGGAGACGCGCACATCCATGACAATGCCGTAGGTTCCGGACGGAACGGTGAGGGAGGTGTCCTTCACGTCGGCCGCCTTCTCTCCGAAGATGGCGCGCAGGAGGCGCTCTTCGGGAGCAAGCTCAGTCTCACTCTTTGGAGTGATCTTGCCGACAAGGATGTCGCCCGGCTTGACCTCGGCACCGATGCGGATAACACCGTCGGGTCCAAGATTCTGAAGAGCTTCCTCGCTGACGTTCGGAATATCGCGGGTGATTTCCTCAGGTCCTAGCTTGGTGTCGCGGGCTCCGATCTCGAACTCGTCGATGTGGATGGATGTGTAGACATCCTCCTTCACCACGCGCTCGGAGATCATGATGGCGTCCTCGAAGTTGTAACCGTTCCAAGGCATGAAGGCGACGAGCACGTTGCGGCCGAGTGCAAGCTCGCCGTTCTCCGTGTTCGGACCATCTGCGAGCACGTCACCCTTCTTAATCAGCTGGCCTTTCTTGACGATTGGCTTCTGGTTGATGCAGGTGCTGCTGTTGGAGCGCATGAACTTGCGCAGGTCGTAGACATGGACGCCGTTCTCGGGATCATCCTTGATCTTCTTCTTGCCTTCGGGAAGCTCTCCATCCTTGGTGACAATGATGCGAAGCGCATCAACGGAGGCAACCTTGCCATTCGACTCGGAGACGATCACGGCGCGGGAATCACGGGCGACGCGACCTTCCATGCCGGTTCCGATGATCGGAGCATCCGAAATCAGAAGAGGCACACCTTGACGTTGCATGTTCGAACCCATGAGGGCGCGGTTAGCGTCATCATGCTCGAGGAACGGAATGAGTCCTGCCGCGACGGAAACGAGCTGCTTCGGAGAGACGTCCATGTACTGGACCTTCTCTGGCTCAATCTCAACGAAGTCTCCGCGATAACGGGAGGAGACGGTCTCGCCAAGGAACTTGCCCTTGCTGTCGACAGGTGCGTTTGCCTGCGCAATGTAGAAGTTCTCATCACGATCACCGGTCAAGTACTCGATCTCGTCGGTCACGAGGTTCTTGATCACCTTGCGGTAAGGAGTCTCGATGAAGCCGAAGTCGTTGACGCGGGCGTAGGTGCTGAGTGAGCTGATCAGACCGATGTTCGGACCTTCAGGGGTCTCGATCGGGCAGATACGGCCGTAGTGGGATGGATGAACGTCACGCACCTCGAAACCAGCACGCTCACGGGAGAGACCTCCAGGTCCAAGAGCCGAAAGACGGCGCTTGTGAGTGAGCTCGGAGAGAGGGTTCGTCTGATCCATGAACTGGCTCAGCTGGGAACGGCCGAAGAAATCACGGACTACAGCACTCAGCGACTTGGGGTTGATGAGCTTCTGTGGGGTGATGTGATCGATGGAAGGATCGTACAAGGCCATGCGCTCGCGAACGAGACGCTCTGTGCGAGAGAGACCCACGCGGCACTGGTTGGCAAGAAGCTCGCCAACTGTGCGGACACGACGGCTGCCAAGGTGATCGATATCATCGGTCATCCCGTCGCCCTTGCGCAGCTTGAGGAGATAGCGCATTGACTCAACGATGTCTTCCTTGCGAAGGATGCGGTCATCGACCTTGGGATCAAGACCCAGCTTCTGCTGGATCTTGTGACGACCGACGCGACCGAGGTCGTAACGCTTGGAATCAAAGAAGAGACGCTTGAGCATACCGCGGGCATTCTGGACTGTCGGAGGATCGCCAGGGCGGAGCTTACGGTAGATGTCCTTAAGAGCCTCCTCCTCGCTGTGAGCGGGATCGCGCTTCAGGGACTTAACGATCGTGTCGTCATCCTTGGTGTCGATGATCTTGACCGTCGTGTGACCGGCACGGATCAGGTCGCGGATGACGGCTGGCGTCAGCGGCTCGTAAGCGCGCGCGATGATTGCATCTCCTTCACGGATGTCCTGAAGGAGCACCTTGGTGCTGATCTCCTCTTCGTCAAGCTTGTCGGAGAGCTTTAGGCTCTCGATCTTGTAGAAAAGTGCGGCGATCTCCTCGTCCGTCGGGAATCCGAGGGCGCGAAGGAATGTCGTGGCAAGGAACTTGCGACGGCGCTTGCGGCGATCTAGGTAGACGTAGAGAAGGTCGTTTGTGTCGAACTGAACCTCTGTCCAGGATCCACGATCGGGAATGATGCGGAAACCATGAAGTAGCTTACCGTTAAGATGCACGTCGCTCTCAAAACAAATGCCGGGTGAGCGGTGGAGCTGGCTGACGACAACGCGCTCGGCGCCGTTCACAACAAAGGTGCCCGACTTGGTCATGAGCGGGATCTCACCCATGTATACCTTCTCTTCCTTCGTGGAACGCTCATCCTTGTAACGGAACGTCACGTAGAGGGGAGCGCTGTAAGTCTCACCCTCGATCTGGCACTCGACGGGTCCGATCTTGGGCTCATCGAGCTGATAGTTGACGAAATCAAGCGAAGACTTCTCCTCGAAACCGAAGATCGGGAAGAACTCGCGGAATACGGCCTGAAGGCCGACATTTTTGCGCTTGGAAGGTTCCACACCGGTCTGGAAAAAATCCTCATAAGACCTAATCTGCAGTTCAATGAGGTTCGGTGGTTGGATGGCCTCGTGGAGTTTGCCGAAGGAGATGCGTTCAGACATGGTGCAGGATCTTGGGTGGCGCTTGGGTGACTTTGCTGGTTGCCGGGTTGGCAGCTCTTCCTAACAGGCTACTGCCGGAAAGGGAGAGAAAGGGTTGTTGACTCTGGGGAGAGACAGGAAAATCGGAAGGCAAAAGAGCCGCCAGCTGCTGTCTTTCCGAAGAAAAACGGGCGGGCGGCAGCGGTCTCTGAAAGAGTTAAAGTCGTGGGACCGAATTGCAGGGTTGGGACGGGTGGAACTAAATCTTTTACGCCTTACCGGCCACCCTGTCAACAGGGATCTCCCTGAAGACAATGGTGACCGGCTATAAGTTGCGTAATCGGGTAGTCGGGGACTACTTGATCTCGACCTTGGCGCCAGCAGCTTCGATCTTCTTTTTGATCTCTTCTGCCTCTTCCTTGGTGGCGCCTTCCTTGATGGCCTTAGGAGCGCTCTCGACGAGGGCCTTGGCCTCAGCGAGTCCGAGTCCTGGGACTGCGGCACGGACTTCCTTGATGACGCCGATCTTGTTGGATCCGGCCTCCTTGAGGATGACGTCAAATGCGGTCTTCTCCTCTGCTGCTGCTGCTGGAGCTGCTGCTCCGCCTGCGGCCGCGACGGCGACAGGAGCGGCGGCGCTGACGCCCCACTTCTCTTCGAGAGCCTTCACGAGATCGGCGATCTGGAGGACGGTGAGGTTGCTGAGTTGATCTACGATTGCTGTGTTATCGGACATGGTGTTGTTTGGACTTTGGTAATGTCGCGTCCCGAAGCCTCAGGACATTTGAGACCGGCAGCCGCCGGCCCGACTTATTACCGTGTTGTTGTTCCTTCGCCCGTCGTGGCTTCGTACGCCGGGAGAAATTTGTTTCTTGAGGTTAAGATTTAGGGGCTGGTGATGAAACGAGAACCACTTGTGGTTACTCGGCGGCAGGAGCTTCGGGAGCGGCTACTTCAGAGGCCGGAGCCTCTTCTGCAGGAGCGGAGGCCTCTGGTGCTTCTTCTGCTGCTGCGACGGGCTCCGCAACAACCTCTGCTTTTGCCCCTGGGGCTGGAGCGGAAGCTGGTGCTGCAGGGGCTTTCTCAGCAATGGCAGCAAGCACTCGTGCGAGGCTTGCGCCTGGTTCGTTGAGCGTGCGGACGAGCTGGGTGGCCGGTGTGAGAAGCAGGGCAAGGAGCTGGGACTGGAGAACTTCCTTGGAGGGAAGATCGGCAAGCGCCAGTACCTGATCCGCTTCGAGGACCGAGTTATCAAGGATCGCTGCGCGAACCTTGGGCTTCTGAAACTCTGCCGCGAAGGTCTTGAGGATCTTGGCTGCCGCACAGATGTCCTTCTCGCCGACAGCAAAAGCAGTCTGGCCAGTGAGGTGGGCGTCAAGCTCAGGAAGACCGGCCTCCTTGATGGAACGGCGGAGGAAGGTGTTCTTAACGACGGTGAGCGAGGCTCCGGAAGCGCCGAGGCGGGTACGGAGTTCGGCAAAGTGATTCACATTCATCCCGCCGTATTCGACGATGATGAGGAAAGGTGAGTTGTTGAGGCGTAACTTGACGTCCTCTACGATCGTGGGTTTCTCGGGGCGCATGGTGGTAGGTCCTGGTGTTCCTGAGCGTTAGTTTTTAAGGAAGGAAGCGGCGTCCACCTGAATACCTGGAAGCATCGTGGCGGCAATCGTTACGGCCTCGACGA
>Ga0007795_10000578_pt1 | contig 12049 bp, 12 predicted proteins | sample CryBogmetaGMA1M_FD_60369 | JGI IMG/M metagenome (GOLD analysis project Ga0007795, IMG submission 60369) | Freshwater microbial communities from Crystal Bog, Wisconsin, USA - MA1M | ecosystem: Environmental > Aquatic > Freshwater > Lake | place: Crystal Bog, Wisconsin, USA | collected 2009-07-06
ACACTCATATCCCGCATTAGGTAGCCAGCGAAATAACCAGCACCACCAAAAAATGCGGCATGCCCAAAAGATAGAAGTCCGGTATACCCAAGCAATAAATTAAATGCAGAGGCAAAAAGGCCAAAGCATAAAATTTTCATCAAAAATATTGGGTAGGCAAAGAATGGTGCCGCTAATAAGGCTGCAAGAATTACTAGAAAGAGCCAAAGTTTGAGTGATTTCATTTTTCCCGCCCAAACAAGCCCGCTGGCCTAAACAGCAAAACAATCACCATGATGGCGAACACCACGGTGCTTGAGGCCTCCGGATAAAAGACCTTTGTCAAACCCTCAACCAAGCCTAGGCCTAAGCCAGTAACAATAGAGCCCATGATCGACCCCATGCCGCCAATCACAACTACTGCAAAAACAATAATGATCAGGTTGGAGCCCATCAATGGAGAAACTTGAATAATAGGTGCTGCGAGTACGCCTGAGAAAGCGGCAAGAGCGACGCCAAATCCATAAGTCAAGGTTGTCATGAGGGGGAAATTCACACCAAATGCCTGAACTAGTTTTGGATTTTCTGTACCAGCACGCAAATACGCACCAATACTCGTTTTTTCGATCACATACCAAGTTGCAAAACACACCGTCAATGAAGAGGCCACAACCCAAGCTCGGTAGTTTGGCAGAATCATAAAGCCCAAGTCAGTTGCGCCACTTAAAGCTTGGGGCGCACTATAAGACAATCCAGAGGCGCCATATATAGACCGTAAGATGCCCTCGATAAATAGGGTTAAACCAAAGGTCAACAAGAGCCCATACAAATGATCAAGCTGATATAAATGCCTCAGTAATAAACGCTCAATCACAATGCCAAGCAGGCCAACAATGATTGGCGCTAACAGCAACATTACCCAATAATTAATTCCAAAATACTGTCCAGCCATCCAGGTCACAATGGCACCCAACATAAACATGGCGCCATGTGAAAAGTTAATAACATTTAAGAGGCCAAAGATTACCGCCAATCCCAAACTAAGGATTGCATAGAAACTGCCGTTAACCAGCCCCAAAAGGAGCTGGCTTAACAGAGCGGAAATAGAAAGGCCGAAGATTTCCAAAATTACTTAATATTGCACTTGGAATAGGCTTCTGGAGCAAAAGCTTTCTCGCCAGGCACGGTAGCAACTAACTTGTAGTACTTCCATGGGCTTTCAACTTCACTTGGGGTCTTTACTTCATAGAGATACATATCGTGAACCATGGTGCCATCTTTGCGGATATAGCCATTTTTCGTAAACATGTCATTAATTTTGACCTTACGCATTTGCTGCATAACTTTATCTGAATCGTTTGTGCCAGCGGCTTTAACGGCATTCAAGTAAGTCATTGTGGACGAGTAGTTACCAGCCTGCACCATGGTTGGCATGCGCTTCATTTTTTCAAAATAGCGTTTGGCAAACTGACGGGTCTGATCATTTTGGTCCCAATACCAAGCCTCGGTAGCAAGCAACCCTTGTGCATTTTGGATGCCAATGGCATGAACGTCGGAAATAAATACCAACAGGCCGGCAATCTTCATGGTTTTAGTAATACCAAATTCATTTGCGGCTTTTACTGAGTTAATCGTATCGCCCCCCGCATTCGCCAAGCCCAATACTTGGGCTTTTGAGGCCTGGGCTTGCAGCAGGTAAGAAGAAAAGTCGCTAGCGTTTAATGGGTGCTTAGAGTTTCCCAACACTTTTCCACCGGTAGCATTAATCACGGTAGCTGCATCTTTCTCAAGCGCATAACCAAAAGCGTAGTCAGCGGTCAAAAAATACCAGGTCTTGAGTCCCTTATCCATCATTCCCTTGGCAGAACCATTTGCCAAGGCAACCGTGTCATAGGTGTAGTGAATGGTGTAAGGGGTGCATTGCTCATTCGTTAAAGCAGAGGTTCCTGCGCCATTGTTAATGTAAATACGCTTTTTCTCTGCGGCTACCTTAGATGTTGCTAAAGCCGTTCCAGAGTTGGTTCCGCCAAAGATTACGCTTACGCCATCCTGATCAATCCACTCTCTGGTTTTAGATGCAGCGATATCTGCTTTGTTTTGGTGGTCAGCTGAAACTATTTCAATTTTCTTGCCTAAAACATTGCCGCCAAAATCTGATACCGCCATTTTGATGGCCTCTAAACCGCCCTGACCGTCAATATCAGCATACAAACCAGACATGTCAGTAATAAAGCCGATTTTGACAGCAGATGGATCAGCCGCATTTGCGCCGCTTGAGACTGCCGCTAAAGCCGCTACTGCCATAGAAATTAAAGTTCGTTTCATTATTCTTCCTTTAAAAGTAAACACTAAACTAAACCCCCAAATACCCATTTAAGACTTCGGCCTTAGCCCTTAAGTCTGCACGCTCAACCACCTCTACTATCAGCCCGCTTTCAACAACATAGTGTCGGTCTGCTAGCTCTGCTGCAAACCTAAAGTTTTGTTCTACCAACACAATCGTAAAACCTTTTTTTCTTAATTTAGAGACGACCTCGCCGAGCTTTTCAACAATAACAGGCGCAAGGCCCTCAGTTATTTCATCGAGCAATAAAAGCTTGGCGCCTGTCCTTAAAATTCGGGCCATCGCCAACATTTGCTGCTCACCACCAGAAAGCCTTGTGCCAGGGCTGTTGCGTCTCTCATAAAGATTGGGAAACATTTCATAAATTTCTTCCAAGTCCATGCCGCCGGAAGATATTTTGGGGGGGAGGAGGAGATTTTCTTCTGCGCTCAGGCTCGCAAAGATTCCACGCTCTTCAGGACAATAGCCAATTCCAAGACGGGCAATTTGATATGTCGGCATTGCGATGGTTTCGGCTCCAAATACACTAATTGAGCCCTTCCTTTTTGAAGTGAGGCCCAAAATAGTTTTTAGAATCGTGCTGCGGCCAGCGCCGTTCCTGCCTAAAAGGGTAACCACCTCGCCATCACGTACTGCAAAATTCACACCATGCAAAATATGTGACTCGCCATACCAAGACTCTAGATTTTTAACTTCGAGAGCCATGGTGCTCATAAGGTGTCGCCCCCGTGACTTCCCATATACGCCTCAACCACTAATGGGTTGTTAGATACCTCGTTATAAGAGCCCTCAGCCAAAACCGAGCCTCGCTGCAAAACAGTAATGCGGTCTGCAATAGAAGAAACCACCTTCATATTGTGCTCAACCATCAAAATGGTGCGGCCCTTAGCAACCCGATCAATTAATTCTGTTACTCGCTCAACATCCTCGTGCCCCATGCCTTGAGTGGGTTCGTCCAAAAGCATCAGCTCTGGCTCCATAGCGAGGGTGGTAGCAATTTCCAGCGCCCTTTTACGTCCATATGCCAAATTGAGGGTGTCTTGCTTAGCAAAATCCTCTAGGCCAACCTCATGCAAAAGCTCTAGAGCACGCTCATTAAGGACCTTTAAGGAGTCGCCCGACTTCCAAAAGTGAAACTCCGTCCCCAGTCCACGCTGCAGTGCAACACGAACATTTTCTAATACCGTTAGATGAGGGAAAACCGCTGAAATCTGAAAAGAGCGAATCACTCCGCGACGAGCAATCTGGGCAGGCGCCTCACCTGTGATGTCGATACCATTAAATAGAATTTGGCCAGTACTAGGCTCTAAAAATTTAGTTAAAAGATTAAAACAAGTTGTTTTGCCTGCGCCATTAGGGCCGATCAAGGCGTGAATGGTTCCCCTGCTCACATCCAGGTTTACGTCACTAACAGCGGAAAACCCCTTAAAGGCCTTTCCAAGTCCAATTGTTTTTAATATTGTTTCTTGCAATCTCATACCCTCTACCCCGCTTGGGGCAAGACATTGAGAATAACCCAAGATGGCTCTGCTTTATATAGCGATAACCCTAAAGTTCATAAGGTATCGGCTGATTATTGGGATAGTTTTTGAAATTTTTGGATGGCGGCTCGCGCCAACTCATCAAGAACATCCGTGGGCACTCTTTGGGCACCCTGAACAATCATCAAAGCGTATGGCTTAGCAAGCGCTGACGCTTCAGGGCAAAGACGCAACTCCTCACCCTCTGCCGGTGATTGGCTGCGCCAATAATTAATAGCAGCCTCAAGCTCCTGAATACTTATATACAACATTGGGGGGTTGAGCGCCTATTTGACTTTGATAGCAAGCATAGTACCGCGGCACCTCTTGGCACCACAGCGACATTCATAGTCTTTTTTCATTTGCTTGGTGACGCGACCATCGATATCAAGCGAGTAGTCATAAAACAGCTCCTCGCCAACCTTTAGCGCACGCTTTGCATAAATAAAGACACGGGGTTCACCATCATAAATACCCTCTTTTGTTTCGCAAATAGGCTTACAGGAATGGTTAATCCAGCGTGCAGCATTGCCGCCATACTTAGCATCAATAACCCGACCATCGTCCAAAGAAAAATAGAAGGTGTGATTTGGATCCTTTTTGTCGTGGGGGTGGCGTTTGATGGCTAACTTCCAACTGATGCGTTCGCCTTTGTACTCAATAATGGCCTGCCCTTTTTTAATGGGCTTTGCTACAAATACCCCCTTACCGTGGATGGGGGAGGATTTAACAACAATAGAAGACCGGTCCACCTTAGGGGGTCTTAATTTTTTTGATTTCATTTTTTAAACGTCTAGGTTGCGAGCAATAAGGGCGTTCTTTTCGATAAAGGCGCGGCGCGGCTCAACCTCATCCCCCATTAATGTTGTAAAGACCTGATCAGCTGCAATCGCATCCTCAATCTTTACCTGTAATAAGGTTCTTGAATTTGCATCCATAGTAGTTTCCCACAACTGTGATGGGTTCATCTCACCCAAACCTTTGTATCGTTGACGACTCAGAACGCGCTCAGCCTCTGACAACAGCCAAGAGAAAGCAGCCCTAAAGTCGCCGATGGTTTGTTCTTTTTGATTTTTATCTGGGTCGCCACGGCGCACTTTTGATCCAGGCAAAACCTTGCCCGACAAGACGGCTGCCGCATTAGCAAGGCTTTGATAATCATCGCCATGCACAAAATCGGAGTTAATTGAAGACAGTTTTAAGTTGCCATGAATGCGGCGTGACAACAACAGCCTAAAACGTTCTGTACGATCTTCTTTTTGAACAATTATTTCCGGGGGTAAAGCAAGTGGGTTTAATGAATCTGATAGCGCTTGTCTTAGGCGATCGGCCGACTCATTGGCAGACTTCTCTGTATCTAAGTTTAATTGAGTTCCTGAGGCAATTGCTCTTAGGGCATCTTCATCAATGGTTCTTGATAGGCGATCAACAATCGATTGAATGACTTGATAATGTTTGGCCAATTCATTCAGGGCATCGCCCTCAATAATTTCGCCGTTTGGTGTTTGTAAGGATGCTGTTTCAAGAGCGATCTTTAGCAATAGCTGATTAAGCTCGACATCATCTTTAATGTATTGTTCACTCTTACCAAACTTCACCTTATAAAGCGGCGGTTGTGCAATATAGATGTGCCCGCGCTCAATGAGCTCTGGCATCTGCCTGTAGAAGAAGGTTAACAGTAGTGTGCGAATATGACTTCCATCAACGTCCGCGTCGGTCATGATAATGATGCGGTGATAGCGAAGCTTGTCGGCCTTATATTCTTCAATACCAATACCCGTTCCGAGAACAGTGATTAAAGTAACCACTTCTTGGCTAGCCAACATTTTGTCAAAGCGCGCTTTTTCTACGTTAAGGATTTTTCCTTTTAGAGGAAGGATCGCCTGAAAGCGACGGTCGCGCCCTTGCTTTGCAGAGCCTCCGGCTGAGTCTCCCTCGACGATAAAAAGCTCTGATTTTGTTGGGTCCTTTTCTTGGCAATCGGCCAACTTACCAGGCAAGCCCAAACCATCCAAAACCCCTTTGCGCCTGGTCATGTCGCGCGCCTTACGAGCGGCTTCACGCGCACGCGCAGCATCAACAATCTTGCCGCAAAGAATTTTGGCATCAGCGGGACGCTCTTGTAAATAAGCGCTTAATGCTTCCGCAACAATTTCTTCAACCGGGCCGCGAACCTCGCTTGAAACTAGCTTGTCTTTTGTTTGACTAGAAAATTTTGGCTCTGGCACCTTAACCGATAAAACGCAGGCCAAGCCCTCGCGCATATCATCCCCAGAAATCTCTACCTTGGCCCTTTTGGCAACCTCATTTTCATCAATATACTTATTGATAACGCGAGTCATTGCTGCGCGAAGACCTGTTAGGTGTGTACCGCCATCACGCTGTGGAATGTTGTTGGTAAAACAAAGTACTTGCTCACTAAAGCTATCATTCCACTGCATTGAGACTTCAGCAGTAATTTGTCCGCCGAGGTCTGAAGGTCGTACGCCTTCTGCATAAAAAATATTTGGATGGAGAACGTTTTTATTTTGATTGATATATTCAACAAAACCTTTAACTCCGCCAGAGAAAGCAAAGTCCTCCTCTTGGCCGGTGCGCTGATCAATTAACTTAATGTGCACGCCGTTGTTTAAAAACGAAAGTTCGCGAATGCGCTTTACGAGAATTTCATAATGAAACTCGACATTCCCAAAAATGGTCTCATCGGCCAAAAAGTGAACTTCGGTTCCCGAGAGTTCTGTGTCGCCAGTTACGGTAATTGGTGATGTAGAAACGCCGTTCTCATTTTGAATATTGCGGTTTTTGATAACGCCACGCTCGAACTCCATGTAATGGGTTTTTCCATCACGACGAATTGTCAGTTTTAGCCATTTTGATAAAGCGTTTACACAACTAACGCCTACGCCGTGTAATCCACCAGAAACTTTGTAACTGTTTTGATCGAACTTGCCTCCGGCATGCAACTCTGTCATGACGATTTCAGCAGCGCTCCGTTTTGGCTCGTGCTTATCATCGTATTTAATGCCGGTTGGAACACCTCGTCCATTGTCAACAATAGAAATGGAGTTATCGGTTTGTATAACAACAGTGATCTCTGTACAGTGGCCTGCTAAGGCTTCGTCAATAGAGTTATCTAAGACTTCAAAAACTAAATGGTGCAGGCCTGTTCCGTCGGAAGTATCTCCGATATACATACCAGGACGTTTACGAACAGCTTCAAGACCCTCTAAGATTTGAATCGATGCAGCGCCGTATTGCTCTACTACTTTTTTTTCTTCAGTCATTTTTTTCTAAGTTAAATACGCATTGGCATCACAACATACTTGAAATTCTCTGAGCCAGGCAGAGTAATCACAGCACTACTATTCGCATCGCCCAAACTAATTTGGATTTTTTCGTTCTTAAGGTTTGACAACACATCCAGAAGGTAGCTAACGTTAAAACCTATTTCCACAGTGTCGCCACTGTATTCGGTTTCAATTTCTTCCTGAGCCTCTTCTTGCTCAGCGTTGGTTGATTGAACGGTAATGCGATTAGGGGATAAAGAAAAACGCACACCTTTAAATTTGTCCGTGGTCAAAATAGCTGCGCGCTGGAGGGCTGCTTGCAAAACATCCCGGCCAACAACCAAGGTATTTTTGTGGCCCTTTGGAATTACCCTTTGAAAATCTGGGAACTTGCCTTCTACTAATTTAGAAATAAGTTCAATATCACCAAAAGTAAGTTTGACTTGATTTGCGGTTAGGCTGATTTCCAGCATCTCTTCGGAGTCCTCCAAAAGATGCTGACACTCCAAGATTGTTTTGCGTGGAACAATGATTTCTTGTCTTTGACCAGACCCAGACGGTGCCTCAACTAGTTCAACCTGTGAGTAGGCGAGGCGATGTCCATCGGTTGCAACTGCAACAACTACTTTGCCCTCGATAACCAACAACATTCCATTTAAGTAATAACGAATATCTTGTTGAGCCATTGAAAAATGGACTTGGCTAATAAGTTGACGAAAACTTTTTTGCGTCATTTTCCATGCGGCAGTTACTTCCCCTACACTTTGCATTACGGGAAACTCTGTCGCAGAGAGTGTTTGCAGTGAGAAGCGACTTTTACCGCTCTGCACAACCATGCGGTTATCTTTTAGATTTAAGGAAACCGGTCCCTCAGGAAGAGCTCGCAGGATGTCCAGTAGCTTTCTGGCAGCAACGGTTGTCGTAACGTCTTCAGAACCAACACCAAAATTTGCATTTGTGGTGATTTGAATTTCGATGTCAGTAGAAATAAACGAAACTTTTTCACCGCTCTTTTTAAATAGAAGGTTCGCCAAGATTGGTAGCGTGTGTCTACGTTCAACAATTCCACTAACAACCTGAAGGGGTTTTAGTAAGTTATCGCGAGAAGTGTTAACGAGTTGCATTGCTTTTAAATCCTTGTATATATCTTAGTAGTAATAGTAATAAGGCTTCTAATTTCAGTGGATAAGTCAAAAAAGCTAAATAAATCAACACAATAAAAGACAAAAAACCTGTGGAAAACTGCTGTATAAGCGCTGCATAAAACGGGGATAACTTTATTTCAGTCCCCTATTTTTGCACGAAGCTGAGTCTTTCCACAATTTATCCACACACAATCCATAGAGTTATCCCTAGCTTTATTCACACCCTTATCCACAGGCAAAAATTAGGCCTTAAGAGTTTGCTCTATTACATGAATTTCGTGGTTAAGGTGGCCGTCATGAGCCCTCTCATCTGCGATCTTACGAACAGCATGTAAAACCGTAGTGTGGTCTCTCCCGCCAAACAACTCCCCAATCTCAGGAAGACTCTTTTGAGTTAGCTCTTTGGCCATAAACATTGCAATTTGACGTGGCCGTGCGATATTAGCCGGCCGCTTCTTCGAATACATATCCGCAACCTTAATGCTGTAGAAGTCAGCGACCGCCTTCTGGATGTTTTCAACAGAAATCTGACGGTTTTGTATAGAAAGTAGATCTTTAAGGGCTATCCGAGCAACATCAATAGTGACCTCTCGTCCATGAAAACGCACAAAAGCTAAAATTTTTCTAAGTGCCCCCTCTAATTCTCGAACGTTTGAGCGAAGGTGTTTGGCCACAAAAAACGCCACATCCTCACTCATGGGAATTCCTTCGCTAATCGCCTTCTTCATCAAAATAGCAACCCGCATTTCCAATTCTGGCGGCTCGATAGCGACCGTTAGGCCCGAATCAAAGCGTGATATTAGGCGATCATCAATCCCCGCCATCTCCTTTGGATAGGTGTCGCTAGTAATAATGACTTGTGCTTTATTGCTTAAAAGTGCCTCAAAGGCATAAAAAAACTCTTCTTGTGTTCTGGATTTGCCGCTAAAGAATTGAATGTCGTCAATTAACAGCAGATCTAAAGAGTGGTAGTAGCGCTTAAAACGATCAAAAGCCTTTTGTTGATAGGCGCGCACAACATCCGACACGTATTGTTCTGCGTGGATATAGCGAATTCTGGCGTTCGGCTTCTCTTTTAATAAGTGATTACCAATGGCATGAATAAGGTGCGTTTTACCTAGGCCCACGCCGCCGTATAAAAACATAGGGTTATAAGAGCTGCCGGGGTTATGTGCCACCTGTATTGAGGCGGCCCTGGCCAATTGATTTGCTTTACCGGTTACAAAAGTCTCAAAAGTGAGATTTGGGTTTAGCTTTGAGTGGTCCTCAATCTCAAATGCACTTTCCTCTAGGGAGGGCGTCGTCGTGTTGGGCGCATTTGTTTGTTGCGCCTCAGGGGTGCTGTTTTCTATGGCGGCTGTTGCGGCCGCTAGTGGCGAGCCAACCTCGACATCTAGTACAAAATTAACATTAATGGGAAGGCCAAAATATTCCGAGGCCAGCTCTTGAAAGCGGTCTGAAAAAGTTTTTTTGATCCAGTCAAGCTTAAATCGGTTGGGCGCACCAACAGTGAGTGAGTGATCACTCTCATCAAAACCCAACAATGTTAAAGGCTGAATCCAGGTTTTAAATTGCTGGGGAGATAATTCGCGGGAAAGGACGCTAACTGCGCCATCCCAAAAACCAAGGGGGCTAATTGAATTCAAGGCGGCGGGATTTTGTAGGTTGCTCATATTTTTAGAGGATCCATTGTAGCGATGCTACAAAGTTATCCACAAGCTATAAAAACGTGGAAAAACTGTGGATAACTTGTGTATAAGGGAAAAAAAAGCATTGAAATGAATGGCTTACAAAAAAACTAACCAGAAATAGAGAAAAACACCTATATATTCATCAAGATAGATTGACCTTTTGCTCTGCAACAAGGAAAATACTTGGTTTTGCAGGGATCTATCATGAAAAGAACATACCAACCATCAGTAACACGTCGTAAACGCACACACGGTTTTCGTATTCGTATGAAAACAAAAAGCGGTCGAGCTGTATTAAATGCACGACGCGCTAAAGGTCGCAAGCGTTTGGCAGTTTAATTTCGCCATTGAACAGCGCAAGGATTTCTGAATTATTAAAAATACGCCCCAAGACAAGTTTGTATTGGGGGATGTATGTTGCGCCCTCCCAAGATGTCGATAAGCCAGATTTGGGTGTTGCGGTGGCCAAGAAATTAGCCAAAAGAGCGGTCGACCGCAATCGCCTAAAGCGGATGATTCGCGAGCTAGTTTGGACGGCCCAAGCCAACACGTTAAACAAAGATGTCGTAGTCAAGCTAAAAAAGCAAATTGGACGCGAAACTCGCGGCAAGCTTAGAAAAAAAGAATGCGAGCTTTTACGCTCTCAGGTTTCGGAGTTAATTTAAGGTGCGCGCTTTAAATAATGCCGCAGTGAAGTTGGTAAAAATTTATCAACTAACTTTAAGTCCTTACATGGGGATGCACTGTAAATATGCTCCAACTTGCTCTCAATATGCTTGCGACTGCTTCAATCATTACGGGTTTTTTAAAAGCTTTGGCCTGGTTGTCTGGCGAATCCTGCGCTGCAACCCCTTGTCACGAGGCGGTTATGATCCTGCGGTAAAACAAACATCTCATTAAATTAAGTGAATGCAAATGGACTTTAAAAAAACAATTCTTTGGGCTGTGTTCTCGATGTCGGGGCTCATGCTCTACAACAATTGGCAAGTCCACGAAGGTAAGCCATCCCTGTTTGGGGGCTCGCCTGTAACTGCGACCGCTCCAGCAGACAAGGCCGGTAGCAATAAGATAGATGTGCCCAATCAAATATCTGGCGCACCAGTTATTGCCGCTACTCCCGCCATTAATTCTGGCGCGATCGAAAGCGCGGAAAAGTTTGTTTTGCAAAACGACGTTCTAGTTTTAGAAGTTAGCGCCAATGGCGCAAACGTGATTGATGCAAAATTATTAAAGGCCCTTACTGCTGAAAACAAACCGGTAGAGCTTTTTCAATACACTGCAAATCATAAATATTTTGCTCGCTCAGGCTTGATCTCTCTTGGCAATAACGACTTACCAAACCACACTAGCACTTTTAAATTAACCCAATCTGGAAAAGATGGGTCAGGTAGACCGTTTCTTGTGCTTGCTAGCGAGCGTAATGGCGTCAAGCTAGAAAAAACATTCATCCTTAATCCAGGAAGCTATGTGGTTGACGTTATGCATCGGGTTACTCAGTCTGGCCCAAATGCAACACCGTTGGTCCTCTACACGGAGTTAGTAAGAGATGGCAGTCAAGAGCAAAAAATTGGGCCATTTGATGGCGCTTTTTCAGCAAGCACATTTACTGGGCCCGCAGTCTACACAGACAAAGAAAAATTCAATAAGCTGGAATTCACAGCGATTGATAAAAATAAAATCACCATTCCAACCCAGGTTGCTGCTGGTGAACCATCTTGGATTGCAATGGTCCAGCATTATTTCGCTAGCGCATGGATACCGGGCGACAAGTTTGTACGCGACATTTATGCGAACAAAATAGATAACGGCTTATATCGTATTGGCATGCAGACGCCCCTGGGCATAGTTGCTCAAGGCTCAACAGCTGTTGAAAAATCTCGCCTCTTTGTTGGCCCGCAAGAAGAAAGCGTTTTAGAAACGATCGCCCCTGGTTTTGAGTTGCTAAAAGATTATGGCTACTTGACTATTTTGGCAAAACCCATTTTTTGGCTATTAGAAAAGATCCATGGCTACGTCGGTAACTGGGGTTGGGCAATTATTCTTCTTACGATTCTAATTAAGTTAGTATTTTTCCCTGGGAAAA
>Ga0007795_10000579_pt1 | contig 12029 bp, 7 predicted proteins | sample CryBogmetaGMA1M_FD_60369 | JGI IMG/M metagenome (GOLD analysis project Ga0007795, IMG submission 60369) | Freshwater microbial communities from Crystal Bog, Wisconsin, USA - MA1M | ecosystem: Environmental > Aquatic > Freshwater > Lake | place: Crystal Bog, Wisconsin, USA | collected 2009-07-06
TGGAAGGAACGGTCGGGAAATGCCAGCCGCACGGCCGACACCGTCCGTGACGAAATCCGTGGGCTCGTCGCCGAATACTACCGGCTGGCATTTCCCGACCGTTCCTTCCAGCCTGGACAGGCGGTGCCGGTGGCGGGAAGGGTGTTCGATGCGCGCGAAGTCGAACATCTGGTCGACAGCTCGCTCGACTTCTGGCTGACCACCGGGCGGTTCGCGGAGGAATTCGAGAATCGCTTCGCGGCCCGCGTGGGCACGCGGTGTGCCAGCCTCGTGAATTCCGGGTCGAGCGCCAACCTCGTCGCCCTCACCGCCCTCACCTCGCACAAACTGCTGGACGATCGGCTTGTGCCCGGCGACGAAGTGATCACAGTGGCCGCAGGCTTTCCCACGACGGTCAACCCGATCCTCCAAAACAACCTCGTGCCGGTGTTCGTGGATGTGGAGCATCCCGAGACCCGCGCCACCTACAACATCGACGTCAATCGCCTGGAGTCGGCCCGTGGCGAAAAGACCCGGGCGGTGATGCTCGCCCACACCCTGGGCAATCCGTTCGACTGTGCCGCGGTCGCCGATTTCTGCCACCGGCACGATCTCTGGCTCGTGGAAGACTGCTGCGACGCGCTCGGCGCCGATTTTGGTGGAAAGCACGTGGGTCAGTTTGGGGATCTGGCAACCTGCAGCTTCTATCCCGCCCATCACATGACGATGGGGGAGGGGGGCATCGTCTTCACCGATTCGCCGAAGCTCGAAAAGCTGGTGGAAAGCTTTCGCGACTGGGGCCGCGACTGCTGGTGTGAGCCGGGCCACGACGACACCTGTGGCAAGCGGTTTGACTGGCAGCTCGGTGACCTTCCGCACGGCTACGACCACAAATACATCTACTCACACATCGGCTACAACCTGAAGCTCACCGACATGCAGGCGGCGGTGGGCGTCGCGCAGCTCGACAAACTCGACGGGTTTATCGCGGCGCGGCGTCACAACTACGCCCGGCTGCGGGCCGGCCTCGCACCGCTCGAGGACGTGTTCGTGCTTCCCGAAGCGACGCATGGCGCGAATCCGAGCTGGTTTGGTTTTCCGCTCTCGGTGCGGCCGACGGCGAGGTTCACGCGGCGAGATCTCGTTCGGCATCTCGACGAGAAGAAGATCGGCACACGGCAGCTTTTCGGCGGGAATCTGCTTCGGCAGCCGGCCTATCATGGCAAGCCGCAACGGGTGGCAGGCGAGCTTCCCGGAGCCGACTACATCATGCGTCACACGCTCTGGCTGGGCGTCTATCCAGGCCTGTCCGACGCCCACATCGATCATGTTGTCGACACGGTCTCCGCCTTCGTGCGGGGCTAGCATGACCACGATCATCGCCGCCGACGTCGCCCGTTTGCTCGCCCGCACGCCTTCGCTTCTGGAGCCGCTCCGTGGAGCGAGCCTGTTCATCAGTGGAGGCACGGGTTTTTTCGGCACCTGGCTCTTGGAGACTGTGCTGGCCGCCAACCGCGAGCGGTCGCTCGGCTGCCGTGTGGTGGTGTTGTCGCGGGATCCAGCCCGGTTCGCCGCCAAGGCGCCTCACCTAGCTGTTGATCCGGCCGTCTCCTTCATCGAGGGAGACGTGCGCAGCTTCCGCTTTCCAGACACACCCGTCTCCCATGTCATCCACGCGGCGACGGAGGCGAGCGCATCGCTCAACGCGAACGACCCGCAGACGATGTTTGATACCTGCGTTGAGGGCACGAGGCGGATGCTCTTGCTCGCGAGGGAGAAATCCTGCCAGCGATTCCTGTTCACGAGCTCCGGCGCCGTCTACGGCCGGCAGCCTCCAGACCTCGAGCGTGTGTCGGAGGATTTTCTCGGCGGGCCCGCTCAACTCGACGTGCGGAATGCGTATGCGGAGGGAAAGCGGGCCGCTGAAATGCTCTGTGCGATGGCGGCGCGACCACCTGCGGATGTCCGGTTGCATGTGTCGATCGCCCGATGCTTCGCCTTCGTCGGGCCGCATCTGCCACTCGACGCGCACTTCGCGATCGGCAATTTCATCCGCGATTGTGTGGCAGGCGGGCCGATCAGGATCGGCGGCGACGGCACTCCCTTCCGCAGCTATCTCTATGCGGCAGACCTCGCGGAATGGCTGGTCACGATTCTGCTCCGCGGCGAGTCTGGTCGGGCCTACAACGTCGGGAGTGAAGAGGCGGTCTCGATCCGTCAACTTGCCGAACGCGTGGCGGATGTGGCGGCCAGTGTCTGGCCCGACCGCGGCCGGCCGGAGATCCTGATGGCGAAGCAACCACGGCCGGGAACTCCCGCCGAGCGATACGTTCCCGAGTGTCGGCGGGCGCGGGAGGAACTGGGGCTCGTGCCCGCCACGTCGCTCGACGATTCGATCCGACTGACGATGCTGGCGGCGATGGAAGGTGGATCAACTCCCGTCGCCTTCCGCAAAGAGTGACGCCGCTGCAGGAACGGGCCATGAATTCAACTGCCTCGACCGACATGAATACTGCCGCAAAAGCAGCACAGGTATCGGTCTGGTTTTGGGTCGGCTTGGTGTTCGTCGCCGCAGTGATCGCCCTGCTTGAACTGCTCGACCCCTATTTCTTCTGCCAAGACGACGCGCTCTCGCTCGAACTGCCCGCCGTGCTCATGACCTGCCGCGGCATCTGGAAGGGGATCGCGCCCGCATACAATCCCTACATCTTCCTCGGCTCACCGACGCCGATCATGGGCGGCGTCTATCCGCCGATGTATCTCGCATACGGAATAGCCCGTCACGTCCTCGGCGACGAGTATGCGACGTTCGATATCTTTGCGGCGATCCACCTGCTGGCGGGCTACTGCCTGACGTTTCTCGTCGCCCGACGCCTGGGCATTCGGCCTGCGCTGGCGGCACTCTGCGGCCTGACATTCGTTCTGTCGGGCCCCGTGCTGGTGATGGCACGCTGCTGGCATTCGTTCAGCGTGCTGGCCGTCTTCATCCCGCTGTTCGCCCTGCTGGTGGATCGACTCCGGTCCGGACCGGTGACCTGGCGGTGGCCGGTGGCCACAGGAGCAGCGCTCGGGATCTACTACCACTCCGGTTTCCCCCAACTCTTCGTGCTCGGCTGCGGAGTGATGCTCGTCCATGCGGTGGCCCTGGCAGCGCTGGGGCTCGTGCCCCCGTGGCGGCTCAGGTGGCTTGTGCCAGCCCTGGCCCTCGGCGCGGCGATCTCGATTCCTGTTTTTTTTCAGCAGTGGCTTCTGTCGCAGGAGATCACCCTCACGGATGCCGGCGGCGGCGACGGCGTGGGGGGCAATCTTCTCGCCATGCTGCTGCCGTATCCGCTCGTTCAGGGCACCCTACCGAATCTCTGGGGCAGCCTGAATCTCCAGTGGAACGGCCATTTTTATTACTTCGGCACCGTGCTGCTGGTGGCCTTCCTGGCATCGGTCGTGACCAGCGGCTGGTGGCTCTTCCGAGACCGCTCGAGACTACGCAACGACGTCACTTCAGCGAGGCTGCAACTGGCTCTGGCGGTCCCTGCGATCGTTGCCTTCCTGCTCGCCCTCGGCCAATCAGGAGGACTCTGGTGGCTGATGGGGCTCTTGCCCGTTGGCCTCCGCAACAATCCGTTCCGCGCCATGCCCTGGTTTATCTTTTTTGCCTGCGTGGCGGGCGCCCTCTATCTGCAGGATCTGCTCAACAGTCCGCGGGTCTACGGCGGCCATCCTACGGCGGAGAAGCAACGCCGCCTGCTGGCCGGGATCGTGGGTATGGGTCTCGTGCTTGTGGCACTGCACCTCACCCGCATCGGCATCGCCTTTTACACCTATGGCTTTCGCCCGTATCCACCAATGCCGGCCGAACTTGCCGAACTGATCGGCCCCGACGGCGATGGCCGGCAGCAACGCATCATGTCGTTCGGAGCCATGCGAACCACCGATCCCTCCTATGCGGTGTCGCTGCCCCACAACCTCCCGTGCAATTATGAGGTGCCGGCCCTGCTGGGCTACGACCCACTCGTCCAGCGATTCGGCCGTTACACCGACTGTCTCGAGCGGCTTGGCCCAGAGCCACAGGCGGGGCTGGCCGCCTATGGCGTGCGCTGGCTGCTCGTTCACCGCACGGCGTGGGGCGGTTGGAAGCCGGAAACACCGAACCGTTTTGAACGAGTGTTTCCCTTGCTGAGTCTGCTCCGTACTCTCGGCTCGGCCAAGGAAGTATCACTGCCCGATCTGGACGATGTCCTGACCGTCTTTGAGATTCCTGACGCTGCTCCGCTGGCCTTCGACGCTGCCAGTCCGAGCGAGGCGCTGTCATTGCGTATGAGCGTGGTGGGGCTCGAGATCGATGTCGAGCCGAAAGGCGAGCCGCGAAACGTCGTGGCAAACTTCCTCTGGTATCCCCACATGGCGGCAACGGCTGACGGTCAGCCGGCGATGGTGTCGGAGGACGAGTGGCACCGGATCGTGGTGGCGGTGCCGGCCGGCACGACGAAAGTTTGCATTCGCTATGTCCCGCCGCGTGCCGTCGGCACCTTGCTAGCCCTGGTCGCGGCACTCTTCGCCGCTGTGACCACGCTGGCCTGCCAAAGGAAGTGTTTTTATGAGCCACGAAGCGGGCATCGCGTGGCAGACTCATCGTGACAAAGGATAGTATCCTCTCGGATTGCGTCGCCCTCCTGTGAATGCCAGCAACTTTTTCCGTCTCCACATCCGCAGGCGCGTGGAACATCACTCATGAACCGGACAGGCAACGCCCCCCGTCTCCCTGCACAAGCGGCCGGCAGCTGCCCAAGCCCGCCGCCGACGATCCGGGTCACACGCACTGAGCTATCGAACGGCCGCGAGTGGCCCAGAGTCTGGCTTTCGATCGCGTTGTCACTGTTGATCTACGTGCCGCTGGCAATCGCCCTCGCCCGATACATCCCTGGACCGAGAACCCCGCTTGGCCGGGCTGCTGCTGCGAAAGCCGCTGAAGAATTCATGTCCTTTCCCGACAAGGAACTCTCCATACTGCCTGAGCCGCTTGAAAAGGCCCGCTACCTCTTGGCACTGCTCTGCATCCCGATCCTCCCTACGGGCCTCTATCTGCTTGGCCGGCGTTTCATCCGCCCAGAATTCTTGGATGTCCTCAATCGACCCAAAGCTCTGGCCGCCCGCGATCTCCTGCTGACCACCGCCTTGCTGGCATGGTTCGTCGTGCTGTGCCGATCCAGTTGGGTTCCCAACGCCGGAGGATACCTTCTCGCGTCCCTGCCGATCGCACTGCTGATCGTGTTCCGCTGGCGGGACATCCCTCGGATGACGCCCATCATGAGCTGGTTTGTCATCGGCTCCCTCGCCCTTCTGGGATTCCTTACGCAGTGCGTTGGAGAGAATTGGTTTTTCCGTTACCCATTCATCTGGCACCACGCAGATATCGTGCTGGCAGCGGTCAATCAAGTAGCCCACGGCAAGACCGTGCTGGTGGATACCACGAGTCAGTACGGGATTCTCTATCCCTACGTGATCGCGACGGCCCTGGCACCGTTTGGGGTCAGCCTGCCAGGCATGACGGTGGTTTTTGCAGTGCTTCTGTCGCTGCAATCGGTCCTGCTTTTCCTGGCCTTCAAACGGTTGCCAGGCATGTCGCCCGCATGGCGAGCGGCGTTTGTCATCAGCTATGCAGGGTTGGCACTGCCGTTCCTCAGTGGCGCCCTGTTCAACGCTCCCCGCAGCCTCTTTCACGTCAATATTCTTCAACCTGGCTACGATTTCTCGCCGGTGTATTTCCAGTTCGCACCCATCCGCACGATCTGGTTTTCGGTTTTTGTCTGGCTCTGCAGTTCCGAGGCCCGCTCCACACGTCCTTGGTTCGTCCCGCTGGGCTACGTTCTGGCTGGCACGAGTTGTCTCTGGAATGCCGACACCGGGCTCGTGATTCTCTTCGCCTGGACGGGCATGCTGATCTACAGACACATGGATGGCTGGCGACGGGATCCCGTCGGCCTGCTGCGACATGTGATCACCCACCTCGTCGCTCTGGCAGCCACGGTCGCAGGCTCGCTTGCCTTCTATGCTGCGTTCGCCTGGCTGAGATCCGGTCAGCTTCCCCGCTATGACGAACTGTTCTTCTTTCAGCGGGTCTTCTATCAATCCGGCTTTTTCATGGTGCCGATGCCGTTGTGGGAATTCTGGCAACCGCTCTTCGCCGTGCTTGCCCTCACGATAGCCTGGTGCCTGCGGCAGGCTGCTCGGGGACGTATTCCTGCCTCGGCTCCGTGGCTCTTCTTCATAGCAGCATATGGATTGGGCACTTTTTCCTACTATCAGGGCCGCAGCATGCCGCAGGTGATTCCTACCCTGTTCCTGCCCGTATTTCTTCTTGCATTCTTTTGGGTTCGGCAGGGTCTTTTGACCCTTGCGGGCCATACCTTCACCGAAATTGACCGCTCAGCCTCACTTCGGCTCGTCGCGATCCAAACGGTGCCGCTGGTCATCTTCTGCATCTGCGGTGTTCTCAATCTCTGCCGCAGCCTACCGGCAGTGGTCTTATACGCATTCAACACGTCAGGCACCCACAACGCTCGTGATATGGATCCGCTCACGGATGGCCTCCGGCAGCACGTGGCGGGAAAGGCGGTAGCGATTCTGGTCGACCCCGAGGCCTATATTCACACGAAAACAGGCAGTTGGTCGGCCCTGCCGGTGGCCAGCCTGACCGAGGTGTTTCTTCGTTCCCAGGTGGAACAGATTCAGCGGTCGATCGAAACCCCGGGAATGCTGATCGCAATACAACCCGACATGCTCAACAACGTGTGTCAACAACTCGACCTGTCATCCTTCGTCGAAAAGCAACAACTGCCCTTTGGAGTTGTCTTGTTGGAATATTCCGCGACAGGCAAGGATGTACCTGCAAAGGATGTTGATTCGCCTTCTCAGCCGTGACGTCTCCTCGCCGCCGAACTCATTCACAAAGGTCATGTCTTTCGGACTTTTTGCCCTGTCATCACACGCCCGCAATGCTGACGACCGGCAACGCTCTTCCTCGTAACCACGCTTCAAGAGGGATATCGAATGGCTTCTCTATCCAGTGACACCAGCGAAGCCGCAGAGAACTCCTCTCGGCCCGAGTTGGCGACGTGGCAGATTCGCCGAGGTGGTAGCGTGGGGCTGGTGCTTCCCTGCTACAACGAGGAGGGGAACGTCGATGAACTTTACGGACGAATCGTGAAGGTTCTTGAAGGCCTGCCCGGATACTCGTTCGAGATGCTCTTTATTGACAATGCCTCCACGGATGGAACCGTGGCCAAACTCAAGGCTCTCGCCATCCAAGATCACCGGGTGAAAGTGATCGTCAACGCCAGGAACTTCGGCCACATTCGTTCTCCATTTCATGCCATCCTGGAGTCGGCCGGCGACTGCGTGATCGCCATGTGCACCGACCTCCAGGATCCGCCGGAATTGATCCCGCAATTCCTGGAGCAGTGGGAGCGGGGGGCGAGCATGGTTTTGGGGCAGAAGCGCACCAGTCAGGAATCGCCCAGTTTTTTCGCCCTTCGTGGGCTCTACTACAAACTCGCCCGGGCGATGTCGGAGGTGCCGCTTCTGGAGCACGTGACTGGCTTTGGGCTCTATGACCGCCGCGTGGTCGAAATCATGCGGGGGTTTGCCGACCCCTACCCGTATGGACGTGGCATGATCGCGGAAATCGGCCTGCCCTACACGCTCATTCCCTACGACCAGCCGCTGAGAAAGCGCGGCATCACGAAGAACAACATCCACACGCTCGTCGACCTGGCGATCCTCGGCATCACCAGCCATTCGAAAGTGCCACTCCGCGTGGCCACGATCACGGGGTTCATCTTGAGCGGGCTCTCGCTCATCGTGGCGCTGGGGTTCCTCGCTCTCAAACTCACTTTTTGGTATTCGCTTCCGGCGGGATACGCACCCGCGGTGATCGGGATCTTCTTCCTGGGATCCGCACAGATCTTCCTGATTGGCCTGCTCGGCGAATACGTAGGTGCCGTACTCACGCAGGTGCGCAAGCGACCATTGGTGGTGGAATTGGAGCGGGTGTCGCACGCGTCCAATGCGGCCACTGTCGGGAAAGGCCCCACATCGGAGTGATGGTCAGCCGTGGTGCAGGCCCAATGAGATGGCACTGAGAAGATCGACGGGCTGATTCAGCAACGGCACATCAGGACGCTCGGAGAGCACACGGGCGGTACCGTAACCCCACGACGCGAGAAAGAACCTCGCTGCAATCCGCTCGGCCGCATAGAGGTCGTCCAGGCCGTCGCCAACGAAGGTGCCACCCGTAAGCCCTTCTGCCTCCACGAGCGCTCGAGCGCGGTCGGGCTTCGTGCTTCGTCCAGTGGGATCACCGCCGACGACACGTCGCACAAACGAGTCGATTTTCAGGTGGGCGACGATGGCTTCGGCTGCAGCCTGCGGTTTGTTCGTCACGATGTACATCCGCCGGCCATCGTGCGCGAGCTGCCGCAGGAGCTCATCCACACCCGGAAAAAGAGCCGTCTCATACAGCCCAGTCGACGCATAGTGCTGACGGTAGGCGGCAATCACGTCGTCCCGCCGAGACCGCCCCATGCCAGGCAGGGCGGCTTCGAGCATCTGCGGGAGCGGCGGGCCGATGAACTGCAGCCAATCGACATCGGGCGACGGTATGCCACATGCCGCGAGCGCGTGTGTGAGCGAGGCTACGATACCACGGGCTGAATCGGCGAGCGTGCCGTCGAGGTCGAAGAACACCGCATTCCCGAAACCCGACTGCGGCATCACGACTTCCCCGTCTCGTGCGGCAACGCATACAGCACGAGGTCAAATCCGTTCCAAGCATGGGAACGGAGATAGAAGCGGGAGTCGGGGAGCAACTCGTCGACAAGCTGTGGCAGCTCCCACAGATCGGCAGGCTTGTGATAGACGCACACGGCAAGAGCAGGCCGGCACGAGCGGAGAGTTTTCGCCATGCCGTGCAACGCCGCCTCTTCAGCCCCCTCGATATCGAGCTTCACGTAGGTGGGCGCAAACCACGGCAGTGCTTCGTCGAGGCTCACCGTCTGAATGACGACATCGCCGCTGTCGACAATACCGCTGCTTGCCAATCCATCGGCGCGAAACCGCAACTGCCTCGTCGATCGATCAAGACCGCACGGCCACAGACTGATGTCCTTGCATGGTGGCGCTGCGGCCACGCAGCGGCCGAGCGCGGCGTAATTCACCAGATCAGGCTCGAAGGCTGCGATGGCGTCGCACTGGAAACCTGCCGCAGTCAGGTGCGCGACCGTGTCACCCTCGAACGCTCCGCCGTCGATGAGCCGTACTCGGCTGCGGGGCAGGGGGACGTCTGCCGGAGAGTATTGGTCGTGTGTCGTCGGCTCGCGGAGCCGCGTCGGGCAGTATGTCCGACGAAGTCCGACCGCTTCCACCAGCGTTTTTCGGCTCTTTTCATCGGAAAGTTTGTCAAAAAGCCATTCGGCTGCATCCGCAGACGGCGTCATCGCGTCGGCGGTTGCCAGCCAGTAGGCGTCGGTGCCGGAGACCAATTGACACAACTCCACGGCACCGACGACTCGGCGGAAGCCGCTGGCGAGAAGAGCATGGTGAACCGGCAGCGGATCCACCGCTGGATTGAAGATGGTGACGATCGCAGTCGCACCGTCATCCGCCAGCGAAGCGACTCCGGGATCCTTCAGTCGCAGGATCGGAACCCCTTCACATGCCCCCGACGCCGTCGCGTCGATCATCGCGGCCACGTGGTAGCCAGCGTCACGGAGCAACCTGAGCGTCACACGCCCTTTCCGGCCCGCGCCATAGAGCACCAGTGGTGCCGTGCCAAGCGGGAGCGTGGCTGCAGGCTGTGCCGTGAGCAGCCTATGCAGGTGGTCCTGATCCAAATCGGAAGTCATGTTTTCCTACCAGAGACGGGAGCAAGCCGATTCTCATCCAGTTCATCACGATCTAAAAACGGTGCCATGTCTTCGAGGGGCGACGATACCATCCGCCCATCAGGCAGACGGCGTGACGACAGCTTCGGCTCGAAACCCTGTGCCGGATCGAGCATGACCTCGCAGAGATGCGGTCCAGGGGCAGAGAGGATCGCCGACAGGTCGGGCGTGAAGTTCGGCTCGCTCAGTCGCGATGCCGGCAGGCCATAGGCCTCGGCCACCTTGACGAAATCCGGGCAGGAAACGCCGCTTTCGGCCCCAGCGCCAACCGCCAGGCCGAAGAATGCAGTCTGCGTCTGGCGGATCGAGAGATAGCCGCCGTTGTTGAGCACAAAGAGCTTGATCGGAAATCCGTGGTGACGGACGGTCTGGAGTTCCTGAATGTTCATCTGCAGGCTGCCGTCGCCAGCGAGACAAATCACCCGTTTGCCCCCTCGGGCCACGGCGGCCCCGATTGCCGCCGGGAGGTCATAGCCCATCGAGGCGGAGCCGGAGTTCGAAAACAGCCGCGTCTGGGCCCGGATGACCGACGACTGGAAGGTCACGATGCATGCCGTGGCATCGCCACAGACAAGCACGTCGTCCTCCGCCAGAACGGAGAAGAGTTCGCGGGCGAAATGATAGGGGTTGATGGCACCCGATCGAGATGCCTGCCGCACCGGATCGAACACCGGATACCGCGCAACGCGATCCCGACACCAGGCGAGCCACGAAGCGTGCCGCGAGCGATCGAATCCGCGAGCGTCGATCACGGACTCGAGCGATTCGAGAAAGTCTTTGGCGTCCGCACAGATCGGAAGATCGGGTCGGACCATCGGCTTGGCCAGTTCCTCTGGATCGATGTCGACGACGATCTTCTCGGCATGGTGGGCGAAGTTTTCCCAGTTGTAGCTCACCTGCCGGATGTTGAGCCGGGAGCCGATCACCAGCACGAGATCGCTGTTTTGCACCGTAAAGTTGCCAGGACGGTTGCCAATGCTGCCCGCCTTCCCGCAGGAGCAGGGGTCCGACGTTTCGATCACGTCGTGGGTCCATGCAGTCGCCACAGGGATGCCGAGTTTCGCGACCACTCGTCGAAACACCTCGGTCGCCCCCGCGATCCGCACGCCAGTCCCTGCCAGGATCACAGGGCGCTCGGCAGCCCCAATCTTCGAGAGTACGGTTTCGGCAAGTCTCGCGACGTCGTGGTGCGCAAGAACGCCCAGGGGCTGTTGCGGCCGATAGCCCTCGAGTGAATCTGGCTCCACGTCGGCCGCCTGCACATCCACTGGAATATCGATCCAGCAGGGACCTGGCCTACCGGATTGGCAGAGGTGCCAGGCCCGCTCCAATTCGTAACGGACACGCTGCGGATCGGTGAGCAGCACGGCTGATTTCGTAATGGTGTGCACCATGCCGACAATGTCGACTTCCTGGTCACCCAGTTGACGGAGCCTTCCAAGCAGGCCGTGCGTCGCCAGGAGCGTCTCCCGCTTCATCTGGCCGGAGAGCACGATCATGGGACACGAATCGGTGAACGCACCGAATACGCCATTGAGCGCATTGACGCCACCGGGGCCACTGGTGACGCTGACAATGCCTGGCTTTCCGGTGACACGGGCGTAGCCCTCAGCCGCCATCGCGGCGGCCTGCTCGTGGTGATTGCAGACATACTGAATCCGCGGCTCCCGCCCGAGAGCGTCGTTCAGGTGCATCGCGCCGCCGCCGGTCACGAGAAAGACGTGCTGCACGCCACGGTCGGCGAGAAACTGCATGCAATAGTCGGCGAGACGCATCAGACAGACTCCATCGCTACGAGGCGAATGATCGGGTTGCGGAGCCCGTGGTTACGGATCGAGGCCTCGATTGATTCCAGATTGACAAGCGATCCGATCACGATCGGCGTGTCGGCGTCGACATGACTGGCGAGTGCATGGGGCGCGACGATGGGTCGGCCAGCCAACGTCCGGCCATGGTGGACCGGGTTGGAATCGACGAACACGGCAATGTCGGCATCGCCGAGGGTGGACTCGCCAAGCAGTCGCATCGTCAATTGACCAACGCCCCAGACCACAACGCGGTGCCCGGCGACACTTTGCTGAAGCCGCTGGTCGATGCGCTGCATGAACTCCT
>Ga0007795_10000580_pt1 | contig 12028 bp, 18 predicted proteins | sample CryBogmetaGMA1M_FD_60369 | JGI IMG/M metagenome (GOLD analysis project Ga0007795, IMG submission 60369) | Freshwater microbial communities from Crystal Bog, Wisconsin, USA - MA1M | ecosystem: Environmental > Aquatic > Freshwater > Lake | place: Crystal Bog, Wisconsin, USA | collected 2009-07-06
GCGCGTATTGGCCGCTGTCTCTGTTGATGGAAACTCTAAACAGGTTCTGAGTATTCCAGGCTCTGATGTACGTCAGCCATCCTGGGGTCCATTTATGGATTAAGGCTAACGCAGTTGTGGTCTATAAATCCTTTCTGACACCTACCTTTAGGGTTAAATCGTTACTTTTCATACTCTTAGAGGCATAATATTGCCTATAGACTCAGATATTGACTGGGTAATTGAGTAAATTTGTAAGAAAAGGAAAGATCATGAAAATTTCTATCGCACGTCGTGCCGCAACACTTACTCTCATTGGGATAAGCGCTCTGTTAATGGCAGCATGTTCTAGCGTCAAGTTAGATGACGTAGATACTGCCAATAGTGGTGGTAGCGGTAAATTTGGCTCACAACCTTGGAATGATCCTAGCAGCCCACTGTTTGATAAGAGTGTTTACTTTGGCTTTGATGAATACACCGTGCAGACTAAGTATCAAAAAATGTTGTCTGCTCATGCAAGCTATTTAAAAGCCAATCCAAAACAAAAAATCATTATTCAAGGCAATACTGATGAGCGTGGTACTGCTGAATATAACTTGGCACTGGGCCAACGTCGATCAGATGCAGTGCGTAAATCACTGAACTTGATGGGTGTATTAGATGATCAGATGGAAGCCGTCAGCTTTGGTAAAGAAAAGCCTAAAGCAGACGGTGATACTGAAGCTGCTTGGGCAGAAAATCGCCGTGCAGATATTGTCTACATCACAAACTAAATGAAGATGCTGTTCACTTCTACCAAACAAACGCTCTTACGAGCGTTTTGTTTAAGTACTGCCGTTTTTTGCTTGGGCACATCAGGTAATGCTTGGGCTCTCTTCTCTGATGATGAGGCTCGCAAGGCTATTTTGGATCTGCGTAAGTCTTTAGCCACTACCCAACTTGAACTGCAGGGTCAAATTGAAAAACTCAAGGCAGACAATGCTGAATTACGCGGCAAGATTGAAGGCCTTGAAAAGCAAAGTGAAGATATCAACTCTAGTCAAAAAACCTACTATCAAGATTTAGATAATCGCTTGGGCAATTTTGAGCCACGCACTATCACTATTGAAGGCGTAAGTGGCATAGTACAACCTAGTGAGAAAAAAGCGTATGACGATGCTTTGCAAGCATTTCAGGCGGGTAGTCTGAAAAAAGCAGATGAGGGTTTTTCTGCGTTTGCAGCAAAATATCCCAAAAGCCCTTACCTACCATTAGTGCTCTACTGGAGCGGAAATAGTAAGTACGCCAATAAAGATTACGCTGGGGCAATCAATCAATTACAAAGTCTGATTAAAAAATATCCTACCCATCCACGCGTTCCTGCAGCGATGGTTACCTTAGGAAACTCCCAATTAGAGAGTGGCAACAAAGTAGCTGCTAAAAAAACTTTTAGTGAAATCATTGCCAAGTATCCCGATACTGATGCAGCCAAAGACGCGCAGCAGCTTCTGACAGCCACTAAGTAAGCATAACCAGTGTCTAAGTTATCAGCAGCGTTTGAGAATCTAGCCCCCCGTAAGACTGGCGCTCCTGCGGTAATCCTCTTTTCTGGTGGCCTAGACTCTACAACCGTTCTCGCTTTAGCCAAAGACTTAGGCTACGCACCTTATGCGCTTTCAGTAGCTTATGGGCAACGCCACTCTTCTGAACTATCGGCGGCAAAACATATTGCCAAACAAATGGGGGTTGTTCGTCATGAAGTAGTCAATCTAGATCTCACTCGCTTTGGTGGGTCTGCTCTAACAGATTCATCCATTGCAGTACCCACTACTCCTAGCAAAGATCAAGAGATTCCCGTTACCTATGTGCCAGCTCGTAATACGATTTTGTTATCACTAGCTTTAGGTTGGGCTGAGTCCTTAGGTGGCTTAGATGTGTTCTATGGCGCTAATGCGGTGGATTTTTCTGGCTACCCCGATTGTCGCCCTGAATATGTTGCCTCTTTTGAGCACATGGCTAACCTGGCTACCAAAGCGGGTGTAGAGGCAATCAATGATGTGAATCGCTTTCGGGTGCATGCGCCTATCATTAATTTAACCAAGGCTGAGATCATAGAACTTGGTAGCACGATGGGCGTAGATTATTCACAAACTGTGTCTTGCTATCAGGCCAATGATTTGGGTGAAGCCTGCGGTGAGTGCGAGTCTTGCCGTTTGCGCCAAGCGGGCTTTAAGCAAGCCAATGTGAGTGATCCGACTCGCTACCGCAAAAATAAATAATCTATAAAAGTCCAGAGTGCAAAGACCGTAAGGCATAAAGGCCTCTATTTTGGCATGGTTGACTTATCTTAAAAAGTGCATAATAATGCATTAAATTATGGGTAATTTATTATGACTCTTACACAAACAATCCATGCTAAAACCACAGTCAGCATGACAGATTTGAGGCGAAATCCTAGCAAAATTTTGGAGATAGCTGGAGATCTGCCAGTTGCGGTTCTAAACCACAACAAACCTGAAGCCTATCTCTTATCAGCTAAAGCCTATGCAGCTTTACTAGAGCTAATTGATGATGTTTCGCTGATTAAGACTATCCAATCCCGCAAAGGTGGAAAAACTATAAAGGTTAAGCTTGAAGAGCTTTAATCTTGAATTTCACGTACTTGCATTAAAAGAATGGCAAAAGTTAGATAACTCCATAAAAGATCAGTTCAAAAAGCAACTAGAAAAACGCCTCTTGAATCCAAGAGTGGCGTCTGCCAGACTTCATGGTGACCTAGATAACTTTTACAAAATCAAACTCCGAAGTATTGGCTACAGACTAGTATATGAAGTCATTGATCACAAGCTAGTGATTTTAGTGATCGCAGTAGGAAAGAGAAATCAAGAGGAAGTGTATAAAAAAGCTTCTAGTCGAAAGTAGGATTAATTTTTAGCATACGTGCAACATAGCGCGCAATCAAATCAACTTCAAGGTTGACCGCATCACCCTGCTTGAGCCTACCCAAGGTAGTGCTTTGCAGAGTATGCGGAATCAGATTGATGTCCACTACGCAAGCATTTGGGCTGTCTTCTGTTTTATTGACTGTTAGTGAAACACCATTCACCACAATTGACCCCTTGTAGGCTAAGAATGGGGCTAAGTCTTTGGGGGCCTCAATACGTAGTAACCAAGAGCCATAGGCATCATTTGCTACTTGTGAGAAATGCACCACTTTACCAACGCCATCTACGTGACCGCTTACCAAGTGACCACCCAAGCGATCATTCAGGCGCATTGCCTTCTCTAAATTCACGGGCCCTACTTTATCTAAACCCACTGTTTTATTGAGTGACTCACGCGAGATATCTAGAGAGAATGTATTACCATTGAACTGGGTCGCAGTCATACAAGCACCTGCAATCGCAATACTGTCACCTAAAGCAACATCATCTAAGTAGCCTGCGGGCACCTCAACGACCAAATACAAGCCATCACCCTTTGCTTGTGCGCTTGTAATTTGACCAACAGCAGTAATGATTCCAGTAAACATAGCGAGATTTTAGTTCTTAATTAAGGTCTTCACTAAGCGAAGCCTTAAATCAGGGCCAAACAAACACTGATCAATGATTTTCCATTCCTTGGGCGCATCTAATGTGAGTGGAATAGGCACGCTCGCCATACCAATACCCTCACCCATGAAAATTGGGGCGTAGTAGAGCAATAACTCATCCACGCAATCTTCGCGCAGCATCGATCCATTGAGCTTGAATCCTGACTCAATATGAATTTCATTCATCTGGCGGTCTTTGGCTAAATAAGAAAAAAGTTTTGGTAAATCCACTTTGCCAGAATGATTCGCCATCACGATTACCTCAATACCGCGCACTTCGAAGGCTTTAGCTTTCTCTTGTCTTTCTGAGGACTCCAGACCAGCACAGACGATGAGAACTTTGGATTGATCAAGATCATTGAGGACCTTGGCATTAGGAGGTGTCTCTAACTTGGAGTCAATAATGATTCTGCAGGGCTGACGTTGTGTTGCCACATCCCTTACATTCAAAGAAGGGTCATCTTCTTTAACAGTGCCAACTCCTGTGATGATTGCACAAGCTTGAGCGCGCCAATGGTGTCCATCAGCTCTAGCAAGTGGTCCAGTAATCCACTGACTCTGACCGCCTGGTAATGCAGTCTTGCCATCTAAGCTAGCGGCAATTTTCATACGCACCCAAGGAAGACCTCGTGTCATCCTAGATATAAAGCCACGATTCAGCTCCAAAGCTTCAGCTGCCAATAAACCACAATGCACTTCAATACCAGCGGCTTTTAATCGCTCTAATCCTTTGCCAGCAACTAGTGGATTAGGATCACCCATAGCAGCGATGACTTTAGCTGGCTTGGCAGCAATCAAGGCATCAACGCACGGTGGAGTTTTACCCGTATGATTGCAGGGCTCCAGTGTGACGTAGACAGTAGAGCCTGCTGGATCTTTGCCTTTGGATTTAGCATCAGCTAATGCCTGCACTTCTGCATGAGCCTGTCCAACCTTTTGCGTGAAGCCGCGCCCAATGACTTGTCCATCTTTCACAATGACACATCCCACCCGTGGATTGGGGTTGGATAAATAAAGTGCTTTTTGAGCCTCGGCCAAGGCCTCGCTCATAAACTGGTGGTCAACTGCGCTGTACATGCATCTATTAAACCATTCAATGGCAGCGCTTGGCATCTCTGGCTGGGTCACAGATTCTCCAGCGTCCTCCACTGCCCAAAATGAGCTGGCGCTCAAGGCCCGGCATCCTGTCATGACCCAAGATCAATCGATTGGCTACAAAGCCGCCCTGACCAGACTTGGCAGCCCCAGCTGCGTTAAACAGAATGCCTCTTTTACCCGAATGGGGATCGACAAACTGTTTGCCACCGCCCTTGAAATAAATGGGATCTATTTTCCCGTGAGAAAACCAATATTTAGAGGTGCAGTTTGACTTAGCTGCCCGAGTGATGCAGCCGCTCTGAACTACCCAGCCATCATCCCAGCCAATTTCATTTGACGGTGCCAACAATACTTGCTCGCCAAGATACAAGGCTTGCTGCCGAGCAAAATGGGCATGCGTAATAAATCGTCTGGCAACTGAATCGATTTCTCGTGCAGCAATTTGGTTTTGTAAGAGTGGCATCGTGATCATTACAATGATCGCAACAATTAATATCACTACCATTAACTCAAGCAAACTACTGCCTTGGGAAAGATTATTTTTATTCAAACGCTTGCCGCCAATTGATGCGTGTAGCAATGCCAGACTTTTCATCTAGTGCAATATGAATCTGAATTGCTGGTTTTTGTTTACTAGTAATTAACCAGATATTTTTAGAGATAGGCTGAATAAAACAGGAGTTCTCGGTTAATGCAGAAAGGGCGGTGAGATTATTCTGGCAATCTAAAACTGCTTTTTCCGCAACAATAAAATTTTTCTGCACCATCTCGATTGTTTTTACCTCAACAATTCGCAGGGCAGTCAAACGCTCTAGATGCACGACCAAAGAGGCACAAAGTAGCAATAAAGAGATGATCCAAGCAAGGATCATGGCAAATTCCTTGTGCTAAAGATACGCTCTAAATCAATATTTAATAAGGCTCCGTCAGTCATCTGCAGATTTACCTTAAAAAGTTTTTGAGTGGCTGTTTTATCTAGAGTAGTCAACTCTTGAATCAATAAAGCGTTGACGCCATTCATCAAGGTCGTATTTTGCAAGCGACCTTGGCGATCTAGAGATTGGCAAATCAGTGATCCGCCATTAACCTTCGCACCTTTAGCAATACCAGCCTGCCTATCCACTAAAAATCCTTGGCGTGCCAAACCCTGCTTAGTCCGCTCTTGATTTAGAACATTGCCAATACAGTCAAAATCGACTCCAGTAGATAACTCATATTGAACTATCAAAGAATCTGATCCCTGATAGCCTGACTTTTTTTGGACTGCAATCCATTGATCTTTTTGCTGGCGCTGCGAGGTAGAATGGATATTGCGATACCCCGCCGCTCTGAGCGCGCGACCAATGAGCTCAAATGCGCGTTCTGCTTCAGAAGTAAGTGCTTGTCTTTTCTCATATTCAATTTGTTTGACTAGTAAATCTGCGCTGGTTTTTAATAGCGGGTTGAGGAGCAGCATGCTGAGTGCGATTGCGACTAGACACTCGAGTAGATTCATTGCTTTGACCTTTCATATTTGCCTTAGTACTCACCCTAGCTTGCTCAATCGCTTCAAAGGCATCAAACTCCCTGCGCAGTTGTGCTCTTTTGCTTTCTGTTTGGGCAGTGCGTAAGGCTAAGTTTTGATAGGTACCAACCAAAGTCATCCATGAGCCTAAAATCAGACTCATAGCTAGCAAGACTTCCAATAAAACAAAGCCTTGGGATCGATTCACTCGAGGTCTCGGTAGATATTTCTGAAGAACTTGGCATGGTTGGCTCATGCCAGCATTTTCAGGGGGGTTGCAGGCCCTTAAAAGAGCTTGCCTGAGCTCTTACTGTCCGAAAGTCGGCATATTCCTGTAGGAGCTCACAGCAATTGCCTGCTCAGCTTAAAATAGAGGGCTATGCCAAATATCCTCGCCTCTACAGAAGAAATCATTGCCGACCTGCGCGCCGGCAAGATGGTCGTTCTCGTCGACGAAGAAGATCGTGAAAATGAGGGGGACCTGGTTCTAGCTGCTGATCACGTTACCGCCGAAGCGGTCAACTTTATGGCAAAACATGGTCGTGGTCTGATTTGTTTGACCTTGACTCGTGAACGTTGCCAGCAATTAAACCTGCCGCTGATGGTGCGCGACAACGGCACCTCGATGGGAACTAATTTCACAGTCTCGATTGAAGCCGCCACTGGTGTCACTACTGGCATCTCTGCTGCAGATCGTGCCTTGACCATTAAAGCTGCTGTAGCCCCCAATGCCAAGCCAAGTGATTTAGTACAACCTGGTCATATCTTCCCGCTCATGGCACAACCAGGCGGTGTCCTGATTCGTTCTGGTCATACTGAAGCCGGTTGTGATCTTGCGGCAATGGCTGGTTGTTCACCAACATCTGTGATTTGCGAAATCATGAAAGATGATGGCAGCATGGCGCGCTTGCCAGATCTCTTGGAGTTTGCTAAAGAACATCAACTCAAGATTGGCAGCATTGCTGATTTGATTCAATACCGCAGTCAACATGAAAGCATTGTGGTACGCGAAGGTAAACGTGAATTTATTACTCCTTGGGGCAAGTTCGAGGGCATTATCTATCGCGATACCCCTAGCTCAGGAGTACACATTGCCTTAGTCCATGGCAAACCTACTGAAACCCAAGAAACTTTAGTGCGGGTGCATGAACCTGTAACGGTATTAGATTTCTTAGACTCGCAGGTCAGTAACCACTCTTGGCCACTTGCACAAGCATTGCAGCAAATTGCTGCTGCCCCAGTAGGTGTCGCAGTACTTCTCAATGCTGCGGGTATTGCAGCACCGAATGATCAAGATTGGTTGGCGCAGTTTCAGAAGCTAAATCAAGCAAAGGGTGAAACGAAAAAGCTATTAGCACGTAAAACTGATTTCAGAAGCTATGGGATTGGTGCCCAGATCCTCAAAGATATTGGTGTTGGCAAAATGCGTTTACTTGCTAATCCCAGCCCAGTCCCAAGCTTATCTGGTTACAAGTTAGAAGTGACAGGCTACCAACCTTTTAAGCCAGGTACACCTTAAACTGTTTAGAAATTCATCTAAAAAATATTGATCATGACTAACTCAAATAATGACTTTGTAGGCGTTCTAGAAGTAGACCTTAACGGTCAGGATCTGCGGATTGGCGTTGTGCAAGCACGCTTTAATGAAGAGCATTGCATAGCACTCACCAATGCCTGCATTAAGGAATTGATTACTTTGGGTGTTGCACAAGCGGACATCAAATTAGTCACAGTGCCTGGTGCTCTTGAAGTTCCGTTTGCACTACAAAAAATGGTTGAGACTGGTGAGTTTGATGGCTTGGTAGCCTTAGGTGCAGTGATTCGTGGCGAAACCTATCACTTTGAACTTGTCTCAAATGAATCTGCTGCAGGAATCACCCGCGTCTCAATCGAATCAGGCTTACCCATCGCTAACGGTATTCTGACTTGTGATACCGACGAACAAGCGCAAGCTCGCGTGGAAGTCAAAGGTGCAGATTGCGCTAGAGCTGTAGTAGAAATGGCTAACTTGGCTTTAGCGCTAACACCCGATATTGATATCGAAATTAACCCGAGCGAAGAGTAATTATTCTCATGCCTAAATCTAGTCTTAGCTCTGCTCATCCTAATGGAACAAAGGAAGTGAAGTCAGCAGCTCCTAAGCGCTCTCTCACACCCCGTCGTCGCGCTCGTGAATATGCTTTACAAGGCGTCTATCAAAGCCTGGTGGTGCGTCGTGCAGGTAGCCTACCGAATAGTGCGGCTATTGCAAAGCAATTGGCTGAAGATCCAGCATTTCGTCGCTGTCAGCTAGAGTTATTCCAAGGCATCTTTGAAGGCGTTTTAGATCGCACTGATGAATTAGAGGCACTCATTACACCAGCGCTTGATCGACCGATCAATGAACTCTCTCCCGTAGAACACGCCGCACTATTGATTGGCACCTACGAGTTAGCAGCAGATCTTTCTGTGCCTTATAAAGTGGCGATCAATGAAGCCGTAGAGTTAGCTAAAACTTTTGGTGGCACTGACGGCCACAAATATGTCAATGGCGTACTTGATCTTCTGGCCAAAAGCTTACGCAGCGCTGAGACTCAAGCAAGTTAAAACTTGCAGTGCATTTACTGCTTACGCTTTACTTTTTCAGATAAACCAAATCCCAAACACCATGGCCCAGTTTGATACCTCGGGTTTCAAACTTAGTCACTGGTCGATAAATTGGTCTTTCCACATAGCCTAGATGCTCAGAATTGAGCTGCTCTAGGCTAGGCTTAAATTCATTGGGGATTTCACCTGGTTTAGCAGCATCTTCAGTAGTGAATGTTTCTACCTTTATCAAATTGCTTGAGGTATTTTGCAAAGTAGATTCGCTATTTAAGACCAACAACATCTGCTCAGCATAATTATGCCAATCGGTTGCAAGATGTAAATAGGCTCCTGGCTTTAACCTGGACACTAATAAGCGCACGAATTGCCCTTGAATCAGGCGACGCTTGTGATGGCGTTTTTTATGCCAAGGATCAGCGAAATAAATATGAATGCCATCTAGAGAATTGGAAGCAATCATTTTTTCCAGTACCTCTACGGCATCATGACGAATCAGACGCACATTAGTGAGTTGGTTTTCACCAATCAACTTTAGCAGCGCACCTACGCCAGGCGTATGGACTTCAATCGCAAGAAAATCATCTTGATTTCGAGCGGCTGCAATCTTGGCGGTAGTCTCACCCATACCAAACCCAATCTCTAAAATTTTCGGATTGGTAGAGCCTTCGAACACCTTGATTAAATCAAGTGGCTTATCCTGAAACGACAGTAGATATTGAGGGCCTAGTTCATCTAGAGCGCGTTGCTGTCCAGAAGTGGTCCTGCCGGCTCTTAATACAAATGAGCGAATACGCTCAAATCGCCGTTCTGAATACTTTTCAGATTTATGTAACCCTTGTTGCGTCAACTTAAGCTACAACTTTCCTAAAGTAAGCAATCGTCTCTTTGAGACCATCTTCTAGATTGACCTTTGGCTGCCATCCAAGCTTAGCTTTAGCCAATTCAATATTAGGTTGACGCTGCTTAGGATCATCCGATGGTAATGGCTGATGAATAATCTTCGATTTACTGCCCGAGAGCTTAAGAACTGCCTCAGCCAACTGCAGCATGGTGAACTCACCAGGATTGCCGATATTGACTGGGCCAGTGAACCCCTCTTCTGAATTCATCATTTTGACCATGGCATCGATTAAGTCATCGACATAGCAAAAGCTTCTGGTTTGCTGGCCATTGCCATAGATCGTAATGTCCTTACCTTGCAAAGCCTGCACAATAAAGTTACTCACTACGCGGCCATCATTAGGATGCATACGTGGGCCATAGGTATTGAAAATTCTGACTACTTTGATATCTAAGTTGTGCTGACGGTAGTAATCAAAAAAGAGGGTTTCAGCGCAGCGCTTGCCTTCGTCATAGCAAGAGCGAATACCAATGGGATTCACCTTGCCCCAATATTCTTCTGGCTGGGGATGGACCTCTGGATCACCATAAACCTCACTGGTAGAGGCTTGCAAGATGCGCGCTCTGGTTCTTTTAGCAAGCCCGAGCATATTAATTGCACCATGAACGCTAGTCTTGGTGGTTTGCACAGGATCGTACTGATAGTGAACTGGAGATGCTGGGCACGCTAAGTTATAGATCTGGTTAGTTTCTACATAAAGGGGAAAGGTCACATCGTGACGCATCAACTCTAGGCGAGGGTTAGGCAATAAGTGCGCTAGATTTTCTTTAGTGCCTGTAAAGTAGTTATCCACTACCAAGACATCATTGCCCTCTTTAAGAAGCTTCTCGGTGAGGTGAGAGCCCAGAAAGCCAGCGCCGCCAGTGATGAGGATTTTTTTCATAATTTATTCTTTATAAAAGTTCTTTGATTTTAACGGCGATGTAAGTGCCAGCCAGCAGACCAGTAGGCATAAATAACCTCTCCCAGGACTATCGATAAGGAGGTCATAAATGACATCAGGCCTAGTACGAATGTCCAAATAACATAATCTGTTTTAAAAGAGCGCACTGCACCTGCTTGAAAAAAGAAGAGTTCCAATACCGTTAGAGAAATCAAGACTCCACTTAAGACAACAAAAAAGATGGCTAGCGTGCATAAGCGACCTCGAACTTTAGCTTCATTAGCCTCTATACGCATATGGCTCAGCATAGATTCATCAGTAACTAGTCCATCTTCAATTTTTTGCTGGATCGCTCGCATGCGATCAACTGTTCTCGCGAGACGAGCAGAAATTGCATTAATCAAAGTGGCTACTGCGGTCAATAGGAAAACTGGCGCTAACGCCAGCTGAATATTATTTGTGATTGCGTCTATTGATGCATCCATCTTGATTTCCGTATTCTTTATATGATTAATGAGACCAAGCTATTAAACCACTATAGGCTGTAATTAAGACTAAAAGTCCGAAAGCAATTCGGTACCAAGCGAATGGAACGAAATTATGGTGGGCTACATAATGAATTAACCAGCGTACGCAAATAAATGCAGAAATAAAAGCAGCAACAAAACCAACCAATGTTGCAAGTGCAAATTCTCCTGAAAATGGTACTGGTGACTTCCAGAGTTTGAGTAGCTCATAGGCAGTAGCTCCACCAATTACTGGAATAGCTAAAAAGAAAGAAAAGTCTGTAGCAACCGCACGGGGCAACCCAAATAACATACCACCAATAATAGTTGCACCTGAGCGTGAAGTGCCCGGTATTAAAGCGGCACACTGTGCTATGCCCACTTTAAAAGCATCGAGAGGAGACAAATCATCCACAGACTGAATATGACTCTTAGTAGGGGTCATTGTTTCTTGACGACGCTCTGCCCAGAAAATAATGAAGGCGCCGACGATAAAAGCACTTGCTACTGGTATCGGTGAAAACAAAACTGCTTTGATATGTTTTCCAAATAGAAATCCCAAGAGCATTGCAGGAGCTGCTGCAATCAGCAGATTGAGAACAAAGCGGCGTGAGCTAGCGCTACTAGTAATAGAAAGGGCCACTTTGACAAGCTTTACTCGAAACTCCCAGCATACCGCCAGAATTGCTCCAAACTGAATAATTACTTCAAAGGCCTTACCTCGATCATCATTGAAATCGAGCAAATCTCCAACCAAGATTAGATGCCCAGTGCTAGAGATCGGCAAAAACTCCGTCAAGCCCTCTACCACCCCTAGAATGACTGCCTTGAGTAATAAAATTAGATCCATCAGCAAATTTTATAGGCTTACGGGTAATACGAGCGAATTTGGCAAAATAGTAGCTAAATAGGCGCTTTGAATGAATTGGCTTTAAACTTCATGGCACATTAAACAGTATCCGAATTAGATGACCCAAGCCCGTTTTCGCCGCTCCCAGAT
>Ga0007795_10000584_pt1 | contig 11966 bp, 10 predicted proteins | sample CryBogmetaGMA1M_FD_60369 | JGI IMG/M metagenome (GOLD analysis project Ga0007795, IMG submission 60369) | Freshwater microbial communities from Crystal Bog, Wisconsin, USA - MA1M | ecosystem: Environmental > Aquatic > Freshwater > Lake | place: Crystal Bog, Wisconsin, USA | collected 2009-07-06
CTCTACTTCTCTGACCTACGCCGATTCAGAGAGGTGATTTTCAAAAGCGTGATCCGGTTGCGGGCCTTTCGAAGAACCTCGAACCGATAAGAGTAGAAGGTGAAAATCTGCCCCGTATCCGGTATTGTCTGGGCTTCATGAATAACCAATCCTGCAATGGTCGTAGCCTCTTCATCGGGCAGGTCCCAATCCATTGCGCGGTTAAGATCGCGGATCGGAACGGAACCATCCACCCGGACGGAACCATCCGGCAACGGTCGCAACCCCTGCACACGCACATCATGCTCATCTCGGATGTCGCCGACGATTTCTTCTAAAATATCCTCAAGCGTAACAAGACCCATCACCTCGCCATATTCGTCAACCACTAGGGCAAAATGCATCTTTTTGGCTAAGAAGGCCTTTAATTGCTCCTGGAGCGAGTTGGTATCGGGCACAAACCACGGATCAAGCGCGATTTCGCGAACATTGAGATCAGCCGCTTTGCCGCCCGCCGCATCATAGGCCCGCAAAAGATCTTTTGCGTGTAAGACGCCGATAATATTATCGGCTGAACCAGACCAGAGCGGCAGACGCGTATGGGGCGAGGAAAGTACTTCGCGAACAATTTCTTCAGGCGGAAGATCCGCTGAAATCGTCCGCATCTTGGTGCGGTGAACCATAATGTCGGAGACTTCCAACTCGGCAAGGTCAAGTAATCCGCCGAACATTTTGCGGGCGTCGGCCTCCACGCTGCCTTCGCTATGAAGAAAATCAACGGCGCCGCGCAATTCTTCCGCCGCTGACAGAACCGCTACATTTTCACCAATCCGGAATCCGAATGGACGAAGGAGGCCACGAACAATCGCTTCAATCGCCAAAGTCAGCGGTCCGAACAGAGCGACCACGAGGGCGACCGGACGTGCCAGCAGCAAAGCTGATCGATCCGGCGCGGAAATCGCCATGGTTTTAGGCATGACTTCGGCAAAAATAATGATCAGGATCGACATGGCGACGGTGGCATAAATGGCACCTTCCGCCCCGAAAAATTGAACTAAAACCGTGGTCGTAAACGCCGATGCGCCAATATTGACGATGGAATTACCAATCAGCATGGCTCCGATCAGCCGCTCTTTGGCGAGTAGCAACCGATTGACGATGCCCGCACGTGAATCGCCCGCGCCTTCAAGCGCATGCATCCTAGCGCGCGAGGCTGCCGTGAGTGCCGTCTCGGAGCCCGAGAAAAAGGCGGATAGTGCCAAACAGACAACAACAATGCCTAAGGCAAGAAAAGGATCGGTGTGGATTTCTATATTTTCCATCGTGATCAGCCTGTTACCGTTCCAAGGTGCTCATCGAGATACGCACGAACATCATCAGCCGCCACGTCCGGTGCGATAAAACTCTCGCCAATTGCCCGCGCGAGGATGAAGGTCAATTTACCGCGTTTGACCTTTTTATCTTGCGCCATCGCGTCCAGAATGGCCGTTGAGTCGGCGTTCCAGCCGGGAATATCGTTGATATGGGTAGGAAGTCCGACCTTTTTAAGGTGCGATTCAACCCGAACGGCATCTTGCCCATGGCATAGGCCTAGCTTTGTCGAAAAACGGAAGGCGCAGCAAAGGCCGATCGCAACCGCCTCGCCATGCACAAGGCGCGCGCCGTCATAGGCGACGATGCGTTCAAAGGCATGCGCGAACGTATGGCCGAGATTAAGCAACGCCCTCTCCCCGTCCTCGCGTTCATCCCGCATCACAATGGCCGCCTTGGCCTTGCACGATACTTCGATGGCATGGACGCGATCGGGTCCACCGGAAAACACACCGGTATGATGTGCTTCTAACCAGTTAAAGAAGGGCGCATCGGAAATGAGCCCGTATTTGACGACTTCGGCATAGCCCGCGGCAAATTCACGCTTTGATAAGGTGTCGAGCACGTCGACATCCGCAAGCACGAGACCGGGCTGATGGAACGCGCCGATCAAGTTTTTGCCATGTGCGGAGTTAACTCCTGTTTTGCCACCGACAGATGAATCGACTTGAGCAAGAAGTGTCGTTGGAATTTGCACAAAGCGCATTCCGCGACGGGTAATGGCGGCAGCAAAGCCTGCCAGATCGCCAACGACACCGCCGCCCAACGCGACGACAAGATCGCCACGTTCCATTTTAGCGGCCAAAATGCCATCGATCACCCGGTCAAGCTCCGTCATGGATTTCGACTTCTCGCCCGCTGGGACCACGATCGAAGCCGTGCGAATGCCCGCGACTTTTAAGCTGTCTTCCAAAACGGCGAGATGGATACCGGCCACCGTTTCATCGGTCACAATGGCGCAAGCGGCCCCCGGCGCAAGCGCGGCAATCCGTTCGCCCGCTTCATCCAAAAGATTGCTGCCAATGAAAATATCATAGGCGCGCCCGGGTAAATCGACGCGGACTTTGGCATGGGTTGGTCGTTGCACGCTCACAACTGGTACTCCGATTCCGAGATGGCCCGATAAAGCCGTAATGATTTCATCAACGATCACATCATGCGCAACATCGCGCGATTGAATGGTAAGTTCCGCTAGCGCATAAATCGGGTAGCGGGCATCAATGAGCCGTTTCAGCGTGCCTTCCGGGTCGGGGTTTTGCAGAAGCGGGCGATTGGAGCGCTTCCGTACCCTGCGCATCAACACATCAAATTCCGCTTTCAACCACACCGAGACGCCCTGTTGGGCAATAAAGGCACGGGTCATCTCGTTCATATAGGCTCCGCCACCCGTGGCCAGAACGATGGGGCCATCCGCTAAGAGACGTGAAATAACCCGCTGTTCGCCCTGCCGAAACTCGGCTTCGCCGCGTTTTTCGAACATATCGGGAATCGTCATACCCGCCGCCCGCTCGATTTCCGTATCAGCATCAAAGAAACCGAGGCCTAGCCGCTGCGCGAGCCGTTTGCCGACTGAACTTTTACCCGCACCCATCATGCCAACCAGCACAATGGAGCGGGAACCCAAACCCCGTACAAGCGGTGCTAACCGATCCGCCTCACGGGTGCCATCACCGGCACCACCAAATGTCTCCACGTCGCAAACTCCCTCGAACCTTGCGATGGTCATAGCATAGCAACGACGAATCTTGCATCATCGTCGATAGAGGCAAATTTTCAGGGATCGCCACAATGCCAGATGCGGTTGACGGTTTTCTTGCCATGCTTGCGGCTGAGCGGGGCGCGGCGAAAAATACCATTGAGGCCTATCGCCGAGATCTTGAAGGTGCGCAAGCAGTGTTGGAGCGCGGGGGTGTGACGCTGTCGGACGCAAGAACCGATGATTTGCGGGCCTATCTGGTTGTCCTTGATCAGGCGGGGATGAAAGCGTCGACGGCGGCGCGCAAACTTGCCTCCTTGCGGCAATTCTACCGGTTTCTTTATGCGGAGGGTGAAAGGGGCGATGATCCGGCTCAAGCCCTGTCCGGTCCGAAACAAAGCAGGCCTTTACCCAAAACGCTCTCCATCGCCGATGTGGACCAGCTTTTGACGGTTGTGCAAGAAGGTATTGATAATGAGGATCGGCCCGAGGGCGAACGGTTCCGTGCCGCCCGCATGGCGGCGTTGCTTGAGCTTTTATATGCCACGGGTTTGCGTGTTTCCGAGCTCGTATCGCTTCCCCTTCGGGCATCGCGGACCAAAGAGCAGCTCTTGGCGGTAAAGGGCAAAGGCGGGCGCGAACGCTTGGTGCCGCTGACGGACAAATCGAAAGAAGCGATGACACGCTATTTAACACTCGGCGAAGGCAGGCTGAAAGCTTCTCATTGGCTGTTTCCATCCGACAGCGAAAGCGGCCATATGACGCGACAGGCCTTTGCTCGGGATTTGAAGGCGCTGGCGGCCGCCGCTGGCATTCCAACCCGCCTGATTAGCCCGCACGTGCTCCGCCATGCATTTGCCAGCCATTTGCTACAAAACGGCGCTGATTTACGCGTGGTTCAACAGCTTTTGGGCCATGCGGATATTTCAACCACACAGATTTACACGCATCTGCCAGACGAGCGGCTCAAAAGCCTTGTCAGGGATTTGCACCCCTTAGGGGATGAGAAGAGCGAGTAGAGTATTTTTACAAGCAAAATCAATGCATTGTATTCCTTCTCCTTGAAGGAGAAGGTGGCCCCCGAACGGGGGTCGGATGAGGTTCTGGAGGTTGTAGTGAAGGGCTGACCTATTCAGCGCTTAACGATAATCATCTACCGGCCCTACGCTTTCGCTTCGGATTTCCGGCATTCGAAACTCTCCACTGGAGAGTTTCGTCCAGCTGCGCTGGATCATGCCTTCAACATTGTTCAAAACGATTCACAGGATCGTTTTGTTTGCTTCGCAAACCACGCCTCACCCCTCATCAGTCGGCTCCGCCGACAGCTTCTCCCCAACGGGAGAAACAAGAACCTGCTTCACTTCCCCGACAACACAAAAACCGCCTGTTCCCCAAACAGGTTCCACATTGCGCGGGGCAAAGTCATCTCGACAGGTCGTCCCAGCCGATCAAGTGCTGAGGCTTGCTCAATGGTGGCACCCATTTCATCCACCAGCGCAATAAAATCATTGATCGTGCAAAAATGGATATTGGGCGTCTCGTACCAAGTATAAGCGAGGTTTTTGGTCACTGGCATCCGGCCATTGGCCAAAAGCTGAAGCCTGATCTTCCAATGCCCGAAATTCGGGAAGGAAACGATCGCCCGCCGCCCAATCCGGAGCATATGTTCGATTACAACGCGCGGCTGCCGCATGGCTTGCAAGGTTTGCGATAAGATCACGTAATCAAACGAGCCGTCGGGATAATAAACAAGGTCGGTATCGGCATCGCCTTGGATCACCGAAAGACCTTTGGCAACGCAAAGATTGACGCCCGATTGCGATAATTCGATCCCGCGGGCATCAACATTGCGTTTCTCGGCCAAGAGACGCAGCAGCGAGCCATCGCCGCAGCCGACATCCAATACACGTGAGCCGGGCTCCACCATGCTCGCAAGGTTTAGAAGATCAACCCGCGCAAACGCGGCATCGGCATTGATTTCCAAAGGGCTCATGCCTCAGCCCTCCGCGTTGGAACCGTCAACCCGCGCGCCCGCGCCGCTGAATCGATAAAGCCCCGTGTGGTTTCAAACAATTCCGGCACATCCAGCAAAAACGCGTCATGGCCCTTATCGGTCTCAATTTCAACGAAGGAAACGGACGCGCCAGCAGCATTGAGCGCGTGGACAATTGCGCGGGAATCACGCGTCGGGAACAACCAATCGGATGTGAAAGACACGATGCAGAAGCGTGTTTGAGACCCTTTAAAGGCCCGAGCCAAAACGCCATCATGCTCTTTGGCGAGGTCAAAATAATCCATCGCGCGGGTCAGAAAGAGGTAAGAGTTGGCATCAAACCGCTCAACAAACGAACGGCCTTGATAGCGCAGATAGGATTCAACCTCGAAATCCGCATCAAACGAAAAGGTCGGCGCGGCACGCTCTTGCAAATTACGCCCGAATTTGCGGTGCAACGCCTGCTCGGAGAGATAGGTGATATGCGCCGCCATACGCGCTACAGCCAAGCCCTTTTCGGGGCGGGTGCCTTGTTCCAAATAACGGCCCGAATGCCAATCGGGATCAGCCATCACCGCTTGACGGCCCACTTCGTGGAAAGCGATGTTTTGCGCCGTGTGCTTTGCAGCGGTTGCAATGGGCATGGCGGAAAAAACGCGTGTCGGGTGGCTTGCCGCCCAATCGAGCACCTGCATTCCGCCCATGGAGCCGCCCGCGACGCAAAACAAGGTCTCGATCCCGAGCCGATCCACGAGCTTGGCTTGCGCGTTCACCATGTCGCGGATCGTCACCACGGGGAAATTCAGCGCATAAGGCTTACCCGTTGCCGGATCGAGCGAGGCCGGACCTGTCGTGCCCAAGCAAGAACCTAAAACATTCGCGCAGAGGATGAAAAATCGTTCGGTATCATAGGGTTTGCCGGGGCCTACCATCGTCTCCCACCAGCCGGATTTTCCGGTAATCGGATTGGTATTGGCGACGTGTTGATCGCCCGTTAGCGCGTGGCAGAGCAAAATAGCGTTGGATTTATCGGCATTCAGCGCGCCATAGGCTTGATAGGCAATCGACCAAGGCCCTAGGCTTTCACCACTTTCCAGCGCTAAGGGCTCATCCGCACCAAAATGAGCGACCAAGCTCGATGGCTCTATCGCTTCATTGCGCTTGTCGGGATCAGCCGTGTGGCGACGGGTCATGAAGTGTTTTACTCCCCAAGTTACGTTCTATATGTCGAATTTTTAGACCTTAATCAAGAACCATTCGGTATTTTCATCGCTGCCCCGCAAGGGTGGGCTTTGCCTTTCTTGCATCTGCGTTCTATGACATTGGCGACTTCGTGTAGCTTATTGTCGTGGACCCTTCGTATGGCCCTGCCCTCGCTTGCCGATTTACGCCAAGACATCGATCGCATTGATGCAACAATGCATGATCTTTTGATGGAGCGTGGCACGATCATCGATACGCTGATCGAGGTCAAAAAGACGGTTGATTCGGGCTCTGCGTTCCGTCCCGGTCGCGAAGCGTCGATGATGCGGGCTTTAGCGGAGCGGCACCACGGCTTGCTGCCGTTTGATACGGTGGAGAGCATCTGGCGGGTGATTATATCGACCTTCACCTATGTACAGGCACCCTATTCCGTTCATGCGGACACATCCGTTGGCGACGCGCCGATGCGGGATACCGCGCGCTTCCACTTTGGCTTTACCGTGCCCTATCACACGCACGCGACCGCAACGGACGTAATCAATACCGTTGGGCAAGCGGCTGGCGATCTGGGCATTTTCTCAGTCCAGACAGCAGGGCCTTGGTGGCTCGGGCTAATGGGCGAGGGAACGCCAAAGATCATCGCGAGACTGCCTTTTGTGGAGCGGGTCGATCATCCAGCGGGTGCCCCCGTTTTCGTGATTTCAAAGCCCTTAGCCGACGCGGCTGTGCGCGACCGAGTACTTTACGCCGCGAATGTCGAGCGATGGCGAGGGGATATCACCCAAGCCCTTGCCGCCGAGCAGATTACGATTGAGGCCAATTCGGTTGGTGACGGTATATCGTCACTGTTGCTATCCGTTCCGGGCACCCTCGATCCCTCCCGCCTCAAGTCGATGTTTTCCACGCTTGGCCTTTCGGTTTCGGACATTCACGAAATCGGCAGCCACGCCAACCGCTTTCATCTTTCACAGCCGGACTGATCCCCATGACCAAACTCCTCGACCGCCCAGTGCCCCGCCCCGGCGTACTTGATATTGAGGCCTATGTTCCCGGTAAAAGTGCAGCGGCGCCCGGTGTGAAAGTGTTCAAGCTTTCATCCAACGAAACGCCGCTCGGCGCATCGCCTGCTGCCATAGCGGCGTTTGGCAGCCTGAGTGACCGGCTTGAGCTCTATCCGGATGGTTCTTCAACCCGTTTGCGCGACGCCATCGGCGCGCGTTATGGCCTCGACCCCTCACGGATCGTTTGCGGCTCGGGTTCGGATGAGCTGCTTTCGCTGATCACCAACGCCTATATTGGGCCGGGCGACGAAGGCATTTTCACGACGCATGGATTCTTGGTCTATAAAATCGCGATCATGGCGGCGGGCGGCACCCCTGTCGTGGCAGAGGAAAAAAACCTCACCACCGATGTGGATGCAATTCTCGCGAAAGTGACGCCGCGCACGAAAATCGTGTTTTTGGCTAACCCCAATAACCCTACCGGCACCTATATTCCATTCGATGAGGTTAAGCGGCTTCATGCGGGTTTGCCGAAACATGTCGTATTGGTGCTCGATGCCGCCTATGCCGAATATGTCCGTCGCAACGACTATGCCTCGGGCATCGAATTGGTCGCGACCAGCGAAAACGTCGTGATGACGCGGACCTTCTCCAAAATCTATGGGCTTGCGATGTTGCGCCTTGGTTGGTGCTATGGGCCAGTGGGAATTATCGACGCGTTAAACCGCATTCGCGGGCCGTTCAATGTGAACGGTCCTGCCATTGAGGCCGGTATTGCGGCGCTCAATGATGAGGATCATCTCGCAAAATCCTTGGCGCATAATGATACTTGGTTGCCATGGCTGACGAGCGAGATTGGAAAGCTTGGCATTGGCGTGACGCCGAGCGTTGGGAATTTTCTGTTGCTGCATTTCTCGAAAGCGTCCGGCAAGTCGGCAAAAGACGCGGATGCGTTTCTGTCGGCACGTGGTCTCGTGTTGCGTGCAGTGGGCGCCTATGGCCTACCCGAGCACCTCCGTTTGACCATCGGAACGGAAGAAGCCAACCGCAAAGTAGTAGCAGCGCTTGCTGATTTTATGAGTGGGAACGCGACCCGTGCCTGATCGTTTGGGACCACCGCTCGTAACGCCTGTTTTTGACCGTTTGGCGCTGGTGGGCTTGGGCCTTATCGGCTCCTCGCTGGCCCGCGTCGCCCGCAGCAAACATCTCGCCCGTCATATTGTTGCGATTGATGCCTCTGAGACCGTGCGTAACCGGGTAACTGAGCTCGGTATTGCCGATACGGTCACGGGCAATGTCGCAGAGGGTGTTGCTAACGCCGATGCGGTTATTCTGTGTGTACCGGTTGGGGTGTGTGGCGTCGTCGCCGAAGCCATGCGGTCTGGCTTAAAATCCGGCGCAATTATTTCGGATGTAGGCTCGGTCAAAGGCTCGATTGTGGCGCAAGTGGCGCCCTTTGTACCGGACGGCGTGCATTTTGTCCCCGCGCACCCCGTGGCCGGAACCGAGCAATCGGGTCCTGATGCCGGATTTCCGACGCTGTTTTTAAACCGTTGGTGCATTCTCACTCCGCCGGAAGGGCAAAACGCGGCCGCCATCGCCGCCATTCGCGCGTTCTGGGAAGGCGCGGGCTCGATGGTGGAAGAAATGTCACCCGCCCACCATGATTTGGTCTTGGCGATCACGAGCCATCTGCCGCATTTGATTGCCTACAACATTGTCGGCACGGCGGCTGACCTTGAAGCGGTAACGCAATCCGAAGTGATCAAATTCTCAGCCGGTGGCTTTCGCGATTTTACCCGCATCGCGGCCTCGGACCCGACCATGTGGCGCGATGTGTTTTTGAACAATAAAGACGCCGTGCTGGAAATGCTGGGGCGGTTCACCGAGGATCTCTCCTCGCTTCAGCGCGCTATTCGTTATGGCGACGGCGAAGCTCTGTTCAACCATTTCACCCGAACACGCGCGATTCGACGCTCGATTATTGAGACCGGTCAGGATTCCGCCGCGCCTGATTTTGGGCGTCAGCCTAAAACCAATGGCGATCAATAAAGCGCTGGCAGATCGCCTAGTTTCAGAGGTCCCAAAAGGACGCGGCCTTTGGAAAACTGCAAGGGCAGTTTGATCGATCCGTTGCCCAGTGACATCCCCCCCGGTGCAAGATTGAATTGTTTCATGAGGTCGCCAAGGCCACTTGCGGCAAAATCGACTTTGCCGGCCAGCCGATGCGTCTCGTCCATCGAAAGCGTGCCCGTTAGATTAAAAGTCTGTTCGCCGCGCTTCATGTCCCACTGATCAATTGCCATCTCGCCACCGGCTAGTCGCCAATCCTCTAAACCTGAAAGACTTGGCTTATCGGCCAAGATCTTACCCTTTTTGACGATAAAATGAAGATCGGCAGATGCAGGCGGCGGAAGATTACCAAGCATCCCATCCGCTGCCGAGAAGGCGACTTCAAGATCCGTCGCCTCACCGGTCTCAACCGGAATTTTTCTTAAATGAAACTCGGTGTGGCCCAATTTGCCCGATAAAGCGGGCGGGCCGCCTTCAAATCTTAAACCCTCGGCCACCCAAGCGACCCGATCCGCGCGGCTTGGCGTCTCAAAATGCAGGCTCGACCGCATCGACGTCCATTTTGCGGAGAGGGATTGCCCATTGACGAAGGTCGCGGCCAAGGGGCCAATTGTCTCAACAATGACCAGGCTTGGCTGATAGATTTGGGCAATCGCCAAAAATCCGCCAATAGAAAGTGATTTGGTATGCCCTTGGGTTGCAACAAGCGCTAAACCGTCACACCGCAGTTCAATTCGAAATGGATATCCTGCCATTGAGCGGTTGGCGCAGCTCCATTGCCTTCCCGCTATTGCTTCATTGGTTATCCAACGGCTGAACCGATCATCCACAATCCGGGTTGCGATGGTCCACCATACCGAAACGCCGATGAACAGCACAACAATTAGGCCCGGCATCAGATAGAGGCCGAGGCGGGAGCGCTTTTTGGGCGTATCGATAGGCGTTTCTGTCACGAGACCATTTCCTATTCCGTCTTAAAAATCTTTAGCGCAAGGCCGCCCTTTAAGCCAACCACCTTAGGGTCTAACCTGACATCCGACTTGCCGCCCAAGAGTGCGCCTGATAGTCGAAAATCATGACAGTTCACTCGGCTCATAATGATCTTTGGGTTTTCGGCTATGGATCGCTGATGTGGCGGCCGGGGTTTGCGTATATCGAGCGGATGGGAGCAACGGTAAATGGCTATCACCGCTCGCTGTGTATTCTTTCCGTACACCACCGCGGAACGCCAGAACGGCCGGGACTTGTGCTTGGGCTAGATCGCGGCGGGTCATGCCGCGGCATTGCCTTCCGTGTAGCGGCTGATAACGCTGCGGCGACCTTGGATTATCTCCGCGACCGCGAACAAGTAACCTCCGTCTACCGGGAAACCCGGCACCGTCTGAGGCTTGCCGACGGTCGGATCGTCGAAGGCGTGGCTTTCACGGTTGACCGCATGCATGCCCAATATGCGCGGAAATTATCGCATGAGGCCTTGCTGGATCGAGTACGGCACGGAGTCGGTGTTTCGGGAAATAATCCAGATTATGTCCGCGCCACCGTTGCCGAGCTCGAAAACATGGGAATCCGCGACCATATGCTGGCTCGTCTGGTGGCCTCGCTTGAAGAGGCAAGCCCTTAGCGATCAAAACCCCAACAGTTTCTCGCCTCGCATCAAGCGGGGAAGACGCTGGTTAACCGCAGCAGCCTCCTGAATCAGCCGCCGCTTGACCGAGGGCAGCCGGTCCACAACGCCAAGCCCGAAATCACGCGCTAATCGGACCGGCATCGCATCGTTTGAGAACAAACGGTTTAGACCATCGGTCACCATTGACATCGCAACCGTATCGGCGCGGCGCGTTTGCTCATAGGCGTCGATCACAGGTTTATCGCCAATATCCAGTCCTAAAGCGGCTTGATCGGCGATAAGCTCAGCCAAAGCGGCGACGTCTCGGAGACCGAGATTGAGGCCCTGTCCAGCAATCGGGTGGATGAGGTGAGCCGCGTCCCCCACCAAAGCCAGCCGCTCCGCGCCAAACCGACGCGCCAAGCCAAAACCAAGCGGATAGGCGCGGGGGCGCGATAACAAATTCAGTTCACCAAGGCGGTAGCCGACCCGCTTTTCAATCTCGGCCAAAATATCAGCATTGTCGCGCTGCAAAACCGACCGTGCTCGCTCGGTTGCCTCGGTCCAGACCATGGTGAAACGGTTGCCGGTTAAAGGCAACATCGCAAAGGGACCCGAGGGGAGAAAATGCTCCTCAGCCCGACCATAATGCTCGCGCTCATGGCCGATGGTCGCGACGATTCCCGATTGTTGATAGGGCCAGTGCACCCAGCCTATGCCCGCATCCTCGCGAAGCTTTGATTTCGCACCATCGCAGGCTACGACCAACGAGGCTCGCACTTCAGTACCGTTCGAAAGTTTGGCCACTGATGAACCACCACTTGCGCGCGCCTCGGACACATGCCCGGGGATATGCGTGATCCCGGTTGAAGCAAGTGCTCCTTCTAACGCACGGATGACGGATTGCTCGGGGATCATATAAGCGAACGGCTCGCCAGGCGATGCTTCGCCGCCAAAGGTTAAGAACACCGGCCGCACCGGATCATCCAACCGGCTATCGGTAATCACCATTTCGTGAATCGGCTGGGCATCAGGCTCAATCGC
>Ga0007795_10000585_pt1 | contig 11966 bp, 9 predicted proteins | sample CryBogmetaGMA1M_FD_60369 | JGI IMG/M metagenome (GOLD analysis project Ga0007795, IMG submission 60369) | Freshwater microbial communities from Crystal Bog, Wisconsin, USA - MA1M | ecosystem: Environmental > Aquatic > Freshwater > Lake | place: Crystal Bog, Wisconsin, USA | collected 2009-07-06
ACGCCTCGACCTTCCAGGTGGGGCTGTTGCTGTCGCTGCTCGCGATGCCGCCGATGCTGATGGCGATTCCGCTGGGGCGGCTGATCGACAAGACCGGGTCGCGTTGGCCGATGCGACTGGGCACGCTGGTGCTGGCAATCGGGATATTGCTGCCTGGGCTGTCGTTGTCGATGCCGGCGCTGATCGCGTCGGCGTTGCTGGTGGGGATGGGCTTCATGCCCTTTCATCTCGGCATCCAGAAGCTGATCAGTCAATTGGGCAGCATCGATGAACGCCGGCACAACCTGAGCGTCATGACGATCGGCTTTTCGGTCTCGGCATTCATCGGGCCGACCAGCGCCGGTTTCCTGATCGACGGGCCCGGCAATCGGCTGGCCTTTTGTCTCTTTGCCGTGCTGCCGATGATTGCCTTTGTGTGGCAGCGCCTGATCAGCGCCCGCCTCATCGAGCAGCATGCTGAACCGCCCGCCGCCGATTCGCCTCAGCGACTGCGGGATCTGCTGGTGAGCGCCGATATGCGTCGGCTCTACATCGTGGTCGTCCTGATCTCCTCCGCCTGGGAGGTCAATCAGTTCGTCGTGCCGCTCTATTGCACGAAGATCGGTATCTCGGCGTCCGGTATCGGGCTGATCCTCGGGGCCTTCGCGGTGGCCACGCTGGTGGTGCGGATGGTGGTCCCGCTCTTTCTGATGAATGTGTCGGAGTGGCAGGTGGTGCTGGCGGCCATGGTGGTCGCGGCGCTCGTGTATGCCTGCTATCCGCTGTTTTCGACGCTTGAATCCCTGATCGCGTTGTCGTTCCTGCTTGGTCTGGGGCTGGGCGTGTCTCAGCCGATGACACTGTCGATCATGGCCCGATCGGTGCCCGAGGGGCGTCTTGGTGAGGCAACCGGTCTGCGTCTGGCCCTGGTCATGGGCATGCAGACCGCGCTGCCGACGGCGTTCGGTGCGCTGGGCGCGGTGTTTGGTGTTGGCGTGCTGTTCTGGGGCATGGCCGCCATGCTCGGAACCGGGATCGTCGGTGTCGGGCGATCGGTGCTGCGCGACTGAGGGTCACGTGCTGCCGCTACACTTCGTCTGTCATGAATCCGCGACCGCGCCATGCTCCCTGAATCCCATTCGTTTGACGTCGAGGTCGATGCCAGCGGGCTGAATTGTCCGTTGCCGATCCTCAAGGCCAAGAAGGCCCTGTCGGGCCTTGCCAGTGGCCAGGTGCTCAAGGTGATCTCGACCGACCCTGGCGCAAAACGCGATTTCGAGGCCTTTGCTCGCCAGACCGGCAACGAACTGCTTGCGCAGTCGCAGGCGGGAGACGCCCTGAGTTTTTTTCTCAGGCGACGCTAGCCTCGGGCGGGCGATGCTCGTCGTGCCTCCTTTCCAATTGACCTGCTGCTTTCGACCCATTGCAGACCTTCAGGTTTCTCCAAAGCAGCCCGTCGCTCGGACCGACGTCTTTCCGGTTCTACATCTCTGAAGCAGCCGTTGGTGGCCGCCAGGTCTCGGCCAGGAGCGGAAGCTCATCAAGTGCCGCTTTGGGGTCGCGCGCGAGGCCTAACTTGAAGTTCAGCCGGCGGCTTACGCAGGCAGCACTTGCCCAGTCGTAGCCTGTGAGCTACAGTCGCGTCATGCGGGTTGAGAAGACAGACGACTACCGAGAGTGGCTCGACGGCATCAAGGACTTGACTGGCCGTGCTCGGATTCTGGTGCGGGTCGATCGCCTCATTCATGGCAACCCAGGCGACCATAGGATCCTTACGAACGGGGTCTCGGAACTTCGAGTCGACGTAGGTCCCGGTTACCGGGTGTACTACGCCAAGCGAGGTAGCCGCCTGTTACTGCTGCTGATAGGCGGTGACAAGTCAACCCAGGACAAGGACATCGCCAAGGCAAAGCGCCTGGCGGCGCAACACCAGGAGTGAGGAAATGACCACAGTAGCCAAAAAGAGGACGCTGAAGCCGAAGACATCGGCCTATGACGTCGCGGAGCACCTCAGGACGCCGGAAGAGATGGCTGCCTATCTCGACGCCTGGCTCGAAGAAGCACCAGACGATGTGTCCGGTATCGCGCGGGCACTCGGGGACATTGCTCGCGCGAAGGGCATGTCGCAAGTTGCCAAGGACGCTGGGCTTAGCCGCGAGAGTCTCTATCGCGCCCTTAGCCAAGACGGCAATCCAAGCTTTGCGACCATCCTTAAGGTTGCACGGGCACTTGGCGTCAAGTTCCACGCACAGGCAGCATAGTCCGCAGGTGAAGCCGAACCCATCGCTTAAGCGGAGCGCCAGCGGCTCGCCACCAGGCCTGGCCTGGTGGTGCGCCATCCATTTTCGCCAGCCCGGGCCCGGCGTCCTGCCGTCCTCGCCCGCTTAGCTCGAACGTTAGGCTTCATGCCGATGACCTTCCCCACGCTCGACACTCAGCGCTTGGTCCTCCGGGAGTTGACCGTGGCAGACGCTGAACATGTATTCGGGTTTTTCTCCGATCCAGAGGTGATGCAGTTCTACGACTGCGAGGCGTTCAAGACGGTCGAGGAAGCGAAGGCGCTCATCCGGCGCTTCTGCCAGTGGTTCGTCAATCAAAATGGTTTCCGATGGGGAATCGCACTCAAGTCTGAACCGCAGGTAATCATCGGCACTTGCGGCTTGTTCGGGTGGAACCAGCATGCTCGACAAGCGACGCTGGGTTATGAGCTTGCGCGGCGGCACTGGAGACGCGGCCTGATGACGGAGGCTGTGCGCGCCTTAATGGACCACGCTTTTCGTGAACTCGATATGCACAGAATTCGCGCGACTGTCGTAACGGCCAATGTAGCGTCGGCGCGATTGCTGGAGGGGCTGTCGTTTCAGAAAGAGGGTCTGCTTCGGGACGCCCAATTTGTGAACGGAAAGTTCGATAACCTCTTCTCATACGCACTTCTGCGAAGCGAATGGTTAGCATGATGCCCAACCCGATGCTCCTGTGGACCGCCGGTCAGCGCGGTGTCGGTGCGACCGTGAGCTCGGCTTGCCGCGGCGCAGTTTGTTGAGCGGCGGTTTTCGGGCAGTTCATTCGCCTGGGCCGACTTCCGCTTCGGGTCGGGTTGCGACGGCCGACCCTCGGGATTCATCGCCAGCAAGCCGTCATTGAAAGTTCGATGCCCCAACTGGCCGTTGGGTGAACTCGCAGTTGTTCGGGACGGACTAATGACGCCCACGTTGCCGCCAATGCCGGATCCGCCTGCGGCGGACCATCTGGAGTCAACAGCCCCGACTCCGGCGCTGGTGTTCGGTACACTTGGCAGACCGTCGCCCTGCAAGGCAACACACTTATTGAGTCGCTCATGATGACAGCCCATTGCAAAACAACTAAGAACCTACTCCTGTCACTCATGACCGTGATGCTGACCTCGTCTGCCCTAGCGCAGAGCCCCGCAATCAGCTATCTGGATCAGGCTTGGTCGGCACAAGACAGGGCGGACTATTACTGGACATCTCAAGGGTCGGCGCTCGTCTCGTATGACATCTATCTTGCACTCGAGGCAGAGGGCACCACAGACTTGTTTAGCTCGCCGGCGCACAGCGACCGCATGGGACTACTCACCGAGCGGATGGATTTAGCGAGAAATCCGGACAACTTGCCTGTTGGCGTTGCAAAGGCCTCGATCACCGCCGGTCAGTACAAGGGTACCTATGCAGGTCTGACCTGTGCCGCTTGCCATACTGGACAAATTCAGTATCAAGGCAAGCAAATACGTATTGAGGGTGGCGCATCTAATCGCATTGCATTGTGGGATTGGCTTCGCTCACTTTCCGCCTCGCTTGATCGCGTCTCAGCCGATCCTGAAAAATTCAAAGCGCTCGCTGCACGTATTCGTGCCAAAGGCCCGGTTGACGAAGCGGATCTGCGCAAACGTTTAATGGCAGACACTGCGCTGCTCAGAGCACGCGTCGACACGATCTTGTTGGTGCCCTTTAATCCGGGCCCGGGGAGAATGGATGCACTTGGTACGATTCACAATTCCTTCGCAGGTGGGGCCACGGGCACGCTTGAAAACTTGCGTTTAGCGGCTGCTCCAGTCAAGCCCCCGTTTCTTTGGAATGCGCCGCAATCCGCCTGGATTCAATGGAGCGGAGTCAGTGAAAATCCTTTAACCCGAAATTTTGCTGAAACCCTCGGTGTATTTGCGCGCTACGATCTGAAGTCTGCAAACCCTGAGTCAGGCCTCTTTGAATCCACAACAGACATTAGGGGCTTGGTCAAGATTGAAAACTTGCTCAGGCGTCTCGCACCACCAAAATGGCCTGAAGACTTGCTTGGAAAATTGGATCAGGGTCGCGTCACAGATGGTGAAAGACTCTTTGCAAAGCACTGTGTCGAGTGCCACACCACCTACCCCTACCGCTGGAGTGAAGCACGCAAGGGAGGGATGCGCAGCATTGAAAACGCCTTGGTGCCACAGCGCGTTGTCGGCACAGATGCTACACAGCTCGCCGGGGTAACGTTTGACCCCACCCCTTTGATCGCGACGAAAACTCTTGCCGTCTATTTCGACGGAAAAACTGCGGTTTCTCAAGGTGAATTCAACGGCAAGATGGCGAAGCAAATGCTCGACCGGGCACTCAAGCAAAGCGGTCCGTTTACCCCGAGTGAAATGGACGATATGACGAGTTACGCGCCCGCTGCCACACGTGAGCCTGTGCAAAGCTACAAGGCGGCCCCGCGTGATGGCGTCTGGGCGACGGGGCCCTTCTTGCACAATGGCTCAGTGCCCAATATCTATGAACTCTTATCGCCCGCGGCTGAACGATCAAAGACCTTCTATGTGACACGCGACTTTGACCCTATCAAGCTTGGGCTTGATACCGCTGGCAAAAAAGATGGATATTTCTTCGACACAACGCGCCTGGGCAATTCAAATGCCGGTCACTCGTTTGAAGACACCAAAGGCCCGGGAGTGATTGGCCCAGCCCTCAATCAAAGCGAACGTTTCGCTTTGATTGAATATCTGAAGTCGATCCCTAATCAGGCCGCTCGTGTCACACCCTATGGCACTCCAAAGGATCCGCTGATCGCGAACGAAGACCCAACTTGGTTTAACAAAAAGCATCCGTATTCCTCGCCAACCGCTAGCCCTGCGAGCGCTAAATAATGTCGGATCATATTGACGGTCCGCGCCAGACTGCCGACCCCGTCAGTGACCTGACCGATCTGTTTGCCTTTACCAGCCCTGCCGATCCAAAGCGCACGGTGCTCATCGCTTGCGTATTGCCTTTTGCAGGCGAGTCGGCACTGTTTTCAAACACGATCAACTACGCCCTTGTGGTGCGCCGCATTCGTCAAACTGGCTTGGGCCGTCAAGCAGGTTTTGAACCTCAGGCGGACGAATGGCGTTTCACCTTTCAGTTCGAGGTGCTCGGCCCCGAAACGCAAACCGGCCGAGCCAAGCAGACCGGTCACTGCGTTCTGCCTGGCGGTGCGACGCTCGCTCTGACTGTCGGTGAAGAGCAAGGCTTCGCCACCAAAGACGGACGCACACGCGTGTTCGCAGGCCTGCGCTCAGATCCGTTTTTTCCGGGTTGGTTGCCTGGGCAAATGAAATCCGTACCCAATTACCTTGAAAATGACAACGTCCTAAGCGTCGTCATTGAGTTTGATACGGTCTCAACTCTCGCGCCCGAGCAGGGCAGCCTCTACGGTGTTATCGCCGAAACCACGCCGCGCCACCCCAATCCAAACAGTACGGTCATCCCTCGCTTTGACTGGGTCGGTCGACCAGAGCAAACAAACTTCATCATGAATCAGGTGCCTGGAGCCCTGGATATTCGCGATCTCTGGAACCAGGAAACACCCTTCGCACTCAATGCAGAGCGTATGCCGCTTTATCGCCAAAGGCTGACCGAAAGCTTTCAGCTGTGGGATAAGAGAGATCAGAACATTGAATGGGATGCCGCCTCTCTTGAGGCGCATGTACGCGTTCGACTGAATGATTTTCTGATCATTGACGTGGCCAAGCCGGTGACCGACAAAAGTCATCTGGAAATTGAAAAAAGTACGCTTGAAGGGCGCCCTTACACGACAGGCGGCGGGCGTACGGTCAATGCCAACGTGATCGACATTTTAGTGACGTGGCTCATCAACCGAGACCGGGGCCAGTTTTTTCAAGGCGGTGCGCTGCAAGCCACTCAACCTGGCAGCACCACGTTTCCCTATGTGCGGCCCGCCAACAAGAACATGTTGAGCGTGACGCGCAGCGTTGAGCTCAGAGCCTCGGCTCAAGAGGTCTGGCAGGCGATTGGCGGCTTCGGTAGCCTGTGGCATCCGCTTGTCGCTCAACTCACACTCACCGGCGAGGGGCCGGGTCAATTGCGCCGAATTGAGACGCTTGACGGCAAAATCATGATTGAGCGCCTGAGCGAACGCGATGAGGCTCAAAAAACCTACCGCTATGCGCTTGTCAGTGGCATCCCTGCGAACCCGTACAACGGCGCGCTTTCAGTGAAACCCAGCGCGACGGGCTCGAGTGTGACCTGGTCGGTCTCATACCGACCCGACGGCCAGGGTGATCTGATCGTGCGTTTGATTATCTCGAGCCTTTTGAACGCGGGAATGGCCGCGCTCAAGAAGCGTTTTGGCGAGGTAGCTTGAGCGCTGCACCGACCTTGATCGACCTGCCCGCGGCGACGGATGGCGTACTGGCGGTGATAAATCACGAAAGTATCTTAAGTCGCTGCTGGCAAACGATCGACCGCAACCCCGAGCGCTTGGGGATCGCTGCGCAACTGATTGACGAAGAATATCGGCGTTCGCATTTCTTGGGCGACACCGGCGCACTTGATCGTTTACTTGCTCTGTCTGAAACCATGCGCCGGCAGTGCGCGGCGTCTGGAGAGGCTTTTTTGCTGGCAGCGCAAATTGCGTCGCTGGTTCACCAGTTTGAGCAAGCAAAGCTTTACTTGGTACAAGCAAAAAATCTTGGTGCTGATGCTCAGAGCCTCTTGCGTCAACAACTGTCACTCGATCATGCCACCGGTCATCACTGGCCGAGCGTGCTCGAGACCAGACTGAGCTTAAGTGAGCAAACCCCGAGTCTTCAAAACCGGGTCGCGCTTGGGGCCCTTTACGCTGAAATAGGCCTGTACCAAGAGGCTGAGAATGCATATCTCAGCGCGATTACGCAAGACCGCGAACATTCGCCGTTTAGTCTGGCGTGGGTGTGTTTTCAGCTCGGCGTGTTATTTGGCGAAACGATGCCTCAAGCTGACCCGATAGCGGCGCAGTATTGGTACGCGCAGGCATTGGCTTATCTCCCCGCCTACACGCACGCGCGCGTGCACCTGGCCGAGTTGCATCTTGACCTGCGGCAATTTGACGCTGCACTCACGCTATTGCAGCCGATAAAAGACAGCTCAGATCCCGAAGTATCTTGGCGGCTGGCACAGCTTTACGTCCAAACAGAACGGGTGAACGAGGCGCGTTACCACCTTGCGCGTACGCAGCACATTTTTGAACACTTATTGGCAACCCACGCGCTCGCCTTTGCCGATCACGCTGTCGATTTTTATCTTGAAGAGGGTAATGATCCAGGTAAAGCGCTACAACTCGCCCTTCTGAATCTGGATAACCGTGCCACGCTTAAGGCCTTCCTGCTCAGTTATGAGGCCGCAAAGGCCAACGCACAACATCTGATGGCGCAAACACTGGCAGACCGTGCCGCAGCGCAGTGGGGGCATCTGCCAGCCTTCAAGCACTCGGCAGTGAACGCGTCTCTGAGAGCGGAGCTGAATTCTGCGCCGAACGCAAACCTTCAGCCTGAACCCTAAGTTTCTGTCGTTTGCTTTTTAAGCATTAACCGAGATCTGGCGATGAACCGACGAGATTTTTTAGTGTGCAGTACTGTCAGTACGGTCGCATACGCACTGCCGGTTGGATTGAGCTTGGTAACAGGGCAGGCGTTTAGTGCCACGGTCGCGCAAGGCGTTGGCGAACCCTTGCCAGCTTTGTCTTCTGCAAATGATGCGCCATTCAGATTGCACAACTGGGAGACCGAGCCCGCTCACCTGATGACAGGCGAAGCTGCGTCGACATTTATCTGCCTGTCGGCGAACTGGAAAGCCACCTGGCTATGACACGCCTTGCCACGACAGTTCTGAATCGCCCCGGGTATCGAGGTGGCTGGTTGGCCTGAATGCGCATGTGCGCGACTCGGTCTGCGCAATCGATCCGAGACAGTCGCCCTCAGCCGAGCTTGCCGCGCTGCTCCATCAGACGCGCCAGCGTGGTCTCGAAGCCGGAAAGGCGCTCGCGCTCCTGGGCGACCACCGCCGGGGGAGCGCGATCGACGAAACCGGCGTTGCCGAGTTTGGTCTGGGCGCGAGTGACCTCGATCCGCACGCGCTCGATTTCGCGCTCCAGCCGATCGCGCTCGGCGCCGACATCGATCTCGACCTGCAGCATCAGCCTGAAGTCACCGACGATCTGGACCGGCGCGATCGAGTCCTGCGGCAGGGCCGAGACGGCCACGACGCCCGACAGTTTGGCCAGCGCCTGCAGGTAGGGTGCATGCAGCGCGATTCGGTTCGCGTCGCCGGCGATCACCAGCGGCAGCTTCACCGCGGGCGAGATGGTCATCTCACCGCGCAGCGCGCGGCAGGCATCGATCATCTGGCGAAGCTCGGCCACGATGGCTTCGCTCACGGTATCGATCTTGCCCGGTTGGCTCACCGGATAGCGCTGCGACATGATCGAGAAACGGCTTTGCACGATCGCCTCATCGAGTGCTGCACCGGTGAGCGGTGCCTGGCCGGGTTCGCCATAGCGATTTGCGAGCGGGGCGACCTTCTGCCACAGCTCTTCAGTGATAAAGGGAATGATCGGATGGGCCAGCCTCAGGATGGTCTCGAGCACGCTCAGCAGGGTGCGCCGCGTGGCTCGCTGCACCGCTTCATCCGGCGATGCCAGGTTGACCTTGGCGAGTTCGAGATACCAGTCGCAGTAGTTGTTCCAGACGAACTCGTAGATCTCGCGTGCGGCATTGTCGAAGCGGTATTCGCTGAGCGCGGCCTCAACCGAGGCCTCGACCCGCTGCAGTTGCGAGCTGATCCAGCGGTCGACCGGTGTGAAATAAAGATAGCCGCCGGGCACGCACTGATCGGCCGTATGGGGTGCATAACCGCAGTCGCGCCCTTCGGTCTGCATCAGCACGAATCGCGTGGCATTCCAGAGCTTGTTGCAGAAATTGCGGTAGCCCTCGCAGCGATTGAGATCGAAGTTGAGCGTGCGCGCGAAGGTTGCCAGCGAGGCGAAGGTGAAGCGCACCGCATCAGCGCCATAGGCCGGTATCCCGGCCGGATAGCTCTTGCGGATTGATTTGGCGATGCGCGCCTTGTGATCGTCGCGCAGCAGGCCGACAGTTGATTTTTCGAGCAGCCGATCGAGTGTGATGCCATCGATGAGGTCGAGCGGATCGATGGTATTGCCCTTGGATTTCGACATCTTCTGCCCCTCGGCGTCGCGCACGATGGCATTGATGTAGACATCCCTGAACGGTACCTTGCCGGTGAAGAAGGTGGTCATCATCACCATCCGGGCGACCCAGAAGAAGATAATGTCGAAGCCGGTCACCAGCACCGACGACGGCAGGTAGCGCGCGAGGTCGGGCGACTGATTCGGCCAGCCGAGCGACGAGAACGGGACCAGCGCCGACGAGAACCAGGTGTCGAGCACATCGGCATCGCGCACCAGTCCACCCTGCCAGCCGGCGCGCTTGGCCTGCTGACGCGCATCGTCTTCATTGCGGGCAACGAAGACCGTGCCGTCGTGAATCGCCGCGCCGCTCTCATCGGCCTTGTACCAGGCCGGAATCTGGTGGCCCCACCAGAGCTGACGCGAGATGCACCAGTCCTGGATGTTGTTCATCCAATGGTCATAGGTGCTTCGCCAGTGATCGGGCACGAACCGGACGTCGCCATCGGCCACCACCTTCAGGCAGACATCGGCAATCGACTGGCCGGGGAAGAAGCCGTTGGCGTGATCGCGCCGGCTCATCGCCACGAACCACTGATCGGTGAGCATCGGTTCGACGATCACACCGGTACGCGCTGAGCGCGGCACGGTGAGCTTGTGCGGCTTTTCGCTGACCAGCAGCCCGGCGCTGCGCAGGTCTTCAAGGACTCTGGCTCGGGCGTCGAAGCGGTCGAGGCCCTGGTAGGCGAGGGGGGCGGCGTCCGATATCGCGGCGGTCAGCGTCAGCACATTGATCGCCTGCAGCCCGTGACGCTCGCCCACCTTGTAGTCGTTGAAGTCGTGAGCCGGCGTGATCTTGACGCAACCGGTGCCAAAGGCCGGATCGACATAGTCGTCGGCAATGATCGGGATCTCGCGCCAGCCGGTGCCATCGGTCGAGCCGTTTGAAAGCGGCAAGCGCAGTCGCCTGCCGACCAGAGGTGCGTAGCGCGGGTCGTCGGGATGCACCGCGACCGCGGTGTCGCCCAGCATGGTCTCGGGACGCGTGGTGGCGACGATCAGCGAGTCGACCACGACCGAGCGTGCAGGCTCCTCTGCGGTGGCCGGCAGGTCGATGGTGACCGCATCGCCCGCGAGCGGATATCGGATCTCCCAGATGCGGCCGTCTTCCTCTTCGCTGTCGACCTCGAGGTCGGAAACCGCGGTCTGCAGCGTCGGGTCCCAGTTCACCAGTCGCTTGCCGCGATAGATCAGGCCCTGCTCATGCAGTTGCACGAACACCTCGAGCACCGACGCGCTCATCGCAGCGTCCATGGTGAAGTAGCCGCCGCGTGTTTGAGCGGTATCGGCATAGTCCCAGTTGGCGCTGGTGCCAAGCCGGCGCATCTGGCCGATGATGGTGTCGCCGGACTGCTGCTTCCATTGCCAGACGCGATCGAGAAAGGCCGCTCTGCCGAGGTCATGGCGGGTCTTGCCTTCGGCCTGCAATTGCCGCTCGACGACCACCTGCGTCGCAATGCCGGCATGGTCGGTACCGACCACCCAGTTGGTATCGGCCCCCTTCATGCGCTGCCATCGGATCAGCGTGTCCATCAGGGTCTGCTGGAAGGCATGCCCCATGTGAAGCGTGCCGGTGACATTGGGCGGTGGCAGCTGGATGCAGTAGCCCGCAGGTGTGTCACCTGAGGCGTTGGCGCTGCCTCCAGCTTGAGCTGCGGGCGGATTGCGAAACAGTCCGCGTTCATCCCAAACCGGATACCACCTCGCTTCAATGGCGGCGGGCTCGAAACTCTTGGCAAGCGCAGCGTCTGCCGCGTCGCGCGATGGCGGGACGTTCATCGGGTGTTGACCTGGAAAAAGGGCGGCAAATTGCAGCCCATTATAGAAGACCTGTCTGTGAGGCCTGACAGATTGGACTGAGCGCGATCTGGCTTGTACGGCTCAGGAGCGGGCATCCGGCTTTTTCATACGCACCCTGGCAATTTCGAGCGCCACCGCCTCATCGATCGCGGCCTGCATGCGCTGACGCAGCGTTTCATGCAGTGTGCGTGAGACGGTGTCGACTGCAGGGGCAAGCGCCGCCTGCAGGGCTTTGTGCAATTCGACGTTGAGGACCGCGCCAATCCGCTCGGCCAGATGATCGCTGACCTGTCTGCGAACCCGGCTGGCGACCTCATCCCAATCGATCTCTCGCAGGGTGGCAGGAAGATTGTCGGCAGAGTAGGCAGGAACCTCAACGATCTCGGTGAGCATCGGAATTGCTTCAGCGCCGGGTTTAGGCGCTGTACTGCCGGAATTGCTCATGATGGGAATCTCTGCGGGAACGGGGTGAATCCGGGGTCAGCGCTTTGCCTCGACTGCAGCGATATCGTGGGTGGTGACCTGATAACCGCGGTCGCGATAAAAGCGCCAGCGAGCCCGGCCGGGCTCGCGATCAGTCAGGTCAACACTCACTACTTCGATCAGGCGCTCGAAACGGGCAAATCCGGCAGGCGTGCTCTGACCGAGATTGACCAGCACCTCGTGAC
>Ga0007795_10000586_pt1 | contig 11965 bp, 7 predicted proteins | sample CryBogmetaGMA1M_FD_60369 | JGI IMG/M metagenome (GOLD analysis project Ga0007795, IMG submission 60369) | Freshwater microbial communities from Crystal Bog, Wisconsin, USA - MA1M | ecosystem: Environmental > Aquatic > Freshwater > Lake | place: Crystal Bog, Wisconsin, USA | collected 2009-07-06
CCCCCTTGCTACCCTTTCGCTACTGATTTATCGTTTTCACAGTTTCACCGGGCCAAGGTTGTCCCCTTAATTGCAGAAAAATAATTAAGAAAAAGGACAACGGGTTATGGCACTCTCATCGAACTATCCCGCAAAACAGGGTCTCTACGATCCTGCACATGAGCACGATGCTTGCGGCGTCGCGATGGTTGCCACACTTAATAAAGTCGCAACACATGAAATTGTCGAGAAGGCGCTGACCGCTCTTCGCAATCTAGAACACCGTGGCGCATCTGGAGCAGAGCCTGATTCAGGTGACGGTGCCGGAATTCTTATTCGAGTTCCTGATGCTTTTTACCAAGCAGTGACCACATTTGATCTTCCTGCTGCTGGCGCGTATGCCACCGGAATCGCATTCATCGCACAAGGTGTCGATGTGAAGGATGAAATCGCAAAGATTGCAGACGAAGAAGGTCTGACTGTAATTGGATGGCGCGAACTTCCAATCAATCCTGCTTCATTGGGAAAGACTGCACTTTCAGTAATGCCTCAATTCCATCAACTATTCGTAGCTGGAAAGAAGAGCGAATCTGGAATTTCTCTTGATCGCTTATCTTTCGCACTTCGTAAGCGCGCTGAACATGCGCTAGATCTTTATTTCCCATCACTGTCTTCTCAGACAATTGTTTACAAGGGAATGCTGACTACAGGACAGCTCGAGGAATTCTTCCCGGATCTGAGCGATGAGCGCGTTGTATCTCCACTAGCTCTTGTTCACTCGCGTTTTTCTACAAATACATTCCCTTCTTGGCCGCTTGCTCACCCATATCGCTTCATTGCGCACAATGGTGAAATTAACACCGTAAAGGGAAACCGCAACTGGATGCGTGCCCGCGAATCACTTCTTGCAAGCGATGTCATTGGGGGAGACCTCAAGCGCCTATTTCCAATCGTGGAAATGTCAGGTTCTGACTCAGCTTCCTTTGATGAAGTTCTTGAACTTCTCTATCTTGGCGGACGTTCTCTTCCACATGCAGTTTTGATGATGATTCCCGAAGCATGGGAGAACCATGCAACGATGTCACAGAAGCGCCGCGATTTTTATGCATTCCATGCATCGTTGATGGAGCCATGGGATGGACCAGCTTGTGTGACATTTACTGATGGACATCAAGTAGGTGCAGTTCTCGACCGCAACGGACTTCGTCCTTCACGTTTCTGGGTAACTGATGATGGGCTTGTTGTTCTTGCATCTGAAGTTGGCGTACTTGATTTCCCAGCTGAAAAGATTGTTCGTAAGGGTCGCTTGCAACCAGGAAAGATGTTCCTTGTTGATATCGAAGCAGGCCGCATCATCGAAGATGATGAAATTAAGGATTCACTTGCAGATGCTGCTCCATATGGCACCTGGCTCAAAGATGGCATGATCAAACTCTCTGATCTTCCATCGCGCGAGCACATTGTGTATCCACACAAATCTGTAATCCGTCGCCAAAAGGCATTTGGTTACACCGAAGAAGAAATCAAAATCATTGTTACTCCGATGGCAAAGGGCGGGGGAGAAGCACTTGGTTCCATGGGAACTGATACTCCTATTGCGGCGTTGTCGGCTAAGCCACGTTTGCTCTTCGATTACTTCACGCAGCTCTTTGCACAAGTAACGAACCCACCTCTCGACGCAATTCGTGAAGAGTTGGTGACCAGTTTGGGTGGATCTCTCGGCCCAGAACATAACTTGCTCGATCCAGGACCTGAATCCTGTAAGCAGATTTCACTTGCCTTCCCAGTCATCGATAATGATGAACTCGCAAAGATTATTCACGTCAATGCCGATGATGATTATCCAGAACTTGAGGCATATGTTGTTCGTGGACTCTTCCCAGTAACAGGTGATGGAAACACTCTACGCACTCGCCTCGAAGAAATTAAGCGCGAAGTTTCAGCTGCGATTGCAAAGGGCGCGCGCATCATTGTCCTTTCAGATCGCGATGGCGACGCAGAAGATTGCCCAATCCCATCACTATTGCTCACAGCTGCAGTGCATCATCACCTCATCCGCGAAAAGACTCGTACAAAAGTGGGACTCGTTGTTGAAGCCGGAGATGTCCGCGAAGTTCACCATGTTGCACTTCTCGTCGGTTACGGAGCAGCAGCGGTAAATCCATATCTTGTTATGGAAACCGCTGAAGATCTTGTTAATCAAGGTGTCATCACGGGCATTGCACCCGAAAAGGCAGTCCGCAATGTCATCAAGGCGCTCGGTAAAGGTGTTCTCAAAGTCATGTCGAAGATGGGAATTTCAACCATCGCGTCATACACCGGCGCGCAAGTTTTTGAAGCTATTGGACTCGCGCAAGATGTTGTTGACGAATTCTTCGTTGGAACAACGTCTCGCCTTGGCGGAGTAAGCCTCGATGTAATTGCTGAAGAAACAATTAAGCGCCATCACTTTGCCTACCCAGTGGGCGGTGAAATCCCAGGAGCGAAGCGCCTTGCAGTTGGTGGTGAATATCAGTGGCGTCGCGATGGCGAACCACATCTTTTCAATCCTGAAACTGTATTCGCACTTCAGCACTCCACGCGCAACAAGCGTTACGACATCTTTAAGCGTTACACAGATAAAGTAAATGATCAGAGTAAGACTCTGATGACTTTACGCGGACTCTTCCAGTTCAAGGAAGGTCAACGTCCAGCAATCTCAATCGATGAAGTTGAGCCAATCTCTGAAATCGTCAAGCGCTTCTCAACAGGTGCGATGTCATATGGTTCGGTTTCACAAGAAGTTCATGAAACTCTTGCAATCGCCATGAACCGACTTGGCGGAAAGTCGAATACGGGCGAAGGTGGCGAAGATCCAGCTCGCTTTATTCCGCTAGCCAACGGTGATTCCAAGAAGAGCGCAATCAAGCAAGTTGCTTCAGGTCGCTTTGGTGTAACCAGTAACTACTTGATCAATGCAACAGATATTCAGATCAAAATTGCACAGGGTGCAAAGCCTGGTGAAGGCGGACAGCTTCCTGGTTACAAGGTCTATCCATGGGTTGCGAAGGCACGATATTCAACTCCGGGTGTTGGTTTGATTTCACCACCACCTCATCACGACATCTATTCAATTGAAGATCTTGCTCAACTGATTCACGATCTCAAGAATGCAAATAAGGATGCTCGCGTACACGTCAAACTTGTTGCAGAAGTTGGCGTCGGAACTGTCGCGGCTGGTGTTTCCAAGGCCCATGCAGATGTTGTCTTGATTTCAGGTCACGATGGCGGAACCGGTGCATCACCTTTGACATCGCTGAAACATGCTGGTGCTCCATGGGAACTCGGACTTGCTGAAACACAGCAGACACTTCTGCTCAATAACTTGCGCGATCGCATCGTGGTTCAAGCAGATGGTCAGCTCAAGACAGGTCGCGATGTTGTTATCGCAGCTCTGCTTGGCGCCGAAGAATATGGATTTGCAACTGCGCCGCTCGTTGTTTCTGGCTGCATCATGATGCGCGTATGTCACTTGGATACGTGTCCAGTTGGCGTTGCAACTCAAAATCCTGAACTCCGCAAGAAGTTCTCCGGAAAGCCAGAATTCGTTGAAACCTTCTTCGAATATATCGCTGAAGAAGTTCGTGAAATCTTGGCTTCACTTGGATTCCGCACATTGCAAGAAGCGATCGGTCATGTTGAAGCTCTTGATACTAAGGCGGCAGTTGATCACTGGAAGGCGAGCGGTCTTGATCTCTCACCACTTCTAGTACGTCCAGATGTTGATTCAGCTCTTCACAACACAACGAAGCAGGATCATGGTTTGGCAGCAGCGCTTGATAACACATTGATTGAACTTGCAAAGGCTGCTCTTGAAAAGAAGGAACCTGTGCGTATTGACCTTCCAGTTCGCAACGTTAACCGCACTGTCGGAACTATGTTGGGTGCAGAAGTAACTCGTCGCTACGGCGCTGAAGGGCTTCCTGTCGGAACAATCGATGTCACATTGCATGGTTCTGCAGGTCAGTCACTGGGTGCATTTATTCCGCAAGGTGTTTCTCTTCGCCTTTACGGAGATTCCAATGACTATGTAGGCAAGGGAATATCCGGTGGCCGTGTTGTAGTTCGTCCAGACGAAAAGGCGACATTCAAATCTGAAAGTAACGTCATCGCCGGAAACGTCATTGGTTACGGTGCTACTTCAGGTGAAATCTTTATCCGCGGATTAGCAGGAGAGCGTTTCTGCGTGCGAAATTCCGGAGCCATCGCAGTTGTCGAAGGCGTGGGCGACCATGCACTCGAATATATGACCGGTGGAACTGTTGTCATCCTCGGAAAGACTGGTCGCAACATTGCAGCTGGTATGTCAGGTGGACGTGCATTTGTTCTCGATCTCAATACAGCAGTAGTCAATACCGAAATGGTTGACATCCTTGCCGTACCCGCGGATCAACGCGACAATCTCAAGGCAATTGTCTCTTCATTCCACGTTGAGACCGGTTCTGAAATTGCAGCTTCTCTTCTTGCAAACTGGGATACCGAAATTGCTCGCTTTTCACTGATTATGCCGCGCGACTATGCAAAGGTCTTAGCAGCTATCGAGCGTGCAACTAAAGAAGGACTTCCTGTCGACGAATACATCATGGAGGTTGCAGCAAATGGCTGATCCAAAGGGTTTTATGACAACACCTCGCGAGACTCCAAAGCGACGTCCCGTTGATATTCGTATTCAAGATTGGCATGAAGTCTACGAACCACAATCATTCGAGCATTTGCAGAAGCAAGCTGGCCGTTGCATGGATTGCGGAATTCCTTTCTGTCATAACGGTTGCCCACTAGGCAATCTCATTCCTGAATGGAATGACCTCATGTGGCGTGGAGATAAGAACGAGGCAATCGATCGTTTACATGCGACAAATAACTTCCCAGAATTCACCGGCCGACTTTGTCCAGCACCGTGCGAAACTGCATGTGTTGTAGGAATCAACCGCGATGCTGTCACCATTAAGCAAATCGAACTTCGCACCATTGAAGAGGCATTCGATGCAAACAATGTGAAGCCACTTGCACCAGAGCGTCTTTCCGGTAAGACCATTGCCGTCATTGGTTCAGGTCCAGCTGGACTCGCTGCTGCACAACAACTTACTCGCGCTGGACACACTGTTGCTGTCTACGAGCGCGCTGAAAAAATTGGCGGGCTACTCCGTTACGGAATTCCCGAATTTAAAATGGAGAAGCACATCGTTGATCGCCGTCTCGCGCAGATGGAGCAAGAAGGAACTCGCTTCCGTCCTGGCGTTAACGTGGGTGTTGAACTGACTGGTTCTGATCTTCGTTCTAAGTACGATGCAATTGTTCTAGCTGTAGGAGCAACTCAGTGGCGCGATCTGGCAATTCCTGGTCGTGACAACAAGGGGATCTATCAAGCAATGGAATTTTTGCCGTGGGGAAATAAGCAGGCGCTCGGCGAAGTTGAAGTCCCACCCATTAACGTTGCTGGAAAACACGTCATCATCCTTGGCGGTGGCGATACTGGCGCAGATTGCTTAGGTACATCTGTTCGTCAAGGTGCAGCGAGCGTGACACAACTTGAGATCATGCCTCGTCCAACTGAAGAGCGTCCATCATCACAGCCATGGCCGACCTATCCAATGATTTACCGTGTCTCAAGCGCACATGAAGAACTGGATAACCGAGTCTTCTCTGTCAGCACTCAAGAATTTATTGGTGATGGCAACGGAAATCTCAAAGCGCTCAAGATTGTCGAAACTAAGTTTGAAAATGGAAAGTTCGAACCAATTCCTGGAACCGAAAAGGAACTTCCTGCCGATTTCGTATTCCTCGCTATGGGATTTACTGGTCCAGAAAAGTCTGCACTTCTTGAACAACTCGAAGTCGAACTCGACGAACGCGGAAACATTAAGCGAGATGAAAATTTCCAAAGTTCCGAAGAAGGAATCTTCGTGGCAGGAGATGCCGGACGTGGTCAATCTCTCATTGTGTGGGCAATTGCCGAGGGACGATCTGCGGCAGCAGCAGTCGATCGCTATTTAGCGGGGGAGACACAACTTCCCGCCCCTATCGAACCGACAACTCGCCAACTTACGGTCTAACTACTAAGTAACTACTGAGCACAGATAAGGTAACGACATGCGCCGCGCCAAAATAGTTTGCACGATGGGTCCTGCAGTTGAATCTCCAGAGAAAGTAAAGGAGCTCATCGCAGCTGGCATGAATATGGCCCGACTCAATCTTTCTCACGGCGGTTATGAAGAGCACCAGAACCGACTCGATCGAGTTCGTGCAGCTGCCAAAGAGGCAGGTAAGCCCGTTGCGATTCTCGTAGACCTGCAAGGTCCAAAGATTCGTTTAGGCCGTTTTGCGGATGGTCCTCATGATTTAGCTCGCGGCGATATCTTCACGATTACAACCGATGAGATTTCTGGAACTAAAGAGCGCGTTGGCACAACGTATAAAGGGTTACCTGGAGATTGCAAAGCGGGCGATCGCATTCTCATTGATGATGGAAAAGTTACTGTCGAGGTTGTCGAAGTAAAGGGCAATGACGTCATTACAAAGTGCATTCAGCCCGGAGCAGTAAGCAATAACAAGGGCATCAATTTGCCAGGTGTTGCCGTCTCTGTTCCTGCGATGTCTGAAAAAGATGAAGATGATCTTCGCTGGGGACTTCGTGCCGGTGCAGATTTCATCGCGCTCTCATTCGTACGAAATGCAGCTGATGTTAAAGATGTACACGCAATCATGGATGAAGTTGGAATCCGCGTTCCAGTCATTGCAAAGATTGAAAAGCCACAAGCTGTCGAGAATCTTGAAGAAATCGTTGCTGCCTTTGACGGCATCATGGTTGCTCGCGGCGATCTCGGCGTTGAACTTCCGATTGAAGATGTTCCTATGGTGCAGAAGCGTTGCGTAGAGCTCGCTCGTGATGCAGCAAAGCCGGTCATCGTTGCTACACAAATGCTTGATTCGATGATTACAAATTCATCTCCTACACGCGCGGAAGCTACAGACTGCGCAAATGCGGTTCTCGATGGTGCAGACGCCTTGATGCTCTCTGGCGAAACTTCAGTCGGTGAATTCGCGATTCAAGCAGTTGAAACAATGGCGCGAATCATTGAACGTACTGAAGAACTCGGTCTTGATCGCATCCGTCCGCTTACAAGTACTCCACGAACCAAGGGCGGTGCTATTACTAAGGCAGGCGCGGAAGTTGGCCTTGTCGTAGGTGCAAAGTTCCTTGTGACATTTACTCAATCAGGTGACTCTGCTCGTCGCATCTCACGTTTGCGTTCACCTATTCCAATCCTTGCGATCACTCCAGAAGTTGGTACCTATAACCGACTTGCCCTGTCATGGGGAGTCGAGCCAATGGTGACTCCAATGGTGAAGCACACTGACGAGATGGTTTTGCAGGCTGACAAGATGTTAATCGAAGGAAAGCGCGCAGAACTTGGCGAGCTCGTGATTATCGTCGCTGGCTCACCTCCAGGAATTCCTGGCTCAACCAATGCGATGCGTGTACATAAGGTTGGCGATGCCGTAAATGGCGTCGTTGCTGCCTATCGTTAATCCACAGCTGCACTCGTTTCGCCAATCTCACCTTCTCTAATACGATATGGGACTACGCCTCGGTACTCCAACGGTAGAGAGGGCAGTCTCAAACACTGCATAGTGTCGGTTCGAATCCGACTCGAGGCACATGAGCAATGACGCCATTTCGACTAAGAGCATTCGTATTCTCGTTGCCGAGGACGAAGCACTTATTCGCATGGACCTCGTCGAAATGTTGCAAGAAGCTGGTTATGAAATTGTTGCTCAAGCAACTAATGGTGAAGAAGCGATTGCACTTGCCACAGAACATCAACCAGATTTAGCAATTCTCGATGTCAAGATGCCCGTTCTCGATGGAATTTCGGCAGCCGAAAAAATAATTTCAATCGCACCTGTGCTTATGTTGACAGCGTTTAGTCAGCGCGAATTAGTCGATCGCGCACGCGATGCGGGCGTTATGGCATATGTTGTGAAACCATTCACAATCGGTGATTTAGTTCCTGCTATAGAAATTGCAATCAGTCGCCATACTCAGATGAAGTCCCTGGTCGAAGAAGTCGCCGACCTCCACGAACGTCTTGAGACTCGAAAAATTATTGACCGCGCAAAGGGCATCCTGATGAAAGCCCTCAATCTCTCTGAACCTGAGGCATTTTCGTGGATTCAAAGGGCCGCAATGGATCGTCGCCTGACGATGAAAGAAGTGGCACATGCAGTTATTTCGCCAGAGGCAGCTCTCGACAAATAGCTCGATTTCTCACCTATTCGTAATCAAAAAGTAACATCCCACGCGCTCAAAAAGGGCCTTCCGCCTTGTCTCAAGCATGGGTTGAACGTTACTCTTCAGCCCTCCCTGTCCCGGGACACAAGCAATAAAAAACAGGAAGGCACTACATGAATAAGAAGATCGTATCTGGTCTTGCTATTGCTGCAGCTGCAACTCTCGCTCTTGGCGTAGTTGCAACATCACCAGCTTCAGCAGCCGGTAAGACATCAGTAAAGCTTGCATTTCAAGGCCCACTCACAGGTGGCGCTGCATACCTAGGTCAGGATCAACTTCCTGGCGCAATCTGGGCAATTGATCAGTACAACCGCACAAATCCTGCAGTAAAGATTGAACTCGTTAAGGCAGATTCACAGTGCGACCCAACAGTTGCTGCAAACATTGCACCAGGCGTTGCGGCTGACAAGGCAATCATCGGCGTTATCGGAACATCATGTTCAGGTGAAGGTCGTAACTCATTCCCAGCTTACAAGGCTGCTGGATTGACAATGGTTGCACCATCAGCTTCAGCTGTTGACCTTACAAATCCAAAGGCGAAGTCAAACGGCTTCCCAATTTTCCACCGTGTTGTTGCTAATGACTCACTTCAAGGCCCTGCGCTAGCACGTTACGCAGCGGTTGGAGTTACAGCACCTAAGTACTACATGCTCGATGACATGTCGACATACGGCGCACCACTTATCCGTGACAATGCGACACCTACAGCGAAGAAGCTTGGCACAATCGTGGGAACAGATTCATTCCCAGACGACACCAAGGACTTCTCTTCAGTAGTTTCAAAGGTCAAGGCATCTGGCGCGAACATTGTTCTCTTCGGTGGATATGACTACACAGCTGGACCACTTATCAAGGCACTCCGCGATGGTGGCTACAAGGGCGTATTTGCAGGTGGCGATGGAGTAGACACTTCAGGTTTCGTCAAGCTTGCAGGTGGAGCGACTATTGCTGAAGGCGTCAAGATGACTGCTGCTTCAGTTCCTTTCGCATCACTTCTAACTGCAGCACAGCTTGCAGATTTCACAAAGGTAACAGGAGTCAAGGTTCCTGGACTTTACTCAGAAACTGCATACACAGCTGCTAACGTCTTTATTACTTGCATTAAGCAGGGTAAGACAACACGTCCAGCAATTCAGTCATGTGTCAACAACGGCACATTCACAGCTGCTGACGGCTCATCATTCAAATTCGATCGTTACGGCGACCCAACAACAGCAGCAGCTGTCGGTGGCTGGATTGTTAAGAATGGTGAAATCGTTTACGACCGTTTTGCGTAATCACGTAACGTTCATAAACACTTGATCTAAATGTAACGAGCGTGGCCACTTCTGCTAAGTTAGGGAAGTGGCCACGTTTTACAATTCTTTCAATCCTTTTTCTTAAAGATGGGTCACGATGAATTTCTCTGTAATCACTAGCCAATTTTGGTCATTGGCACTCCAAGGGGTAGCCCTTGGGCTTATTTACGCTCTTGTTTCTCTCGGTTACACGATGGTGTACGGAGTCCTTCGACTCATTAACTTCGCGAACTCCGAAGTGTTCATGCTTGGCACTTTTGCAACTTTCTATGTTGAATCATTTGTAATGAATCGAGCAACTGCCGGAAAGCAATACCACGGCTTGCAGGTACTTTGGATTCTTGTTGCTTCGTTATTTGCCTCGATGATTGTTTGTGCAGTCGTAGCAATGTTGGTGGAAGTAGTTGCTTATCGTCGCCTGCGCGCTAGAGGAGCAAATAAGCTTGCGTCGTTAATTTCTGCGATCGGTGTCTCGATATTCCTTTCTGAAGGTATGCGTATCCATACTGCATCCAAGCCATTGGCGGCGCCACGTATTCTTCAAAAGTGGAGTTTTGGAACTCTGTCGACGGCTGATTTCAGAATCGATACCGTTATGGCGATTGTAATTCCAATTTTAGTATTCGTAGTTCTAGATCAATTTGTAACAAAATCAAGACTTGGAAAATCAATTAGAGCAGTCTCGATGTCTGAAGAGAATTCAAAGTTGATGGGTATCAACATCAACAGAGTTATCACTCTTACCTTCTGCATCGGCGGCCTGACAACGGGTATCGCTGCATTCCTATACACGACAGTTTATGAAAACACCGTTTACAAGGTTGGATTTACCATGGGCATTGCAGCATTTACTGCTGCTGTACTTGGCGGAATCGGAAACCTGCGGGGTGCTTTTTACGGAGGACTTGCACTTGGCGTGCTGGAACAGTTTGCTTCTGCAATTCTTGGCAGCCAGTGGAAATCCGTGACAGTATTTATGGTTTTAGTTGTTGTACTTCTATTTAAACCTAACGGCCTCTTTGGCGAAGCCGTACAGCAGACGAGGACATGATGGCTAACTTAACTACATTTAACCTTCGCGATAAGGGTGCCGAAGCTTGGGCTGGCTGGTCCCGTCCGGTTCGCACCGCCTTCGTTCTCGTAACGATTGCAATCATCGGATTGTTGCCATTTGCCGCAACATGGGGACCTACAAGTTTCCTGAATACTCCGATCACATCATTCCAAAATGTATTGGTCTACCCAATCGGAATGTTCGTACTCATGGCGCTCGGCCTAAATATTGTCGTTGGAAAATCAGGACTACTTGACCTTGGTTACGTCGCATTCTTTGCAATTGGTGCATACTCACAAGGAATTCTGTCAACAATGTATGGCTGGAACACTTGGGAGGTTATGCCGGTTGGCATTGGTTTCGCGATGATTTCCGGGGTCCTTCTTGGTCTTCCCGCACTTCGTCTCCGTGGCGACTACCTAGCTATCATCACGATGGGCTTTGGTGAAATCGTCAGACTCGTGGCTCTTAATATCAAAATTACAAACGGATCAGAGGGGATTCCAGGTATTCCAAATCCTCCTAAGGTCCTAGGTTTTAATTTTGACTTAATGCACCCACAGGATTTCTTCTGGCTTGTTATGTTTATGATTATTCTCGTTATCTGGATGGTTCGTCGATTTACAGTGCGCCGTCCAGGTCGCGCATGGGAAGCAATCCGCCAAGATGAAGATGTAGCTGCGCTGATGGGCGTTAATACTCTTGTCTACAAACTTTGGTCATTCGTGATCGGTGCAGCAGTAGGTGGAGCAGCGGGAGTTCTCTACGCATCCAAGGTCATGGTTATTTCACCAGATATGTTCAAATTCGATGTATCTATCTTGATTCTTGCCTGCGTTGTATTCGGTGGAATTGGAAATATCTGGGGTGTCATCCTCGGAGCATCAATCCTCGCGTATCTACCGGACCGCATTCGTTTTATTTCTGATGCGCGTCAACTTGTCTTTGGCTTGGTATTGGTAATCATGATGAACGTTCGTCCAGATGGCCTCTTGCCTCGTAAGAAGCGCGAAAAAATTACAGAGAAGGGTGCAAAGTAATGTCAGAGAAACTTCTCGAACTTAAGAATGTCACCATTAAATTCGGTGGCGTTACTGCACTCAATGAAGTGAACTTCTCAGTCAATCGCGGCGAAATCTGCGCACTTATCGGTCCTAACGGTGCCGGAAAGACAACAGTCTTCAACGTAGTCACTGGCGTCTACCCAGTTACTTCAGGCGAGATCACCTTCAAGGGCGAAAACCTTGCAGGCAAGAAGCGCCACGAAGTAACACGCGCTGGACTTGCTCGTACCTTCCAGAA
>Ga0007795_10000589_pt1 | contig 11951 bp, 6 predicted proteins | sample CryBogmetaGMA1M_FD_60369 | JGI IMG/M metagenome (GOLD analysis project Ga0007795, IMG submission 60369) | Freshwater microbial communities from Crystal Bog, Wisconsin, USA - MA1M | ecosystem: Environmental > Aquatic > Freshwater > Lake | place: Crystal Bog, Wisconsin, USA | collected 2009-07-06
CGTCAGTACTTGCAAGAGCTCGGCGGCGCCAAACGCTGTGAGAATTTCATCACGATTTCATCACCCCACCATGGAACTCTCACTGCCTTTCTCTATCCATCGCTGGGAGCGAAGGACATGCGCCCCAGCAGCCGATTTCTCGAAAATCTTCGCAAAACGCAGGACCGCCTCGAACCCATCCAGATCACCTCATACCGAACGCCCATGGATCTCATGATTCTGCCGTCCAAAAGCTCGATCTGGGACTGCGCGGAAAACCTCGAGTTTCCCGTCCTCATGCATCCGCTGATGCTCATTTCAGATCCAGTGCTCTCAGACATCGAAAAGCGATTGATGCTGTAAATCTAGCGAAATCCTTCGCGATTCAAGAGCCACGAAAAAACCATTTCTATTAGATCTACTTCTTGCGAAACCGAGCAATGGGAGACTGCGCACCTTCAGAGGCCGCGTAGAGCATTGATCCATCGGTGGTGAAAGCCACCGACTCCGCTTGTCCGAGAAAATGTGGCATTCGCGATGCATAAGGCCGTGAAAATGCGGTCGCCCAACTTTCACTCGGCGCACGTGGAAATAGAAAAACTCCATAGTAGGTGATGACTGCAGCCTGCGAACGATCACTCGCAATCGCGAGGCCAGTCGGTTGATTTGAAACCGGAACAAGCGTGTCGAATGGTGATCTAACCAAAACCTTACCCACCTTTCGAGCGATCTGAATGCCGCCTTTCACGGGGGCCCTCAATGGCAATTCATACACCGCCGGCGGTAGCGTTCGCTTGCTGATAAGAATCAGCTTGCCCATCGCCACATCCACACCGATGGCTTCACAATCTCTGGGTCCGTCTTCATAGCGGAATTCGATTTGCCATGCAGGAACGGCCTTCCCATTAAGAACCTTGCCAACCTTGGGCAAGGTCGGTTCGCGCATCACATACAGCATGCAAGATTTGCGCTTGGCTCCATTGTCACCGATGTCAGCGATCAATAAATAAGATTTTTGATCCATGATGAATGCTGCTAGATCTTCCCAGTCGATGTTTCGGCTGTTCTTCAACCGCACCACTCCTCGGCTAGTTCCATCTACTCCCATCAAATGAACATCGGGGGTGGCTCCGCTGTCATTGAGCACCCACAGGAACTCGGGATTCGACGGAGAAACCGCCAGTCCGCTCGTCTCAAGGACTGCGGGTGATTGGATCCGGTGACGCTTCGCAACCATCGCGAACTCACCTCCATTGGCGCTACAAGCCCAAACCGTGTGGCAAAAGATTACACAAGCCACTTTCCGGATTGGAGCCCAATTCTCCATGGAACACTCGAGCAAACTCCTCATTTTTTCGCCACCTTGAGTCTCCGGTTATGGCTCCTCGGTAGGATCCTCAATCACCTCAAATTCCCGCACCGGAATCGCCCTAGCAACCGGTGGCTTCGTCGACGGAATCTCTGGAAGCGGCGGAACTGCACCGCCATCGTTGCCACTGGGCACTGACTGCTCCGGATCGAGTGGATCCACAGGGATCGCCTTTAAAATGGGTGCCCCTGACAATCCATCGGGATCGGTCGGAATGCTTTCTTGAGGTGCCCCATCCGCTGGATTCGCCTCTGCGCCAACAACCAGTGCCTTTTGTGGAGGCACAATGCTATCCGCGATGTCGTCTTGGATCCCTTCAAAGAACTTACGGACCATCGGTGCTGCCATGCGGCCACCGGACACCACTTCACCCGGCCGACCCTCGTAAAGAACGGCAAAGGCGTAGCGAGGGTTCTCAAGCGGCAAAAATCCGGCGAACCACGCGAGGCGTTGGTTTTTCGCCTTTGGCCCCCATTGAGCGGTTCCTGTCTTTCCACAGACCGTGGTATATTCTAGGCCAGCTCCGTGCCCCGTACCCCCTGCGGAATTGACGACGTCCGCCATCCCTTGCCGGACCACTTCGATGCTTTTAGGATCCACGCGCAATTCGTTCTTACGCTCAGGCATCGGCGCCTGAATCACCCGCCCACGCGAGTCTTGAACCTGTCGAATCAGCCGAAGCTTCGGAAGCGCCCCGCCATTGGCAATCCCTGCCATCGCCTGTGCAACTTGGAGTGGCGAGGCTAACAGGCTCCCCTGACCAATCGATAAATTGGCGGTATCTCCATCGAGAATCCTCCGTTTTTCATTCTTCAGCATCCAAGCATCATTCGGCACCAGCCCGGGACTCTCACCGATCAAGGGCAAACCCGTGCGATCCCCATAACCTAACTGCCGTGATAGATTCAAGAAAGCTGACGAACCCACACCGATTCCTACCTGATAGAACCAGGTGTTGCACGACCGTGCGAGCGCCCGCTTCACATTAATCGGGCCTTCAGGGATCTTGGTCCAGTTATTAAACGTCGCAGTCCCCACATTGATCGCCGCCGGACAGTCGATCAGCGAATTTTCAGTGACCGTCCCACTATCGAGCGCCGCAAGGGCAACGATCGGCTTGTAGGTTGATGCCGGCGGATACGCAGACTGAAAGGCCCGACCAAAAAGCGGTTGCGCAGGATCATCCTCGAGCGCCTTAAACTCGGCTTCATTGATGTTGGGGATGAAGCGATTTAGATCAAAGGAAGGCCGAGAAGCCATGGCAAGAACCTCGCCCGTTACCACATCGATCATGACGAAGGCCCCACGCTTGCACCCCTCTCGCAAGGTCTGCTCTGCAAGCTTTTGCCAGCCCAGATTGAGCGTGGTCACCAAAGTCCCACCTGCGCGAGGACGTTTCACCTCTTCTTCTAGCAACTTGTTGCCATTTTCATCAAACAACAACCGCTTCGTGCCGGGCTCGCCGGTCAACTGCGAGTTGAACAACTTTTCGAAACCAGCGCGTCCCTCGGACTCTTCCCAAATGGGTTCGTTAAAATTGATGGGTCCCGTGGGAAGTTTCCCGGTGCTGCCCGCATAGCCGATGATGTGTGCTGCGAGATCACCTTGCGGATAAAACCGCCGATAGATCGGATTCAAAACCAACCCCGACATGAGCTTCGGCTCGATTGCACTGGCTTGCTTGGCATCAAGGCAACCACTCACCGCAAGCGGCAACCAACGTCGATGACGATAGTGGTCAAAAATCTCTTCATCGCTCAGTGGCACCTGACTCTTCACTAGGGTCCGCAAGGCATCAATCCTCGTCCGTGCCCAAGTGATTACAAAACTACGCTCGGCATTTTCAAACTGCTGAAACTGTACCGAGACCTGATAGGCCACCTGTGTCTGAGCGATCGGCAAGCCGTCACGGTCCACAATCTGCCCGCGTGGCGCTGGAATCTTTAACGTCAACGCCCGTGCGTCCTTGCGAGTGTTGATCGCTCCATCCGCCGCGTTGCGCAAGACTGGGCCATCGGAAGCCACCTTGCTCTGCGCCGGATCCAAGGATGGCACCCCCTCAACACAATTCGAGACTACTACCCAAAGCGTAGTAAAGATCCATCGCCGAAAAGAACGCACAATCCCCATTTGACCGAACAAATCGTAGCGCCCGAACTTTCCGAAAGCAACGATCAATACCTCAGAAGTTCCGGCCGGCGTGGAAGCAAAGCCAGCGCACTTGCTGAAAACCCATCAGATGCCCGCAGATTTCAGCAGCGCCTGAATGTCGAATTCGGACCGACGAGGGGTGCGGCTCCGAAGTGCATTTGCCTCGCGATCATCGCCAAAATCCTTTCTGGCCGCGTTCCATTCTACTTTGCGTCCGAGCTTCATGCTGATCCACGCGGCGCAGCATGCTTCCAGGCTGCATGCGGCTTGGTCGACGGGTGCAATCGGATCCTCGTTCCGCGCGATGGATTCCAGCCAATTGCGATAATGGTTCGCGCTCTTCGGCATCCTCATGCCGCCGGGGCTCAAGGGCGACAGCAACTTGCCATCACTGGCACGCAGATCGCTCCCTGGCGCACCTGCCGTATTCGGATCGCTTGCCGTCACCTTGCCCTCGCTCCGTGTACAAAAAATCCAGCCCTCGTCCCCTTCGAAGGTCAGCCCATTCTCAAACTGATCATCCAGAATCACCTGAACACCATTGGGATACTGCATCTCGACATGATAACCACTGTGGACCGTCCACACATCGTCCTTCATGAACTGCGCCTTGGCATTCACAATGGATGGCCCACCAAGCTCTTGACCCATCGCCAAATGCGCGATGTCGATGTGGTGAGCGCCCCAGTTGGTGATCATCCCAAGACCAAAGTCTTCGGTTGTAATCCAGCCCGGACGAGCATCAAAACTCGACTGAGAATGACAACGTCCCTCCATATACTCTTGCTGAGGTGCCGAGCCAAGCCAAGTGTCGTAGTCAAAATTTGCGGGAACAGGCATTGCTGCTGGGCGCTTCCCACTTGGCTTATCCTTGCCGATCCCAATCTTCACGGTCTTTAGATGGCCGACACGCCCATTGCGCACCGCTTCGATTGCTGTGCGGAATGCTTGAAACGGATTCTCCGAGCGCTGCTGTGAACCAGTTTGAAAAATCACCTTCCGGCTTCTAACAGCCTTTTGCAAGGCGATGCCTTCGGCGATGTTGTACGCGAGAGGTTTCTGCCCATAAACATGCTTTCCCGCAAGTGCCGCCGCCACACCCACCAGCCCGTGCCAGTGATCCGGCGTGCTGTTCACCACTGCATCGATCTCGTGGTTTGCCAGCAACTCATGGTGGCTGGAATAAACCTTCACCTCGACCGCCGACTCTCCCCTCTTCTTATAGAAATTCTCGACGACTTCCTTGGCATGAGCCGCACGCCTGCTGTCCAAATCACAAACGGCCACGACCCGAGCGAGGCTCTCGGACAAGATCGAGTTCATGTCCGCCAAGCCCATCCTCCCGCAACCGATCTGCGCAACTTGAATACGGTGATTCGGCGAGTATACAGAGAACAACGACTCAGAAAAAACCCGAGGAATCGTGATGAGTCCGGCGGTCCCGCCGATTGCGGTTTTAATAAAGTGGCGGCGTTGGTTCATGGCGATAAAGGGGTTCAGATTTATTTTTTCGAAAAGTCGCGAATCTTCACATTACGGTACGAGACCTGGTTTCCATGGTCTTGGAGAAGGATGTGTCCGTCTGCCAACTCACCGAAGGCTGGCCACTTGCTGTATTTGCTGGCCGCAACTGCCTTGCGCCACTCATCAGACCCACGGTCAAAATCAACGGTCTTCACACCATTCAACCAAAAGGTGACGTGCTTGCCATCCGACAAAATCCTCGCATGGCTCCATGCACCCACCGGATAGACTCGCTTGTTCCTCGGCGCACTGATCAGGTCATAAAGCGATCCAATCGTGCGATTGCCATCGCGTCCAAGCTTGGCGTCCGGATGAAGGTCATCGTCAAGAATTTGGAATTCAGGCCCGATTGCCGAACCTTCACCCTTGTTCATCTCCGGATCCACAAAAATCTTGATGCCACTGTTTGCACCAGGCGTGATTTTAAAATCCACACTCAGTTCGAAATCCGAGTATTTCTTTTTCGTGATGATGTCGCCTGCAGCGGCAGATTCCGCACCTCCAGTCTCGCCCACCACGAGCACACCGCCATCCATCGCCCATCCCTCCTTCGGAAATTCAGGACCGCGTGCGCTGCGCCATCCTGCATTCGTCTTACCATCCCACAACAGTGCCCAGCCTTCGGCCTTTTCACGATCGGTTAGAACGTTCTGCGCTGCAGCTTCAACCTCTTGGATCCGCAAATTGCGCCAACGAACTTGCGAACCATCTTTGTCAGCCTCCTTGTTGATCGCATGAACTTGTAAGGCGATGAAACCTGACTCATTCACTCCGTCACGAATCGAGGCACACGGCGTGCCATTGAGAGTCGTCTTAATCGAATCACCAATCGCCTCGACCCTCACCTGGTTCCATTCGCCTTGCTTGAACAGCGTGCGGCCTTGAGTGGTGAAGGTTTTTTCATCCCCACCTAGAATCCCAGGGAACAGCCAACCACGACGAGCCTCATCATAGATTCCTGCACTCCACCAACGATCTTTTTTAGGATCTGGATCAATCTCAATTTGATAGCCGTGAACGCGTTCCGCAGGAATCGAAAACTGTTTTCCTTCCCAGACAAACGACCCGGGAGCAGTTAGACTGTGGCTGCGAATTTGTACTCCGGAATTGAGCCGAGGATCGACTTTAAATTCGTATTCGAAAATGAAATCACCGTAGTCCCTGCCCGTGCAAAGAAAGCTATTGGGTGTGTTGAGTGTTGATGTCCCAACGATGCAACCGTCTTCCACTGCATACTTCGCAACGCCACCACGTTGCACCCAGCCATTGAGGTCTTTGCCATTGAAGAGATTGGACCAGCCATCGGCGGCAAAAGCGGCACCACAAGTGGCAACGAATAACAACGGAGCACGTAGAATCATCATGAATAGCGGATCTTTCGAAGTTCAGGGTTTAGTACAAGGCCACCGCGCCAGTCTTGATTAAAACTTTCTGTCGAGTGGTTCGTGATTCTCCGCGAGTGCCCCCTCATGTCAAGAATGGATCGCCCACCGACCTCGCGTAAATGCGTGACCCGCAGCGAATGAAATCAATCAGAGGAATTCCAGCGACTCATCCCAACAACTCCCTTACCACCCGCGCAGGCTCAACCCCAGTCAAACGCTGATCTAGCCCTTGAAATTTGAAGGTGAGCCGCTCGTGATCCACCCCAAGGAGGTTCAAAATGGTCGCATTCAGATCACGGATGTGCATGGGATCCTTGACAATGTTGTATGAAAAATCGTCGGTCTCACCATATACAACCCCTGGTTTCACCCCACCACCTGCCATCCACATGGAAAAACAACGTGGATGATGATCTCGCCCATAGTTGGTGGCGCTTAGACCACCCTGCGAATAAACCGTCCGTCCGAATTCCCCTCCCCACACCACCAAGGTGTCTTCTAGTAGACCACGCTGCTTAAGATCCGCCAGCAACGCTGCTGTCGGCTGATCAATGTCCTCGGCAAGGGTCTTCATATCCTTAGGCAAGTTGGAATGATTGTCCCATCCTCGGTGAAAAATCTGAGTGAAACGAACCCCTCGCTCTGCGAGCCGCCGCGCCATGAGACAATTGTAGGCATAGGTGCCTTGCTCCTTCGCCTTCTCCCCATACATGTCCCATGTAGACTGTGGCTCATTGGAGAGATCGGTGAGCTCTGGAACCGAGGTCTGCATGCGAAACGCCATTTCATACTGCGAAATCCTTGAGTTCGTCTCCGGATCCCCGATACGTGCAAACAACTGTCGGTTCATCTCACCGACCCCATCGATCATCGCCCGCCGAATCGCACTCGGAACACCCTTGGGATTTGACAAGTGAATGACAGGATTCCCCCCCGACCGCAGCGCGACCCCCGAATTTTCCGGAGAAAGAAAGCCGGCAGACCAAAGCCGTGATGAAAGTGCTTGGATATTCCTCTGGGTCGCCAGCTTCGAGGTGAGCACGACAAAGGTTGGTAGGTCATCATTCATCGAGCCCAAACCATACGAGACCCAAGATCCAATCGATGGTTTTCCAGGAACCATATTTCCTGAATTCATCAGTAAAATGGCAGGCTCGTGATTGATCGCATCCGTATGCATCGAGCGAATTACCGCCAGTTCATCAGAGACCTTCGCGAGGTGTGGAAACAACTCACTCACCCAATGCCCCGCTTTGCCGTGTTGCTGAAACTGATAGAATGATGACGCCACTGGGAACCGCGTTTGCGACGCCGTCATCCCGGTCAACAATTGCCCACCACGAATCGACTCCGGCAGATCTTGGTTAAAGTGCTGCGAAAGATTCGGCTTATAGTCCCATGTCTCTAACTGCGATGGCGCGCCGGCCATAAACAAATAGATGGCACGCTTCGCCTTAGGCGCCATGTGAGGTAGCATAGCCGCCTGCATCTCCGCCGCCTGAGCTGCACTGCCATTCTTCGCAAACAAACCCGCGATGCTCGCCCAAGCAAGTGATTTTCCCGCGCGAGAGAGAAACTGCCGCCTCGACGCGAGGGCCATCCACTCGTGCTTGAGCTCTAACGGAATTGGCAAATCCATCACTGACGGCCCTTCACCGCTGTGGTCAGAACAAAGATCAAGCTTCATGAGTCTATTTGGTTAGAGTTTCGTCCAGATTGAGGAACTGATTGGCAACCATCGTCCACGACGCAACCTCAATTGGATCCAAGCTTGCCAGCGCGGGTGCAGCACCCGTGGCTAGCAGATCTTTGGCGTCTTGGATGTGATCAATGTAATATCGCGAGTAAAACTCCAACCCCTTGACGAACTCAGCAACCTCACCCGCAGATAGAGAACGCGCCAACACGATGTCTGATAGAAATTGCAGGCGCATGGTTGCGTCGCTACCATGCATCACCGTGCGCTCAGCAAGCTTGCGGGCTGCCTCCACAAATTGCGGATCGTTCATGCTAACGAGTGCCTGCAAGGGGGTGTTGGTCCGCGCACGCCGAACACAGACGACCTGCCGCGCCTGAGCATCAAAGGTCTCCATCGATGGGGGTGGTGCGAAGCGCTTCCAAAAGGAATACATCGACCGACGATAAAGTGCATCACCGGAACCTTGCTGGTAGTGACGCGTATTGGATTCAGGCATTGAGATGGGCTCCCAAATCCCCTCAGGTTGATAGGGCTTTACGGGCGGGCCACCGACCTTAGTTGCAAGCAATCCGGCAGCCTGCAATGCCGTGTCCCGCAATACCTCGGCGTCCATCCGAAACCTCGGCCCCCGAGAGATCAAGCGATTCGAAGGATCTGCCGCAAGAGCCTCGGGAGACACCCGGTTGGATTGGCGATACGCATTCGAGGTCAATAGAAGTTGATAGATGTGCTTGATATCCCAACCCGATTCCCTGAACTCGACCGCAAGCCAATCCAACAACGCTTGATTCGATGGCTGGCTTCCCATGATGCCGAAATCCTCGGATGTCTCAACCAATCCAGTTCCGAAAACTTCCTGCCAGATCCGATTGACCGTGACACGAGCAAACAACGGATTGGTCGGCTTGAATAGCCACTCGGCAAGCTCGAGGCGATTCGAGGAATGCAAGGGATTTGGCAAAAACTCCGGTGTGGCAGGGGTGACCAACTCCTTGCGAGCGCTGTACAAACCTCGGTTCAAAACCCAAGCCGTCGCAGGCGCTGCGCGTTCACGGGCAATCAAACAAGCATCGCCACCTTTCCCCATTCCCGCGATCACACCATCCGCGGCTCGGATGTCCTTCAAGGCAGTCCCCGTTTCCAGATCAACCGATTTTAGAAAAAATCGATCCAACGCGATAAATTTCTCCTGCTCCGTCCACTGCTCGGGGTTTGGTGATCTTGCTAGAATCTCAGCCGTAAGGTCCTCAAACGGCAACCGCGCAAATTCATTTCGATCTAGTGCCCTCCGATACAGGCGTACTTCTTGGAATGCAGTCTCACGCTTCGGGTCCCCACTACCACGCCGACCCAATTGAAGAGGAACATCGCTTCGAATCGTTTGACCACGCTTCAGCGCATCAACGATGACCTTCGTATTTCGCAGCTCGCCATTCACAAAAACCTTCAACCCCTTTGCTTTACCCGAACCATCATAAGAAAACCCTAGATGAACCCACTCACCACGCGGAATCCCCGCAGCTTGGACGCGAATCGCCTTGTCAGGCCATTTCTGTACGAGGTTCACGGTCAGCATATCCTTCTCCATGAAGAGATCCCAGCCCCGTTGAACCTCCTTACCTGCGCCCGCCATCCGAGAAATCAGCGAACCATCGCCAGTCGAACTGTTGGCGGGCTTCATTCGGAGGTTCACCCACATCGAGGCCGAGAAACTCTCATTTGCATCGAAGTCCCCCTGATCGGCCATGGGGATCTGAGTGTTGATGTCCATCCGCATCGATGGCCAAAGCCAGAGGGACTCGCCCCAAATCAGCGGGTTGATGGTGGCCGCATACGTTGCCGCCTTGGCCCCTGGCGCGGAATTTCTAACAGAATCCCCAGAGCCCTCATCGAGACGAAGGCGCAACTCAAGCGCTTGGGTCGATACACCCACCGGCTTGCCGCCAGAAGCAAGCCACTCACGAAAGAGCGCGGAGGCGATTGACTTGCGTTTTTGGTAATTCGCATTGGCCAACGAACGCTTTGCGACAGCAGCATTGAACTCGGCCCGCTTTGCGGGAGGTGGAGTCCGCAGGACGGGTGGTGAATCATCGACATTCTCGTCCCAAGGTTTTTCGGCGGTATTGTTAAAAAATGCAGAGAGCGCGTAAAAATCGCGTTGCGCCGTTGGGTCGAACTTGTGATCATGACAAGCTGCACAACCAACGGTTAGACCGAGAAATGTCGCACCAAATGCCTCCGTTCGATCGCGGGTGTTGTTCACGTGGACTTCCTCAGGGATTGCACCGCCCTCGTTAGTCGACACATTGCAACGAATATAGCCAGTAGCAATCCAGGGATCCATGTCGGTCGCAGGAATCAAATCTCCGGCGAGTTGCTCGCGGATGAATTGATCGTAGCGCTTGTTCGTCATGAACGAACGGGTAACATAATCTCGATAAGGCCAAATGGATCGGACATTGTCGAAGTGAAGCCCGTGGGTGTCTGCATACCGTGAGTAGTCGAGCCAATACCGGGCTCGATGCTCACCATAGGCAGTCGAACTGAAATACTTTTCTAACTGCGCCGCGTAGGCGGCATCGGTCGGCTCCTTTTCAAATGCAGCAACCTCCGATGGATCCGGCAGTAAACCCGTTAGGTCCAAGGCTGCGCGGCGAATCAATGTCCGCGGATTCTCTGCGGGTGCGAGAGGCAATCCCTTTTGACTCAGCTTTTCCTGAATGAATGCATCGACGGGGGTTTTCACCCACTCGGGGTGCATGACCGAAGGGACATCGGGGCGTGTGGGTGGAATGAACGCCCAATGTTCCTCATAGACTGCTCCCTCTGCGATCCAGCGTTTGACCAACGCGATCTGATCACCGGTCAATTTTTTGTGCGATTCAGGCGGCGGCATCACCTCCTCCGGATCTTTCGATTCGATCAAGCGAACCAACAAGGACGCGGCCACATCACCTTTGATGATGACGGGTTTACCATCCTTGCGCGAGGCAAATGCATTTTTTTCACGATCCAATCGCAGCGGCTCCTTCTCCGGGCGGCGGGTACCCGAGTCTGGACCATGGCAGTGGTAACAATTTTCGGAGAGGATCGGTTGGATCTGGGCGTTAAATGAAATCGGCTTCGATGGAGGGTCCGGCTCGGCTTTCTCATCAATCCTCGAGACTTGGGCCTGGGATTCCTCTGGCTTCGCCTCAGTTTTCATCGCCGACGCACGCGTGCGAGGGCGCTCGCAACTGCAAAGCAAACCCACGCATGCAATCACACCCACTCGGAGAATATCATTCATGTCCATCGATTGAAGGAAGGGTACAAGCCTTAGCTACTTACGGAGAACTTGCATGATGCATTTCAACCGAGTCCAAATTTAATCCATCGCCGAGCTCCAACTTTGCAAGAGTCCAAGCCGCAAGGTCCTCGACCTCTGCGATCGAAGAAACCTGGCAAAGTCGCTGCCGCAACTCTTTGGCCCCAGGAAACCCTTTGCAGTAGGCCATCAAACGCGAACGCATCGCCGTCAGAGTCTGCCTCTCATTGCCATTTCTACGGCTTTCGACAGCCAAACGACAATGACGAATCACCAAGTCCCAGCGCTCCTCCACGCTCACCTCGGGAAGCACCACGCCCGTCTCAAGGTAGTGCTTGGCCTCACGAAAAACCCATGGATTCTGCATCGCAGCACGCCCGATCATGACCCCTGAGACGGCGGTGTTCCGCCGCTTCACGAGGTCGGCGCCACAGGTGATGTCGCCATTGCCAATCACCGGAATCCGAACCGCACGTGCCACGGCATCGATCACCTCCCAATTGGCCTCGCCCCCATACCCTTGTGCGCGAGTCCGCC
>Ga0007795_10000590_pt1 | contig 11945 bp, 11 predicted proteins | sample CryBogmetaGMA1M_FD_60369 | JGI IMG/M metagenome (GOLD analysis project Ga0007795, IMG submission 60369) | Freshwater microbial communities from Crystal Bog, Wisconsin, USA - MA1M | ecosystem: Environmental > Aquatic > Freshwater > Lake | place: Crystal Bog, Wisconsin, USA | collected 2009-07-06
GTGTGGTGAAGAGGCCGGATGAGCCATCGAGGATCTTGTTTCCCTCGCGATCATAATACCAAACGCCCTCAGCGCGGGCGAACATTTTGGGGTCCTGCTTGAAATCACGGTTCGCCGAGAAGGGCATCCAATGGTTGGCCATGGACGAGGCGGAAGACGGTGCGGATGAGGCCATTGTGCAATCCTTTTCAAAGGGCGAAACTTCTGACAGATTAGGACCAGTTTGGACCGCTTGGTCCAGAATCATAGAGCCAGAAGGTTGGTTTCACTTGGAACACGGTATCTCCAATCTGCTGCGTACGGAAGCGTCGGCCGTATCCCCGTCCGAGGAGACCGTCATATGGGACTCGCTCTTCCAAAAATTTTCGCATGGCGGACGCTCGCTTCAGGTTCAAATCCGTCAGATGATTGTCGCGGCGATTGAAGAGCGGCGGCTGCCTCCAGCGGCTCGAATGCCGTCCAGCCGCGATTTGGCCGCTATATTGGGGGTTGCGCGCAACACGGTGGTTCTGGCCTATCAGCAATTGGTCGATGAAGGTTTTCTCGAATCCCGCGAACGCAGCGGCTATTTTGTTAAAGGCATTGCCGGTTCGGAGCATCGCGAGACCGCGCCTCATTTCGTGCGATCAGAGCAGCCAGACGCTCCTGTTTGGGCCGACCGGTTCACTATGCGTCCCTCGACGCGCCGCAATATTGTTAAGAACAAGGAATGGCTTAGCTATCCCTATCCGTTTCTGTATGGACAGTTTGATCCGGGCCTTTTTCCAACAAATGACTGGCGCGAGTGCGCGCGCGGTGCGTTAAGCGTATTGGAAATCCATAATTGGGCCCGTGATCTGGTTGACGGCGACGACCCCGAATTGATTGATCAACTGAGGCTGCACGTTTTGCCACGTCGCGGCATTTGGGCGAGCCCTGACGAAATTATTGTTACCATTGGTGCGCAACAGGCCCTCTATCTGCTGGCTCGCTTGTTGATGAACGGTTCTTCGAAGGTCGGGGTTGAAGATCCCGGCTATCCCGACGCCCGGAATATTTTTTCTATCATGACCGATCAGGTCCTTGGATTGCCGGTCGATGCTGGCGGACTCATTTTATCAGAAGGGCTAGGCGAGTGTAATTATCTCTATGTAACGCCCGGCCATCAGTGCCCCACGACCGTAACCATGCCGGTTGAACGCCGCAAAGAATTGCTAGAAATCGCCTCTAAGCGCGACATTGTGATCATTGAGGACGATTATGAAACGGAATTTCTACCCAATGCACGCGAAACGCCATCGCTAAAAAGCTTCGATCAAGCCGGTCGCGTGCTTTATGTCGGAAGCCTTTCCAAAGTGTTGGCCCCCGGGTTGCGGCTTGGATATATTATTGCGCCGGCTGAAGTCGTGCGGGAGCTTAGGGCGTTGCGCCGTTTGATGTTGCGCCACCCGCCTTCGAACAATCAACGCGCTGCTGCTTTATTTTTGGGTCTGGGACATTATAAGGCCCATATCCGGAGGCTCGGCGTGTCGCTTGGCAGTCGGGCACAACAGCTTGATGCTGCATTGAAAAAGCATCTACCGGAATTCTCGTTTCTACTGGGCGAGGGTGTTTCAAGCTGTTGGCTAAAAGGCCCCGATGATCTTGACGGAACCAAGCTCGCTGCGGCGGCGCAAAAAAAGGGTGTGTTGGTGGAGACGGGCGATATCTTCTTCATGGGTGATCACCCACCAAACAACTTTTTGCGGCTTGGTTTTTCATCCATCCCCGCTGAGCGGATCGAGCCCGGCATTGCAGCGCTTGCCGCGGCTTGGCGCGGCATGGGGGCTTAAGGAATGAGCCTCGTTCTGGTGCTGAATGCAGGGTCGTCGAGTGTAAAGTTTGCTCTCATCGATACATCATTGGTGGGCGATGAAAAGGACGTTGCCCGTGGTGTGTTTGAAGGAATTGGCCAAGTACCGCGTTGGAGCGCGAAGCGCAGCGATGGGGAGTCTGCCGTCAGTGAAACCATAGCTGATAGCCAATACTCAACCCATCAAGAAGCGGTGAGCCGTATTCTTGCTTGGATTGATCACCAATTCGGGCTTAGCAATCTCAAAGCGGCAGGACATCGTGTAGTGCATGGTGGTCGCGATTTCGTGACCTCCGTACGGATTGATAGGCCAACGATTGCGGAATTAAGGAAACTTGTGCCTTTGGCACCGTTGCATCAGCCGCATAATCTCGCCGCTATCGAAAGTCTGGCAATTCTTGCGCCCGAAATGCCCCAGGTTGCCTGTTTTGATACGGCCTTCCACGCGACGATGCCCGATGTAGCGCGCACCTTTGCTATACCGCGCGCGCTTACGGCTAAAGGCGTCAAACGCTACGGATTTCACGGCATTTCATATGCGTATATTGCCCATGAGTTGAAAAGGACTGAACCGGAACTCGCAAAGGGCCGGGTCGTTGTTGCCCATCTGGGGAATGGTTCAAGCCTTTGCGCCATGCTCAACGGCCGTAGTGTTGCAACGACGATGGGTTTTTCGGCCCTTGACGGGTTGATGATGGGAACGCGGGTGGGACTGCTTGATCCGGCTGTTATCTTTTATCTGATGCGCGATGAAGGCATGAGTGCGGCCGAGGTCGAGACGATGCTTTATCAAAAATCCGGCCTACTCGGCGTTTCAGGAATTTCGAGCGATATGCGCATCTTGCGGCAGGCTGCAAGCTCGCATGCCGAAGCGCGAGAGGCGCTGGATATGTTGAGCTACCGCATCATCCGCGAAATTGGCTCAATGATCGCTGCCCTTGGCGGCATTGATGGACTTGTTTTCACCGCGGGCATTGGCGAGAACGATGTGGAGCTTCGCGCCGATGTCGTGAATGGTCTAGGTTTTGCTGGCTTTTCACTCGACGCGACGGCGAACTTGGACAAAACTCGAAGGATCAGCGGATCGACAGGGCCGGGGGTTTTCGTTTTCCCGACGAATGAAGAAGTGATGATTGCACGTGAAACCGCTGCTATTGTTCAATAAATAAGAAGGGTGAAGCCTGAATGACGATCAAGGATTTGAAACGCTATCCCGAAATGGCCGAGCCACAGCTTCGCCCGCGCTATTCTGGCGTTGCAACGTTTTTTCGTACCCCGATCGTTGACACTCTAAAGGGTGTCGATATCGGCGTGATTGGCGTCCCTTTCGACGGCGGCGTGACCAACCGGACGGGTACCCGTCATGGACCACGTGCAGTTCGTGAGCAAACAACCCTTGTTCGTCGCGTCAATCAGGCAAGTGGTGTTTCGCCGTTTGATTTGGTCAAAGTTGCTGATTGCGGTGATGCCTTCTTGGAAGCGCCTTATGAGCTGATGGGCGCGCACAAAGAAATCGAAGAATTTTTCGCCAAGGTAAAAAGTGCAGGCACCACAACACTGGGAGTCGGCGGAGATCATTCCATTTCGCTGCCGATTTTGCGCGCGATTGCCAAGGATGGGCCCGTTGGCATGGTGCATATCGATGCGCATTGCGACACCGGGGACGATTATCTCGGCTCGAAATTTCACCACGGCGCCCCTTTTTCCCGCGCCGTCGAGGAAGGACTTTTGGATCCGAAGCGGGTGATTCAAATCGGTATCCGCGGTTCAATCAACCACAAGGATATGTGGAAGTTCAGCCACGATAGCGGCATGCGGGTCGTCTATATGGAAGAATTTACGGATAAGGGCTGGGCTTGGGCAGCGGAGGAAGCCAAACGCGTCGTAGGCTCCGGGAAGACCTATTTATCTTTTGATGTCGATTCGTTGGATCCCGCCTACGCACCGGGAACTGGAACGCCGGAATCGGGCGGCCTCACCATGGTGGAAGCGCAACGCTTGATCCGCTCGTTGGCCGGAATCGATTTTATTGGCGCGGATGTTGTTGAAGTCTCGCCACCTTTCGACGTAGGTACGTTAACGGCCATGAACGCCGCTAATGTTCTGTTCGAGATTTTGTGCGTTTTGGCACCCGCATTGGTCAAAAGGCGCGGATAAAGGGCTTTGAGGTTAAAGTTGGCACCAGACAGCCAAAAAGAATATGGCCAGATTGTGACGGTGAATGTCATCTGTTTGTCATCTGCAACTTCGATGCTACACTATCCGTGTTTTATCGCTCGTTGATGGGTTCAAGGAGCGGAAAGCGGCCGATTTGCCTAGAAGATAGGCACATGAAATGCAGATTTAAAAAACAGTGATGGAGAAAAAGCTGTGATGAAGTCAACAAATTCACTGAGCCGCCGTAGCTTTCTGAAAGGCACGGCCGCCGCTGGTCTTGGCGCTGTTGTCGCCCCGGCCGTTATTTCGAGCTCTGTACTCGCCTCTTCGGGCGAGCTGAATTACATGGGTTGGGCTGGCTATGACTTCAAGGATGCATTTGCAGCCTTTACGAAGTCGACCGGTATTAAGATGAACTTCACCGAGCAGCCTGACAACGATACGATTTTCGCTCAGGCCAAGCTTGCGATCCAGACCGGCGCGATCGACGTGATCGAGCCTACCGTTGACCGTGTGCAGTCTTATAGCGAAAACGGCCTCGTTCAGGCTTGGGACATGAACAAGATTAAGCTGGACCAATACGAAGCTGGTCTCGTGAGCGGTCAAGCTGGCGAAATGGCCACCATCGACGGCAAGCGCCTGTTCCTCCCAGACGTCTGGGGTACGGAAGCGTTGACCTTCAATACCAAGGAAGCCCCAATGGTTTATGGCACGGCCAGCCTTGCTGACCTGTGGGATCCAAAGTTCGAAGGTAAGGTTTGCGTTCGCGCTCACTCCTCGCTCGCTGCCCTCGGCCGCGTGATGGATGCACAGGGCAAGCTCCCGCATCCATTCATGGAAGGCTATAAGGACGACGCCAAGATGAAGAAGATCTGGGACGTTATTCTTGCCGAAGCCATCAAGCGCAAGAAGAACATCGCTCAGTTCTGGAAGGGCGAAAACGAGGCACAGGCTGGTTTCCGCACCAATGGTTGCGTGCTTGGTCTGACGTGGGATTCGACCGGCTTCAACATGGGCAAGGAAGGTCCATTCTCCTACATCGCTCCTAAGGAAGGCGCGTTTGCTTGGAACCAGGGCAATATGCTCATGAAGAATGCGAAGAACGTCGAACAGGCGCATGCTTTCTGTAACTGGGTTTCGTCGGCTGAAGGCGCTGCCATCTGGGCAACGGCTTTCGCGGCTAACCCAGTTGGTAAGGGCGCTGCTGCGAAGATGGATGCAGCGGTTTCGAAGTTCTACAATGACTCCTTCCCAGGCGACGCGTTGTCGAAGCTCTGGTGGTGGCCAGTTCAGACCAGCTCGTTCTTGAAGCTGCGCGCTGAATACGCCGACAAGTTCATTGCGGCATAAGTAATATCATCTTCGAGCGGCGGGTCTTAGGATCCGCCGCTTTTTTATGACGACCTCAGCGCGGCTTTAGAAAGAACTTGGTTTCAAAATGAGTGAAGACGTTCATTTATCGCAAATCTGCATGGATTTCGGCAGCTTCCGCGCGGTTAACAATGTTGAAGTAACGATCAAGCCGGGTGAGTTTTTCTCTTTCCTCGGCCCGTCTGGCTGCGGCAAGACGACGATCCTTCGATTGATTTCAGGCTTTATGGAGCCGACTCAGGGTGCTGTTAAAATTGGTGGCAAGGACATGAAGGGCATCCGCCCAAATTCCCGCCCCACAGCGCTGATCTTTCAAAATTTGGCGCTTTTTCCGCTGATGCCAGTATGGGAAAACATCACGTTCGGGCTGGAAGTCCGCGGTGTTTCAAAAGAATTGCGGCGGGCTAAGGCGGAAGAATTGTTGCAACTGGTTGACCTGCATGATTCAGCCGACAAGCGCATTAGCCAGCTTTCGGGCGGCCAAAAGCAACGCGTGGCGATTGCGCGCGCTTTGGCAGTTGAGCCGAAGGTGATGTTGCTGGATGAGCCGCTTTCAGCACTTGATTTGAAATTGCGCCAGCACATGCGGGCAGAGTTACGCGCCATCCAGAAGCGCACAGGCGTTACCTTTATCTACATCACCCACGATCAGGGCGAAGCGCTCGCGATGTCGGATCGGGTCGGTGTTATGTCGCAAGGCGTGTTGCAGCAGGTCGCTACCCCGCAGGAAATTTATAACAATCCGGTGAACGGGTTCGTTGCTTCCTTTGTTGGCGAGAACAATGTTGTTTCGGGCCGAGTAGCGTCCGTTGCTGGGGGCGTAGCGAGTTTTGAAACCGCTAAAGGAACGTTCCGCGCCAAGCTCGGCGCGTCTGTTGCAATGGGCGATCAAGCCAAGCTGTTTGTGCGCCCTGAATTTTGTACGCTCCAACAGTCAGCGGACCCATCGGTCAATTCGATTGCTGTTGAGGTAACGGAAATTGCTTTTGAAGGTAATTTTGTGAATGTGTTCGTGCGCGATCAAAGCGGCGACACGCATATGGTTCAGGTCCAAAACGATCCGTCGATGCCGCCACCCGCCCCGCATACGAGCTGCCAGATGGTGTTCAACCCCGATAGCTGCATGATCTTGTCCGAGGCGGCCACCGCCCGAAGCGCGCACTGAGGGGTAACGGACATGCAGGAACTCATTCGTCGGTATGGGATTAGCCTGTCGGTTATCATGGCGGCCATGACAGCCTTTTGGCTGTTGGCACTGGTCGTGATCCCGAATTTGGTGCTCTTCAAGTTCTCGTTTCGCCTCTATCTCCCGGTTGATCAATTGGGTGGGCCGAACGACGTTTACACGCTCAAAAATTACATCACGTTTTTTCAGAGCCCGATCCATATCAACGTCTTTTTCCTGACGATTTTGTATTCGAGCATGGTCACGATCATCTGTCTGATGGTGACCTATCCGCTCGCCTACATCCTTGCGAAGGTGTTAAAGCCGACCGATACGGCTACCTTTTTTCTCGTGCTGCTGATCCCGCTTTGGGTGAGTGAGATTTTGCGGTCTTTTGCTTGGTTCATTATTTTGTCGATGCAAGGACCATTGAACGCTATTCTCACCGGTATCGGGCTGATTGATAAACCCATCCGCTGGATATCGGGCTTTCAATCGGTCGTGATCGGTTTGGTGTATGCCTACATCCTGTTCATGCTGTTCCCGATCTACAACGCTATTCAAGCGCTCGATACCAACCAGATTGAAGCGTCGGAGGATCTTGGCGCGTCGACCTGGCGAACCCATTGGCGGGTTATCATTCCGCATGCCAAGCCGGGTATCGCCTCGGGTTGTGTGATGGTGTTTATGCTTTGCGCGGGATCAGTAGTCGTGCCCACCACCTTGGCTTCGACCAATTCGCGGTGGTTTACTGAAATCATCCAACAATGGATGTTTGAGGGTCTCGATTGGAACGTGGGCTCTGCTTATGCCTTCTTGCTCTTGGTGCTGTGTATTGTGTTTGTCAGTCTCGTGATGCGCGTGCTCAATGTACGCCTCGTCGATATTGCGAAGTGAGGGATTGATCATGACGTCCCAAACTTTTGCCAAAATCGCCATGCGGGTCTACCTGGCCCTGTTTCTTGCCTATATGCTGTTGCCTTTGGCGATTATGGGCGGCGCTGGCTTGAACAATACGCGCTTTCCTTCGGTTTATCCTTGGGTTGGCCTCACCGATCGCTGGTTCATCGATTTGTGGAACGACCAGCGGATGTGGGGCTCGGTTCGCAACACAACATGGGTAGCGCTCGCCGTTGTCTTTATATCGGTTCCGATTGGTACAGCAGCGGCGATTTTGCTGAATAGCGTTAAGCCAAACGTCCGTTCCTTCCTGTACGGCTTTATGGTTGCGCCGATTTTGACGCCGGGTGCCGTTATTGGCATTTCAACGCTACTCTTTTGGAACAGCTTCGGTGTTTCGGCTGGCCTTTACCTCTCCGTCTTAGGGCAGGTTTCCTTTGTGGCTGCCTATGTCATGCTGTTGGTGCTCGCGCGCTTGCAAAGCTTTGATCCGGCCCTGGAAGAGGCGGCACTTGATCTGGGGGCAAGCCACGGTCAGGTTATTCGGCGGATCTTGGTGCCCCATCTTTATCCCGCCATCGGCGCGGGGGCGATCATCGCTTTCTTCCAGTCGGTTGAGAATTTTAACGTCACGCTCTTCACACGCGGCAATTCGGATACGCTCACGGTGTATGTCGGCTCGAAAATCCGCTCTGGTATTACGCCTACCATCAATGCATTGGCGCTTTTGCTGATCGTCGTAACCGTGATCTGCGCGGTTATTTATGAGGTGCTGCGCCGCCGGGCAGAGAAGCGCGCAGCCGCATTGGTGGCTGCTGAAGATTGACGAGGCTTTGTCCGTTTCGACCTAGCGGATAACGGGCGAAGTTTAATCGGCGGAAAGAACCATTGATAACGGTTGGGGGCGCGCGATATGGCCGATGAGCATCTAAAGTCCATGATGGACAATTTGTATTGGTGGGGTATCCCCACGATGTTCCGCTGTTCGAACGAAGGACCGGAGGGCAAGGATATTGCTCTGGTTGGCGTGCCGCATTCAACTGGAAACGGAACAACCGAGCGGGATCAGCATCTTGGGCCGCGCGCGTTACGAAATGTATCCTCGGTTGGTCGCCGGATGCATGGCGAATTCAGGATCGATCCTTGGACATCGGCCAAGATAGCCGATGTCGGTGATGTGCCGTTTCCGCGTGCCAACGACAACGAGGATTGTATCGAGCAAATCACGACGTTTTTCAAAGAAATTGATGCAGCCGGTGCTCGCCCGGTTTCGGTGGGTGGGGATCATTCGGTCACCGGAGGCATTATTCAGGCCATCGGGTGCGGAAAGATCACAAAAGGCGAGCCCGTCTGCTTTCTCCATCTTGATGCGCATACGGACGTGTTTACGAAAGTGGACCATTTTCTGGGCGCTAAGAAATCTGCCGCGCATTGGGGTGCTTATCTGGTTGATCAGGGCAAGGTTGACCCTCACCACTCAATGCAAATCGGGTTGAGGGGCCATGCGCGGACGCTTGATTGGCTACAACCTTCTTATGATTACGGCTATAATGTCGTAACCATGAAAGAATTCCGTAAACGCGGCCAGGACGATGTGATTGCGCAGATCAAGGATGTTCTAGCCGGTCGACCCGTTTACATCACCTTTGATCTCGATTGCCTTGACCCGACGATTGCGCCGGGCGTTTCAAACTTGGAAGCGGGCGAAAAGGGCTTTGATATTGACGAGGCCGTCGCCCTGTTGCGCTCGGTTCGAGGCATGAACATTGTTGGTGGCGATATTGTTTGCATGATGCCGACGAAAGACAGCCCGAACCAGATTACCGCACTGACGGCGACCTCTGTGATGTTCGAAATGATCTCCATGATCGCCGAAAATGTGGCGAAGGGTCACCCGGGCCAACTCAAACGCTAAACAATCCATTCCCTCATGGGCATGGATTGCAATAGGTATGGTGGATCTCGTTGATCCGCGCCTCAAGCTCTGGCGTCATTTCGATATGAACCGAGTCAATGGCAATTTTTAGCTGTTCCATTGAAGTGGCACCGATGATGTTCGCCCCTAGAAATGGCCTCGTATTGACGAAGGCTTGCGCCAAATCTTCTGGACGCAAATTCACTTCTTTGGCTAGCGCAACATAGGCTTTAATCGCCGGCTCCGCGTTTGGCGTCTGATACCGCTGGCCGCGGTTAAACAGGGTGGTACGCGCGCCAGCGGGGCGAGCGCCATCGAGATATTTACCCGTCAGATAGCCCTGAGCGAGCGGTGAAAAGGCCAAGAGCCCGATTTCTTCCCGCATGGACACTTCGCCGAGTGCTGTTTCATAGGTGCGGTTTAAGAGATTATAGGCGTTTTGAATGCTGGCCATGCGAGGCAGGCCGTGCTTTTCGGCAAGGGCTAAATACGTCATCGTGCCCCAGGCACTTTCGTTAGAGAGGCCGACATGGCGAACCTTGCCCTCTTTCACGAAGCTTTGAAGCGTTTCCAGAATAGCGAGCATGGAATTCTCTTGCCCCTGAAACGTCTCATATTTGAAAACCGTCGGGTTGGAGCCCCATGGCATCGGGCGATCCGGCCAATGCAGCTGATAAAGGTCAATATAGTCGGTCTGTAACCGGCGAAGGCTGCCCTCAATCGCCTCGCGCATTTGCTGCGGTGTCTGCTCAACGGTGGAGCCGTCCTTGCGGAGCCAATTCATCGCGCCGCGCCCGGCGACCTTCGACGCGAGAATGACCTTGTCGCGATTGCCGCGTGCCTTAAACCAATTTCCGATATAGGTTTCTGTCAGCCCTTGCGTTTCGGCCTTTGGCGGAATCGCGTACATTTCTGCTGTATCAAAAAAATTCACGCCTTGAGTGAGCGCATAATCCATCTGCTCGTGGGCCTCAGCTTCCGTGTTTTGCTCGCCCCACGTCATGGTGCCGAGGCAAATGGTCGAAACGTCGAGGCCTGTACGGCCAAGCTTGCGATAGAGCATTTCAGAAAACTTTCAAAAGCGAGAAACGAACAACAGAGGCTGATGCGGGCTTAACTATCCGCCATGACAGAGCCATGTCAGTATTCATTGCAGGCTGGCAAGGAAATCTTCGACATATGGAAGAATATTTGAAACGATTTTTTCGACCCCTTTCGCGTTTGGATGCAACCCATCTTGCAAAGTGAGGGCTGGCTCACCCGCAACGCCTTCCAAAAAGAAGGGATAGAGGGGCACCTTAAATTCGCGCGCAAGATCGGCGTAGAGTGAGTCAAAGGCGGTAACATAGCTGGGGCCAAAGTTACGCTGCGCTTTCATGCCCACCAAAAGTACAGCAATTTTACGCTCTCTGAGCCTCATCAGCATGTCGCGGAGATTGGCGCGTGCGATTGCCGGATCAAGCCCGCGCAACATGTCATTCGCGCCGAGCTCCAAGATAACGCCATGCGTTCCATCTGGGATCGTCCAGTCGAGGCGGGCTAGCCCATCCGACGTTGTATCGCCTGATACACCGCCATTAATGAGCGTTACATTCTGCCCGCGTGCTTTAAGCTCGCGCTCCAGGACCGGCACAAAGCCTTTGTCCTGCGAAAGCAAATAGCCCGCGGTCAGGCTATCGCCCAACGCAACAAGGATGCGAGAACCAGACGCGGCCATGGCGCTGCTCCCCGATAAAATCAGCCACACCAAAAAGCCCGCGGCCATTCGTCTCGCGAAAGATACGCGAGCAGTGATAGCCAAAGCGTCGCGGCATACATAGATAGAGTTCATGGCAGTAGGATCGGGATTTTCAACGGAATGGTCAAGGCAATAGAAATTTCGGGGCTCCATGTAACGCTTGGCCGTGATGCCTCTCGTGTCCATGTTTTAAATGGGGTCGATGTTTCGATTGAGGCAGGCGAGGCTGTTGGCCTGATTGGGCCGTCGGGTTCTGGCAAATCGACCTTACTGATGGTGATGGCCGGGCTTGAACAGGCTGAGAAAGGCCGCGTTCTGGTCAATGGTGCGGATTTCACGGCGCTCAGTGAAGACGCGTTGGCCCGCTTTCGCGGCAAGCATATTGGAATTGTCTTTCAGAGCTTTCATTTGATCCCGACCATGACCGCGCTTGAAAATGTTGCCGTGCCTTTGGAATTTGCCGGTCAGCCTGATCCGTTTGCCCGTGCGACGCGTGAATTGCAGGCGGTTGGCCTTGGACATCGGCTCAATCATTTTCCGGCGGAACTCTCGGGCGGCGAACAACAACGGGTAGCATTGGCGCGCGCGATGGCGCCTGACCCAGCGATTTTGTTTGCCGATGAGCCCACCGGAAACCTCGATGAAGCAAATGGTAGCGCGATTATTGATCTGCTCTTTGCGTTGAAGCGGGAACGGAAAACGACCTTGGTGCTGGTGACGCACGATACTGGGTTGGCTCAGCGATGTGACCGCACCATCCGTTTGCGCTCCGGGCATATCGAGGCATGATGCAGGCCATTTTCATCCCTATTCGACTGGCTTTTCGCAATCTTCGCCAAGGCCTCGGTGGATTTCGGATTTTTCTGGC
>Ga0007795_10000592_pt1 | contig 11928 bp, 11 predicted proteins | sample CryBogmetaGMA1M_FD_60369 | JGI IMG/M metagenome (GOLD analysis project Ga0007795, IMG submission 60369) | Freshwater microbial communities from Crystal Bog, Wisconsin, USA - MA1M | ecosystem: Environmental > Aquatic > Freshwater > Lake | place: Crystal Bog, Wisconsin, USA | collected 2009-07-06
CCGCTTGCGCCAGGCCGGTTGTCGACAATGACATTCGTGCCGGTGCGTTCACGCAATCTGTCAGCGACGTAGCGGGCCATGATGTCGGTTCCGCCACCCGGCGGGAACCCGACCAGGATGCGAATGGTGCCGGTTGGCAAGGCCTGCTGGGCGAACGCCCGATTGCCCAGTGCGGCGGCCGCAATGGCTCCGCCTGCTTTAAGAACGGTACGGCGCGACGTCGAGCCGATGGTCATGTCTGTCTCCAGTGGCTCTGTGATCAGAGCTCTGTTTGATTCAGTGAAGGGTCGGATGAAACGCGGCGTGAAGCCACCGCATCGATACAGGACGACGGCCTGATGGTCCGTCGCCCTGCTCGATCATCAAGCGGCCGTCAGGCGGCAACCGGCGCGTGATAGCCCAGGATCGCCTTGGTCTCGAGGAACTCCTCCAGGCCCCAGACGCCGAATTCGCGGCCATTGCCCGACTGCTTGTAGCCGCCGAACGGTGAGCCGGGGTCAACGCCTGCGCCGTTCACATGGATGTTGCCAGCGCGAATCTGGCGCGCGACACCCCGGGCACGGTCGATGTTGCCGGAAGACACATAGCCCGACAGGCCATAGGGCGTGTCATTGGCGATGCGGATTGCATCGGCATCGTCCTTGTAGCCGATGATCGAGAGCACTGGCCCGAAGATCTCTTCACGCGCGATGGTCATCTCGTTGGTGACATGCGAGAACACCGTCGGCTTGACGAAGTAACCGGCCGAAATCCCGTCGGGCAGACCAGCACCGCCGCATTCGAGCTTGGCACCCTCTTCGATACCCTTCTTGATCAGCGTCTGGATCTTGTCCCACTGCAGCTTCGAGACCACCGGACCGGCTTTGGTCTCAGGCTTGGTCGGATCACCCACGGTGACGGCTTCCGCTGCAGCTCGCGCAATCGCGGCAGCCTCATCCATGCGGCCGATCGGCACCAGCATGCGGGTCGGGGCATTACAGGACTGCCCGCTGTTGGAGGTGCAGGCAAACAGGCCCGCCGAGATGACTTTCTTGAAGTCGGCATCGTCGAGAATGATGTTGGCCGATTTGCCGCCCAGCTCCTGGGTGACGCGCTTGACCGTGGGGGCGGCATTTTGTGCGACCAGCACGCCAGCACGGGTCGAACCGGTGAAGGACACCATGTCGACGTCCTTGTGCTTGGACAGGAAAGTGCCCACGCCCGGGCCATCGCCATTGACCAGATTGAAAACACCGGGCGGCACACCGGCTTCATGCATCACCTCAGCAAAGAGGATGGCATTGAGCGGCGCAATTTCGGTGGGCTTGAGCACCACGGTGCAGCCTGCGGCGATCGCGGGCGCAACCTTTGCAGCGATCTGGTTGAGCGGCCAGTTCCAGGGCGTGATGAGCGCGCACACACCGATCGCCTCGTGAACGATGCGGCTGCGCCCGACGTCCTTTTCCCACTCAAACGACTTCAGTGCCTTCAGTGCATGCATCAGATGACCCAGGCCCGACGGTGCCTGCGCAGCGGTGGCCAGGCTCACCGGCGCACCCATCTCCTGCGAGACCGCGGCGGCGATGTCGGGCATGCGGGCTTTGTAGACCGCGATGATTTTTTCCAGCAGTGCCGCACGCTCTTCGACGGTGGTCTGCGAAAAGGTCACGAAAGCGCGGCGCGCAGCGGCAACCGCACGGTCAACGTCGGTCTCGTCGCCGATGGCAATCGTCGCGATCACGGCTTCGGTAGCGGGGTTGACCACAGCCAGGGTCTGCTTGCTGTGGGGCTCGACCCATTGGCCGTCGATGTAAAACTTCTGCTCGTTTTTCATGATGTCTCCGGTGAAGTCGGGGGGTGTTGATCAGAAAGCAGTAGGGACAGACTGAGGAGAATACAGGGTCAGCAAGTTGGGACAGCGGCCGCAGGGGGCAACACGAATCACTTTCGCGTGACCGGCAAGTCGACAAACTCACCGGCACGCCGATCCCGGTTGGCAGCAATTGCCTCCTGGATTTCCTCGCCCTGAAGCATGCTGGCGTTCCAGATCCCGATGTAGTCGAGGCCATCGGCCGTCGAGTGGTCGCGGGCGTAATTGATCATCCGCTTGCAGCCGTAGACCGCAAGCGGTGCACGAGCGGCGATCTCGCGGGCAATCGCCATCACCTCAGTCAGCATGGTCGCCTGATCGGCAAACACCCGATTGACCAGGCCGCAGGCCTGCGCCTCTTTGGCTGGCATGCGTCGGCCGGTGTAGGCCAATTCGCGAACGATGCCCTCGGGAATCAGCTTGACCAGGCGCGGGAAAGTGCCGACATCGGCGGTCATGCCGATGTTGATTTCATAGACCGTGATGAAGGCGTCTTCGCTCGCATAGCGCATGTCGCAAGCGGTAATCAGATCGACTCCGCCACCGATACATCCACCCTGGATGGCGGCGAGTACCGGAATGCGGCACTGCTCAAGCGCGGTGAAGGTGCGTTGCATGCGCTGCACGCTGTCGTAGAAGCGGGCCCCGTGCTGAAGGCGCGCGCTGCGCGCCGCGTCGTCGCCCGGCGTGATGCTGTTGTCGGAAAACATGCCGGTATCAATGCCCGACGTGAAATGCGGGCCGGTCGATGAAATGACAATCACCCGTGCCCGGGCGTTGGCATCGATATCGTCGATGATCTGCGGCAGCTCGTCCCAGAAGGCGCGGATCATGTTGTTGCGCTTTTCGGGGCGATTGAGAACGATATGCGCAATGCGATCAGTAATGGTCACATCGAAACACTGGTAAGCCATCGGCCTCTCCCTGCATTGTGTGGTTGTTGCGGCATCAGCCGGTGCGCTCAGGCAAAAATTATAGAGCGGTTCAGACCATCGACCGGCACAGACCGCCCCTCTCAGATCGGCCGGGTCAGATAGACGCCTTCCCGGCCAACGATCGGTTCGCGCGTCGGCATCATGACCGTGCAGTCGTCGCAGGGCGCTCGAATTTCATCCCGGCCATCGGTCGCGATCAGTTCGTCGCGGGCGAAGGTCTCAAAGCCGACCAGTGGGCGAACAAAAGCAAAATCAGGGTTTGCAACCACATGAGTACGAAGCAATTCGAGGCGACGATGCGGCCCGGCTCGAGTCGGCTCCCGATCAATCAGACCGAAATGCCCGAGAAAATCGAGCGTGACCGCAATCGCCAGATCGGATGACGAGCGCTTGAAGTGCTGCCCGCATTCGGCCACCAGCCCGACGCCGGTGCCTTGCGCCAAGCCATAGGCGCCATGCTCGATCAGCGGCACACCCGAGCCGATGCCTTGGGGCATCACCAGATGCACCGTCGGGCGCGCCAGAGCGCTGGCGATCGCGGCATTGCGCGCATGGGCCGGGTAGACCCAGAAAGGCGCCACATCCTGGCTGGTGGAGTGCAGATCGAGCAGATGGTCGGCTGCGGCCACCACCGGACGCATGGCGCGGGCGCGGCTGAGCTCGACGCTGTCCAGATTGCCATCGAGCCATTCGGAGGACCAGATCCGATTGAAATTGTGGGTGATCTGACGGCTCTCGAAAGGCCGCTGCGGATCGAAACTTTCGTAGGCGGCGACGTTGGAAAAACTGACAGTGAGCGTGCCAATCCTGGGACGAATACCTGCATCAAGCAGATGGCAGGCTGCCACCATGCCGCAGAACTCATTGCCGTGCGTGAGCGCATTGATCAGCACATGCGGGCCTGCCACGCCTGATTCGAAGCGATGAACATAGTCGACACCGACATTGCCGGTGCGGTAGGCCGACAGGTCGCGAGGCACGACTTCCAGGGGCGGAAGATCAGTATTCAAGACAGATGTCTCCATGAATTCGGCGCAGGTACTGCCCACTTGCAGCCCCGCTGACACACGACAGTCTCTCAGAATCAGACCTGAGGCGGTATCCGACGCGCCAACGCAATCGATCGGGGCGGTTTATGCTCCTGAGCTTTGAGCGCCGTCGAATCCGCCGGCGTGGCCGTAACACCGGGAGATCCGACCATGCTCGTCGAGCGAATCTGGACTGGCAACGCCTACCGTAATTTCAATTATCTGATTGCCTGCCCCGAGACCGGAGAGGCACTCGCCATCGACCCGGTCGATCATGAAAAATGCCTGTCTCGGGCGAAGGTTCGGGGCTGGCAGATCACCCAGCTGCTCAACACCCACGAGCATCGGGATCACACCGGCGGCAATGACGCCATCGTGGCAGCCACCGGGGCCAAGGTCATCGCGCATCACAAGGCCGGCGGAAAAATCGCCGGCATGGACCGGGGGGTCAAGGCCGGCGATCTGATCAGGGTTGGCAAGACCGTCGAGCTCGAATGCCTCGATACCCCTGGGCACACCCTTTGCCATATCTGCCTGAAATCGCATACCGAGCAGCCGGCCCTCTTTTCAGGCGACACCCTTTTCAACGCCGGTGCAGGCAATTGCCACAATGGCGGCAGCATCGAATCGCTCTACCAGACCTTCGCAGACCAGCTCGCGAAACTGCCAGCAAATACCCGGATTTATCCCGGCCACGACTACATCGAAAACAACCTGAAGTTCACGCTGTCGCGCGAGCCGGATAACGACGCAGCCAAAGCGCTTCTTGAAACCGTGACAGGGCATGATCCGGCCGATTCGGTTGTCACAACCCTGATCGATGAATTGCGTATCAACACCTTTTTCAGGCTGCAAAGCGCAAGCGTGATCGCGGGTCTGCGCGAACGATTTTCCGAGCTGCCGGCGAAACCCGATGCGCAGACGGTCTTTGCAAAACTGCGCGAATTGCGCAACACATGGTGAGGTCAATCATGATCAAGGGTCTGCATCACAACGCCTACCGCTGTCGCGACTCGGAAGAAACCCGGCAGTTTTATGAAGGCTTTCTCGGACTGCCCCTGGCCGGCACGCTCTGGATCGAGCAGACCAAAAGCGGTCGAAAAACCGACGTGCTCCACACCTTCTATCGACTTGACGATGGCTCGTATCTGGCCTTTTTCGAAGCCCCCGATATGCCCTTCGACTTCAAACCGCAGCATGACTTCGACCTGCACATTGCCCTTGAGGTCGAGCGTACGGTGCTTGAGCCGATGATGACCAAAGGGCGCGAAGCCGGGATTGAGGTGCGTGGCATTTCGGACCACCACTTTGCCGATTCGATCTATTTTCGAGACCCGAATGGCTATGTGATCGAGCTGACTGCCAAGCAGCCGGGCCATGATGCGCACATGGACCCAGCAATCAATGGTGCCCGCGAAAAACTCGACCACTGGCAAGCGGCCAAGACACGCGCCCACTGAACCACATCAGCAACCGGGCCCTGGGCTACCCCTGGTCGAGCCCATCCGGCAACACCGCAAGGCAGGCTTGGCGCAAGGCCCAGGCTGCCTCGAAGCTCATCCCCTGGTGCGTCGCCCACTGCACCAACGCCTGCTGCTGCAGCGGGGCCCTTCTTTCGGCGAGCTTGTCGGGGGTGAGAAAAAACTCGGCTGTCAGCGATCGCAAGGGGGAGACCGACACCTGAGACGGGCCGGTAAAGTCGAGCCGTTGATTGTCGACCGTGAGATAACAATGTGTCTGCGGGATCGAACTCACTGATGCCGCCTCAAGAATCGCTCCGATGCCGGGGGTGTTGAGCCCGCTCATGGCATAGATGCCAACCGTCAGTACGACCTCGGGATGTCCGCAGTGTTGCGCAACGGTCGCAAGCAGGTGGTGCTTTGAGCTGTTGGTGCCCTGCGCTTCGCGCAAGGTGGCAAGCGAATCGCCTGGCCTGCGCGCATGCCCGAACGGCAGCGCTTTCACATGGGCCGCCAGAATATCGAAGCGTGAAAATCCGAGCGCACAGACCTGAGCGCCCAGCACCGTGGCAGGACTGATCGCAAATGCGAGCGGGTCATGAAAATGCACCTGACGCTCCTTGGCCGGAAGGTCGACGCCACCGGAAGGTCGACGCCACCAAATCAGGCCAGTGTAAGCGCAGTCCGCGACCGATCGGCGATGTGCAGGCTGGTGGTCAGGCCGCCTCGGAGACTGCGAGCCTGTGACCGGCACCGCGAAACTGGCCCAGCAGGCGGACCAGCACCGGCAGGGCCTCCCGAAGCTGTGCAGCCAGCGTATAAGGCGGGTTGATGATGAACATGCCGCTGCCCAGCAATCCGAAGCCGCGCTCATTGGGCTCGGCAAGCGTCAGGCGCGCATGCAGCCAGCCCTTTTTCGAAAGCGACTGCGCGACTTCCTCAAGCCGCGTGGGCAGTTGCGCCGACTCACGCAGATCGAGATGCGGATACCAGACAAGCACCGTGCCTTGCGCAAACCGGGTGAGGGCCTCGCGAACCCCTGCCACCACCGCAGCGTAATCGCGCTTGATCTCATAACTCGGATCGATGAGCACCACGCCGCGGCGACTCGGCGGGGGCCATTGCGACTTCATGCCAACGAAACCATCGACATGCTGAACCATCACCGGGCGGTCGCCCGCAAAATGTTCGAGCAACAGCGCATGGTCGGTCGGATGCAGTTCGAACAGTCGCAGCTGATCGTGTCCACGCATCAAACCGCGGGCAATGCGCGGCGATCCGGGATAGACGGTCAATGTCTCACCCGGATTGAAGGCACGCACCTGGTCAACATAATCGACAAGCATCGGCGGCAAGTCGGGCGCCAGCCAGAGTCGCTCAATCCCCTGCCGATATTCCGCATGCTTCTGGGTATAAGCCGAATCAAGCGCATAGGCACCGGCGCCGGCATGGGTGTCGACCAGGCGCCAGGCCTTATCCTTGGCGTTCATGTGACGCAGCACCGCCACCAGCGTGGCGTGCTTGAGCACATCGGCATGATTGCCGGCATGAAAGGCGTGTCGGTAGGCGAGCATGGTGAGATGGTGCCAGATCGCGCGCAGCCGACCGACAACGCATAATGCCGTCCAGCGAATCGCTAACGCTTCGTTTGATCTTGAATGCATCAAGCGCGTCAAACACGACTGACCGACAGGAGACCCCCATGACCCCCTTTGCCCAACCGGTGCCAGGTTCTCGCGGCGTCATGCTGGTGACTGGCGGCAGCCGTGGCATTGGCGCAGCCACCGCCCGCCTGGCCGCCGAGCGCGGCTGGTCGGTCGGCATCGTCTACCGCGACCGCGATGCCGACGCAGCAGCGGTCGTGGCAGCCATTGAAGCTGCCGGCGCCAGGGCACTCGCCATCAAGGCCGATCTCGCCGATGAGGCATCGATCGCGCAGGCCTTTCGACTGGCCGACCAGCTCGGCCCGCTGCGATCACTGGTCAACAATGCCGGCATTACCGGCGGAGTCTCACGGGTTGCCGATCTGAAAGCTGAGGCACTTGATGCCGCCCTGCGCATCAATGTCTGGGCACCCTTTATCTGCGCACGCGAGGCGATTCTCCGAATGTCGACACGACACGGCGGCAGCGGCGGATCGATCGTCAATGTCGGCTCGGGCGCTTCGCAGCAAGGCTCTCCGGGGGTCTGGGTGCATTACGCCGCCACCAAGGGAGCGCTCGACACCATGACCATCGGACTGGCCAAGGAAGTCGCAGGCGAAGGCATCCGTGTCAATGGCGTGAGGCCTGGCATCGTCGACACCGAAATTCATGCCGACCGTCCTCCCGGTCAACTCGATGAAATGGCCCGCACCGTCCCGATGGGACGCATCGGGACGCCGGATGAGATCGCACACACCATCGTCTGGCTGGCAAGCGACGAGGAATCACCTTATGTCACCGGCGCGCTGGTTGACGCCCGCGGCGGGCGTTAGTCCCTGCAAGACCTTCGTCTTGCCTGACCTTCGAGCAGCCTTCTAAAGCGGAAACACGAATGGCTCAGACCTCTGACACGACACACGCTCCGATCGATGAAAGCGCATCCTGGCGGGCGGTCGCCGATTGGTATCGCGCCTATTTCACCGGCATTGTGCTGAGCACGGTGGCCCGACGCAGCAGTGCCCGGGCCGCAGAGCTGGTCTATCACCTGTTTTCTCACCAGCGAACCGAGCGCTTTTTGCCCGGTCTGCGCAAGCTCGGCATCGATCAGCTTCCGCATGCAGTCGCCGCCGCGCAATACCACTATCTGTCGAACGACATTGGTGGCGTCCCGGTGCAGTACATGTACGAGTCCGACCGCAAGGCCTGGATCCGCTATCCGGTGCCGCGCTGGGCCTGGACCGGCACGGCGCTATGCGGCATTCCGACCGAAGTCTCGCGCGCGATGCTTGCCGGCTGGCATGCGCAAAACGGTGTGTCGCTGGGCAATCCGCGACTCGGCTTCGTGTGCACCAAGCAGGCGGCCGATGGCCAGTCGGGTCTCGAAGGCTATTACTTCGAATACGACCGCGACCTGTCGTCAGAGGAGCGACTGCGCTTTGCCCGCAATGAAGACGCCCCCGATTTCGATGCCGCCGCGGCTCCCCGCCTGCCGACGACCACCTGGCCGCAAAGCCGGCTGGCCAAGGCGCACCGCAACTACGCGATGGAATACATCCGCACGGCCCTGCCGGTGGCGGTCAACCTGTGGGGACCGCAGGAGGCCATCGATCTGCTGGGCCTGACCGGGCGCCTGGTCGGCATGCAGTTCTTTCACGAGACCGCGTCACGCCTGGGCGTGAGCGGCCTGCAGCACCAACACAGCGCAGGCGGCATGAGCCGTGATGGCAATCTGGGCAGCATTCAACACAGCGACACCTCGGCCGAGGCGTTCGGTGACTTCATGTCCCGACTCATCCTCGCCCAGGGCGACCGATGCGAGGTACAGCGCAACGGTGATCATGTGCGAGTCTTTCAGAATGGCTGGACGCTGATGGATGATCTCGTGCAGCCGCATCCGAGCATTGCGACCGCCTTCAACGGGCTGCTTGAAGGCGCGCTTGCCGCTCACAATCATCGTCTCAGCCTGCATATGACCGTGATTCGCAATCAAGGGCGCTTCGAATTCGAATGGCTGATCCGTTCAGCCCCGTCGTCGCACCACCGATAGTCGCCAGGCGCTGACGCCTCAGGGGATCAACCGACAGGCGCCCGAGTCATCAAAGCGAACCCTGCGATGACCATCGCGCGCCAGCTCAAGCCAGTCGAAGGCGTCAATCCTGGCGAGCATCACGGCCAGATGGTGCGAAGCGTGATCGCCCTGTGCTCTCAACGCAAAGACCGAACCGGGCGCCGCCGGCGCGAGATAGTCGGCGGCAGCCGCCGTCCGAGAAACCTGCTCCCAGGCGGCCTCTACCTGTTCACCATCGGTGTGCACCTGCACGGTCACCCGGGCGCGCAATTGCCAGCTCAATCGCCGGCTCCAGAAAACCAGTACGGCGTGCGGCTTCACCTGCAGCTCGCCGACCTTGGGACTGCGGCTGTCGGTATAAACCTGCAGCGTACCGGGGTTCGGATCGGCCCGGCGCAGCACGACAGTGCGCGCCTGAGGCAGGCCATCGGCGTCGACCCCTGCCAGGACCGGCGTGCGCCACTCATGGTCACGCTCGATGACCGCACGTTGCAACTGCAGCCAGATCTGAGCGCGCAGGCTCTCGAAATCGATATCGGCGGGATGATCAGACGACGCGTTCATCAAGCGATGTTAGCGCGTCGATCCCTCAGGGTCTGATCGCCTGGCGGCATTGCTGAGGCAGACGATAAGCTTGCGGTTGCTGCGGATCGAAGCCGTCGGTGAGGGTGCACATGAAAGCGATCAGGTCCTGGACATCGACGGCATTCAACCTGACCCCTGCTCGCGGCGGCGTGAAAGGCGGGCGAATCTCCCGATTATTCTGATAGATGACAGGCAGATCGTTGTAGGCAATGTCGGGCGTGCCATCGGCCTTGAGATAGAACTTTTGCGGCGTGACGTCGCGATTGACATAGAAGTCGATGACCTGAGCGAGCGACGAGAAAACGCCGTTGTGCTCATAGCTGCTCTTGAGCGCCACATTGCGCAATCCCGGCACGCGAAAGGCACCGCACAGCGCGGCATCGCCAAGCGAATCGGTTCGGAACGGTCCGCAGAAGCCCAAGTCGTAGTACTTATGCCCCGGCGCACCAAGTGCCGCGCCATTGAGCAGCCCGGTCTGGCCGATTGCGGCCAATGCGGTCGGCGCGGTCGCATCGACGTTGTAAGGAATTTTCCAGTTGCGAGGAACCGCCAGCGTTCGATAGCTCAGGTCGGTGAACATCTGCGGACCAGGCGTGGCCTGAGCAGCACCATTTGAGTTGTGGCAGCCTGCACACGCCCCCTTGTTCGCATCATTGAACCATTGCTGTCCCCGTGCTTCCTGCGGGGTAAAGCTCGCCAGATTTTTCGATACCGCATCAAATTTGCTGTTCAAGAGCACGAAGGACTTTTCCTCGCTTTCATATCTCGCCAGCGCATCGGCAATCAGGGTCAGCACCGTGTCGGGATTGCTCTGCGAGGTCACAGGCCCGTAAACCGCCCGGAATGAAGCGAGATAGGGACGCGTCAGCAGCTTGGCCAGCACTGCAGCGCTGTTGGCATTGGCCATTTCGTGGCTGCTGACTAAGGGTCCCCTGGCCTGATCGAACACCGTCGAAGCACGCCCGTCCCACATCAGTCCACGGCGCGGGGTGCCCAGTTTGCCGGTTGCCCCGTTATTGACCGTCCCGGCCCTGTTGGTCGCGGCCAGGAAACTGAAAGCCGGGGTTACCGAGGCATAAGCTGCTGTCGGCGCCGTCCTGAAACCCGCCACCGCCCCACTGACACCACCCAGCGGAAGGCCACGATCGTCAACCGGCGCCCAGTTGCCAGCTGGCGAATGACACGAGGCACATGCCACGTTGCCGCCGGCCGACAGGCCGCGATCAAAGAACATCGTGCGACCGAGCCCGGCTTTCGCCGATAGCGATGCGGTCGAATTGATCATCAGATTCACGACGCCTGTCACCGTACGCCCCCCAATGGTGACCTTCGCGGTGATCGTGTCGGCCCCGCTGCAACCGGTGGCGATATAGCTCGCCGCAGCAATGCCATCGCGTGCGCTGACCTGCGTCTCGAGCAGCGCGGTGCCGCTCGCGGCACATGACGACGACAGCTGAACGTTGGCAGCGCCGGAAAACAGACTGCCGTCTGCGTTCTTCAATGTCGTGATCACGGCCGTGGTGCCGTCGTTGGCAATCGGACTGGTCAACAGACCAACCGTTACGGACGCGGGGATCGCTACCGGCAAAGGCGCTGGCGCTGGCGCCTTGGGGGGTGGTGCCGTCGCAGCAATCGCCCCCTGAAGGGCCAGCATGGGCAGAGCAAAGAGGAGGCGTCCCAAGGGGAGTCTTCGATCGATACGCATGGCGTGAGGTCCCGGATCAGCAGTGCTGCAAATGCGGCTGATGGTTCCATGAATCGATTCGAATAAGTCGGGGCTGCCCGACCGCCTGTCCGCCGATGGCGTCCGTCAGCGCCGCCGGTATCGGCCACTCGTCTGCCTTGTCGGGAGGCCGACCCTTTGGTGGTTTTCAGGCTGTGACTTAGTTCACGCATTTCAGGGGACGGTCCTGACCCTACTTGGCTGCATCCGCCACCGCAGCCTGCAGCGACGTCGAGTCGGCTGTGGACACCGTCCGTTTCACCAGAATATCGAGCGGGGTCACAGGCTGACCGTAATAGCCGCCGTTGAGCCCTTGGCGCACATCAAGCACCGAACCATCGACCGAGACGCCTGCAAACGCACCCTTGACTTTGGAATAGACGATGAAATCGGCGGTGATGCTTGCGCCGCGGCCGGCGCCCTTGGACGCCAGCGCGACCGAGGCGTCGCCGCCCAGATTTACCTTGTTGGTATAGAGCGAATCGAGCGCTTTTTGCGAGGTCACGACCATCACCATCTCGGCCGCCTGTGCACCCGCCTGAAAGCCGATGCTGGCCGAGCCCATCGTATAAAAAGCAGGCCCGACCCAGGCACCGGTTGCCGCATCTCGGGTCAGGAGCACGCCGCTGCCGCCCGA